>Ga0070741_10004865_pt1 | contig 30777 bp, 30 predicted proteins | sample Coa_R1_4_FD_66440 | JGI IMG/M metagenome (GOLD analysis project Ga0070741, IMG submission 66440) | Surface soil microbial communities from Centralia Pennsylvania, which are recovering from an underground coalmine fire - Coalmine... | ecosystem: Environmental > Terrestrial > Soil > Unclassified ... | reverse complement strand
TTTTTCGGGGAAATTTTTTTCGATCCAGTCCTGAAAGATCGGCGCGACGGCATACGGCAGCCGAAGGATCGTATGTGCCACGAACTTCGCTCCGGCATCGGCCGAGCGTTTCAAGATATTGGGGACCTCATTATCGTTGAGTCCCGGAATGATCGGCCCGACCATGACACCGACCCGTACGTTATTTTTTGCGAGTTCCGCGATCGCGGCAAGCTTTCGCTCCGCGGTCGAGGTCCGCGGCTCGAGCCTTCGCCGCAAGTCCGGATCGAAGGAGGTGATCGAGAGCATCGTACTCACGAGGTCCATGCTGGCCAGTTCTTTGAGAAGATCGAGATCGCGAAGGATGAGCGCATTTTTGGTAAGGAGGCTCACCGGGTTTCGAAATTCGAGGAAGACCTTGAGCAGTTCGCGCGTGATCTCATATTTTCGTTCCGCAGGCTGGTAGCAATCCGTATTGCCGCTCATCATGATGCACTGCGGCATCCAGGTCCGCTTCGTGAACTCACGCCGCAATAGTTCTGGCGCATCGTGCTTGACCATGATCTTCGATTCGAAGTCGATCCCGGCATTGAAGCCGAGGTATTCGTGATAAGGCCGTGCGCGACAATAGGCGCAGCCATGTTCGCAACCCCGATAGGGATTGAGCGAATACGCCATCGGAATATCCGGGCTGTCATTCTTGAAAAGAATGCTTTTCGTATTATCGTGAAAAAATTGCGTTTGGATGACCGGCAATTCTTCGGCAATAGTCTCCCATCCGTCATCGAAGGCTTCCCGGCTCGTCGTTTCGAAGCGATTTTGCGGAATCAGTGCGGTCCCACGGACCGGTATCGGTTTTTTAACTGCAGGAGGAACGGTGGCTTCCATTTTTTGGGCAATGATTGAGTGGAATATACTTCTCTCAGAGAAATAGGTGCTTATTGTCACACTTGCCAATATAATCCATTCCGACGCCGAAGTCAAGCACGTTGAAAAATAATTTGAAATTTTTTTAAACACCCACCGTCCGATTTTTTAGATCGGAGCCTAAAGTCAGAAAAGAAAGACTTATTTCCTGAGGACGGCGCGCAGATCGAGCAGGGCCTGCTTCATGGCGCGGATCTCTTCCTGGGTGATCGAAGCGGCCGGAGCGGGAGGTTTATCGGTGGGAAGCGAAATTTGGTCGGGATCTTTCACGGAAGCGACTTCTTCGGGCGTCTTCCCTTCCGTAAATCGCTCGTTACGAAGAATGACCTTCGCGCCCTCGATCGTATAACGCTGCTCACGTAACAACTCTCTGATGCGAAGGATGAGCTTGATATCGCGGTTGGAATAAATGCGGTTGCCGGCCCGGTTCTTTTGGGGACTCAACCCTTCGAATTCCGTTTCCCAATATCGAAGGACGTACGCTTCGAGCCCAGTAAGCCGACTTACTTCCGAGATCGAATAGTACAGTTTCGGAATGGATAGGTCCTTTACCTGCTTGCGAGCGGGTTTCGCTTCAGGAACTGGAGTGTTTTCACTGATGACAGGTTCAGATTCGGAAAGCATTGGTGATGACTGGGTAAACTCAACCGTATGATCTTCGACCGAAATTGGATGTGCGGTCTGTGTCTCGAAAAACTCTCCCTGAGTCCCCATGGGGCGATAAAAGAAATGAAAACGGAACGCGGGTCGTAAAGAATAACCTCAAGGGAAAGCCGTAAGTTCTATAATTTTTCGATAGTTACGATAGCTTCCGCAATCTCTTTGGTATGCGTCATCGAAAGCTGAACGGTAAACTCGCCGCCAATAATTGCTTTCGCTATATTTCTCATATCGCCCATGAGTTCGATGAATGGCCGGCCGCTTCGCTCTTTTCTTACAGCCACATTTCGCCATACGAATTTACGACGAACACCGGTTCCAATCGCTTTTGCATAGGCTTCCTTGGCTGCGAAGCGCGCTGCAAAATGTTCGGCCGCGTGCGGCCGGCGGGACGAATATAGAATTTCCTCTTCGGAAAAAATGCGGTTCAAAAATTGGTCGCCATAGTTCTCGACAGACCGCGCTATGCGTGGGACTTCGATCGTATCGATGCCTATACCGAAGATCATGCGTTCTCGCGGTCCACGATAAAGAGCAGGTCCGAAATATCCATAAGATCGTAGTCGGCGCCATGATCGGTCGTGTTGAAGGTGTCTCCGTAGTGGGCAAAAGCCGTCTGCATACCGACGGCTTTAGCACCGGCGATATCGCGCTCCGCCCAGTCGCCGACCATAAGGGCGTCCGCCGCTCTGGTCTCAAGGCGTTTGAGCACAGTGAGGAATGGCTTAGCCGAGGGTTTTCGCTCGCCCGTCTCATCGAAGGTGACCGCAATATTGAAGATGTGATGGAACCCAATATGACAGAGCCGGAGCCACGCTTCGCGGCTCGGCGCATCTGAGAGAACAGCGAGTTTAATGCCCCGGCGCAGGAGCTGCATAAGGGTAGCGGTCGTATGAGGATAGGGTTTCAGCGCCGCTTCCCGCGCCCGGCGATAGGCGATGACACCCGCAGCGAGAATGCGATGATCGATCTTATTGAAAACACCGAAAATAAGATCGTCGAACACCTGCTGATATTCGATGCCGCGCTCTTTATAGATCACATCGATCCGGGAGCGAATATCGGAACGTTCGAGATCGAGCCCGGCATCGAGCATGGCGTCGATCGCAGCCTCGATCGCCTGCCGCTTCATCGCCATAAAATCGACGAGCGTGTTATCGAGATCGAAAACGATAGCAGAGATCACAGGCAGTAACAGTACGAGCAATAGATAACGACGATTCTGGCTTGCTTGTCCCCGCCTTATAGTTCGAACGCGAGCCCATCGTAGCCCAGACGTACCGATTCAGGCAGACTGCGTTCATCGCGTGCGTGCATCACGTCGTGGTTGATATGCGTCAGGTAAGTAATGCGTGCGTGAATGCGCTCCGCTTCCCTTACCGCCTGCGAGATCGAAAAATGGGTCGGGTGCTCCTTAAAGCGAAGGCCATCGAGGACCAGCGTGTCCAGATTTTCGAGCAATGGGTAAGAGGCTTTTGGGATCTTGCTGCAATCAGTGAGATATGCGAAATTCCCGATCCGAAAACCGAGAATGGAAAGCTTGCCGTGCATCAGCGGAATGGGTATTACCTCGAGGCCCCGAACGTGAAATAGCCCATCACCGATCTCCGTAAAGTGCACTTTGGGCAAGCCGCCGCCCGACTGGATTGCGCCCCCAAAAGCATATTCGAACGTTCGTTTTATATAGGCTGCAACTTCTTTCGTCGCATAACAATCCGGCGCTTTATGGCTAAGGAATTGAAATGCTCGCAGGTCGTCGAATCCGGCAATATGATCGTAATGTTCGTGTGTGTAGAGGACCGCTTCGAGATGCGTAACATGATGGGCCAGCATTTGCTGACGGAAATCAGCGCTCGTATCGATCAGGATATTATCGCCTTTATCTTCGACAAGGACACTCACGCGCAGGCGTTGGTCCTTCGGATCGGTGGAGCGACACACTTCGCACGGGCAACCGACCATCGGTACGCCGACCGAAGTTCCCGTCCCAAGGAGCGTTACGCGCATCGGTCATCCACTCCCTTTCGCTAATTCTTCTTCGATCGCATCTCGCAGCGCCGGGCGGATAAACGTATTCCCGAGCCCGTACTCGTTCAGGCCGAGTGCGAGCGTGCGAATCTTTTTGGGGACCGTATTCCGACGGTTGAGAACGAGCAGTCGCTGCTCCCGGAGCAGACAATACCCTCCATCGAAATTTCCATTTTCAAAGCGAACCTTGATCCCCAGTTCGACGGCAAGGGCTTTTAATTCTTCGAATAATTCTTCGTGCGTCATGAATAGCGTATGGCAACGGTGACCTCAACAGCGAACGAGGTGAATTTGTTGAAAACGAGTGCGGGAATTATTTAGGAAGGGGGACTCCTTCGAGCGAACGCGCGACGATGTCGGCGACCTCCTGCTCGGAAAGCGTTCGTGGCCGAAAGCGCGATCGCGCCATGTGCACCGCTTCGCGCAACGTCGGAAGCTCCCCTCGCAAATACAGCCATACATGATATCCCAGGCGATTGCGATCGTTTTCTTCGACCGTCGGAACGTCCTTCACCGCGGCATACGCGATCCGCGCGAATTCCAGATCGTGTTCTTTTGAAATATGTAGCGACATCAGGGTTGAATAGAGACGGACTCCGTTAATTTCGTTCCACTCGATAGTTCGAGAACAAGCCGGTAATTGCCGGCCGCAAGTCCCGCAACAGAAAGCGAATCGTTCGAGGCCGTGCGGGTCCATGCTCGGACTTCGATTCCAGACTCATTATAAAGAGAAAATTTTAGCGATCCTTCGACCGGAGCCCCTAATGCATAGAGCAGTTCTTCCGAATGTGCCGGGTTTGGATAGACGTTTAAGTGCTGTGTTGTCGTCTCGCGTCCGACTTTCAGCGGGGCCAGTTCTGTAACTTTTACGGTCCGCATCAGGAGAAGCCCTTCCGGATCGATTTTCACCGTATCGGGAATGAAGCCAGGCTCGGCCGCTGCCGTGCTCGTTTGAAGCGAATCCATCCAGACCACGATTTCGGCCGACGGTCCATTCCGGGACGCAACATGCACGGGAACAGGAACTCGGAAATAGGGAGAAACCGAAGTATCGATCGTTCCATAATACGTCGACCGTATCGTATCGCGTCGCTGATGGAATGTTAAAATCGCACCGTGGGCGGTCTGCGCCCACGTCACCGTATCCGTGGGATAGCCACGGCTATAGACCCATTCCCGGAAAAACCACGAAAGGTCCTCGCCACTGATATGCTCAAAAGCCGTTTCGAGATCGGCACTTGTGGCGGTCGCATATGCATGTTCGTTCCCATAATATCGGACCGCGCTAAAAAAGTGGGAGTCGCCAAGATACTGCCGCAGCATGCCGAGCACGGCAGCCCCCTTCTGATAGATCGTTGAATAGGGATAATTACTTTTGTGATTATCGGCTGTCGGCGCGCCGGAAAGTGGCAGGTCGCTGGCCTTCGCTCCGGAAATATTTTCGTGCTGCCGTGTGAGGTATGCCGGGCGTCCGAACAGCCGCTCGAGATCGAGCGATTCGGAATAATGGGCAAACCCTTCATTCAACCATGCGTCATCGAACGTGTTACAGGTCACGCGATCTCCCCACCATTGGTGTGAGAGCTCATGCACGGCAATCGTACTGTTGTCATTCACGTCCGTTAGCGGATTCCCGGAGATGGCAACAGGATCGAGAGAGATCATCGTCTGGTGCTCCATGGAGCCGAATGGAGTGACAACAAAACCGACCTTTTCGAACGGATAAGTCCCGAACAGCGAATCGTAAAATGCGAGGATCGGGCTGACGCGTTCCGTCATTTCGTTCCAGGTCTTTATGCTATCGCTGGCCAGCGCATAGACATCGAACGGAATTCCAAGCGAATTCGGAATATGCTGAACCGTATAAGGGCCCGTTGCAAATGTAAGAAGGTACGTAGCGATGGGACGACCTTCATGCCAATGCATGATGCGCTCTCCGTGGTGAATTCCATTGTCCGGCGTCAGGAGATTCGATACAAGCGTTCCATTGGATGCGGTAAGATCTCCGGGGGGCGTTGTAAAGGTGAGATCGACCGAATCCGCTTTGTCATCCGGAAGATCGTAGCACGGTAACCAATGCCGAGTGCAGCCCGTGTACGGGGCATAAAATCCGACCCCCATAGCAAACATCATGGTATCTTCGACCGTCACGCCACCCCACCCCTGTCCCGGAAGAGGAACATACTGTTCCGGCTTCGGGGCGCCGTGATAAAACGTTTCGACCGTAAATTGGGAACCTGCTGAAATGGATATCGGTGCCAGAACGAAGTACGCGCCGGGAGTCGTATCGGACGGCAGGATACTCGCGCGCTGATTGTTCACGAATACACTGTCGATCGTAAGGTATTTAGCGAATTGCAGGATTTGGGAGATATTCGAATCGGCCGTCGCGCGCATCGTAACGTCTCCCCACAGCGAATCCTCCGTCCGTTCAAGCCGGACGTTCGCGTTATAATAATGGACGTCGTATCCCTTCGCGGGTTGTGCGGGCAGGATATCTGCCCAGGAAGAAAGTATTGCGAAAGCGATAACGCTGACGATGACATTTCTCATTCGTGTCACGAACTTAGAATCGGAGCAAAGAAGTTCTGAATCGAAAAGCAAGACATTCATCCTTATCGTTGGAATCGAGCGTATCAGGAACACGCTAAGACGCGGTTCTGTTAGGCCGTGCCCGGCGCAAGAAGCGTTGCGGCTGCGCAACCCGTCCTTGCACTGTGAAAGCCCGAGTGGTGAAATTGGTAGACACGCTGTGTTCAGGGCGCAGTAGTCGTGAGGCTGTGCGAGTTCGAGTCTCGCCTCGGGCACCAATGGCCGGATTTCGATCCGGCCATTTTTCCAGACCGTTCCCGCCTTCCATCTTTGTCTTCCGTGGTGCCGAAATACTCGACCAATAAACTGCAGGCGGCGTGGGTTTCGCTCATTGTCACGATCGTACTGGTTACGATCAAGCTGGCGGTCGGACTCGTGACAAATTCTCTCGCGCTGCTTTCGCTGGCCGCGGAGTCCGGGATCGACCTTGCCTCCGTGCTCATCACCCTGCTGGCGGTCAGGATAAGTTCCATACCTCCGGACGCCGACCATCCCTACGGTCACGGAAAATTCGAGAACCTCTCGGCGCTCGGCCAGGGTGTGCTGTTGCTCGCCGTTTCTATTTGGATCGTCGTAACGGCAGTTGGACGATCGGCTGCCGGCTCCTCGACGGTAACCGTGAATAGCTGGAGTTTCGGCGTGCTTGCCGTTTCCATTGGGCTCGATTTGTGGCGCGCACAGCTACTTCGGACCGCCGGATCGGAACACCACTCGGCGGCGCTTTCGGCCAGCTCGCTGCACTTTTTTACGGATTCTCTTTCGGCGTTTATAGCGGCCGTAGCATTATTATTGGTCTGGCTTGCCGGCGCACATTCGGCCGATAGCTGGGCTGCTATCGCGGTCGCCGTCTTCGTTGCTTATCTGAGCATTCGTCTTTCCATGGAAGCGATCGATGGCCTTACGGACCGGTTCACGGCCACTGGCGAATACGACCGGCTCCGGGCGATCCTACAAAACATTCCCGGCGTCGAGCGGGTAGCGCGCATGCGAATGCGCACCGCGGGCCCGGGGCTGTTTATCGAAGTGAGCATCCTCGTCAGCCGCGTACTGCCGCTCGAAGCGATCGAACGAATTGTGAGCGAGACGGAAGGGGCTATTCAAGATTCGTTTCCCCGCGCTGAAGTCACCGTCCACTGGCGCCCCGTACGGACAGCGACGGAAGCGCCGTTCGATACACTAAAAATAGCGGCTGCAACATTCGGCCTATTGCCGCACAATACCGAGCTATCGCGAACGAAGCACGGCGCGCTTGCGCTCGACTATCATCTCGAGTTTAAGCCCGGCACGTCCCTGGCCAGCGCGTCGCGTGCGTCCCAGGAGATAGAACAACGGCTTCGGAACGATCTTCCGCAGGTGGGCCCCATCTTCGTTCATCTCGAAGAAGAACGTTCGGACCGAGCAATGCCCCATCTCGAAGAAATCGAACGAGAGTCCCTGAAACAAAATGTTACCCTTTCTGCAAAGGCCGCGCACCCAGCAGTACATGGCATTGCTGCACTACATATCTTTCGTAATGAAGAGGATGGGAGCTTGAAACTTGTGCTCACGGTCGATCTCCCGGCCTCGCTTTCACTGCACGAGGCACACACCATCGTGACCGCGGTGGAAGCCGCACTCCGTAAAGAATTTCCGGAATTTAATCGGATCCTGATCCAGGCCGAACCGGCTACTTGAAAAGGTGCATCGCGTCCTCAATACGGTTCAGGTTGAACTGAAACGGCAAGCCTTCGCTATTGTGAATAAATGAAACAGTTGCTGACTAAATCATTGTGGACCGTGGAAAGCTCGAACCGGGCACCCGATAAAAGAGTACATAGTTCCTGGGATAATATTTGGATAATAATGACATATTCTTAGTGTGCACGCCGCGTTCGATCACGCAGTCTGGAATCGCAATCCACGTGCCGCAGGCGGACGATTATCCTGCCCGCTTTTTGGCTTCGAGCGCCAGCCGTTCGATAATGCCATTGCGCAGCGCATGGGGCAGTCCGTCCAGCGCTTCATCGCGCGAACGCATGTCGCACATGTCGTTGACATAATCAACTACGATAAATCGGGACGGCTCGTACGGCGTCGCCTGTCGCAGGGCGATCTCACTGGAAAAAAAGTCGAGGCCGGAAACACGGGCGATCGTTCTCATGATCGGTCTTAGCGGACGAAGCCGGTAGAAGTGCTCTTCGTCGCTCGTTACAAGATTATAAAGGTGCGTGCGATCGTCCCACCAGGAGAGAAAAACTTTTCCAAATACGTAAAAGCATCGGAACCAGCATCGCTTCCCTGCGATCTCGCGCGGAACGATCTGTTCCTGGAGGAGATACTTATCGGTACCGAATTCTTTGCGAGCTTCGATCACATCGTGCAGCGTCTCGGCGCCCATGACGACGCCCATTCCACCGCCGGTCGTATTCGCGGGTTTGATGATGAAAGGCCGACCCAGATGGGCAAGATCTTCGATCGAAAGCCCGATTTCCGCTCGCTCGCTATAGGGAGAAATAATGATCGTGAACGGAACGTGAAGGCCTGCGGAGAGAAATTCGAGGTGCATCGTCGCTTTGTCGATCGCTTCGACGGTGCGCTCATAGGAATTGACAACGGAGCCTCCCTGCTTTACGATCAGCCGCCCAAGCTGCGAAAAGCGATCGTCCACATCGAATCCCCGGTCCAAAAAGAACCGGAATTTGAGCGAACGGTGCCGAACACCCGCCAGCACTTCATCGATATTGAAGCCATGGACCTGATAGGTCGAAAGCTTTCGGCGCTGCTGGGCTTCCCGTTCGAGCGCAAAAACAAAATCGGCATCGTACTCCCACAGCCAGCCGATCGCAAAATCGATCACGGCGCATTCGCCGGTGGTGGCGCACCACCACGCGCAACAAACACATCGACGGCTGCCCCCTCATTGACCAGATCGCCCGCCGGAGGATATTGGTCGAGGACCGCATTTTCTGGTGCACCGTTCTGGTAATTAACTTTTCCGATCTCGAGCTTTACGCTGTGGAGCTTTTCGATCGCCTGGGAAAGCGAAAGATTGGTGAGGCTGGGTACGGGAACCCGACCCATGAGCGGCCCTTCAGAAACGGTGACCGAAACCTGCGTACTCGCCGCGGTTTTCGCTCCGGCCACCGGCGTCTGTAAAAACACCGTTCCATTCGCGGCGCTGTCGGAGTAGGCATAGTTCACGTTCCCAATCGTCATACTCGATTTCAGGAGCAGCATTTTGGCATCGCGAAGCGATTTGCCGCGGAGGTCCGGGACCAGGGCAATCTCTTTGCCTCCTGAAATAATGAGGTAAACTTTCCTTCCCGGCTTTGTCTCTTCGCCCCCTTCCGGCGTCTGCCGGATGATGGTTCCTTCGGGCGCCTTATCGTCGAACCGAACCTCGTATTGGATCGGATCGTAGCCCGCTGCGTTCAATTGCTGGACCGCGGCATCCGTCTTTTCGCCGACGACCTGCGGCACCGTCGCCACCGAGCCGCGCTTGACGTAGAGCGGCATAATCACATTATCGAAAAGGAGGACGAGCAGAAAAAAAGCGACGATCGCGATCGCAAGGCTAATAAAGCAGCCGCGCCGCCCCGTCATCGTGAACTTCTTCGATGTTCCTTCGACGGGGGCCTGCGGTAAATCGGAGTGTGCCGGTTCTTCAATCATCGGTCGGTTGTCAACAATGGCTTATCTTCTTTTCATCCCGGAGCTGCGAACAGAGCGGGCCGATCCGTGGTTTGCAAAGAGTCGGCCGCTCCGCCTAAGTTTAGCGTATGCCATCCAAAGCCGCTCAACATATCGCCTTTTTTTTCGTGCTCCTCGCTTCGGCCGGACTGCACTATTACGTCTTTACGAACTTTAAGCGCCTGCTTCTGCGCGATTATCCAAGGCTTGGGAAGCGGCTCGTTCGGATCGCGGCGTGGACGTTCATCCTGATGGACTCGCCGTTTCTTTTCCTTTTCGTTCGAGGCTGGCTTTCGTTCGATCAAACGGTGCTGACCCGAGTGCTCTTATATCCGTTCTCGATCTGGCAATCGGTCCTGCTTTTATGGAGTGTCATTCTCGTTCCAATCAGCCTCTGGCGTCGAACGCGAATGAGCGTTGATTTTTTAAAACGACGTGTTTTGCAATATCGAACGACAGGAAAAATGGCGTTGGAAGAACTCGCTGAAGAGAACATAGAACTGGAGGTCGCTCCCGAATGAGTTCGGTTTCCCAAAACACGACAGACGATCTTCGCCCGATCGATCCAAAACCGGCTGGCGGCCTGACGCGTCGCGCATTTTTGCATACCAGCATTCTCGGCGTCAGCGGCGTGGCCCTCGCGAGCTGCACGCGCGGCATTATGCAACGCAACGAGATTGAGATTACGAAACGAACCTTTGCCATCGAACACCTTTCACCGGCCTTTGAAGGAAAAACGATCACGTTCTTAAGCGATATTCACGCCGGCCCGTTTATGGACCTTGAGGAACTAAAACGGATCGTTGGCCTCGTCAATGGGCTGGGAAGCGACATGATCGTAATTCCCGGCGACTTTGTGACTTCGCAGGCGAATGAGGTCGATCCTTTCGCCGAGGCGATGTCCGGCCTCAAAGCCCCCCTGGGGGTCTTTGCCTGTACCGGGAACCACGATTACTATGCCGGAGTCGATCTCGTAAGCCGTGGAGTCGAAGAGAGCGGCATTACGCTCTTACGAAACGAAAACGCGAGCGTAACCGTGAACGGCCAGAAACTTTATCTGATCGGTGTGGACGATGACGACGCTAAAACCGTCGCTCATTACGTAGAAGGCAAGCCGGCGCCCCACATCGAAGCCGCCTGGAGCGGTGTTCCCTCGAACGCACCGACCATCCTGCTGTGTCACAAGCCGTACATGTTCGAAGATTTCGCCAGAATGAATGTGGGCCTCATGCTGGCCGGCCATACCCACGGCGGTCAAATTGTACTCGGGCGTATCGGTCGAACGGTGCTCGCCTTCAGTTCCCTCGCATCGGAATACGTCGAAGGGACCTACGTTCCCCAGGACCGCCAGTCGAAAACACAGATGTACGTTTCCCGTGGGATCGGTGTTGTTGGCGTGCCGATCCGTATCAACTGCCCACCCGAAATCACGCAGATCACTTTACGATCACGGATCGCTTAAGTTCAACATAACCATTTGCGTCGTCCTCACATCACAATCTACACCGATGGCGCGTGCTCCGGGAACCCCGGGCCGGGCGGATATGGGGTCGTCCTCATCGATCAGGAAGGTCGCCGAAAGGAGCTTTCACAAGGCTATCGCGCGACCACGAACAATCGTATGGAGTTGCTCGGCGTGATCGTGGCACTCGAAGCACTCAAGCGTCCGTGCGACGTCACGCTTTTTTCCGATTCGGAATACGTCGTCCATGCGATCCAAAAAGGCTGGCTGGTAAACTGGCAAAAAAAAGGATGGCGAAAGGCGGACAAAAAACCGGTGATGAACGTCGATCTCTGGCAACGGTTACTGCCAAAGCTCGAAGAACATAACATCGAATTCAAATGGACGAAAGGGCATGCCGGGAACCCAGAAAACGAACGCTGCGACGAACTGGCCGTCGCAGCGTCCTTAGGTCCCAATCTTTTGCCCGATCCTCGCCAGAACGGGACTTCGAGTTCCCTGTTCGGCACGGGCCGGGACTGAATATTACTTTTGGATCTCGAAGTGTCGGGAATCGACCCGTTCCCCGTCCGTGACGCGACAGTAGTACGAACCCGACGGCATCGAACCTGGATTGAACTGGAACGAATGCTGACCGGCCTGCATCGGTACACGATCGACTAAACGCCGAACTTCACGGCCCATGACATCGTAAATCGTAATCGTGATCGGAGCGGCCTGCGGATTATAAAATCCGATCTGCGCCTCGGTCCCTATTGGATTCGGCTGAATGTCACTGACCGATAGCGTGCCGCCACCCAAATAAGCCTGCAGCGTCGTCGTTCCACAAAGTGGATTGAGGACGTGCGTCGCATTGGTCTGGGTGTCGCTCACATAACAGAGTGCCGCGGTATCCTGACCGAGCCAAACGATGTTATTCAGCTCGAGCGAAGTCGAATCGCTCTTCGCGATCATCGATTCCAGCGTCAGCGTGGCCAGCGTCGTCGTGTTCGAAGGAATAGGAGTGTTCGATTCGTATTCGATCGTGCGCGTTTCCATGTCGGTCGTCGTATTGTACGACGTGCTCGTGATCTTAGCCGTAAGCGGCAACACCTGCTGCAAGCTAAAGGCATCGCGCTTCCAGCTAATGTTGAACCGATAGCCGTAAGCTTCATTCGTCCCATTCGTCGGAGCGTCCACTTCGATCGGCGCATCGACAATCACGGGAACCGAAATATTATTCGCGGCAACGGACTGGAACTGCTGAGGAACCGTCACACTGCCAATGCCAATGTGACGAGTTACCGCGACTCCTTCACCGACGACCGGCTGCGTATTGGTCCAGGTTATCGTCTGGCCATCAGAATCCATGCTCAGGTAGAACGTGATCGCCGCCTGCCGTCCACCGACCGCAGTCGGTAAAAAGAGGACAGGAACGGAATCGACCGCATTCGGCGGAAGAGTATCTGCTGAAGGAATCGAAGCAAGCAAAAAGTCCTGAACGTCTGTTGCACCGCCACTCGCGGTGATCGCAACATTCGTCACAATAACGGTATCGTTACTGTTGAGATTTTTGTACCACGCATACTGCTGGTTCTCGCGGCAGCCGCCAACATATACCGCCGGGTGCGTTGTCCCCTGAGCTTGTTCGCCGGTCGATGTAAACGAACCATCAAGGGTACCGTTTACAGTATTACAGGCGGCAACGATCGAGAACGTCGCATTATAAGCGCGGGCTTCGGTTCCCACATCGGTCACCGTCACCACCTGGTTTGCACCCGGACCGATCGTAATCGGTCCGGGCGGCGCAAACGTGAATGCCCCGGCATCGGCGCCACCAATATTGTACGAATTTATGATGAGCGGTGCATTGCCGGAATTCGTAATAGTAAAGGTACCGGTTCCCTGCTGGTTAATTCGCGCAGAGCTCAAGGTGACATTGCTCGGCGCTATTTGCACGAGCGGGTCCACAAGCTGAGCCTGAATGCTGAGCGATGGCGCCACAGATCCACCTTCTAAACTCGAAGAATAGACCTGCAGGGTAGCCGTCTTTTGCGAAAAATCCATTCCGTTCTTCGTCGGATTGTACTGGATCTCAAAATAGATCTTTGCTCCGGTGCCGGCACTATCCGGCGTCAGCGTGAAGGGATATTGCACGTTTGCCGCTCCACCCGTCGTACTCGTCACAGAAAAGAAATCTGCGTTTGCCCCGATCATCGCCACGCTATCGATCGACTGGTCCTTACTTAACGGATCGAAGAGCGTGTCATAGAGCACGGTGTCGTTACAACCGATCGTGAACTCTTTTGTGTACGAAGTAAGGCGTGCGCCGCCGATCAGCGAAAATCCAGTGAGGAGTGCCGTGTCCTTGATCGAGTGCTCATAGGTAAGCGGATTATCGTTCAGGAATGTGACGACACGGGAGAAACTGCCATTCGAATCCGGATGGAAGCAGAAGCTAATCGTGGTGTTGCCACCCGGAGGAATCACGACCGGGAATTTTTGCAGCGGATCGACCGAAAAATCGGGATCGTTCACGAGGTCCTGTGCCGTAATCACAAGCGGCGCTTTGCCCGGATTCGTGATCAGGAGCGGTTTACATTTTACTTTACCGCTATCGACCTCGCCGAAATTAAGATCGTTCGCATAAATGAGCGGGGTCACCGCCGTTGCGGTCAGTGGCATCGAATACGCCGCGCACTGCGAGGCGAGATACAGCGTATCGATCGAATGCACCCCGGTATCCGAAGACCGGAAGCAGACCTGCAATTGGATCGAATCGCCGGCCGGGATCCGGGAAAGTGCCGTCGGGGTAACACTGAACGCTCCCCCTTGTGCGAACTTCCCAATGAAGACCGAATCGGCAATAAAGTCGCCGCTCGCTTGAATATTCTTTACCGTAATCGTGCGGCACGTATCGGTACCCACGATCGTCTCGCCGAAATCGTACGTTGGCTGCGGCTGGAACGAAATCTTCGGGGCATAATAATGATACTGATACACGGTATCATTCCCAGCAAGATCGACAATAAAAACAGCCGCATACGCATCCTTCGTAGGATCGTTTACGGTGAGCGTGCCGGTCGTCACGCTGTCCGCAATTTGGAAATTCGGATCCGGAGTAAAGGTGTAATTAAAGGAGGGCGTTGGCCATCGCGGATCGCCGGCAGCCGTGATGAGATTAAGAAACGCGATATGCGTATCGTCGAAGGAAAAGCCGTTGGTCTTCGTCCGGGGTTCGATGAACTGGACATGGTACATGCCGCAGTTACTGTCCAGGATGGACATCAGCGGCGGCAGGGTGTCCGGGGAAATAATTCCTTGTGCCATGCCGGTCGGCCAACCATAGCCCGAGTAGTTCGAAAATCCGTATTGGTACGCTCCAAAAGGAACGGGACTCTTGGCGATAAAACTCTTGGCGTCGGCGCCGATCGTAATTCGCCGCGCTCCCATCACGGGGTTCGTGCCTGGGAACACACTGGTTCCAACCTGAGGATAGGTCGTAATCGACAGACCGTTAATCATGATCTTGTTAATGGAATCATTCCGCGCGATAAGCGTGAGATAATTCGTGAACGCACCCTTCGTCGAGGTCGGCGTCCGAAAGATCATCTCTTTTTCAAATTGTTGCTGCGGAGTGAACAAGACCATCCACGGGTCCGAATAGCCGGGATCGCCGTCATATCCCTGCGAATACGAATACTGTGCAACGATAAATTTCTTGCTGTTGGTCGACGTGAAGGTCATCGCCTCCGTCTGGAGTGTGATGTCAGTATATTGGCCGGAATCGAGAATGATATTATGCGCTCCACTTTGATCGCCGGTGTATGTAATTTGATTGCCGTTCTCACCAGAAAGAACGCGGATGTAATCGCCGACGACATATTTACCCGCCATCGGCTCGTCGAAATACTGATATCCCCAGCGGTCGACGGAAGGGATCATTTCGAACAGGTTATCGGCAGAGCAGCATTCGTCCGTAGGTACGGACGAGATCGAGTGCCCGGTCAGGACCGAGATCGGCCGGGTACTGGTGATCGAAGTCCCGGTCAGATCGTTTGCACCAAAATTATTTCCCGGCGATTGAACCAGGTACGTTTGTCCCTTATTGAGCGTGATGGTCCACGGTACTCCCGCCTTTTCTCCACCCTTTGTGTCTGAAGCAGGATTGATCGTAATGGTATTTCCATCGTACGGGGAAGTGATCAGGAATTCGCCCGGGCATTGACCGAATACACTATTGTCGGGAAAATTCACTGTAAAATAATGCGTTCCCAGCGCGGTCGTCGGCAGGGCGAGAAATCCATCGGGACTGTCGCCAATCCCCTGCGGATTTCCCCAGGCGGAGTACCCGTATACGGTTACGGGATTCGTGCTGACGATGTGAATAGCATTCGTCAAGGGCTTTTCGTCGATGGCCGTCATATAGCCGGTCATGTTGAAATCGTAAACTTGTCCGGCGGTCAGTGAGATCGTGCGCAGGGCCGAATTGCCGACGTAGACCGTTACCTTATTATCGACTCCGGTCGCAATAAACAATTCTTGGTAAACACTGGAAGATCCCGGGGGCGGCCCATTCGGCATAAAACCGAGCCAATAGTCCGTACCCGAAGAACTAAGTCCGCCACCTCCTGATGTTTGAGCCACGAGGCCCTGAGGAAGGAACAGGAACAGCGAGACTAAAAGAAGCAGAATCACATTGACGCAAGCTTTCATAGCATTAAGCAAAAAGTACAGCAATAAGCAAAAACGTAAAAGACTATATTCTACAACAATCGCCGAATCGTTCGCACGTAAATAATCCGGCAACTATCAAGAACGCAAAATAAAGCTCAGGTAACAAAGAATTAATAAAAAAACCAATTCCCGCCACCTTCGTTCATATTTTTGTCTATTAAATATAATCAAAAATGGCCATAATGAAATCAAAAGTGCTCGTTCCGGGGGATACGATCGGGATTGTAGCCCCGGCTAGTCCACCCCGCTCCGAGGAGCGGATCGAACGCTCCGTCCGGTATTTTGAGCGGCTTGGTTACCGGGTCGAACTCGGAAAACACCTGCGCGATGGAATGGAGCAGCCAAGTTACCTCTCTGCTCGAGATGAGCATCGCCTTGCCGATTTGCATGCGATGTTCAAAAACAAGGCGATACGTGCCATTTTTTATCATCGAGGAGGGTTCGGGTCGCTTCGCCTTCTTGACAAGGTCGATTATAATCTTATTCGCCAAAATCCGAAAATTCTCGTTGGCTATTCGGATGCGACCGCGCTTTTTGCAGCGCTCTATAAAAAGGCCGTGCTCCGCTCGATGTTTTTTGGCCCAATGCCTGGCGTCGATCTTTGGGATGAGGTCGATCCCATCACGGAGGAATATTTTTGGCGGGCGATGACCACGAGCAGGAGCTTCGAATTCGGAGACGTTGCCATTACCCGCTCAACGCGACGAACGCAGACGATCGAAGGAAAACTAATCGGAGGAAACCTGACCGTCTTTTGCAGCCTTATGGGAACTCCGTTCCAGCCTTCCTTCCGTGGGATTGTCCCGATTTTCGAGGACATCGACGAAAAACCTCGTCGGGTCGATGCGTGCCTGGCTCAGCTCCGGCTGGCCGGGGCTTTTACAGATGCGAAGGCGATTCTCCTCGGTCATTTTACGAACTGCAACTCCGACCCCGAATCGCCGACACGCTCGCTCGATGAAATTCTCAACGAATACTTTTTGAAAACAAAAGTCCCGATCCTTCGAAATATCCCGTTTGGGCACGAGAAACGAATGTGGACGCTTCCCTACGGCGGAACCCTGCGAATTACGATAAAGTCCGAGAGCGCTCACATGGCACTTGCCCGATCGCCCCTGGAATGATCACGACTTTTTTTGGGACGATGATATAATTCCCGAAGTTCGTCTATTGCATTTTCTCTGGCATGTTGTACGATGTTATCGTACATTAAAAAAGCAATCGCCGTGCCTTTCGGTCTGATAATTGCGCTACGGCTGGGCGATGCCGATCTCCCTTAAGCCGGAATTTTTGAAGCGCTACAAGGACATTGCAGAATTGCTGTGGAAGTATGGCCGCAGCGACCTCCTGCTGGAGACCGGTCTTTCGGCGACGCTGGACGAACAACGAGGCGATCCCGAAATCGCAGCAAAACCGGAAGAGCTTGCGCACGACCTGGAAGCGATGGGCCCGCTGTATATCAAGCTCGGCCAATTACTTTCGTCGCGGTTCGATCTACTTCCGATGCCCTACGTCATCGCCCTTGCCAGGCTTCAGGACCGCCTGGAACCGTTTGGCTTCGCAGAGGTAGAACGAATCGTAGAAGAAGAGCTGGGAGTCCGAATCTCGAAAGCGTTTCAGACGTTCGAGAACGTTCCCATCGCGAGCGCCTCCCTCGGACAGGTGCACCGCGCTACCTTACGGGACGGTCGCAGGGTCGCCGTTAAAGTGCAACGGCCGAACGTGCGCGAAGCAATCACCAAAGACCTTGCCGCGCTCGAAGACATTGCCGAATTTTTGGATGCCCATACGGAACTCGGAAAGCAATACCGCTTTCAGGAAACGCTCGACGAATTTCGGCATTCTCTCGCAAAAGAACTCGACTACCTGCGGGAAGCTCGAAATTTAACGGAGATCGGCCACAATTTGGAATCCTTCGATCGGATCGTCGTCCCTCGCCCCATCGAAGATTATACGACCGCACGCGTCCTCACGATGGACTATATTCACGGCCGCAAAATCACCGCGATCGGCCCGTTGGCACAGCTCTCCATGGACGGGCATGCGATCGCCGCACAACTGTTCCAGGCCTATTTAAAGCAGATTCTGGTCGACGGCGTATTCCATGCCGATCCACACCCAGGGAACATTTTCCTCACGAACGATTACCGCGTTGCCTTACTCGATCTCGGCATGATCGGGCGCCTTCAACCCTCGATGCAAGAAGAGCTTTTGAAATTACTGCTTGCAATCAGCGAAGGAAAAAGCGATGATGCGACACGCATCGGTCTCACGATCGGCGAACGCGTCACCGAGAGGCCAGTGAAGGAAACGGAGCTCAGCCATCGTATCGCGCAGGTCCTGGAGGAACGGATGACCGGCGAACTCCAAACATTGCAGGTGGGCATCGCCGTTATGGAATTCAGTCAGCTCTGCCTCGAACACGGGATCCGCATGCCCGTCGAACTCACCATGCTGGGCAAGACCCTGCTCAATCTCGATGCCGTGGGGCGAATCTTGGATCCCACATTCGATCCCACCGAAGCGATCCGACGGGAAGCATTCCAGCTTACCGAGAACCGGCTGGTTCAATCGCTTACGCCGGCACGGCTTCTCGCCTCCGCCGTCGAAGCAAAGGAATTTGCGTTGCAGCTTCCCCGCCGTGTCAATAAAATATTGGATGCCATTACAAAAAATGAGCTTACCGTCCGCGTGGACGCCATCGAGGAAGAAACGCTCATTGAAGGATTTCAAAAGATCGCGAACCGCATCGCTACCTCTCTCGTCCTTGCGGCGCTTATTGTCGGCGCCGCGATGCTGATGCGCGTCGATACCTCGTTCAAGATCTTCGGTTATCCGGGACTTGCGATCCTGTTCTTTTTCGCCGCCGCCGTCGCCGGGCTGTGGCTTCTTATCGAAATCGCCCTGCACGATAAGCGAACACGAAAAAGCTGATATCGAAGGGCCAACCGTTCGTTTCTTCGTATTTTTGCATCGGTTCTCCCAAATTTATTTTTACCATGAGCATTGACTCCAAAAAATTGAAAAAGCCGGAACGCGGCGAAAAAATCTCTATGAAATCATCCGGCCTTCACGTGCCGGACCATCCTATTATTCCCTTTATTGAAGGCGATGGCACGGGCCCCGACATCTGGCGCGCTTCCGTCCGAGTCTTCGACGCAGCCGTTCAAAAAGCCTATGCCGGCAAGCGAAAGATCGAATGGTACGAAGTCTATGCCGGCGAAAAGGCGAATGAGATATACGGTGAGAACACCTGGCTGCCGAACGAATCGCTGGACGCGATGCGCGAGTATCTCGTCGGCATCAAAGGGCCCCTGACGACTCCCGTCGGTGGCGGAATTCGGTCCCTGAACGTTGCGCTCCGTCAACAGCTCGATCTCTACGTTTGTCTTCGGCCGGTGCGCTATTTTTCCGGCGTTCCTTCGCCCGTCAAGCGGCCCGAGCTTGTCGACATGGTCATTTTTCGCGAAAACACGGAAGATATTTATGCCGGCATCGAATGGCAGGCCGGCAGTTCCGAAGCGAATAAAGTTCTTGCCTTTATGGAAAAAGAATTTCCACAGGCCTTTGGAAAAATCCGCTTCGGGACCAAATCGAAATCGAGCGACTGGGCCAGGTCCGCCGGCATTCCGGAATACGAAAATCCACCGCATGTGGGTATCGGGATCAAGCCCGTAAGCGAAGAAGGTTCCGAGCGCCTTATTGCCGCTGCGATCGACTATGCACTTGCTCACAAGCGCAAATCCGTGACGTTTGTCCACAAAGGCAATATCATGAAATTCACCGAAGGCGCGTTCCGCGACTGGGGATACAAAATGGCAAGGGAGCGCTACGGCAATCAGGTCTTTACCTGGGCCGAATGGGAAGATCAGAAAAAAGCCTTCGGCGAACAGCAGGCCAACGATCTTCAGAAAAAGCGGCTCTCAGAAGGTGCGCTCCTGATCAAAGATGCCATTGCCGATATTACGCTCCAGCAAGTGCTGACACGGCCGGAAGATTTCGATGTGATCGCCACACTGAATTTAAACGGCGATTATCTCTCCGATGCCCTTGCCGCACAGGTCGGCGGTATCGGCATTGCACCGGGAGCGAATATCAATTACGTCTCCGGTGCCGCGATCTTCGAAGCGACCCATGGGACGGCTCCGAAATATGCGAACCTCGATAAGGTCAATCCCGGGTCCGTGATCTTGTCCGGCGAGATGATGCTCCGCTATATGGGCTGGGCGGAAGCGGCCGATCTTATTATTAAAGGACTCGAATCTGCGATCGCGTCGAAGAACGTCACGTACGATTTCGCTCGCCTCATGGAAGGCGCCCATGAAGTAAAGACGAGTCAGTTCGGCGATGAAATCATCAAGCGAATGTGAAGCGGTTCCCATGAAATCTCGCAAGGAACTGATCGCGGAATATAAACAGCGAAAACCGCGGATGGGAATTTTCGCGATCCGAAACGTTACCAACGGCAAGCGTTACGTTGCCCGAGCGAACGATCTCGACCGGATCTGGAATGGAGAAAAATTCAAGCTCGATGCCGGCGGTCACACCAACCGCGATCTGCAGGAAGATTGGAAACGGTGCGGCGAAGACCAATTCGCCTTCGAAATCCTTCACGAGCTACAATACTCCGACGACACCGCCGATCCCAAAGCGGAACTTGCGGAATTGGAACGATTAACGATCGAAGACCTTCAACCCTTCGGCGAAAAAGGATACAATCGGAACATCCTGTCCGCATAGCTTCCACGCACCGCTCGCTCACGTATTATCTCGTTAAGAATTATTCAGCAGATCCGGTATAACTAAGTACGGTGCAGTCCGTCTATTTTAATGAGAGCAAGACACTCTCATTAAAAGAAAGGACAGCATTATGCAACGATATTGGAGGACCACGCTTCTCGCGCTCTCACTCGGAATGATTTCGCTCGCCGCGATCCCGGCCGCTCAGGCCGATCCGCCCCGAGACCATGGCTTCGATGCCGCTCACAATTTCCGGCCGGACGATCGCGCTCGTTTCGATCAACAGGACCGCGCTCGTTTCGAAGACCGTTTACGCGATATCGACCGCCAGCGCGCGGAACTTAACTCCCAGGAACAGAACCTTCGCGCTCAACTCGAGAACGAACGCTATGGCTGGAGAAACTCGTACGATCGCGATCGGATCGTCGCCGACTTGCAAAATATCCAGCAGCGGGAAAATGCGCTGGCCATGGAACGAAATAATATGTTGTCGAGTCACGCGTTCGATCAGAGAGATTCCCACGATCGCGACGGCGACCGGCGGTAATGTTATCGATCCATTAAATCAAAGACTAATCTAATAAAGCAATAATCATGGCTCTCAATGGGAGCCATTTTTATTTTTGTGCTTTTATTAATTTCGTCCTTTAACTTCAATTCCTCAATGCTCCAGAGCCCAGACCACGATATTTGTCCCGATTCGTAGCGCTTCTTCACGCTTCTCTGCGGGGTCGCCGTGGACTTCCGGGTCGTCCCAGCCATCGCTCGGATTCGATTGGTAGGTATAGAACACACAAAGGCGACCGTTACTGAAAAGGCCGAAGCCCTGAGCCGGCTTTCCGTCATGCTCGTGTGTTTTTGGCATGCCATTCGGAAAATCGAAATGGCAATGGTAGAGCCCATAGGACCACGGCAACTCTACTAAATCCTGCTCGGGAAAAATCTTTTTCAACTCCGGTCGGATCGTCGTATCGAGGCCGTAATCGTCATCGATATAGAGGAATCCGCCGGCATCGCAATAGGCACGCAGGCGCCGGATCTCCGTTTCCGTAAAATCGACGCGGCCATGCCCGGTCATGAAAAGAAACGGGTAATTGAAAATATCGTCGCTCGCGACATCGACATAGAAATATTCGGGATCGACATCGATATTCGTATTTTCGCGCAGGAATTTCAGGAGATTCGGTTCTTCGCTCTGGCCGTTATACCAATCGCTTCCGCCGGGATATTTCAATCGGGCAATTCGAAATTGCGAACCGGTCCGGTTGATCGTCGTTGGGAATTCACTGCTGTTTTGAGCGAAAACGCGTACGGGAAACACACTCCATGAAATTGCTATCATCGAGAGCATCACACACGTCATGGCGACCATACGCGAAAAAGTGAACGACCGGAAGAGCATCGTTTCTTCAAGTACGAAGGAGCACGGTTCGTTCCGCGCTTCGACGGTGTCTCTAAAAATTAGCATACCTGCCGCGCTTGCAATTTACGTGCTTTTTTTGCTCCTCGTCTATTGGCCGGTCTTTCTTGGACATCGCTTTTTTTGGGAAGATTTTTTTGTCCAGGAATATCCGATCCGCGAATATTGCTTCTACATGCTGCGGTGGCGGCACGTGCTTCCCTTCTGGAACCCATATTCCTGGGCCTGGGCGCCCCTCCTGGCCGACGCGCAGTCCGGCTTTTGGTATCCGACGAACCTGCTCGGAATTTTAATCGTCGGGTTCACCCAGCCCAACGCGGTCCACTTCCCTGTGCTTGCCGCCGAAACGATGACGCTCCTGCAATTCCCGCTCGCTGCGCTCGGAAGTTTTGTCCTGCTGAAAAAACAATTCAACGTCTCGAGCGCAGCGGCCCTCATCGGGGGACTGTGCTGGGGGTTCGGACTACGTATGGCCGCCGAACAAAACCACTCCATGCAGATCATTCAACTGGCCCTCCTGCCATGGGAAACATTATTGCTTCTACGGGCATGGAACTCCTGGCGATACGCGATCGGGCTCGGGCTTTTGTTCGGCCTCAGTTTTTTTGCCGGCCAGCCCCAGACCTTCTTTTACGTAGGAATTTTCTTTGGCTCGTATACCCTTTCCGAATTTCTCGTCCGCCGTAAGAATGCCGAACGCACGTGGCGCTCCGTTCAACCGCTCGCGAATGGCCTGCTTGCGATCGCCATTGCGCTCGGGATCGCCGCGATGCAACTCTTCCCGACGATGGAACTTGTCGGCCGCTCCGCGCGAGCGCATTTGAACTTTACCGATGCCAGCCAGACGGGACTTCACCTGGGCCTTTTCATCGACTTTTTCGTTCCAAAATATTACGGGGAATATCCCGGATTTACCGTTTCTCAGGGGCCGCTGGTCAACAATCATTTTTGGTACTGGGAAGCGACCTTCTATTGGACCGCGCTTGGCGAACTGCTTGCCCTCTTTGCCCTGGTAAGCCGCTGGAAATCCCGAACGCCCTCCGATCCGCAAACGCGGCATGCGTTCTTTTTCGCAATGTTTTCGGTCCTGTGCCTCGCCTACGGCATGGGAAGGAATCTTTATTTCCAGTGGCCGTTCTGGCGCGTTCTCCCGTTCTTCGATCATATTCGCGACCCCAATCGAATGGTCTGGTTCGTTTGGTTCCTGGGAACGGTCCTCACCGCGCTCGGGCTCGATACGCTGATGCAAGAGTGGGAACGTCTTCATCGGTACCGGCGCTTTTTTATCTGGTCCTGTGGCGTCTTCCTGGCGCTCAACCTGCTTTCGATTTCCGGGTTCTTCGATCTCGCGTTTCCGCCGCATGAGGTCCGCCAGGGGCTGTTCCTCTTTTTGCTGCCGTCCACGATCGGATCGATCGCCGCTTCCCTCTTCTTGTTCCTGGCCGTCGGGAACCGCATCTCCCTCAGGACCGCGATCACCCTCTGCCTGCTCATTGTCGGTGTGGAACTATTTTATAACGACTTCACGTGGCATCGCAATACCCTTAACCCGGAGACCGTCGTGGAACGTCATTCCCGAAATCCCGATATCCTCGAGTTCCGCGCACAGCATGCCACGGACCATGCGAAGTTCGTCGAAGTCAGCGATTCGGTCCGGACGATGGAGGCGAACTTCGGTATGTTCGCCCGACTCCCGATCGAAAATGCCAGCGACTCCAATCTCCTGCTCGACCGCAATCCCCTCCGGCTGAACGACGCCTTCCCACCAGCCAACGATACGACGCGAAGAATGGAGATCATGGGCGTCGCACAATCTAATTGGTATGGGAAGGAAACTCATTATGTCCAGTATCTTCCCTTTTTGTCGCTCTACACGCACTGGCAGGTTGGGAACGAAGCAAAGACGGCGGAACTCCTGAACGATTCTTCGTTCGATGCTCGCGACACCATCCTCATCTCCGAAGACCCGAAGCTTTCCAAAGCTCCTATTGCAAATCCCTCACCTTTGCCATCGTCGGCGACACTCCAACTATTTTCAGAGAACGAGCTTCGAATTTTCGTTCATAGTTCCCGGCCCGCGATCCTCTTCATAAACGATCTCTATTATCCGGCCTGGAAAGCGGCCGTCGATGGGAAGGAAACGAACGTCCTTCGGGCATTTACGAGCTTGCGCGCCGTGCCGGTCCAGGCCGGGGACCATACCGTTCGCCTGTACTACGATAGCGCCGCCTTCGATCTCGGGTGGAAAGTCTCGCTTGGGTCGTTCCTGGTTTGCATGCTGGCACTCCTCTTCCTGAAGAAGAGGTCTTCCTAAACATGGACTATTCCTAAAAAGGGCTCCCTATAGAACAGAAGGACCCCGAAGCCAGAGCTGCGAGGTCCTTCGACTAAAGTAAGGTGAGATGGAATCCGATGCCTTTCGGCACGATTCCGCTTACTTATAGATCGCAGGGTGACCCTGCGGTTCCATACTCTCTTAACACGGCCTCGATTCAGATTTGTGCCGCCCGCGGCTCCCCATTTTTTATAATTCCACACTCACTAACTTTTTCTTCACTTGCGAAATATGCCACGTGATATTGATCTCTTTCGGGCAGGCTTCGACGCAATTGAAGATCGTATGGCAGCGCCACACGCCGTCCGGCGAGTCGAGCGCGGACATATGCGCTTCCGGCGCTTCGTCCCGCGTATCGAACGCAAACCGGTAACCTTTCAGGATCGCCGCGGGGCCAAGATAGTTCTCGTTCGACCAGAGCGATGGGCAGCTCGTCGTGCAGCAGGCGCACATAATACACTTCGTCGACTCCATCAAGAGTTCCGCATCCTTGTGCGACTGGAACCGTTCCTTCTCCGGAGGCGCCGACTCGTTGATGAGCCACGGCTTCGTCATCTCGTACTTCCTGAAGAAATCGGTCTGGTCCACGGCCAGGTCCTTGATGATCGGCAGGAACGGCAGCGGCTCGATCACGATCGGCTTCTTCGTATTGACGTCCTTGAGCAGCAGCGCGCACGCCAGGCCGTTGCGGCCGTTGATGCGCATGCCGTCCGACCCGCACATGCCATGGGCACACGAACGCCGAAATGTAAGTGTGCCATCGATCTTCCATTTTATCTCATGGAGCGCGTCCAAAATTCGGAAGGTCGGCTCGAGATCGGTAAGGGTATAGTCCTTGAAGTAAGGTTTGGTGTCCTTCTCCGGATTATAGCGTTGGATACGAAAAGTAGCGGTCATTGCCTGAAAAACGAGAATTGGCCCGGTTAGATTTCAAAGAAGATAATCCCAGCCTTTTGAAGGCGCGGAACAGGGTGATTGCACTTGCCTCGCAGCCGAAAGCGGAAACGAGCAAGCCCGAGCCGTTCCGATTCGATTGGGCCGGTGCGCTTAGCCGCTACAAGTACCAGTTTACTTCGGTTGAGTTGCATAAACAAGCTTCCCGATGGCGGACCGAGTCCTGGTCGATGGGAAATCAGGTTGTTTGCTGAGAACGTGCGAAGGCAATATTCGCTTCAAGAGCTTTGAAGCGATCGGCATCAGAGAGGCTCCCAACTATAGACAGAATATCGCCCTCCTCAATAGTGATCACCTTTGACAATCTCAAATACGAGGGAGTATTTAAGCCAGCCGCTTTCCACTCGGCAAGAAAAACGTCGGTAGGTAAGAATTTAGGCTTGCTGGTTATGCGCGCTTCGAGGATGTCACCCTCGGCATCCTGCGCGAGAACCATCGCGGGCCGTTTTTTACCCCAGCGGTAATGAGAATAAGGGAAATCGAGTGTAATGACTTCGCCGAACGAATGCTTCGCCATAGTTACGGGAGCGAATCGTAAATGGAATCCTCCTCATCGTAGCCTTCGAGAAATTTTCGCAGACCAAAGGCTTTCCATTCCTTCTCTCCCATCGGTTCCGAGCGTTCGTCGTGTGGGATAACAACGACATCGACTCGCTCGCCCGCCGGAAACGGGAGGGTCACAATAATCTGATTTTGCGGATTAACTATAGCTTCCGCATGGTACGTGTCCATACTTTCTGAACCGAGTTACAGCCTAATAAATGCCGTGACGAGGCAGCCAGCGCGTGCCCGAACCCCTTCATATTCAGCGCGTCCCTCCCGAATCCCGGTTCCCCCTATTTCCCCGGAACCACCCATGGCCCGCGCCGGTGTTTACCTCCATCTCGACCCCAGCGCGAGTTCGCCGATCTCGAACACGCGCCGAATACCGATGTGGTCGAGGTCAAACCGAGGATTCAATCTTTATCTTAATTGTAACTGAGAGCAAATGCAAGACACTGTAATTGCTGGGCTTGTTTTGGCATGCGTTAGCGCTCTTGCGTTTATTGCATATAGGCATCCTACAGAGTACCGTACCGTTTTTAATGTCCTCTCGAGTGTGAACTCTGGAATCTACCTTATTGTATTGATTTGGAACACCTCAGCTGATGTTCTTGCAAGCAAAATGTCGCTGGCTTTATACAAGGCCGGTCTGATTGATGGTGAAAAAATAAGTCAAGTGGATGATCAGGTGAAAAAAGTACTCAGTAATCATCAGATATTTGGCGGCGACCCATTCCTTATTTTTATTGCCATTTTTTTGTATCTTGGCCTCTTAAGAATCCTACCCATCATTGGAATTGTGGAGCATACTAAAAAGTCGCAGCGATGAGTCGCGGAGCTGCACAGTACCAGCTGCCCAGCGTGAAGCCCAGCGGAACTCTGGGTTCACTGAGAACCTGACGATCGAAGGACTGATGGATGGCCGCGAACGGCCACGGTTCCCGGATTTATCTATGCGAGAACGACATTTTAGAAGGCCGCTGTGAAGATGTGAGTGGGAACTGGGAACATTTTTAAGTAAAAAACTTATGCCGCTCGCTATCATTGAGGAATCCTTAATAGTTTCAAATGAAATCTCCCCTGGGGTGTCCTCGTGGACGCTTGCTAGCCGGGCAGCTCATATGCTGCGTGAGGCCGAGAAAATGTACGGAAAACGTCAAACTAATATCCTTTTTTGTGGGATTGAATTTCAAGGTAAAGTCCCACACATTTGGTATCCTGGCGGGGATAATGCCGTCATTCGTCTTACACCAAACTGCATGCAGGATATTGATAGGGCTTATTTTCAGTTGTCGGTCGAAATAGCGCATCTCCTTACCCCAGTGCCCGGCTTAGAGGTTAACAATCTCGAAGAGGGAATGACGGTTTACTTTGGAGAGCGATATTGTGCGGACAACGGACTACGGTTTCTTGGTATAGGAGATGCCAGATATGTTCAGGCAAGAGAGGCATTCGGCAAATTGATGAAAATTTCAGATAACATAATTATCGAGGCACGAAATATTCGGAATACTATCTCTCGTATAACACCGGATGATCTTGAGACATCTATAAAGAAGATAAACGCTGGAGCCACTATCGATAGAAACCTTCTGAATTTTCTTTGTGATAAATTCCCTTCAAAATAAGGTGGGCAAAACATTTCATTGCACGGTATGAGCGAAGCATGAGGCCATTTAATCTATCTCAACGTGAGTATAAAGACTGGAATGAAATTTTTCAATTTCAGTTGTTTCTTTCTGCAATGCCTGAATTAAATGAGGCTCTATTTCAAAAATCAGAAGCTCCTGATTTCTTGCTCCGATATCAAGGTCATATCGTCGGGATAGAACATACACTTTTTTCAACAGACCAAACTCTTTTACGGTTTGAGAAAGAGACGGATCAAATCCTGTTACGAGCACAAAAGCACTTTGAAAGTCACTATGATCTGCAACTTATTGTCAGAGTGATGTGGAATGACGCGCATTGGAAGATCGTAACTCGCGATGAGAAGGAATTTCTAATAGAAGCTATTTCAGATTTCGTTAAAGAACACTTTACCGGAGATCAGTCTGTCTCTTTTGATTGGCATTCCTTCTATGAAAAGGGTTTAGATGAATGGGTAGCTTTTCTCGACATTGTCTATTTAGGAGACAAGACCCGCTCTTCCTGGACTTCAGCTCGCAGTGGTGTGATCGGAAGTCTTTCGACTGCACGGATTGAACAAATCATACATGATAAAGGACAGAAGTATGAAGCCTGTACGCAGAAATGTGACGAATGCTGGTTATTGATTTATGGCCCGACTGCCGGCATGTCATCCATGATTTTATTCGATGAATCCATCGAAAAGCTTTCGCAGCAACAATTTACGACCAATTTTGAGCGTGTTTTTTATTTTGATGGCTGGAGCAAAAATGTAATTGAGCTTCGCGTTGCTCCTTCACCTTCGCCATCCTCCGGGACTCTGGCTCTTAACCCAGGGTTACGCTTCGCTTCACCCTGGGCTGCGGGTACTTCCTTCGGCGAGCTCGGGACGGCTCGGCCACTTGGTCGGGCGGGAAGCACCGACCCATACGCGCGGATTGTGTCGCTCCGCCCGGTCGTCTGAACTGTGATTCTTGTGATTCGCGTGTTTGGCTATGATTTTCGTTCCCGGCTCTAAAAGTTATGTTTTAATCATAAGAACCACACGAATCACTGTTCAAACATTGGGCTGCTCCCCGTTACAAGCGGATTGTGTTGTGCATGGCTTTCCCGCGCCGGACCGCTCCGTTAACACAACGACTCTTCTTGCTTATGAATTAAACAAATTTAAAGTTGAGACAGCAATGTAGGCTATATATCCGATCCCAATTCCCCAATAAATGGCGTATGGTAAAATCGTTTCGACAATGGCATCAACGAGTTTTAGGATATTATTGGAGGCTTCTGGAAAAAGCGCTCGCGCAATTAAGCCAAAGAGCGCACCTATAAACAAATTTGCGATGAAGACGACACCCATCACCATAATCAGGCAAACGATAACTGGCGGGATGATGATCCACCACCCAATTGCTTTGGTCAAACTATACGAGAGATACGCTGAGGGCAGGAAATAAAGCATTACAATAAACAACGCTAATAATGGCTTCTCAAGTGCTAACGAGGTAACTTCTTCTTGTTTTTGCCTTTCGTAGTTAATAACGTCCGGGTGTACTGAATGTGCGGGCGGTCGTGGTACTTCCCCGTGTGGAACATGAACGTGGTGTGGATGAGGCGGGTGATACGGATCGTTATTCAATTTGCTCTACGAAGACATCGACTCATGTCTTAGATAAAGACAAAAGTTTCTTTCTGAATTCCATATTCTATTGAACTTCAAGCTGTCGCCAAGAATGTTCAACTGTTAGGAATCGGAACGGTTCAGGGCTATAAGCTTCCAAACCGTTCGTCACTCATGGTTCCATCGTTCCTCCTCGACTGCGGGTGCTTCGTGGCTCCGCCACTTGGTCTGGCGAGATGCACCGACCTACGCGCGCGGATTGCACCGTCCCGCCGGGCTGCCGACACATTGTCTGAACTGGGATTTATGGGAGTGCGGGATGTTTAGGATGAAACCTGACAACGGCGTAGCCGTGGCCCGTTTGTAGAAACGTAATTTATTTTTTAATTTTCAAGCTCCGTCCGCATCGTCCACGATGCCTGGAGCGGCCATGGTCGCTCCTATGGAGCTTTTGTTTTTTACATTTTTCGATTTCTACAAACGGGCCGGGCCTACGGCCCTCTCCTTGTCTGAACTGGGATTTTTAGGATGCGCGGAATGTTTGGGATGGGAACCTGACAACGGCGTAGCCGTGGCCCGTTTGTAGAAACGTAATTTATTTTTTGAATTTTCAAGCTCCGTCCGCATCGTCCACGATGCCTGGCGCGGCCATGGTCGCTCCTACGGAGCTTTTGTTTTTTACATGCTTCGATTTCTACAAACGGGCCGGGCCTACGGCCCTCTCCTTGTCTGAACCCTTCGGCAAGCCCAGGACAAGCGTTGGGAACGGTTCCCAGTCCCAACGGGACGAAAGAAGAGTAGCCGGTGGTTTCAACCACCGGTCCCATATCCGAACACCGGCCAGAGTCCCGAAGGGACGATATAACGCGACTGGGAATATGCCGTCCCTTCGGGACTGATCCTGCGATTTCGATTTCTTGTCCGGTGACTGAAGTCACCGGCTATTCTTATAGCGTCCCTTCGGGACTTGGATCCACTTTCCGTCGCGCGACTGTGCCGTCCCGCGGGCTGCTGGCGCATTGGCTGAACTGGGATTTTTTGGATGTTTGGGATGGAAACCTGACAACGGCGTAGCCGTGGCCCGTTTGTAGAAACGTAATTTATTTTTGAATTTTCAAGCTCCGCCCGCATCGTCCACGATGCCTGGAGCGGCCAGGGTCGCTCCTACGGAGCTTTTGTTTTTTACATTCTGCGATTTCTACAAACGGGCCGGGCCTACGGCCCTCTCATTGTCTGAGCACTTCGGCAAGCTCAGGACAAGCGTTTGGGATGGGCTCCCAGTCCCAACGGGACGAAAGAAGAGTAGCCGGTGGTTTCAACCACCGGTCCCATATCCGAACACCGGCCAGAGTCACCTATTCGAACGCCGGCCAGAGTCCCGAAGGGACGATATAACACGACCGGAAATATGCCGTCCCTTCGGGACTGATCCTGCGATTTCGATTTCTTGTCCGGTGACTGAAGTCACCGGCTATTCTTATAGCGTCCCTTCGGGACTTGGATCC
>Ga0070741_10004864_pt1 | contig 30781 bp, 35 predicted proteins | sample Coa_R1_4_FD_66440 | JGI IMG/M metagenome (GOLD analysis project Ga0070741, IMG submission 66440) | Surface soil microbial communities from Centralia Pennsylvania, which are recovering from an underground coalmine fire - Coalmine... | ecosystem: Environmental > Terrestrial > Soil > Unclassified ... | reverse complement strand
CCGCCGCGCGCGCTCGTCACGCTGAAGTTGTACGGCGTCGGCGCCGGCAGGGAGTTCTTGACCACCGGCGACAGCTTCGCTTTCCAATGGGCGAGTGTGTCGACAACGTCATTGCCGGTTACGGTCGGAAGCGAACGTCGCTTCGGCGCAGAAAACGGTAGGTGTTTGTTCCTCATTCTCCAACCCTATCTCGACCCCGTTTCACTTGCCGGCCCTCCCCAAAACGGGCCGTTCAGAGCGGGTTTGGCTGTAACGCTACATCTGCAAAGATGCTAACATAACTAATTAGATCGAGTTTATAGACTATGGCCCGAAAACAAGCAGTCTGCGGACACGAACCACATCACGCCCGAGGTCTATGCAGAAACTGCCACGATTTTTTTCGAAAACAATCGAAGACCAACATCGCTCCGCCGGAGGTTCCCGATTACCTGCGTGCAAAGGTCGAGGCGGCCGGGGCGCTTGTGCCGAGAGAGGACAAGCGCTTCGGCCCGATTCCGACAACGCCGTCTGGAACCGCGCGCCTGCTCGCCGAGGAAATCTCGCCGGCCATCGCGCTACCTAAACCGACACAGAACGACATGCCGTTCGACACTAGCGACCCGAAAGTTGCCGCACATATTGCCGGGGCCGTTGCGAAATCGCTCCACGACTTCAAAGCTGCGGCGCGGATGCTGCGGCCCGATTTGAAGCCCGCAGATCAAGCAACTTTGGCGTATCAGCTCGAACAAGATCCATACGTGAGAGCGTCATTACAGCAGGAGCTTGAGAAACTGGGGTTGAGCGACGACGCGAAGAAGCGCTTCATTGCGTTGCTGTGGTCATCGGCGACGGATCTGCGCCCACAAGCTGAAAAGGACCGCTCAAACGCTCGGCGGCTCTTGGCGCGAGCATTTCTACCTGCCGAAAACCCCAGCAGCAAGAACGAAGCTCCTGTTCCGCTGCCAATCACGAACCTCGACGCAGGTCTGGACCGAATGGGCCTCGGCGACGACGTTGTAGCGTCGGTTCAAACCACTCAAACCTCGAACTTCGAGATCGACGAAGACACGCAGGCAGAAATGGATCGCGAGGACTAGCCATGCGTCTAACTGAACACGGAGCTGCGTTGGGCCGAGCTGGCGGGGGGAAGCGATGGCAGGGCGTCCCCGACGCGGAGCGCAAGAGAATCATGGCGATCGTGCGAGCAGCCAAGGCACAGAAGGCGACACGAAGGCTTGAACTTGATTCTGCACAGAGGTGAGCGTAACGGATCGAGAAGATGCTCCTGACTGTGCAGCTTAACGAAGATCTTCCAGCGGGAAAAATGCTGCGCGGCAGCCCACAGTGGCTGCGACGCAGTTTTTCATATGAGCCTTGCACCTCCCAGCTTCTATCGTGGAGCCGCCTGCTCCCCGACGCCAACCCAGAAATCCCCCAATAGGTAGTCCTACCGATATTTTGTTTTAGGGAATGAGAACAGAGCTGGGGAAAGACGGGAACGGGGCGGCCTCCCCCAAGGGGTCCCGTTCCCGCTGTTAATCCACAGGCGATTAGCGGGATAAGTGTACTCCACAACTAGAAGATCGTTGCCAAAAAAATTGGATGATGGGCCGGACATTTCACGCAATCCGGCCCTTGCGTGGGGAGGGCCACCACTTCGCGTCTCCGCGAATTAGTTCTGGATACTACACTGGTGAGCAAACAGGAAGTGTAAAGAATTGTCGGTGTTATGATGTGCAGAAATTGTAAGCGGGCCGCTCTTTACCCCGTTCTACGGAACCATTCCGGGGGCGGCCTTCAACTTTCTAATTCACGGCGGTGACTTCCGGCTCGTGGTGGCCGCTTCTTGAGTGCCTTCCCGACTTCATTCACTAGCAGGAAAAGAAAAACGGTCCAACTGGTTCTGAAAGGATGCGTTAAGTCTGCTAATTTGTGAAAGGAAAATAGGAGCGAATGATGCCCCAAGTCGGGAAAGCGCCCGACTCCAAGCGCCTTCTGTTCGTTGATGATGACCGCGCTATACGCGAAACTTTGGCAATCATTCTGGGCCGGTATGGATTCACTGTGACTGCGGCTGCCAGCGTATCGGAAGCCTTAGATGAAATCCGAAAACAGCAGTTCGACATATTGCTGTGCGATCTGAATATTGGGAAAGCAAAAGACGGCTACGAAGTGGTCAGTGCTATGCGGGCGATTGATCCAGATTGCGTGGCCGTCATGCTGACCGCGTTCCCCGATATGGAAAGCGCGATAGACGGCATTCGCCACGGCGTCGACGATTACATCATAAAACCCAGCACCGCCGACGAATTGATCGCATCGTTGGCCACCTCATTAGACAAGCGAAAGGCGAGAGGCGCACGACGACCGTCGTTCACATAAAAGGGTTTTGAGCACAGAAAGCCCCTTGGAAAGCAGGCGTCATTATTGAATTGAGAGGTTGTGTGTATGACCCTCGAAGGTTCGAAAAACAGCCCGATTCGGGCGAGTGATATTGAACGATCAGTTATACCACGGCAACGGTATAGACAGTGCTGCTCGTTTCAGAGAACATGAGCAATCCCCGACAAAATGACTGAACGTTACTCCAGAGTCGTGCTTATTGTGGATGACGATCCCCCCGACAGGAAACTATTTTGGCGAGAATTGCACAACCAGGGTTTTCCAGTAATCGTGACCGGCTCCCCCGAGGACGCCATTGCCGCAATCGTAGATGGTAGAGTGGGTTGCCTTATCGCGGATCAAATCATGGCCGTGAAAGGCCGAGAGCTCGCTGAAATTGCGGCAGGAGTTAGGCGGGATATAAGCATTATCATGTTGTCGGGAGCGCCCTACCCCCGACAAACGATTCCGCCAGGGGCTGTGTTTGTAAGCAAAGACGATCTTCCTAAGCTCATTCGGACTGTCACAGAGTGTATGCAGCGATGGCGGACGGGGAAAACATCCGCCACGAACTAGCCGTGTTCGTTTCCCTTCGCTACATTCCACAGGCAAAACAAAAGGCTCCCTCCACGTCCCAGCCCCTCCTGATTTGCCGTTTCCGGCGCTGCGCTTCGCGCGATGAGCGAAATTCCACCGACGAATAAAGCGACCAACACCTGCGGACCAAGAGAGGATTGAGTCAGCCCTCTTCGCGCTCGCACCTGTGGCGGTCGAATATCTCTTTCAGATTCACCATTGCGCCAGAAGTCTTGCCCATCAGGGTCATTGGCAGCTTAAACTCTCGCCGGCATCGTGTACATACGGCGGAAACTGGGATGCCGCTCACTCTCTTGGTGACAGCCAGTGTGCGTTGGGAGGGAGGGTGTTCAGACTCGATGCCCATGATGGACCGGGTAAAGCCCAGGAGCCGGAGCAGGCAATGGGCAAAACGCTACAGGCGCATGTCTCGCCACAATCCCCGCCTCAAGACTTTGACGGCGCAGGGGGATTGAGAAGTTGCGTGTATGACCCTCGATTCTCAGTCCGAATCTAACTGATCGCTTCCTGCTCTGAGCTTCAAAAGCCGCAGCTCTTTTTCGTTGAGCAGACGAGTGATTTCGGAAATAAGGTCCATGAGCTTCTTAGGGTCTTGTTCTTTGGCCGCCTGTTCACAAAGCGTCCGCCAGCGTTCGGCAGTTTCGCCCTGCATACTTTCTGCCTACCCTCCCCTAAGAGCAGGTATATAGCACAACTAGCGCGGACTTTGTCAATAGTCCAACGAACAGTTGAATAGTGGTTCGCGTTGCTCCGCAGCGTGGAAACGGTGATCTGGACGCCGACCCTAAAACCGAGTACGTAATGTACCGTGTCGAACACACCTCAAAAAAGCGGCATCCTAGAGAGTAGCTGCATTCCTAGGCCTCTCGGCACAAGCTCAAAACTGACCCGCTGTGCCGAGGGTTTTTTGCGCGAAGAAAAAATCTGCCCGGCATTGATTTCGCGTTTACAATTCTCAACACAGGTACGACCGAGGCGCTTCCTTCCTGAACGCTTACCCCGTCCAGAACGAGCGGCTCTTTTTTCCCGCCATGTCTGATGCCTTGTCTTGATCGAGTTGCGGAAATGGGGTTGCAATACTACCGAAAGGCAGTGGAACTGAAGCAGAAGCTTTCGACTTAGGCAAGAGAGGAAAAAGGCCCTCGGCGGCGTTCGATGATCTTGCGACCAAGCGCGGCACGAGGGCCCTGCTTGCTACTGAAACAAGCCGTCAAAAAGCGCCATCGAGAAGCACTCAGTTCCAGCGAAGGAACAGTGGGCGCGCCACCTCGCCTCCGGCTTCAATTTGGCTGCAGCCACGCAGCCTCCCGTACTGCTCAAAAGTGAAAACCAAGTTCGGCGGTAAACGTGCGTGGGCTGACGAAATGCGTGCCACTGAACGTGGATAGAAAGTTATAGAGTGCCACCTGGTTCGTCACGTTTATTGCCGTCAGCCGAAGGCTCCACTTGTACTTGTCGCCGCGGAAGAGGTTATCGTCACCAGCCGCGAAATCGAACAGATGACGTGGAGCGATGCGCGGCGGGTTTTTATCATCGTTTTCGGTTCCAGGCGCCGGAATCGAGACTCGCGTGGATCCGTACTGTGATGATGCACAACTTGTAAGCGGTCTGGTTAACGTCGGAAACAGATTGCCGCAGAATAGACCCGCCTGCATCTGCTGGTCGGCGCTGAGCACACTCAAATCGATGGGTGTGGTCGTATCCGAGGCGAACGGCACCGCGCCCGCAACCAAACCGCTGTCGTAGCGCCAATTGAATCCAATCCATGGGCCACTTTTTCCAATTTGGTATTGGAAGTGTGTCGTCTGATTGAACTTCTCGTCGTGGTCGATGCGGAATACGCCTGCAGGCGCGGAGGGGGTGGCTCCAGCTCCGCTGACCTGGGGAAGGAAAAAGCGCGCCGAGACTGTAGAGAACACCATCAGCGCCGAAAAGCCGTGCAGGTTCGGCACACTGACGCGGCCTGCAAAGCCTGGAATTTTAGACCTTTCCCACGCAATCGGAAAAAAGATTGGTGTGTTTCCAAGAATGCTGAAGTCGTATGCATTATGGGTGTACTTCCAAATGTACTCGCCGGAAAAAACGACATACCTCCCAAACGCTTGCTGCAATCCGGCATGGAACTCATTGCGCCAGCCTGGACTCAAGGGAGTGGTTCCCGATGCCGAACAACCAAGCAAAGGATTCAGAACTGCGTTGCTGCAGCCGACACTTGCGACCACTAGGTTCTCGTTGAAAGGAGTTTCCAGCACTCGCGCATAAGAGAGGCGAAGGACCGTGCTGCTGGGCTTCAGATCGTAGGCAACGCCAAGACGTGGTTCCAGTTCTTTGTGCGTGCTCAGTCCATTGTAGAAATCAGTTCGCAGTCCGACATTGGCGGACCAATTTCCCTTTGTAATTTGGTCTTGGGCATAGAGCGCAAGCTGCTTCACATCCGTGTGACCGCGGAAGGCAAACAATGCGCCTCCTCGCGTCAGATCAAACGGAAGCAGGTCAGTACACGGCGACGCGGTAGCGACTCCTTTCACGAAACACGGATCGCCATTCGCGTCCGAAAGTGAAGGCAAGAGGGCATTATCCACAACACCCAAATTGTCGTTCTCGTCGAGAAATGTCTGCTGATATGTCGCACCGACTTTAATGTTGTGAACACCCTTAACGTATGAAAAGGTTGTCCGGAAGCCGATATTTGCTAGTGTCCGGTCCTGGGCTACGGTTTCTTGCTGAATCGGAGACAGGTCGTCGAAGAGGTTAGGGCTGGGGTAATAGTTGTAGTGATCGTAGCGCACGAAGGCACCGAGGGTGAAGACCGCGTGATTGTTGAGCAGTCGAGTCCACGAAGGCGCAATGTTGAAGGTCTTGATTTGTGATCTTTGGTCTGTCGCGCCGAGCGGGTTGCCTGCCGGATCGGTCAGACCGAAATGGAATTCATTGTCAAAGCTATTTGGGTTTTGGAACCACGAGCGCGTGAACCCGAAATTTAGCTGAAGAGAATCCGCATCCGAAACCTTGTAATCAACGCGGTCGAACACATTTTCCTCATTGCCTTTTGCGTGGATCACCGTGAATTCTGGTGGATCAAGGAAACGACCAGTGTCTAAGCCGCTGGCCGAAATGAAATTGCCCCATCTCTGGTTGCCGTACCCGACATTGATTTCAGTTGTTGAAGTTCCAAAGCTGCCATAGCTCGCGCTGACGCTGCCGGTTGGAGTCGTAAGCCCCTGGCCTGAGCGTGTTGTGGCATCGATCACAACGCTGGTCTTTTCTCCGTACTCAGCGGGAGGTGCGCCCGCAATCACTTCCAATGACGCAATTGAGTCCAGCGGAATTTGATTCGAGAAGACTTTGCTCTGCTGATCTGTGATCGGCTGCCCGTCAACCATGAACGAGTTTTCAGCGTGATCTCCCATGCCATGAAACAGTCCATTTGAGTCCGCCGCGATTCCTGGCGACGATAAAGTCACGAGTGAACTCAGTGACGAAGATTGACTTTCTAATGGAAGCTTGTCGAATAGACCACGATCAACGTCCGTGTGGAATGTAGAGGTGTTTTCAATCAAGTCACCGCCGTTCGCTTCCACCGTCACACTCTCCTCTGAGCCGACCACTTTCAAGGAGATATTCAGCGCGATGGGAATAGTGGAGCGTACATCCACGTCACTGACGTGGGGTGCAAATCCCTTTCCAATGACTGTCACATGGTATGGATTAAAGGGAACGTTGGGGATAGCGAAGGTTCCTGTCGAATCAGTTACAGCAGTTCGCGAGAAACCGCTGACAGGGTTGCTTACCTCGACTTTCGCGTTGCTCACCACAGCGCCGGATGGATCGAGCACGGTGCCAGTAATGGATGTGGAATTTCCAGATTGCGCGTACACACCAACCGCTAGCGCCATAAAAATGATCACAAATGCCGCAGACCGCGGCCTCAGATGAGAAGCCAGCATAAATTCCTCCCGATGAAGAACGGATTTCAGAACACAGATCGAGCTATCTGCACAAAGCTAGACAGTCGTGGGAGGTGGTCGGACGGAAAGCGCAAAGGCAACAAAATGCTCTTTGGCGAAAAAAGAAACAGGTAGGAGTACAGAGACTGCACGAAAACTTGTTGTTGAGAAACTCCCGTTGATCTTAGGAGCCGCAGAGTGCGCCGCCACACACACACTGCATTTAGCCGACTCGGTTCTGTTTGCGTGGTGATGCGTAATCACCGCAAATGCCGACCAAAGAGTCAGCATCAGAGTGAGTACAGCAACGAATTTCAAATTCGAGCGCACTTTTAACACCGAGTGTTCTTTGACTCTACACCCAAGCTCAGCGTTGTTCAATTGAGATCCGTTCCATCCCGCTGACCAATGTCGTTCATTCGTGAGTGGACGACGCAGCGCGGTAGGACGATTTTGTTGCTGCGGTCCTTCGCATGTTCAGCCGTTCTCTGCAGATTCAGTAATAAGCAAGCCGCTCCCGAACGCAGGCCGTTCGAGGGGATGTTTATGCGAGCGTAATCGTTGACACGCGCTATTGTAGGTTTGACACCGAACTGCTTAGCGCGCGACCGGAATTTCCCTTTCGCGGCGAGGTGACGTTCCGGCGAAATTTCACCCAGGGGTCTCCAGGCCCTCCCCCCCCACCTTGTCTACGAATATCGCGTGAGCGTTTCGTGACACGCTATGTATTGAATGCGCCCTCACCGAGCTTTCAATTCACATCGCAGTAGTCTGCACAGACGCGCTGAATAAAAGTTTTCCCTTTCTCCCAAGACTTCTGCACGCTAATACGTTCCGCATCCGTAACTCGCTGAGGCAGCTCCGCCATTGATTGGCATTCTTCGTGCATGTAACATATCTATCGTGAACAGTCGCGACCACGGAGGAAACGATGAAAGCACAGGTTAGTTCGGAAACTAAAAGTTTTTTGGATGACATGTTCGGGCCGGATATAAAGCTCTCGATGGACGTTGCGGCCTTTCGTGCTGAGATCGAAAGGCTGGACAAAGAGATTGAGCGTGAAAGTACTGAAGCTCGAACCTTTGAGCAGCGAATCACCAAAGAAGACCAGCTGCGGGCTCATGGGATGAGCATCAGTCTCGACTAGCCCGAGGTCGAAACGTCGAACCTCTCCCGCGCCGTCCAGCCGTGATGCGGCTGCTGATGAGACCAAAGACAGGCATCTGCTCGTCTCTGTGCAGACGTCTGTGCCCTGGCGTCGGTTACTCCCCATGTCTCGACTGCTTACAACCATCCACGCCGAGCTCAAAGCGGACGCCCAAAGCTTGGACTCACTCGCGAAGCTCCGCGAATTCGCGCGCAAACAGGGCTGGCGGATCATGTGCCAATACCTCGACGAGTTAGGCGCAAAAGGCGGGCAGACGCGGGTCTCAGCAGACGCCGTCATCGGTCTCGTCACTGCGATGGCCATACAGGAACACGCCCGCATCAGTCGAAGCGTGAAAGCTGGGATCAGTCGCGCCAAAGCCACCGGCAAACCTTGGGGGCCACCCGCATTCGACCTGAATATGAAACTGGTCCGCAAACGCCGCGCAGCCGGTGAGAGCTTGCGCTCAATCGCGCGCGATCTGGGCGTATCCCCCAGCTTGCTAGTCAAGCGAAGCAAAGCGCGATAGTTATGTCCTCCCTTCCACGCCTGACGTGTCAAGACACTTTCGCCTTGTAAAGAATTCCTCCCAGTAACAAACATTCCGTAACTCTCGTGCCTTAGCCGTAGTCTAATCACCATGCTTGATTGCTCTTGTGCAGACGGACGCAAACCGTGTTCGCTGGCGTGTTCTGCCCTCTCGAACGCGCATGTCTCCAGGAGCTGAATTACCCACACTGACGCTCCGCGCATCGATCACAGTTCACGGCAGAAACACGCGGACTGCGTGAACGAGTACCTCTCACATGCGGGCGCCTCGGACCGCACGCTCCGCTAACACGCGTGCGCCTCGGACTGACCGCGCGGCGATCCTTTCAGACGTTCTCTTCGTCCGCACTACCACAGACTGGCTCTCAACTCTGCACAGAGGGATCTTGACCGCGCACATGCGATTTCAACGTGCCGAATTTGGCAAATTCCGGACAATTACCCCTAAGTCACTGATTGCACGTCAGTAATATTTCTCGACTACCCTCGACGGTTTTCCGCATACAATTTCGCCGCTGCGAACTCGGAGAGTGAATTTTCTCAGCGCAAATTTTTGCAGTGAGCGCGTGCAAGCGCGACCGTTGACACTGGATTTTGAGGCGTCGATTTGGAACTCAGCTTGCACTATTTCTCTGCGGATTTTCGCAGCATCACGAACGATAGGAACATGGCTTCCTATCTCGCAACCGACGCATAGCGCACGGTGCGACGGGCAACCAAGCCCGATGCGACGACCAGGAGGTCGTAAACGTGCCAATCTACATCACCGAATTCAGTTCTCCCTCTCCGATCGCTCCTCTCGCAGGAGCGCAACCTCAGGCGGCCTTGCAGGGCCAAACGCGCTCCGACTGTTCTGAGTCACTCTTCGACATCGAGCGCGCCGCTGAGTACATCGGGATGTCGGCAAAGTGGCTCTACAAGCACTACGCCGATCTTCCCCACATTCGGATTGGTTACGGCCAGAAGCCCCGTATCAAGTTTCGGCGTTGCGACCTGGAGGCATGGGTTCGCGAACACCGAATTGAATAGGAGGATGTGCATGAAGCGACGAAAGAAGCGTGAGCAGGGCCACATTGCGAAACGGGGTGAGAACAAGTACCTCGTTCGTTGGCGCATTGATGGCAAACAGGTCAGCAAAATCGTCGACGGCGATTACGGTCGCGCGGTGGCGTTCCTTGCGGACAAACTCAACAACAGAGAGCGTGGGGCATCGAGCCGTTCCGAGCGCACGTTTGAGCGCTATGTCTCGAACGAGTGGAGCCATTACATGCGCGACAAGTGGAAGGAGTCGACACGGACGACGCAAGGAACATATGTGAAGAAGCACATCGCCCCGTACTTTGGACCGATGAAGCTCGCTGACATAAAACCGATAACGATCGTTGCTTTCCACGAATCAATGGAAGCGAAAGGTCTCGCGAAGAAAACCCGGCGCAATCTTCACGCGATTCTGACGCGAATGTTTAGCTACGCACTCGAGCTCGAGCTGATTGAGAAAACTCCCATCAAGTCAGGTCTGGCGCCGAAGCAGGACAAGACCGAGAAACCGGCATTGACCGAACAGCAGCTTTCAGAGGTGCTGTCCTCTGTGCAGCCTAAGCTAAAGGCGTTTTATATGACGCTCGCGCTGACTGGCATCCGAGCCGGCGAAGCTCTCGGACTCAAGTGGGAAGACGTGGATTTCGCGGACTCCGTGCTCAATATTCGGCGGGCGATCTACCGCGGGAAGGAAACAACACCGAAGACCTCATCGTCTCTTCGCCCCCGACCGATGGTTCCAGAACTGCGTCAGGCGCTCCTGAACCACAAGACGATGGCGGTATATAGCCAGCCAAGCAACTATGTATTCGCCAGCTCAAGCGGGCGTCCACTCAATCCCGATATGTTGCGAGAACATTTGCAGAGCGCCCTCAGAATGGCGAAAGTCGAGTTTGCATTGAAAAGGGCGGACGGGCTGCACTTGCTCCGGCACACGAGCGGATCACTGATCTACCGCCGTTCGGGTGGCGACCTCAAGACGACGCAAGAATGGCTTGGCCATAGCAGCTCGCGCGTCACCGCGGATGTCTACGTTCATCTGCACAATGAAGCGCAGCGCAACGCGGCCGAAACTCTCTCGCGCGCGGTGTTCGCGAAGCACCCAGCGCCGGCGCGCGAGCACTATAATTGAGTCTCTGTGCACTGCCCTGTGCACTGGGTGACATCGATTCGCGCTAAGATATAGCAATGAAAGGGGCGGTTAGCTCAGCTGGTTAGAGCGCCTGGACAGCCACCACTTTCCTCTTCGATGTCACCCATTGTGTTTTCTTAGACTTACAGTTCGCGGTTGTCGATCACTTTCCCCTGTATTGCCCCACTTTCCCCCGCGCTGTGCACTGCGTGTGCACTGCCGCGCGCGTTGTTTTTCCGGCGAATCCAGGCGGCTGAGACGTTAATGCTTCGGGCATGCCCAGCCAAAGAATTTACTCGGTGGGACGGACACTTAGGTGGTTTGACTCGGTTTGTCCGAAGACTCCGCACAGAGCCGCACAAACTGCTCCACGTCAAAGGGTGGCCCCTTACGGACAATCCCGACGCCCATCCACTCCATCGGAACCTTGGCAGCCGCGCAGAAGGCTGCGTTAGTCGGCTGGCCGTCCTTGGTCACCATTGCCCACTGTGCTGGCGCAATCATACTTACAATCCAAAAAAGGTTCGAGCGGTAAAGCGTCGCGTGTACGTTCGCACCGGGCTTGCAGGCCTGCTCGAAGATATCAATGTCAATCGCGCCCCCGCCTGGACTTCGCGCCTGTAGCTCTCGGTTCATCTCCCAGACGGTTCTCAAATCGTCAGGATCAACCTCTGGCACCGGCTCACCCGGCTTCCCGCCGAAAGGGGGTGGAATCTTCTTATCGACGACGTTTGCGAGGGCTTCGTCGATATTCTTTAGACATTTCTCGTCCAAGTTGTCCTCCCAAAAAATGGTCTAAGCTTCACCGAGCGGGTCCGATGCGGCGTTGGAGTTCATTACGTTTTAGTGGTTTTTGCTGCACAGGTGATTTGAAACGTAGCCTTTGCTGGAGAAGCTCAGGCTAGCGAAGCCGGCGCCACCAACGTCGGCGCTCAAGGCGCTGCGTTAGTTTCTTATTAATCTCAATAGCTTCTTTGATTCCTTCGGCGAGGTGCCGCAGATCTGAAACGTTGTGGACATGCTCAGAAACGATCGCGTTGTCCTGTGCAGACTCAGCGCGGAGCCTCTCGAGCATCTCGGGGGAGATTTTAGGTGCGTGAGCTCCAGCCATGAACACCACCTACGATCAGGATATACCGGCAGTCAACAAGATTCGGCGTGCTTTTCGGTTTTTGGAACAGATATGGCGATTGTTCGGACATGAACCTTACTCACGATATAATCCGCCGGTTTGCCATCGGGAGCTGAGCAAAATGACTGATTGGATGACCGCCGTGGGGATATTCGCGACCGGCGCAAGCGCAGGCGCGCTCCTCGATCACGTTCGATTCAGCAATCTCGCGCGTGAAACCACCGCTGGCTTGACGCTCAATCACAGCTCACCCGCGAGTTTTTCCTCATTTCAGACTTCAGTATCTGGACGGTTCGCACTGAAGCCGTACCTCTGGGCGATGTGCGCGGTCGCGACAGGACTAGGTCTGGTACTCGCGCTGCCCATCTTGCAGACTCATCTTTTCTTCGCCGTTTTCTACGTCGTGGCCGCGTTGGTCGCGTTTCTTCACGGCTTTGGGCCGGCACTGTTCGCAATCAGCGCCTCGACAATGGCAATAGATTTCTTCATCATGCCGCCCCGGTTTGGCTGGACCTTCAAAGTTGAGGTTATTTCGCGCTTGATGTCGTTCGTTCTTGCGTCGGTTGTGATCACCGGCGTCATACGCAAGAGCCAAACCCGACACGTTGCAGCGGCACGACAGCTGCAGACTCTGGTTAGCTCTGCCGTCGAAGACTCGCGAGAGCATCCCCGGTTTTCCTTCAACGCTGATCTAATAATTTCGCTCAACACAGGCGCAGAGGTCAGGGGAACAACGCTCGACATCAGTGAAGCTGGCCTCTCAGCGCTCGTTTTGAGCGTGTTGCCAGTCGGCGAAGCTGTCGAGTTGGAATTTAATCTGCCATTGGGACCGCTCAGAGTGTCTGCGGTCGTTCGGCAGAAACGGGCTGCTCGTTATGGATTTAAGTTCGTGGGCGCACCCGACGGTGCCATGCTGCGGAAGATTCGAGAGAGCTGTTGTCTTTTGCGGCGGATCAGTTAGTCCCTACAGGGGACGAATGTCGCAGCTGAGTCTGCACAGAGGGTGAAAACATGAAGCCCCGCATCTCGATCGTGTTGTTCGCAACGGTTCTCGCGGTCCAGTTTCTGGCCGGCCAGACGCAACTAAGCGGATCCGGACACGCGCAGAGTCAGTCCGCGGCGAACAAATCGCAACCAGAATGCACCGACACTGGCACATACGTAAACAGCAAAGGCCAGACGGTGAAGCGGCCGGAGAACTGCTCGAGCGCTCCGGCCGGTGCGACTGCACAATGCCGCGATGGAACGTACAGTTTCAGCAAGAGCCGGCGCGGGACCTGCTCGCACCACGGCGGAGTGGCGAAGTGGTTGTGATGATCGGTTCCAGTCTCGTGCCGACGGACCCGCCTGGGCAGCAGCTTTCCGCGCTACAATCCTCAGCATGAAGCTAAGTGACGGCGAGAAATTGATTCTTCTCATGCTTTGCGAAATTCAAGAGCACCTGAAAATAAAAGACAGCATCGACACGAAACTTATCAGAGAGGCAATTCACTCCGGCAATGTTTGGGGTATCGAACAGGCTTTCACTGGAATATTTCACGGCTATGAAACGAAAGAAGAAGTCGTGCGCGAAACGAGAGAGACTCTCTTTATGTGGCAACGTCTGGAACAGTCCTTTCAGGCGCTAAAGCCAGAGGACAAGAAATGGCTCGCGGAAAACTCAAAACCATTTGGCGAGGACGTGAAGTTCTATGGTTGGGACGGAAACAATGAATCTGAGTACAACATTGCCGCTCGATTCTTGGTAGAAAATCTTGGCTCGTTTCAACACTTCAAAGATCGCGAGTTCAACTCTCATATGCCTTCGCTTGAGACCTATCGCAGGATGCAGCCTGTGTTCGACTCAATGCTGAAGCAAGTCAGCAATCAAAATTTCAGCGCGGAGCAAATCGCGCTCGTGATCGCAGAACAAGTACATCCCTCGCGACGCTCAAGTTGACTCGAGCCTTGAAACTTCTAAGCGCGCCTTTTTACAGCTCCCTTTAAGGAACTCATTTCACCATCCTTGACTGACATACGGCGCAACATCTACAACAAGCCTGAGAGAGCCGTGCCAGCAAGGCGCTGTCGAACGGCCGACGTTTGAAGCCGGCTTCAGGTGGATCATGGAACAGCGGAACCGAACACAAATTATTTCAAGAGGCGGGGCAAAGCCGGTGGTCGCGGAATCGAATCGTGTGCAGTGAGGATGGTTACGCAGGCTGAAATTCTGATCTCTGCGCTCGCACGTTCATGCCCAATAACTGAAATTTACTTCGGCTCTTCTGGTGTGGTGGGCGTCGGCATCTCGGGAGTGATCTTTATTTCGCCGTTTTTCGCCTCGTAGTCCTTAATTATTCCGTGAAGTAGGTTGCGCAGGTACTTGGCTTGACCGTAAGACATCGTAATCGCACACTGCTCGTTAACCACCCATCCAGCTTTAGTCGGTGACACGGCGGGGTCGGTAATTAGCTGACCAAATCGAACTCGGAGATCAAATGGCGTCCAGTTAACGTGGACAAGGTTGGCATAGATATCAGGGAGGGCTTCTCGCGAAATCCATTTTATCTCAGGCGAATTCTGTGCTGCTTCGGCAACTTTAGCCTTCTGTTCCTCGGCCATACTGTTTATGCTCCTGCTCCCACGACAATTTTTTGGTCCATGCCATTTTTTGAAACGTGCGGAATCGTTTGCTGCAATTTCTCTTCGTTGGGCATCGGCAAGGAGGTCTGACGCCCGAACGATCCTACGATAGGTTTTGACAACTTCGCAGCGCTGCTGCACAGAAGACAATACTTTCCTTGATGAATGGGTGTGCTGGTCAAGCCTTTTGTTGAGATCATTCCAGCTTTGAAGTGTCGCAGCAACGCAGTATCAAGGGACACCACCGTAACCCCTGGTTGCGATGCGGGAGCAGTCGATGCTTTTCTGAGATGGCTCATGAAAACCGGTTCACCCTGAGCAACAAGCGAGCCATCACTGACAATGAAAGCAAAGAGCGTATCCAGTTCCCTCTGAGGATCACGACATTCGATGGAGCGCGGCTCAGATAGCCGTGTCTTGTGAATGAGGACCTGTTGCAAGTGTCGCCACCAATCATCTGACATGGGCGACATCTCTTTCTCTTGATATGGCAATCGTCCGGTTTTAATCCAACTCTCTACGTCGCGGCTGACGAGGTGAATAAACGCATAGTCCGCAGGGGTAAGCTGCGCGAGGGCTTCATTAGGCTGCGCAAAACGTGCGCGAACCCACTTTCCCTTCTCCGTCCACAATGCGACGCCGATGGGAATAGACAAATCGCGCTTTGGGTCCGTGATGTACCGAAGCACCGCGTAACTACAGGAGTTTAGCTCCCCTGACATCGATATCCTCCCATGCATCTGGATTAAGTATAGCCTCTAGCCGTCTAGCTCTGAATTCCAGAACATCCTGTATATCATTTGGAGCAATCCTCGAAATATCCCACCATCGCGTGGGAACTTCCCGCAAAATATCCGGAATATGTTCCAAACTGTCGCGAGCATTCGCAATTTCAGTACGAATGGCGGTTGCTCCACCAGAATTGAAAATGACAGTGGGGAGAAAAGAAACAGACCTCGCCTGCCCCCGACGCCTCATTGTACGAATAAATTCCTCTGAACAAAACACTCCCGCCCCGCAGAAGCAATCGGACTGATCCGATGCGATGACGCTGAATTGTTGGGTGTTTGCGCCGGTCAACGACAGGAGAACGTTACCGTATATGTCACGGTCCACATTGTTTACCAATGTATCAAAAACCCAGAGACGCAATATTTCCGAGGGAGCTGCTAACTGATCGTAGGTAAGGGTTTGAGCAGTTTCAACGTCACTTCTGTGCACTGTACCAAAATGATCTCCCATCAGAATCTGGTAGGGGATTTCCACTTTGGTGAGATAGGAATCTGCAAAGGCTTGACTCACATGGACAATGGCGGAGTCCAGAGTGCGAATTCCGGCCAAAGTATAAAGCGACGTGCAGATCAGTTCACTGATTAAAGCGGCTGCTCCCGCCTGATTCTGAAGAAATTTCACCACATAAAGGTTCCCTGGCTCATCAGAGTGGTCAGGTTGAGAAGTGCAAAACACGCGCCGCGGCTTCCACCGCGACAACATCGTTTGAGCGCCATCATCGCGATAGCCGTACACTACACGCGCCAAGAAGAAAATCCTCGATTGAAAGGGGAGTTTCAAATGAGTATCACACAATTTTTAAAGAGCCTGCTGCTGGCGCAGCGCAGCCGTGGTTTTATTCGCTGACTCTCAGGCGCGAAGGGTGGGGATTGGGAAAATGATAGTAGTGACTTGAAAACAAAAACTTAGCTCGGAAAGTGTTGAGAAAAGTCATGGAAAGTCATGACCAGATCGCCTGTCAAGTCGCTGCCGCACTAGCTGCACAGAAGGTCGACGCCCTGCGGACACGACCGGCCGCCAGAGTGTGAGCTGATGCGCCAAATTGCATCAAGAATGCATAAGGTTCAAAGTCCCCAGTTTTGTGTTTTCAAGCCTGGACAAGCGTGGACGACATTTGCGGGACCGCGTTCAAGCTGTTTGAGCAGAGGGCGCGCAACGAGATCGAGCACAGAGCTGGTCGGCAGAAAGCTCCGGCCTGCACAGTACCTGGGAATGTCGCGCTGTCGTCGTTGTCGTCATTTGTCGTCACACACTTGACGACACACTAAATCACAGAAATTAAGGAGTTAAGAGCGTACTTCCTGAGCATGTCGTCAAATACTGTACACATATAGGTTTTCTCTATTTTCGGGAACTCGGTGCTGGCGTGCGGCAGAGTGTGACGACTTGACGACATTGACGACAAGAGGTCTAAGTCCAGCACCGTCGCCAGCTTAGATGTCGTCACGTAGTCTAAGACAACGGGACGACAGTTTCCGAGGGTCATTGAATACTCTCGGAGCTCTCCCAAAGTTTGTCAGTCTTGCGACGCCTAATTTTCCTGTCTTGCTCAAGTACGTCACGCACCTTTTTAAATGCCAGTGTTCCATAGCGGCTCGCGTTTGCGTAGCGCTCCAGGTCGCGGTCTGACAACGGCCCTCGCCGTTTGAGTTGCTTCAGGATCGCAGCCTCAATTTTGGCATCGACCGTCTCAGCCTGCGATGGTTTATATCGTTGTCGAATTGTTTTTTGATACTTCAGAAACGCAAAAGTCGCTCGGATCACGTCCGCATCAATCTCCTTCTTGCCGCTCGTTACAGCGAGCACAGTCATCATCCGCATCCCGATCGTGTCGAGTCTTGTCGTGTCTTCGTCCGTACCGATGACATCATCGATGCTCGCCCAAAGGGCCTTCGCTTCTGGTGTCAACGGTAGAATGGTTTCCTCATGGCGGGAGACGTATGGAGCAAGCATGTTGGCAAGTTTTGTCGTAAGTTCTTCGACTCTCGCCTTGCTGGGCGCTGAAACTGTGGGACATTTGTGTCGCCTGTTCCCAACAACAAACGTCTGACGGTTCCAGAGGCCTATTTCAACAAGTTGATTGACACCGGACACGGACTCAAATTGCTCCAGCGACATGTTCGTCGCAAAGCCTAAATGGGCATCGCTCAAGTGCGTATCTCGATCGCGCGTCACGTTCGAAAACTCCAAAGATTCGAATAGCTCGTTGACGATCATGCCCAGGATTGAGCTTTCAGCGCCGGCTTTCTTTAGAAATCGCTCAAACTCGTCGAAATACAGCAACACACGGTGATTGCGGGTCAAAGCGACCGCGAGACCTTCGCCGCTTCCAGCGCCCGAGAGCACCCGCAATGCTTCATCCTGTGCTGATTGGTCGTTTGTTGCGAACACGTCGTCACCAGTCGCTTGAGAGACGGCCCCGGTTACAAATTTCTTGGCTATCTTGAATGAGCTGGACTTCTTAGAGGTGCCGGAAGGTCCAATCTTGAAGCCATAGAGGCGTGTATGCGGTTCCAGGTCGCCGAAATCAGCCCGAACACGTCCACTGAGCACAGTTGCTGCAACGATCAGCGCGTCAAACCAGAAAAACTCCTTTGGGCTTTCATAGTGGCGACTGTACAAGTCTGCGAATTCCCCTAAAACACCGATGTATACCTCCGGCGGCAACTGAGGAAATTGTTCGTCCGAAGCGATGAGATCGGAGCATGGAGACCGTAGATCATCGACAGCCGCATTCGGCTGCACAGTGGCGAGCTGAGTGTTAGCCACGGCTCACCTCCTGTGCAGACTGCGCTCCGAGCCACTTCTCAACAGCCGGTAACACGGCTTCCGAAATTGCGAGCTTTGTCTTGGTGCTCAAGGTGATGAACGGAACGTAGGCGCCGGCGACTTTCGTCCGCGGCATCGAGATCCAAAGCTCGCCGTCTGTCCGCATGATCGTCACATCGTCGATCGTGATGGCGCCTTCGGCATCGCACTGTATGGTGATTCGTACGGTCGCGACAGAGTTGCGGGACCGCATTGGATTGGGTGAGTTGATACTTTGTAAGTGAACTTGCATCTTCAGCTCCAAACATTAAAGAGTTCGAGGCGAACCTCGGCCAGAAGCTGACGTGATCAGTGATCGCGTGTGCTCCGGCTAGTCGCTGACGTTGGAGATACGGGAAAGTTTTTCTGCACAAGGAGGACTAAGTTCTGTTAGCGTCCATGTTCACCGGCGTTGCGCCGGAGCAACCTTGTCGGCAGAGTTTCGGGCAGTCTTTGCCTAAACCCAGCGGAATGCCTTGCTGCTTTAGTTCGCCGCAGCCTCCTTCAGCTTGAGAACACTACGAAGCTCCCGAAGCTGCGCGTACAATTCGCGGATTGGTTCCATAAAGCTCTCGCGAGCCGAGACCAGGAAATCCTTCGCGTTGGGATTATCTCGGTGTGCCTCGGTAAAATCGCGAAGTTCGTCGACGGCGTTCTCGAGATCCAGTTCTAAGTCGGTGATGGTGCTCCTCAGATCTTGGGCACTCAGCGCCTGGGAAGCCGACGTGCTCTGCCGCACGAAAGTTCTGCCGTAACACAGGTGATGGCCGTATTCCTCGCGGAACTCCGCCGTCGTTTTCTCGTCTTCATCGACCTCGCGGATAAGATCCAGCTCCTGTGCAGTATTGAGCTCGGTCGAATAGGTTTGCACAGCTGGGATTCCATCGCGCGTGAAGCGCATGGCGCCTTGTAAGTGCCAAAGGTTGAATTTTGAGCCGGCCGGGTGGCCGCCTAAAAAGGCGACAAAGTCCGGTGGAAGATTGACGTTTGTATCGGATTGCGATATACTTGTTTCCATACGAAAGTTTCCTTACTTTTCCGGCCTGCCCAAGGTGTCATGACCTTTGCGCGGGCCTTTTAGTTTTGTCCTACGTTTGCATAACGGCGGCTACGGTTAGTGCTTGCTCGATTAGCAAACGTACAGTTTGGCTCTTCGAACGCTTCTGGGTGGCCGCGATTCTTTCTATCCGGTCATCGAGATCGCTGGTGAAGTATAGACTTACCTTTTTGCCAGGTTCGGTTTGTGTCGTCAGCATGGTGACCTTTTCTACTACCTTTCACTTTGATTGTGCCTGAACCGCTGATCGCGCGTTTATAAAGTGGGCCGCCTTTCGCTGTCTATTCGCCTAATTATTTTCGGCTTGTTTTCAGCAACTTACAACCGAGTATTTTGCGATAACCCGGTCTTGAAATGAATGCGGCCTATGATCTCTCCTGTCTTCGGCCGCGATATGCAAGCAGTCTCTACAAGGGGCAGCCGTGAGTCGACAGAAAATGAAGACTGTTCCTTCGTTCCGGACCAGAATGTCAGGTGATAGTCGATCGGAGATCATGAGTAGTTTTGCCTCCTTTGGCCACATCTGAGCCGAAGCTCGAAACCAACGGTCCGCATCTCCTTGCGGTCGTCTGGTGAACTTCCCTGCGGAAGTTACTCTTGATGTTGTTAGGCATTTTAGCTTGCGAGCTGCTACTGCAAAATGGCGAAAAGGTAACGTTGTGGTTATCGATGGGTGCGCGAGCAATACTTTTGTAATTGTTCAGCGTCGCCGTGAACGTGCTCGGCATGCTGTGCAGCTGTCGGTTACGGCTCAGTGTGATGGGGTCTGAGAATTCCCGTACATCATCTCGCAGTATCTATATGTCCCACCGCGGCGCAAACACTCCGAAACATCTTTGCACTTTGGATCATCACTGGATGAGCACATTGTGGACGAGCCGATTGAACTGGGGTTTGGAGATAACTGTTCGAAGTTGGCGGGCAATCCAAGCAGAGATGGACTGACGATGCGATATTTGATCTTGGCTGGCCTTGCTCCGCCGAAAACAGAGATCCAAACTACGTCGTCTTTAATCTCTGCATCGTAGGTTCCCGCTGAAAGAGCTTCGCATTGCCGCCATGCGACAGCGCACCACAGCAAGACATCTCGCTTTTGCGACGGGATGCTCGCGTACATCGCAACATTGGTGGTGAACGTATCGTGGCCAGGTGTCGCGTCGTGGTACACGGTCTGGCAGTTCGTCGACGTATTCGTGCTGCCGTTGCCCCAAACGTTCGTTGTTCCGTTTCCTGCATCCGTGGCCGTCGCATTGATGTTCGTGGAACCGGAACTGCCGCAGGATGTCGAGGCATAGGCATTCGTGCCAGCCACATGACCGGACACGACTGCCGCCGAGGTTGAATCAAGTATCTGGATGGAGATTTTCTCTTTCTTCTCTTTACTACCTGCCCACGCCGCAGACAAAAGCAGCAACACCACCAATGTGAGTCTCATCGCCATCGGCTCCCGTTGTCATAAATGATACCCGCGGCGATACGTCGCGCGCATGATGACTATAGTGTGTCGCACTTTAGTCTGCGAAAGCGGAATCATTGTGTTTTATGGCGGAACACGCGGCACGCCGAGGCACGGTCAGTCCAGAAGCCGCGTTTGGTCGCGTACTGAAGAGCATTCGGAATCGTCGCGAGCTGTCTCAGGATGAGCTGGCTGCGAGAAGCGGTTATCACCGTACCTATATTGGGCAACTCGAGCGCGGAGAAAAGAGCCCCTCTCTGCGAACTCTCTTCGACTTGGCATCCACACTGGATGTCGCCCCATCGGCGATTGTCAGGAAAGTCGAACTGGCAGCACGCGCGCGTTAGTTCGTTCTCGTGGTTAGCGCCTAATGAGTGTGTTCAACGGATCTCAGTAGATGTTCGAGTGATCACCAAACGAGGTGACGAAGGCGTTGTAAGCGTGAAGAAATCGGGTGAGTTTCTCTGGCGACGAAAATTGGAACTCTTCCCATAAGCCCGTCGTGCTCTTTAGAGAAAGCGAGCCGTACGCCACAATCGGAATGGGGCGATTGTTAGCGAATCTTCGATCTCGGCTTCCGTCTTTATTGGCCTTTACCCAGGTCTGGCCGATCACCTTCGAATCCTGTGGGACCGGCTCGGTCTCGTGAAATCTCACCAGGTCACACGTCGGCCGAACGTCGTGAAAATTAATAACCGAGAATGCCTCCTTCGCGGCTCGATACAAAATGAACCCTGGATAGAGGAACAGATCACCGCCTTTTCCATTTTGCATATGCGGAACCTTCTGCTCCCACTGAATTAAATCGCAGGTTCCCAGGGAAAAAGAAACTCTATGCCGATCGACTCGGCTTTCGGCCGACGTTCGTTCGTGGAATTTGTCTGTCAGTTCATATGACCTGATGTCCCAGACTGCTGCACAGTCGCAGAGAGATGCGAACTCGTCGCGCAGCTTGTAGTAAGGCTCCGCTTGCTCGCGGCCAAGTTCAACCAACGTAGAAATCGTGGTAAGGCGGAGCTGCTCGCTGAGTTCCTCCACCTTGGCGCTAGCCGTAGCGAAATCCGATTGGCGTTGCGCGAATTTGGTGGGAAAGAATTTCTTGAGTATGAAGCGGTTCCAGAGTGACACGCAGCGCCGCGTTGCCCTCGCTTTCTCGATCCGTGCAGCTTGAAGCTGGGCCGAAATATCTTCTCGCTCCTCATACGTGGTTTGGATGAGAGCCTTCAATTCCTTGAGACTGTTACTGGTGAGAAGTTCGGTGCTGGCGCTGTGGACCTCTTGAACTGGAGTTTGGGCAATGAATGCAGGCGCAGGCGCAGGCACCGGCGCCGGTGCAGGGCCAGCACCAGGGGAAGATGGATGTGTGATACGCCAATTCGTATCGCGCGGTTCTGGCGTGCCAAGCCTATGCCGATAGGAAATCCCTGTTCCAGGCAACGAAGCAGTGCCAACCACGCCGCGTGGTCCGATGTTCATCGTGATCGGAGCGCCGCCGATGCTGCAACTCAACCCGCTTTTCGAGAGATTCAGGCGGACGCCTGGAATTACCTTGAATGAATGTCGGAATCTCCAGCCCATAAGTGTCAGCCCAGAACTACTTGTCTGTTTTTCTCGATCATCTTTATATGTGCGATATATGCGCTTGTCACACTAGCAGTCCAACCACGATCAGCGCGCGGAGAGGTTTAATCGCGGCTGAGATACGTGAGCCCGATGTTGTGCTGCACGGCCTTCGGCGTAATTAAAGAGAAGCTGTTGTTGAAAAGCAGGTAGTATGTCCCAGCTCCGTTCGGGAGTGAGAGCTTCATGTCGCCGACCGTCACCTTATCGCTGTCCCAAAGCGTGTCCTGGCCGTGGTGATTCTGCCAGTTGATAAACTCATCTTCGTTCATCGCCTGCACGATGATGTCGTTGCCACTTCCTCCTGATGCCGTGAAGTGACCCTGGAGCTGAACCTCTGTAGCGTCGGCAGGAACCACCATTTTGAAATACGTGGATCGACCCTGCCCCACGGTGAGCGCACCGCTGCCGAAGGTCAGCGTGTGACGCTTGAATTGCGGTTGCACCATTTGGGTCTGTCGCATCTGCGGAAGCTCCTGATGCGTTGTAACCTTCACGTACATCGTTAGAGCAGCAATCAGTAGCAGAAAAAGGACGATCACATGCCACGCGCGAATCGCGCCCTTTTTTGGTTGGACTTGAATTCTCGCGGGTGCGGCTGCCGCTCCACCGCCGACTGAGACGCCGACAGTGTTCCCGCACTTCGAGCAGAACTGAGCCCCATCGGATAAGCTGTTCCCACATTTTGAGCAAAACATTGGCCGCACTCCTATCGCTCAAATTGTGTCAAAGCGTGCGATGTGACGCATGTTACCGAAGTCAACGATTTTTTGGTCCTGTTCCGTTTTCGTAACAAGGTTCACGATGGCAGAGGACGCAACAGTCTCCCTCATGTGCAGCGATCTTCGGAAGCCGGTTCCGAAACTACGCGAGATTGCTGGTTTGGTTAGTCGACGCTTCTTTCCGAAATGCTGCCGCGAGGATGCTACCGCAAGAGTACGCAATCGACGTGACAAACGGCAGAGTCGAAAAAATCTGGGCTCTCTTCGCTTCTGCACTACCACTCCAGAGATAGTGTTCGAATCGAGACTCAGCCAGCACCGACGATGAACTCCACGATACGATCAACAGCGTCCACCAGATGGCGGGTAAAATCCACACCCATCGTGCGACTCGAAAGCCGTAACTTCGAGGCGCCAACAGCACACCAACCGCAATGCCGCTCACTGCCTGAAGTGGAAATAAGGGGATTGTCAGGGCGGCGTGAGTATATATAAGCCAAGTTCCCGATGAAAACTGCGAAACCAGGGATGCGAACGAAAGAAAACATGCGGCGGTGATAGCTGGGACAACTACCACTGCGATCAAGAGATGACCTAAATAGCCGAGCGCAAGCCTGAAGCCGGTAGTTTGACCTGTATTCAATGCCTTCCTGCAAATGCCCTTCGAATGTGAAGAAGCCCAAAAGCTCCAACGGCAGTTGAAATTGCGAGCGCTATAATCAACAGAACCAACGCCCCTAATCCAGAGTCCGAGTGCGAAACATATACCAAGGTTTGCACGGCCAATGTCGCGGCTCCCGCAACAAGGGTTCCTCCCAACAGAATCAACCCCCAAAACTGGATACCGCTGACTCGTGATCCCGAGACAAAAAACCTATCATAAGTTCTTCCGAAAGGTGCAACCCGCGTTCGTTGTCGATTAGGTTTGTGAGTTCCCATACAACATTGCGTCGCTCGCAAGTTTGGAAGATTTTAGCCTATTTCGCATCAAGGCATCCGACACCGGAAGTAACGACTTCGGCGGCAAGACCGTAGCCCTTCGCATTGTGTGCACCCTCGGTACTACCGAACGGAGCTAGCCCACCTTGTCTCTCCGTTTGAATATTCGGTACCAAAATCTTCGGTCCATACCCCACAGCTTCGGGACCCCCTTCAGGACTGTCGATCGGATGCGGTCGTTCTCCTTTGAGTGTCGCAACATCCTGCTGCAGGCCCTCGTAATATCCTGGCGGTGCCAGGAGGCAGCCAATCTTGGCCGCGGTAGGCGAATACTTTACCCAGTTGTTAAAACTGTCATTCCATTTTTGCCACAGGCTGCGCCTATCCACCTGAAAAAAAGTAGTGGTCCCTGTTTTTATGGCAATGATAGCGCTGGGCACGAGTGTCGGCGCGTCCACCCATATAGGGGCTTGTGTCTCAAAAGATTGGCCGTTTAACGTCAGAGCCACCCGAGGCTCGTGTCCCGCCAACATCTCCAGCTCACCCGTATCCAGATCGTGCCGGCAAGTAGCGCCAACAGGGCAATACCGAATACCGAAGTTATTCCCGCCACTAAAAATTGATTGCCAGGGACAATTTGCACTTATACTTGCATCACAGCCCGGATTAGGCCCTTTACCTTGCCCTAATCCGGTGGGATCGACGTTCAGCAAAGGGTTATTCAGCACATAGGCGAAGCGGTTCCAACTCTGGGGGTTCATCGGATCGGCAATGTTGAGTGCTGCGGGATCGGGTGAAAGCCAGCGACCCTGGGTTGGCGGGTATTCCCGTGCAAGGAAATCGTAAATTCCGTTGGTGACACCGCCAGACGCAGCAACCACGTCCGAGCGCATTCCGGTAAAGGAAACAACGCTCGACGAGCTGGCATATGCCTCTCCGAATGGAGCATAGGCCACATCAGCCGTCACCGTGCGGCTTTGGCTGGTACTCAGGCGAGAATTTCCCAACCAATCGAGGTGCTCGTAGTGATTGAAAGTGTTGGTCGCGCTGTAAACCGCCCACGAACCAGGCAAAGGCACACGAGCTGAGACAACGCTCTGTCCGTTCATCCGGGCCAGTAGCCCGCCAGCAGGACTGTACACGAACTGATTGTAAACGCCGCCATCGAGCTTCTCGACCATTCTGCCGAGAGCGTCATAGGTCAAGGTCTTTGTGCCAATTGTGACTGGCCGGCCGAGAGCATCCCATGTGTATGCTCGAAAGCTGTCGTTTGTGAGATTGCCGTTCCCATCGTAGCTGGTGCCGGCGAGCGCGTACCGGTTCGTCGCGGGGTCGTACCCCGGTTGCCAGCTTACAGAGCCAGACTTGGAAATATTACCGAATGGGTCGTAGCTAAAGGTTTGCGACCAAGGCGTGCCGCAGTTTGCGCTGGTCAGACGTTGGAGATCATCGTAAGCATAGGTGCATGTCTGAACATTGCTGGCATTGAACGGATCGGCCGTGATGGCTAATGAGCCGAGAGTACCATTGGTGTTCCAAGTCGGCGCACTTACCTCTGAAGAACCGTTAACGCTAAAGGTGTAGCTTTTCATGCGGCCGGCATTATCATAGTCAAACGCATCGCTGTCGGTTGAGCCGTAGGTAATTCCAATGATCTGGCTGGCCGGATTGTAGGTCGTGTTTGAAATCGGATTGGGACTCACGGAAGCTGCAACAGACTTCCAGCGTCCTTCACCATCTGGCGTGTAAGTTTCGGTGGGAAGAAATGTGCCACCGCCGGCTAAAAATCCAGACAATGTGTTTACCAAGCCGTTTGGCAAGTAGGTTACGAACGTGTGATAGTAGCCGCCAGAATTAGGAGTGGATTCGTAGAGATCTTGTTGCCGCCCATCAGCGTCGTATCCAAACCCCTCGTCGGTGATCTTCGTGGCGCTGCAACCGGCATTGTGGGCTGTGGTGAATGCTTCGGCGAGCCTGCCCTTTGGATTCGACATGGTCGCGCCGTTTACAATAGCCGCATCATAAACGAAGCAATGATCAGGCGTGACCGAGGCATTTGGTGACGTATTGTAGCTTTCACCTATGCTCAACATTCGATGTAGCTGGTCCCACTTATAGCAGGTTCCGTTTCCGTTTGCATCAACCGTCTGAATCAAATCACCGAAGCTGGAATGGGCGGTACAAAGCCCAGGATTTACACTGAGAGTGTCATAGGTGTAGCTAGTCGTACCGTTCTCCGGATTAGATTCGGATGTCAGCCGGCCGATGGCGTCATACTGATAACTGCGAGTCTGCGTGCCATTTTGCGTAAGTGCGAACGAATTTGCCGGATTGTCATACGTGTATTGAGTAATGTACCCGGTGCCGCCCAGATCCTGCGAGCATGGCCCACTTCCGGTTGCACTCGTTATCTCACACACTGATGCGATCCGACCCAAAGCGTCGTATTCAAACTGCCGCTTCTTAAGGTTCTCGCCCGAGGGAGCAGGACCTCGGGTCATCAACACGTCCCGGCCGGTATATGCGTACTTCGTGTAGCCGCCGCCAGGGTCAGTAACCTGCAGTGGGCGATTCAACGCATCGTACGTAGTCGTAGTTGCCAAGGATGAACAACCAGCAAACGCTGTTGTGGAAAGACAAGGCTGGCCTACGCTCGCCACTCTGCCTACATTGTCGTATGTCGTTACCACCGTATCAAAAGTCGACGCTCCTGGCGATTGCCGCTTCTGCGAAATGACCGGGCGTCCCAGGCCATCAAGTGCAGTCAGAATATCTACCGTCGATGTACTCGATGCCGGATTCACAAATGCAAGCACGCTTTCCATTGTTGTAGGCAAGTACGTATTCGTAGTCGTGTTGCCCATTGGATCTGTGGTCTGAGTCAGCCGCAATAGGCTGTCGTCGTAAGCGTATTGCGTCACGCTGCCATTGGGATCAGTCACCTTTGTTACTTTTCCAATATCGCAGTTCCATTGGTAAGAAATTGTTAGACCTGCAAACACCGTCGAAGTCGGCAACAAATTGTTGCATCCACCTGTACCGTTGTAGTTGATCTGCGCGACCGCTCCATTCACATCGGTAGCGGTGGCAACGGTCCCAGTCGGATTATAGGTATAGCCTTCCGTAAGTTTCGGACCAGTGACTCCAGAAGTCGTCGTCCCCATTACATGGGATAGGAGATGACCTTTTGAGTTATAGCTAAATGTTTCCGAACTCAGTAAAATCCCTCCGGAATCTGATCCGTTATATACACTCTTGGAACAGATACGGTCGTTGATATTGTTGCCGACCGCCACGCATGCCGTTCCGTTCCAACTGCCAATCGGCATATCAACCGTTCGTGTCGGCGATGTCGCACCGAAATCGTACACGATTGCTTTGGTGACGTTACCATAGGAATCAAAAAATTCAGCAACGTGATTCGAGACGCTCATTCCTGCGATGGTGGTGTATGTGTCCCTTCTCGTGATGGGGTAGGAAATGTTTGATGCACCAACACAATTGGTTGTCGCACCGTTATAACACATCGTCACCGTCTTCAGCGGAGTATACGACGGCGATGTCAGCGTTCCGGTGTTTTGATAATGTATTACCTGAGTGAGGACTGGATCTGTTACATTCGTCCCGATCTGATTACTTCCAACGACTCCCCAATTGTAAACAGTTTTATTCTTGCTGGGGTCAAGAACTGTAGTCGTTGCTGGTATTGTGGTCGGCGTCGCAGCGTAGGAGAGCAGCCCTCCGGACAACGTATACGTGCGAGTTCCATCGCTATCAGTCCTCTCTAAGTAGCCGCCGTTATTTGGATATGTGCATGAACTACTCCCATACGCATAGCTAATAGACCCTCCCTGGCGCGTTGTAAAACCCCCAATTCTTCCCGTTGTGGTTCCACTACCCGCCGATCCCTGTTCCGGAATGAGGGTCATGGTGGAACTGTCTGGAAATGTGATTACTTGGGAAGAAAAACTGCTGGGGGCACTAGGATAATATTGAAATTGAGGGCAGCCCTGAGTAGGCGAGACTGGAAAATTCCTACTGACGGTATCTGTTCCAGATGCTACGTTCGATATCTGTTGTTGATTGCCAGCTGCGTCCAGCCACCCGATCGTTGTAGTGGAATTCCAAGAATTACTCCCTATGCCTTCGTTAAGCACAAGGCTGTTGGCAAGTCCAAAAGTGTCAGTGTAATGCCTGGGGAAAGTTGAATTAGTGTCTACGCGTATCGAGTTCCCATCAGGGTCATTCTCTAACGCTGGAATGCCTGTTGAACCGCCTCCTGGCTGAAACGTTCCGCTCACATACTCTCCTGAACGATTCCATATCGTCCAATTGTATGTATTTAGGGACACATAACGAACGTTTATCGTGTATCCGGACCCGTCGTTCGTCGTACCGGTAAATGCTCCTCCGCAATTAGGAGCAAACGCCCCTCCTCCGATCCAATGCCTTTGAGAATCCTGCGTCGTAACTGTAAAGCCGCTTATATTAATGGTTCCATCTGAGTTGCACGAAGAGCTTATTGCGTATCCGGCTATCGCACCAAACGTGTCGTTAGGGCCAGCTATGATACTTTTCCCAAAGGATGACGAGTCGTTATAGCACTTCCAAGTAGAGTGAGAATGACCTTGTGGGTCAATGGCTTGCCCAATATAGCAATTCTGCGGCAGCGACCACATCCAGCTAAAAGTCAATGGTTCGCCTGACTTTGAGTACATTGGTACTTCAATCGAGGGAACCAATGTAATCAAATTGATTGTGTCCGTTCCATGTTCCTCCATCATTCCGAACGTAGGTTCTGCATACGGAGTAGTTTGAGCAGATGCGCCCAACACTGTCGTGAATGTGACAACGGCTGCGTGAACTAGTGTGCTTAATTTCGTCATCCGCTTCTCCATTGACGTGCGCGGCCTGGGAACGTTCGGAATACCCGCTCAAGTAACACTCCGACTAGTCACACGTGAGCCGGAATAGACCAAGCAGTGCGAGGATCAACTTGCGAGTCGCGCAGAAAGTACAAAGATTCGACTCTGGATGTCTATAGGGTAGATCGTGTAGATTGTGTTCCGTTTTCGTAACAACTTGTTACAATTTCAGAACACGAACCTGATTTACCGCCGCCGTTCTTCCAACTCCCTAATCATCGTTCAACTCACGGACGATCAACTACACACGAATACGCACGGCTGGTGACAGCACCTGCGGATCGTAGCGCGCAACCGGCGACCCAATCCGGATCGCGTCGTCCAGTTCGCCACGCGCGGCAATCAGGTTCTCGAGCACCCGCTGCTTGTGATTGAGGATTGCGGAAACGGGCTGCCGCGCTTTATTGCCGTCGTTCTTGGCGTAAACGCGCGGTTCTTTGCAAGCCAAATCTCTCAGGAAAGATTTAAGCCGCGAATCGGAAGCACGAGGCGCACATGAAAAGATAAGGGAGCACCCGACAACTCTTCAGTGCTCAACAGATGGCTGGCGATTGCCCGGTTCCTCGGCCAACCAACAGTAGTGCCACAGCGCTGAACGAAACAAGGCAGGCGCGTCCGGCGTGAAGTTGCCATATGGCGGCATCCCGCGCAGAGGTCAGTCAGTGGCTCGGCCGTGGAGCAGGAACGAAAGAAGGGGTCATATCGCGCAAGACAGTGACAGTGACCTGCTCGCCGCGATCGACGTAACGAATGGGCAGCGTTGGTCGGGATAGTTTCGGGCTGCCCAATTCGCTTTCCTGTTCGCGTCCTGAGGTCTGTTCCAGACTTCCACTTGAGATTTCGTAAATCTGCAGAGTCGCGCTCGGCTTTCACTGTTTGACATCCTTTTGGATGAGCATAGGTCCGCAAGCCACGTACTTCCTGCCGGCTATACGCCATTAACGAGAATTTTCTTAGAGACGTTCACACTAACCTCATAGTCGTCGCTGACGGGAAACCCGTTCACCTGCACACTGACGTTTCGCGCAGGCTGCACAGGACGATTCACGTTGAACGCCGCCACTCGGGACTCAAGATTGGACTGAGCGTTGACGTACACATCGTAGTCATCGCTGATCGGGATGCCGTTGAGTTTGACGGTGCTCCACAGCGTCATGGGTACGAGCGTGCCGGTCGCGTCCAGCACGAAGAGCTGGCCGAGCGCGGGCGCCGTGGGCGACACCGGCGTGGTCTGCAGGTTTGTGGCGTCAATCACGCCCGGGTCCGCCGGATCCACATCGATCGACGCACCCCCACCCACCACCATCTGTGCAGACAGATTTTCCCCACTCCCGATCTGGTCGAAGGTTACCGTTGGAACTGCCGGAACACTCGGACTCGTACCTGGTACCACTCCTGAAGCCCGGCTCGGCCCACCGACTTGTCCAAGCGGTGTCTTGTACGCCGACTCAAGTCCATAGTTCCCGAATCGCGCAAGCGAACGGGTTTTCGACGTCGTGTATCTGTCGGCCAGGGTTGTGGAAGCCGTCCGCGTGTCGTTGACGTCGATGGATGTGTGCGAAACGATCCCACTCTCAGGGCCACGCATGGACTGAGGATTCGCGCGAGTTCCAGAAGTTGTTCGAATGCGGTAACTAAATCTCGTTGCCCCGACTGTCGAATCAAAATAGCTCGACTGGGCGGCGTTCGTGATGGGAATCACCTCGAGGTCGTCGGTGAAAGTGCCGCTTGCGGACTTGAGGATTTCGTAACCGTCGGGACTGCCCAGAGCGGTGTCGGACGGAGTCTGCACAGGCGACCACGAGAGCTTGAGCCCGCCGCGCGCGCTCGTCACGCTGAAGTTGTACGGCGTCGGCGCCGGCAGGGAGTTCTTGACCACCGGCGACAGCTTCGCTTTCCAATGGGCGAGTGTGTCGACAACGTCATTGCCGGTT
>Ga0070741_10004863_pt1 | contig 30783 bp, 29 predicted proteins | sample Coa_R1_4_FD_66440 | JGI IMG/M metagenome (GOLD analysis project Ga0070741, IMG submission 66440) | Surface soil microbial communities from Centralia Pennsylvania, which are recovering from an underground coalmine fire - Coalmine... | ecosystem: Environmental > Terrestrial > Soil > Unclassified ... | reverse complement strand
ACTGTTGGCCCAATACAGGTTCCACCGCTGCGCCTTCGGGTCATAGAGACGCAGCGTCAGGCCTTCGAACGGGCCATGGGCGCCGCTGGCCTCGATCTCCTCCAGATTGGCGCGCCCGCCCCACACCTTGCGCACGCTGACCTGCCCGCGGATCTGCACCCAGTGTGATGAGCCTGCAAAGGGATCCGGCAGGAAGGAGATCTCGGTACGCCAGTTACCCCATGCAAAGTCAAATCCGTGCGCCTGCACGTCGCTCGCGGGGGAGTCAGTCCCCTTCGGGCCCTCGGCGCGGACCATTGACTCCCGCGTCAGGACTACATTCCAGTTCGGCTGCCACCTCCCACCGCCGTCGTCCGAGAATGCCTGCTGCCAGCGGTAGGAGTGCGCGCCGATCGCTGAATACTGCTGGCGGACGAAGATTGCGCGGCCGTTGTAGTCTTCCTGGTCGTAGAAGCTGCCTACCCCGTCCTTGAACCGGCCGATCATCGGCTTGTCCAAGACTCCATCGCCACTGTCGGCCCAGTACAGGTACCACTGGTGCAGAAGCGGTCGGTAGAGACTGAGTCTCAGCTCCTCGATGGTCCCCGAAGGAGCGCTCACCTCGATTTGCTGAAGATTGGCGCGACCGCCCCACACCCTTGCCGCCATGACGCTGCCGTTCCATACCTCCCATCTGTCCGCCGCGCCGGGCGAATGCTGCCGATGCGAGATCCGGGTCTTCCAGTTGCCGAGGACGAAATCGAAGTCATGCGATGCCGCGGGCGCGGCTTGCAATGGCTGCATGCCCCAAAGAAGCGCGAGCATGTAGGACCAGAGCCAACTCGCGGCGGCGGTGCGCATTCGGACATCCCCGTTGCGTGCGGTCAGGCGACCGGATCGGCGCCTTCAGTTGCATGGATTTTGTACGCGGGAAATCTAGAATGAGAGGCGTGCTCCCGCAATGGCCACTTTGTCACCGCCGCGACTGCCAATCCGTCCCGGCAAGCTCCGGGGGACTACGCGGGACATAACCACTTTGCACCGACCCATATGGCCACCTCAGAAGATTTCGCGCTGACGCGGTTGCCCGCCAGCTTCATCCCTCCAATCGCGCTCGATACCACGAGCGAGACGCCCCTCTATCGTCAGATATCAGTGTGGTTTCAACGGGCGATCCTCGCCGGACAGTTGCAGCCGGGCCAGAGGGTACCCTCGACCCGCGCTCTCGCCAAGGCGCTGAGAATCTCTCGAATCCCGGTGTTGAGCGCCTATGAGCTGCTGATCGCCGAGGGCTACTTTCAGCCCTTCGTCGGCGCCGGAACCTGCGTCTCGCAGTCGATTCCCGACGCGATGTGCCGGGCGGATCGCGAGAGCCTGCCGAATACCACACCGCTCGAGACCGAGTCGAGTGGCAGGCGAGCAGTCTCGCGCCGCGCGGCCGACATGAAGGGATCGGCGCAGGCCTGGCTCGACCCGTGCCGCGGCTGTACCGATCTCGACCACTTTCCGATCGGGGTCTGGTCGAGGCTGATCAACCGGCACGCGCGCAAGATCTCGCGCGACATCATGGGGTACGGCGACCCCATGGGGTACGCACCCTTTCGCGAGGCTGTGGCCGAGTATCTGGGCGCGTTCCGCGCAGTGACGTGCGACCCATCACAAATCCTCGTCACCACCGGCGCGCAACAGGGGTTGATGATCGCCGCGCTGACGCTGCTCGACCCCAGGGATGAGGTTTGGATCGAAGAGCCGGGCTATCCCGGAACGCAGTTGGCGCTGCAGGCCGCCGGCGCGCGGATGGTGCCGGTGCCGGTGGATGGGGAGGGATTGATCGTCGAGCGCGGTATCGGGTTGGCGAAACGCGCCCGCGCGGCTTTCGTGGCGCCCTCGCATCAGTTTCCGCTGCGGACTACCTTGAGTGCGGTGCGGCGGATGGAGCTCCTCGGCTGGGCGGCACGCGCCGGCGCCTGGATCGTCGAGGACGATTATGACAGCGAGTTCAGGTTCTCCGGCAACCCGCTGGCCTCGCTCCAGGGTATCGACACCGAGGGACGGGTCATCTACGTGGGGACGCTCACCAAGGTCATGTTCCCGAGCCTCAGGCTGGGATATATGGTCGTGCCGAAGGATCTGGTGAGCGACTTCCTCAATATCAGGAATGCCAATGATACCTTTGCCACCTCCGTGCTGCCGCAGATGGCCATGACGGATTTCATGCGGGAAGGCCATTTCTCCCGCCACATCAAACGTACGCGCGCGGTATACATGGAGCGGCGTAGAGCACTTGCGGCAGCGATCGCCGCGGGGGCGGATGGCTTGCTCGAAGTGGCCGGTGATGACGCCGGCATGTTCGTCCTGGCGTTAGTACCGCCGGGAGTTGACGATATGGAAGTCGTCGCCAGGGCGCGCCAGGCGGGCATCAAAGCGAACGCGCTGTCCCAGTGCTACCTCGGTCCGCCTGCCCGAGGCGGGCTCCAGCTGGACTATGCCACCTGTAATCTGAAAGACATTCCTGCCAAGATCAATGCGCTCAAGAGCATCATTGAGGCGTGCCGACCGAAGCATTGAGGATGCCGTGAAATCTGCAGAGATCCGTCCTGCCAATCACTCCGACCACTCTCACGAAGGGCAGCGCGTGCCCTCCGATCCGGCGCTGCAGGTTATGGCGCTGGAGTCCATCCTGGTCGAGAAAGGTCTGGTTGACCCGAAGGCGCTCGATGCCCTGGTCGAGAGCTACGAGCACAAGATCGGTCCGCACAACGGGGCAAAGGTGGTGGCCCGGGCGTGGAGCGACCCCGCCTACCGGGCACGCCTGCTCACCGATGCCACCGCCGCAATCGCGGAGCTCGGCTTCGGCGGCTTGCAGGGTGAGCACATGGTCGCGGTCGAAAATACTCCGGCCGTACACAACCTCGTAGTCTGCACGCTCTGCTCCTGCTATCCGTACCCGATCCTCGGGTTGCCACCGGTGTGGTACAAGTCAGCTCCTTACCGCTCGCGCGCCGTGATCGATCCTCGTGGCGTGTTGCGGGAGCTCGGGCTGCAATTGCCGGAGCAGTGCGAGATTCGTGTTTGGGACAGCACGGCGGAGGTGCGCTACCTCGTCGTACCTCAGCGGCCCGCCGGCACGGAGAGCCTGAGCGAGGAGCAGCTCGCCGCGCTCGTGACCCGCGATGCCATGATAGGTGTCGCGCTCGTGCAGCCGCCTCACGCAGGCAGCCCACCGTGAACGGCGTGCACGACATGGGCGGAATGCACGGCATGGGACCCGTCCAGCCGGAGGCTGACGAGCCTGTCTTTCATCACCCGTGGGAGGCGCGCGCCTACGCGTTGACACGCGCGATGGGCGCGTTCGGCAGGTGGAACATCGATGCCTCGCGTCATCAGCGGGAGCTGATTCCTCCAGCGGAATACCTGCGGATGAGCTACTACGAGAAATGGGTGGCCGGCCTCACCGAGCTGCTGCTGCAGCACGGGTTCATCAGTCCGGAAGAGCTCGCCAGCGGCAAGGCCGCCGCGGGCGGGGCGAAGCAGACTCCTGCTCTGCCGGCGCAGAAGGTCGCCGCATTCATTGCCCGGGGCGCTCCGGCATCCCGGACCGCTCGAGTGCCGGCGCGTTTCCGCACGGGCCAACGCGTGCGCGCACGCAACACCAATCCTACAGGACATACACGGTTGCCCCGATACGTGCGCGGCAAAGTTGGGGTCGTCGACCGCGTGCATGGCGTGTTCGTCTTTCCCGATACGAACGCGCATTTCGGCGGGGAGAATCCACAGCACGTGTACTCCGTCAGATTCGAGGCGCGCGAGCTGTGGGGTGATGTCCACTCGGCGCCGGGCGCGGTCTACGTCGACCTGTGGGACGACTACCTCGATGCAGCGTGACCCCGACGAGCTCTGACGCGCTGCCCAGAGTCTGATTCGGCTTGCCGGCATATACATCACATGATATATACCATGTGATGTATATTGCGGCGGCATGACCCTGGACATCGTCCGCGAGCTGGGATATCTGACCCTGGGGACCCGATTCAAGCGGCTCGGCGAGCGGCTGCAGGCGCAAACACAGGCCGTGCTGGGCGAGGCAGACATACGCCTGCCGGCATCCCACCTGGTGGTGCTTGCCGCACTGGACCGGCTGGGCCCCTTGAGCGTCGGCGAGCTCGCCGAGGCCCTGGGCATCAGCCAACCGGGAATATCGCGCATGGTGGAGAACCTGCGGTCGGATGGCCTGGTTACCTCTCGTCGGCCTGCGCAGGACAGGCGCGTGCGACCGGTCGCGATGACCGAGGCCGGTCGTCAACTGATTGCGCGCTCGAAGCGCCTCGCGTGGCCCAGAGTCGAGGCCGCGGTAGCCGAGGTCTGCGCCGGCGCGTCAGGACCGCTGCTGGGGCAGTTGTCCGCGTTGGAGGAGGCATTGGAGGAAATGCCGCTGCGAAGCCGAGCGGCTCGCATATCCGAGCGAGGTAAAAGGCATGCTTGACCGCCCCATATGGTCGGCTCTCAGTACCCGACACCTGCACCTCTCCCTGGGTGGCGCACTGGCGCGGCGCTACGCCAAAGACGTCAACCTATTCGCATCCGCCTGCGATGACTCCGCCGCGGCGCTCGGCGCACTGAGGGATTTGGTGCAGCCTGACGAGCGGGTATTCCTCCTTCAGGTTCCCGACATCCTGGTGCCCACGGGTCTCGCAGCCGTCAAAGCTGCCAAAGGAGTACAGATGATCGCGACCCGACCTGTGCCAGTGACAGAGCCGGATGACGCTCTGGTGGAGCTGACGGAGGCGGATGCCCCGGAAATGCTGGAGCTGGCCACGCTCACGGAGCCCGGGCCGTTCCTGGCGCGTACGCATACGATGGGCCGGTTTCTCGGCATCCGAATCGATGGGCGGCTCGCAGCCATGGCGGGAGAGCGCTTCCGCTTTCCCGGCTATACGGAAGTGAGTGGCGTCTGCACTCATCCTGACTTTCGCCACCGCGGGCTTGCACGCCGCCTTTCCACTGCAGTCGCAGCGCATATCGAGGCTCGAGGAGAGCGGCCATTCCTCCATGCGTGGAAAACCAACCAGCCCGCCATATCGTTGTACGAATCGTTGGGCTTCGAGATTCGCGCGGAGGTCGATGTAAAAGTGCTCGCGCGGACTGCCCCGGGAAGCCAAACGCCGCCTCGAGCGGGTTGAGCGAGGCGCGGCGCCCGATCAGCTCCATCTCGCCGAGCGATACAGCCCCCCACTCAACCCTCGAGCGCCCCGCGCTGGCGCAGCCAATCCACCAGGGCCTGATGCCGGGTATCGATTCCGCCGGCCACCTGGAGGGGTGTCTGCTTGGAATACCCGGGAATGGCGTTGATATCGGCGCCACGCCCCAGAAGGTACTCGGCCATCCTGCGCTGCCCGCCGTGGCATGCTTGCCAGAACGCATCGTTGAGGTCTGTGTCCGTCGGAGCCGGTTCAGATTCGAGCAACTCATCCACCCGCGCCCGATCGCCAAGCGCTGCCGCCTCCCACAAGCTCGCGACGCGGGCGCCGCGGCCAACCAGCAGGTGTGCGACATGCCAGCAGCCATACCCGACCGCGTTGGTCAGAGGTGTACCACCGGCAATGGATCCGCCGGGGGCCTCGATATCGGCTCCGCCGTCGATCAGCGCTGCGGCTACCTCGAGATCGTCGCTGCTCGCTGCCCAGTGCAGCGGCGTCTCGGATTCCCTGCCGTCCCGGTCCGTCGCGCGTGAGTCGGGGTTCGCGCCGGCACGGAGCAACAGCTCGACAGCCTGCGGAGCATTGGGGAAGTAACCGGGCCAGTCGGCAACGAGATGCAGCAGGGTCTTCGTTCCCCCCGTGCAGCCGACGAATCTCGCCCGCGCCAGGGTAGGTTCTGCCGCCAGAAGATTTCCGATCGTGACGAGATCACCGTTGCGCACGGCGCGGGCCAGGGCGATCGCCGTTTGATCATGTTGCGGAATCTTCATGGCTGCATCCGCACGTCGTCTGGGCGAGAGACATTCTCGCAGCGGGTTGAGGCAGTACGCTAAGGCCGTACTTGGCTACGGAGTCAATGGAAGCGCGCGGTGCGCGCCTACAGCAGGCCGCTTTGCAACCCCTTGAGCACCGCACGCGTGCGGTCCCGGACACCGAGCTTGCCCAGAATGCTCGAAACGTGGTTCTTGACGGTGCCGACACTGACGATGAGCGCCCGGGCGATCTCGCGATTGCTGTAGCCGCTCGCGAGCAGCCGCAGGACATGGGTTTCCCGTTCCGTCAACAGCGTGAGCGGCAGCGTATCGCGCGACACGCCCTCGCTCTTGCGCGCGGCCTGCAAGAGCTGCTCGGTGACGGCGGGCTTGACGTAGTTGCCACCCCCGGCAATCTCGCGTATGGCCTCGAGCAGCTGCTCCAGGCTGATGTCCTTGAGGAGGTAACCCCGGGCCCCTGCGCGCAACCCTTCGAAGAGGAGCTCGTCGTCCTCGAATGTGGTGAGGATCAGGGTGGGGGGCAGCACGCCTGCCGCGTGCAGGCGCCGGATCAGCTCGACTCCGCTCAGCCCCGGGAGCTTGATGTCGAGGAGGAGCACATCGGGCTTTGCTCCGGGGATCCTGGCCAGAGCCTCTTCGGCGGACGCGGCCGCGCCGATGACCTCGATATCCTGCGAGAGGGCCAGCAGATTGCTCACTCCCTCGCGCACTATTGCGTGATCCTCGACCATGTAGACGCGGATCACGGCGCCGGCACCGCGACGGGCAGATGGGCCTGCAGCCGAAACCCCTTGCCGGCATCGGCCATCACGCTCAAGGAGCCGCCGATTTCCTCCAGGCGCTCGCGAATTCCGGTGAGTCCCGTTCCCCAATGCAGCTCGCCGGCGCCGCGGCCATCGTCCTGCGCTCTGATCTCCAACAGCCCGTCGCGCGTGCAGATCTCCAGCCAGAGGTTGTTGCATTCCGAGTGTTTGATGGCATTGGTGACGGTTTCCTGCACCACCCGCAGCAGCGCCTGGGCGAGGCGGGCATCGTCGATGGGAATCTGCTCCGGCATGCTGAGATGGATGCGGATCTGCGGAATCTCCGCCACGATCTGCTCGAGGACCGACCGCATGTCCGTGTATTTCGGCACGCGCAGGAGTCTCACGACCTCGCGCACGTCCGTGAGGAGATGTCTGGCGATGTCCTGGGCCTTGAGCACGTGTGGTCGCCAATCCACCTCTTGGTGGCGAGCCACTTCCAGGTTGAGGATCAGCGCCGCAAGATGGTGGCCGATGAGGTCGTGCAGCTCGCGCGAGATCCGCAGGCGCTCATCGCTGCGCGCCGTATGGGCCAGCAGTCCGTGCGTAGAGGTCAGCTCCACGTTCGCGGCTGTCAGCTTCTGTCGCAGTATGCCCTCGGAACGGGCCACATAAGCCGTGATCACCGCGTACACCTGGAAGGCACAGAAGATCGCGATCTCCTGAAAGGCATAGCGGCTCGTCAGGCCGCGGGCGAGCAGAGCGGCCATCGCGACCGACAGCGCAAGCACCCAGGGCAACATGATCCGCAGCGGCAGAGCGACAGCCAGCTCCCACGCCGCGATCACCCATAGAGTGCATGCAAAGGAATGCGGGTCGACGTACACCATGACGGGCGGCGCCAGAGTCGCGACTGACAGGCGCACGAGCTGCAGCCAGGGTCTCGTTCGCAAGCCGGCGGGAGCATAGAGCGTCGGGCCAAACGCGAAATATGCGACCAGCCAGCGCCAGTCGGCAGCGCCGCTGCCGTGCCTGCCGGGTACGGCGAAAGCGATCACCTCCGGAATGCCCACCAGGAGCCAGGTTGCCCAGGCGGTGAGTCTCGCCAAAACGTAGGGGCGGTTGGCGGCGGACATCCGGCGATTATACGCGCGTGGATGTCCCCGGCCCCTGCCGGAAGTCATGGGTGTGCGGCATGCCTTCCGGCACTGTTGTCGCATGGCCCGCCGGCGTAGGTTGTGCTCCACAGGCGGAGCTCCCCATGCAAATCCAAGCGAGTGCAAAGATGACGGCAGCCAGCCTATCGCGCTGGAGCTCGGTGTGGCTGCATCCCCGGCTGACTCCGCTCCTCGGTGCCGTCGCCTATCCCTTGTTCCTGGGCGCCGCCTACGGCGGCATGCAAGCGTTGTCGGGCGCCCATTCGGGCGAGGAGCGATTCGCGGCAATCTTCATGGTCGTCGCTTCGCTCGCCGCAGCATTTGCGGTGCCCGTGACCGCGGCGCTCACCGCCGGCCGGATTGCGCGCTCCTTTGAGCGAACGCGACCGGAAGTGCAAGCCTATCGTCTGGCGCACCTGGCGTTCGCCGCTCCGCCTCTTTACACCGCGACAGGCGTGATCACGGGCGTACTCGGGATCGGTTCGTTCGATTTCCTGATCTGGGTCATGCTCTGGCTGGGGCTCGGTCTGTTCGCCGCGACCGCCGCAACAGATGCTCTGCCGGATCGAGTGCGCCCTCCCGGCGCACGCGCCGTCGCAGTCCACGGGAGTATTGCCCTCGCGGTGCTCCTCATATTCCTGGCCTGGCATCTCGGCAATCATGTGCTGGCGCTCTGGAGTCCGGCTTTGCACGGGTGGGCCATGAAGCGATTGCAGCACATCTACCGCGCCAAGACGGTCGAGCCGCTCCTCGTGTTGGCCATGGCTCTGCTGGTGGGCACAGGGGTGCCTCTGGCCTGGCGTCATACCATGCTCCAGGGCGACGGCTACCGCCGCCTGCAGACGCTGACCGGGTTTTATCTCGCCGCTTTCGTCTTGTCGCACCTGACGGCCATCCTGGTGCTGGCACGATGGCAAGGACATGTGGACACCGGCACCTGGGCATACGAGAGCTCCGCGCCGGTCGGCTTCTTGGGCAACGCATGGAATCCGCGCCTCCTGCCCCACTATTCGATGGCCGTATGGGCCCTGATGACGCACGTGGGCCTCGGCATGCGGGGGGTGCTGCGAGCCCACGGCGTCGAGGATCGAGCAGCGAACCTGCTTGCGCAGGGCGCCAGCCTCGCCGGCGCCGCAACGAGTCTCGTGATCAGCTCTGCTCTGCTCGGCGTGCACCTCACGACCTCGTGAGGCAGGCGCTCATTCAATCCAACGCATTGGAGTCCGTGATGTCACGCAGAATTTCCGCCTTGCAGTGCGCGCTGGCCGCTACGCTCACAGGCATCGTTACGAGCGTTGCTTTCGCCGCGACGTCAGAAGTGCCAACCCGGTATGTGCAGTTCTGCGCCGCCGCCACGGCGGCTGCCGCTCGCGCAGATTGTGTACACGTGCTCGAGATGGGCTCGAGTGATGCGCGCCGCGTGCTCGTACTCGTGCCGGGACACTCCGAAGCAGCGGGAATCTTCCGCGGCGCGGGGCGGTATCTCAGTAGCACGCTGCCGGATACGCAGGTATGGGCCTTGGACCGGCGGGAGCAGAACCTCATCGATTCCAGCCACTTCGGCCGTGACGGCGAGCTCGATTATTATCTGAAGAGCCACTACCGCGCAGAGACGGACAAAACCGCTTCTTACACCCGCAGTTGGGGGCTCGCCATGGAAATCGCCGAATTGCGCCGTGTGGTGCTCGCGGCCGGTGCGGGCGGCCGGCGCGTCTTTCTTGGCGGGCATTCCTCGGGAGCTAACACTGCGCTTGCCTATGCCGCCTGGGATTTCGACGGGGTGCCGGGATATCGAGATCTGGCCGCCTTGGTGCTCATCGATGGCGGCACACACCACGCCTTCGATGGAGAAGGCTATACGATTCATTGGCTGACATCGGTAGGGGAAGCGAACGACAAGCTCGCGAACATTGGGAAAAAGACCAGCCCTTTCACGGGCGATCTCGGTTACGTATGGCAGGTAGCCGGCGCACCCGAGAGCGTACCGATCGACTATCAGCTGGCCGCAGACTACGCACTCCGCGATGCGCACGGCGCATCCCCGCTTCAGGCCCTCTTGCCCCCTGCGATGCGGCCGCCGTTCCGGGTGACCAACGCCGCCCTTCTCGGCTGGTTACTGACAACGCATGCGCCGGCTCCGGACCTGCAACTGCACGCCGGCCACCTCGATCGCGCAGGGGCGCTGCGTGACTGGATCAACGACGGTCCGGCGGACATAGACGAAGTAGCTTCCATCATGGCGCAGAGTCACCCGGCGGCCTTCGAGTGGTATTGGCCGTGGCGCCTGTCACTCGATATCACCGCCATCGATCCGATGGTGGACTCACCGATTACCCGCAGGCTCGGCCTGCATTTGGCGCACACGAAAGATATCGACGTCCCGCTCTACGTGTTCCAGACCGGGCTCACCCACGGCACGGTGGTGACAGCGGCAAAGTGGGTGGTTGCGAATTCCAGGATCAAGGATCACGTGTACGTGACCGATGCCTCCATGATGCATCTTGATCCGATGTTCGACTCACCGGGCCGCAACGCCTTCCTGCGCACGGTCGCGGACTTCCTGCGCAGGCACTGACAGCCCGTCAGCCGGGTGCAGGCTGGCGGTTGGGAGAAATTGCGCGTCGCATGTCGCTCGAGCCTGCCGCAGGTTTGTCACCGCCCGCTCCCATGAGGAGCACGGCCGCGTACGCCCGCCATGGCTTCCAGATTTCCGCGTGCAGGAACAGCTCCCGCGTGCTCGACATCTCGCCGAGCGCATTGCGCAGGTCCGGACTCTCCGCCGGCAGCGCATCCGAATCGCTGAGCGCGCGCATTGCGACGTATTCAATCGCGGACTCGTCGACGCCGTTGATTGCCCGCAGCCTGAGCAGCAGATCGTCCGGCGGCGCATTCGCCCGTGCCGCGGCAATGACCTGCGCCGCAGAACGGAGGGTCGCGGCAGTGGCTTGGGGCAGAAACTCGAGGCTGCAGTCGGTCAGCCTGCGCGCGCTCGGGAACGTGCGGCAGAGCTCTCCGGCCCCGAGGGAGGTGAAAGGCTCACCGCATTCCTCCACCAGTGATCCGAGCAGGCTTCGCGTTTCCTCCAGCGAGAATCTCTGCCGCAGGAGGGCATGCACGACCGCCTCCAGGCTGTCCCAGGCGCCCGGCAGGCGCAGGCCCGCATGGCGCTTGAGCAGTGGCGCCAGCATGCCGTCCGCACGCAGCGTTTGACCGATCACCTCCGGATCGGCAGCCAGATCGAACATCGCGCGCACACGCGTGATGATCTGAAGCAGATGCTCCGGCTTGGGGAAGCGAATGTGCACCCGCAGCGCATCTGCTCCCTGTGCCGGCCGCACTTCCAGGAGGCCATGATGACCCTGAATCGCCACGGTGCGGCGATAAGCACCATTTCGCGCGGCCTCGACTCCCGGCACCGAGTGGGCGGCAAGGAAGCTCAGCAACATGTTCCAGTCATACGGCGGCCGATAGGCCAGATGGAAGACGTATTCGCCCTCCGCGACACCCGTGCGCTCTCCCAGGCGCCGCAGGTCCGACGGCGGCCGTCCATAGAACTGCCTGAATACGTCGTTGAATCGCCTGATGCTGCGGAAGCCGGAAGCCATGGCCACATCGGCCATCGAGAGGTTGGTATCGCTGATGAGCTGCTTGGCGAAATGGAGTCTGCGCGTCTGGGCGACGGCGGTCGGCAGGGCGCCGAGGTGCCGCTGGAAAAGCCGCGAGAGATGCCGCGAGCTGACTCCGAGTCGCGCCGCCAGCGTCTCGACTCCGGCCTCATCGAGAGCGCCTTCGGCAATGAGCCGCAGCCCGCGGCTCACGGTAGTGGAAGTGCCGTTCCACGCCGGGGTGCCGGGTGCCACTTCCGGGCGGCAGCGCAGGCAAGGACGGAAGCCGGCCGCCGAAGCCGCCGCCGCCGAGGGGAAGAACCGGACGTGAGCGCGCTTGGCGTGCGGGGAAGGACAGATCGGCCGGCAATAGATGCCCGTGGAGGTAATGCCGATGAAGATGCGGCCGTCGAAGCGCGCATCGCGATGGAGGCGCGCCTGCTCGCAGGTCTGCTCGTCGAAGTCCACTTGCCGATCTTACCGGGCCGCGTGGCTGTGCGCCTGGACCACTTACATAGAGGTCCGATTCCAGCCAGAACGCGCGGACGCGCTGCGTATATTCATGGCACATCGTCTGATGTCGGAGTCCGCCATGAAAAGCAAACTATTATTCGGACTGTTCTCTGCAATATGTCTCTTTCTCGCGTGCGGCGCGTATGCCGCTGACTCGGGGCACGTCCTGTACCGGGTCATCAACCTGGGCGATCCCGAGGGAGGACCGATCAGCCAGGGGACCAGCAACAACCAGCCCGGATCGATCGTGGGCTACTCGACCCTGCCTGATTTCACCATGCACGCGGAGCTGTGGAGAAACGGCACTGCGAAAAGCCTCGGAACGCTCGGTGGCCCGAACAGCGCAGTCGCCTGGCCCAACCGCAACGACTTCGGCGTGATCGTAGGCATAGCGGAGACCGCTGAGCTACAGCCGCTCGGCGAGAATTGGAGCTGTTTCCTCGCAGTCTTCTTCGTGCCGAGCGGTCACGTCTGCCGGGGATTCGTCTGGCGCAATGGAACGATGTCGGCGCTCCCGACCCTGGGCGGCGATAACGGCTTCGCCACGGGCGTCAACAACCTCGGACAGATCGTCGGCTGGGCCGAAAACAACACGCACGATCCCACGTGCAATCAATTCACCAATACCGGCCAGGTGCTGCAGTTCGAGGCGACGATGTGGGTATGGGACGAGCAGCAACACCAGTACCGGGCGATCGCTCTGCCGCCGTATCCCGGCGATCTCGACGGCGCAGCGACCGCGATCAACCAGTGGGGCACGGCCGTCGGCATTACCGGTATCTGTGACGGAGCAATCGGCGGCGGTACGGCAGAGCACATGGTGGTATGGAGAGATGGCCGGTTCGTCCGCTCACTGCCGACTCTCGGCGGTGCGTACTGGAATACGCCGATGGATATCAACAACCTCGGCGACGTAGCGGGATTCGGCGACCTTCCGGGAGACGGACCCACCTTCGCGCAATCGAATTTCCACGCTTTCTTCTGGTCCGCACGCCCCTACAACTGCAATGGCAAGAGGATCACGGGCACCTGTGATCTCGGCACGCTCGACGGGACGGGCCGCAGTGAGGCGATCGGCGTGAATGACCGGGACCAGGTGGTCGGCCTGTCCTCCTCCGGCCACGCCTTCCTGTGGCAGAATGGAGAGATGATGGATCTCAACAAGCTGGTCGTTCCGGGCACTACCCTGATCCTCACGGATGCGCAGGAGATCAACGACCGGGGAGAGATCACCGGAGAGGCGACGGACCCGAGTACCGGTGCGACCGTGGCCTTCAAGGCAGTCCCCGTCTATTGATGCAGGGAGTCCGTTCATGATCCGCGCCATCGTCCGTCCGGAGAGGCTACTGCGCTCGGCCTTTGCGATCATAGCCGTGGCTCTCATTGCCGGGCCGGCGATGGCCGGATCACCCGCCTGCAAGGCACCTCAGTATCGGCAGTTCGACTTCTGGCTGGGGAGTTGGAAAGCCTACGACGACGGCGGCAAGGGTCCCTACATTGCCGAGGACGAGCTCAGTACCCTTCTGGGCGGCTGTGTCGTCCTCGAGCGCTACCGCCAGAACGACGGTCACGATGGCAACGGAGTCACCCTCTACGATGCGACCCGGGATCTCTGGCATCAGACCTGGGTCACCAACTCCGGGCAGCTGCTCATCCTCGAGGGGAAGTTCGAGGATGGAGTGCTCACGATGTCCGGCGACAATCTCGACAGAGACGGCAAACGCGTGTGGTACCGGGTGAGCTGGAAACAGCAGACGACCGGGAAGGCGGGCGTCCGGGAGACGGCGTTCACCTCGAAGGACGGCGGCAGGTCGTGGCAGCCGGCCTTCGATATTCTGTTCGTCAAGGAGGGGAAAGGCTGACCGGCACGCCGTGGGGCGTGCGCCGGTAGGCGTCCTCCCACGCGTGCTTGCGCTCGTGGAGCTCCACCTCCCCGACTGCGCCCTTTGAGAGCAGCAGGGATTGCAGCGCCGACAGCCAGCAATCGAAGTAGCTTGCTTCCGCGGCCTTTGGATCCGTGTCAGAGGCGCGCTGCAGCTCACGACCCAGCGAGTGGGTCCATTCGGACCAGGTGAAGCAGCCCTGACGTGAGGCAACGACCGCGATCGCGAATGCGCGCGCCTGCCAGGGCTCTGCAAAAGCAGGCCCGGGCCCGGATCCCAACGAATCGGCAAACGCCGTGGCTTGCGCGAAGAAGCTACCTGCCTGCGGGCTCATGAAATCCTTATAAGGGGCCTCGGCATGGACGTCAAGAAGCCGGAACGTGCGTGCCGACCTGCGCGAATACGTAGCGCCATCCTCGGGGAGTGCAGACGTAGGTATCACTGAACCACACCTTCACGTCGAAATGCTTCCCCTCCGTCATCCCTTGCGCCCACAGAAGCGCCGTGAGGACCGCGGTATTTCCCCAGATTCGTACGGTCTGATGGCTGTCCTCCTGGTGGGTATAGACGTACTTCTTCCGGCGGGCGTCGTTCACCAGATCAGCTTTCGTCTGCACATCTCCGGTCGCGGAGACCAGGATGTAATCGTCCGGCAGCAGGCGGTCGACGGCGGCGACGTCGTTCCGCTTCACTGCCGCCTGGAACTCGGTATCGAGCGCAGCGACGTCGTTGCGGCAGCCTGCCGCGGCCGCGAATGCGGTTGAGGAAATCCCAACCATCGACAGGACCAACAGGAGTCGCGACAAGTCTGTTACCTCTCAGGTCGCTCAGCCAGGGAAAGTTACCTCTGTTTGCCGCCGCGCGGCAATGGCCACTTGGGCTGCCGAGCTGAGGCCGTTGCGAACCACCGTTCCGGGGGCCTCTGATAGAATGGCCCTCCCGCCCGCTGCCGCAGACACGCCGATCAGTGATGAACGGGCCCCGACCAGCTTGCGATCCGCGGCGCGCGTTCCGGCGGCTCGGTGCGCCTCTGGTTTCCCTGCTTCTGCTCGCGGGCTGCGTGGGCCCGGGATCGAGGTTCGCCCGCAGGGCGCCCAATCCAGCGGACGTCCGGGCGGTGATCGGCAGTGCGCTCCCGGCGGTCTCCGACCGCGCCGGCTGGACTGACGACATCGCCGATGCCTTTATCAGGCTCGATCTGCCGCCAACGCGAGAGAATGCTTGTGCAGTGGCCGCCGTCATCGAGCAGGAGTCGGGCTTCCGTACCGATCCGGCGGTTGCCGGTCTGGGCAAGCTCGCGTTGCGCACGATCGATGCGCGCGCATCGCACGCGGGAATTCCCTCGGCTCTCGTCCATGCGGCGCTCGATCTGAAATCCTCCAACGGGCGCACTTACCGCGCGCGCATCCGGGCCGCGGTCACGGAGAAGCAGCTGAGTGATGTGTACGAGGATTTCATCGGCCGGGTACCACTCGGCCGCGCGCTCTTCGCGAGCTGGAATCCGATTCGCACGCGCGGCCCCATGCAGGTCAATGTCGCCTTCGCCCAGCGCTTCCAGGCCATCGAGCCGTATCCCCATCACGACCCGCAGCGCGATCTGCGCGATGAGCTGTTCACACGCCGCGCCAGCATCTACTTCGGGGTCGCGCACCTGCTCGACTACAAAGCTCCCTACGACCGATACCTTTACCGGTTTGCCGACTACAACGCGGGCCAGTACGCCAGCCGCAATGCGGCTTTCCAGCGGGCTGTGAGCCTCGTCGCGGGCCTGCCCCTGACCGCCGATGGGGCGCTCTTCGCCAACGACCCGGGTGCAAAGGGTGCCGGCGGTACGGAACGGGTGTTGCTCACAATTGCGAAACGGCTGCATCTCAGCGATGCCGCAATTCATGCGGCGCTGCGACAGGGCGCTGCCCAAGGCTTCGAGCAGACCGCGCTCTATCGGCGCGTGTTTGCGCTGGCTGATCGCAGGCGAGGGAGCCGGTTGCCGCGTGCCGCTCTGCCGCAGATCCGCCTGGAGGGACCGAAAATAGAGCGGCCGCTGACGACGGGCTGGTATGCGCGCCGGGTCAACGGCCGCTTCGAGCGTTGCGTGCGCGGTTGACGCTGATGCTCAAAATGGTACAAAAAAAGTGGTACAAAACGGCAATGACATGCTCCGCCCGAGCGTGCGGCCCTGGCACAGCGCCTCTATAATTCATCCTCCGCTCTGTCGTCCCCAGGGGTCTCACATGAAAAGCACCGCGACCTCGGCAGTTCGCGCGATTGTGATAGGTGGGCTCATCGCCGGCACCATCGACATCGGCGCCGCCGCACTCATCAGCCGGGTGAGTCCCGTCCTGATCGCTCACTACATCGCCATGGGGGCGATGGGGAAAGGCGCGCTTGCCGCCGGTGCGAGCGCGGCATATCTCGGCTTGATCCTGCAATGGATGATGTCGATCGTGATCGCCGCGATCTACTGGTTCGTGACCGCGCAGATGCCCCGCCTTCGCGAGCGGTGGTGGCTCGGCGGCCTTCTCGCCGGGCCCGTCATCTACCTGGTGATGAACTTCATCGTCCTGCCCTTCTCGGCCGCGCCGGTGACGCTGCACCAGATGATCGCGCACTTCACGCTGCTCAAAGGCGCGGAGAACCTGGCTGCGATGCTCGTGTTCGCTCTCATAATCGCTTTTTGCGCGCGTTACCTCGCCGCGCAGAGCGGCGGCTATCCGACTCCGCGAGGCGCCGGCTCTGCCGTCGCATCGCTCGCGTTGCTCGCGGCGGCCCTGCCGCTGCTTCTTCCGGCGCTTCCCAGCTCGGCAGCGACCCTGCAGGCCGCAGGCGCCGATCCTGTCGCGATCATTGCCTCGGCCAAGGAGGCCATAGAGGTCGCCAATTCGAGCTGGCTACCGCAGATGAAGCGCGGTGATGCCGACGGTGTGGCGGCCGCTTATGCTGACGATGGCGTATTACTCACTTCGAACGGCACTGCGTTGCGTGGGCGCGCCGCGGTGGCCGCGAGATATCGGACCGAGCTCGCGCAACTGGGGCGGGTCGTCGATGGCGGGTTGATACAGGAAGGGGTGACGGTCTCAGGCGGGATGATCTACGAGTGGGGGCACGGCTGGCTCGCTTTCCAGAAGGAAGGCAAACGCCAGGTGAGCTCCGGACCTTACTTCACCGTCTGGCGCCGCGGTCCCGATGGTAACTGGCGCATCATCCGCAACCTCGTGCTCTGACAGGGCGTGCGCCTCGATCAGCCCATCGCCGCCGCCAACATCGTCGAGTACAACCCCCGCTGCGACCTGACCGCCGCTACGCGCGCGGTGTCTGCCGGATCCCGCTGACGGCCGCCGCGGCGGTGAGCAGCCGCTCGCGCTCCATCTCCGCGACGATCTCGATCGTCTCATCATCGGCGGGGAACAACATCTCGAGCGCGAGCTCCGCCAGAGTCACATCGCTCGGCGTGCCGAACACCGTGAGGGTGTTGAGGAAGGAGACCGTGCCGAATCGGGTCGCGATCCGAAGCGGTGTTGCCAGGCGCTGAATGGCATCGAATTCAGGGGTTGCGCAGGCTTCCGAGCGCACGGGCACCGGATAGCTTTGCACTTCGGCGAGCAGGGCCTCGAGACCCGGGTCGGCCTGCCGCTGCAGCTGATTTCTCAGCAGGTGCAGCGTGTGCCCCCGCCACTCCGCGTAATTGACGATGCGGGGCCCCATGCCCTCGGGATGCAGAGTCAGGCGTACCGCATTGACGGGACGGTGTCGCCGCATTTCCTCCGAGCAACCCTCGTACAGCTGCTGCAGCGCTGAGTTCGACAGCACCACGTTCCAGTGCCTGTCGACCGCGAAGGCGGGATAAGGCAGATGCGCCTTGAGCACCCGATCCATTGCGCGCTCGGCCGCTTCGAGCTCCGCAATCGGGCGCTCTGCGAAGGCCGGGGCGAACCCGGCGGCGAGCATGAGCGTGTTCTGCTCCCGCAGCGGAACGTCCAGGCAGTCGGCCAGCCGGCGGATGATCTCCCGGCTCGGCTGCGCGCGTCCGGTCTCGAGGCAGGACAGGTGTCGCGTCGAGCTGCCCGCGGCGAGCGCAAGGTCGATCTGCGTCATGCGACGCTGCTCGCGCCAGCGGCGCAGAAGTGTCCCGAACGACAGCTGCTGTGTGCCCATGGCTTGCCAGTCTAGCGTCCCGCGGCGCACCGGCTCCATGACCTTCCGGGTCAAGAGGGGTGTGTGCCGATGATCTATGTCTTTGTCCGGCTCACCGGGCGGGGAGGGCAGCGGTCAGCCCGCCAGGATGCAATGTCGGAGACCGGCATCGGCCGGGCGAACAGGTAGCCCTGCACGAGTGACGCCCCGAGCTCGCATACCCGTTGGAGCATCTCTTCGGTCTCGACACCCTCGATGATGACCTCGCGACCGAAGTCGCGGGCTATGCCCAATGCCGCCTTGATGATGCTCTTGCCGCCGTCGTCGAATTCCCTTACGAATACGCGGTCGACCTTGATCACATCCACCGGGAGGTGGCTGAGATAGGAGAGGGAAGAATAACCCGTACCGAAGTCGTCAACGCAGATCGAGACGCCGAGACTCCGCGCCTGGGTGAGCCGCTCACGCAGCGCATCGATGTCCTTGGCGAGCGCTGACTCGGTGAGCTCGAGCTCGAGAGTGCCAGGGCGAAGCCCCGGCAACGACAAGCACTGTTCGAGGTGTCGCAGAAAGCGCGGACTCACCAGCTCCTGGGCCGAGACGTTGACCGCGACCTTGGTCGCGCCGTTGGTCGAGAGATGTCCAGAATCGAGACACGCGCGCCGCCTGACCCAGCGTCCGAGCCGGGTTATCTCGCCGCCGCGCTCGGCTATTGCAACGAACCGAGTGGGGGGCACGTACCCGATTCGCTCGTGTCGCCAGCGAGCCAGCCCTTCGAAGCCCCGCACCTGCCCGGTCCGCACGTCGATTATCGGCTGGTAATGGAGCTGGAGGCGATCTTGCCGGATGGCATCCAACAGATCGGCCAGCAGCGCGCGATCATCAAAGTCCAGCGATTCCGATCTATCGGGCACGCCGGCGGAGTGGCGGTGGTCTTGCCGCACGTCGGCCACCTGCCGCGGCACCTCTTCCTGCGCATCCAGTGCCGCGTACCGCGCTGTTGCCGCCGCGACTGCTTCGAGGAGCCGCGGTGATGCGCACGGCTTGGTCAGGAATCGAAAGACCTGTCCACGATTGACTGCCGACATGGCAATCGAGAGATCGGCCTGTCCGGTCAGCATGATCCGCTGCGCCCGGGGCACGAGGCTGCAGCAGCGCGCGAGGAACTCGATTCCGTCCATCCCGGGCATCCGCATGTCCGACAGGATCACCGCGACGTTCGGCTGCTGCCCGAGCAGGCAGAGCGCGCTCTTTGCGTCAGCCGCGGAGATGACCGAGTACTTCCGCCCGAGGATTGCGCGCAGACCCTCGAGCACGCCAGGCTCGTCATCAACGCACATCACGACAGGGCGGGCAGGGCCGTTCATTCGCGCTGCTCTGCCTGGAGGATACTCGGTGCGGCGCGGGCGCTACACTCGATGGCGCCCAGCGCCGCTTCCTCGAGAGCGTCCGGTCCGGAGTGGCGCAGTCCCGTTCCGGTCATGCCGCCTTTGCTCCCTTGGCTGGTGAGGCGGCGCGGCCGTTGATTGGCAGTCGGATCATGAAGCGAGTACCCACTCCGACGGTGCTCTGTACGTCGATGCTGCCTCCATGCTTCTCCGTCACGATGGAGCGGGCGATCGCGAGTCCCTGGCCGGTCCCGCGGCCCACCCCCTTGGTCGTGAAGAATGGATCGAAGATCTTCTCCAGGTTCTCCTCCGGGATGCCGCAGCCATTGTCCAGAATGGAAATGACGACGCTGTCGCGCACCATGTCGGTGGTGACCATGATCCTGCCACCCGAGACATCCTTGCCGGCGTCCTCGATGGCCTGCGCGGCATTGACGATGACGTTGAGGAATACCTGGTTCAACTCGCCGATGTTGCAGGTGACCTCCGGGATTGCGCCGAGCCGGGTGTCGACGGTGGCGGTGTATTTGTACTCGTTGTGAGCGACGATGAGCGTGGTCTCGATCGCATGATTGAGGTTCGCGGGGCTCTGTTCGTTGCGTTGCGGATGCGCGAATTCCTTCATGGCACGAACGATGGAGGCGACGCGCCCGATACCCTCGAGTGTCCGCTCGAAAGCCTTCGGAACCTCGATACCGAGGAACTCGAGGTCTGCGTGCCGCTCCGCCTCCTTGACGGATTCGAGCGCCGCGGCGAGAGGCTCACCGGCGGCGAGGCGTGCAAAGGCGTGCCGGTACGCCGCCAACAGGCGCTCGTGATCCGCCTGCGCGGTTTGCAGGAACGCGACTCCATCACCGATATATTGGATCGGTGTGTTGATCTCGTGCGCGATACCGGCGGCCAGACGCCCGACGGACTCGAGCTTTTGCGCGACCTGCAGCTCCATCGCCATGCGCTCCCGCTCCTGCATCTCGCTGTAGAGCTGATCCTGCAGCTGACGCTGCACTCTCTCCTGCTCGAGGCGAGCGGTGATGTCGGCGCCAACACCCACGTAGTGAGTGATCCGCCCGGCTCCATCCTTGACCGGAGCGATGAAGGCGCCGATCCAGAAGATCGAGCCGTCTTTGCGGCGGCCGCGCAGCTCGGTGCGGACCTCATGCCCGGACCTGAGCGCCTCCATGACTTCCTTGAGCTGGATGCGGTTCAAGCTCTGTGGCAGGAGAACGTTGGGACCCTTGCCGAGGAGCTCGGAGGGCTCGTAGCCGTATTCCCGGACGATGGCACGGTTGACGTAGACCACCGGCCAGCCCGGGCGAGTGGCATCCCCGATGATGAAGTGCGAGGCGGCGGCATCGAGCGCGCAATTACGCACCCCGAGCTCGCTGCGCAACCGCTCCTGCTCGGCGATCTCGGCCGCCAGCCGGGCCTCGAGCAGGGCTGAAGCGTCCTGATTTTTCGCCCGAGCCGGTGCGGTCGCGGTGTTTGGTCTGTCTCCCATGAGATGGATTGAACTGCCGCCGGACCCCTCAGTCCGTGATCCCGGTAGCGGTTGTGAGATCAAGAAGCCTGGTTGAATGCCGATACTGTGGAGCAGGTAGGGTATCGGAACCTCCAGGGCAGGTTAAAGTGACCGGCGACCAGGTCAACGGAGCCAGTACGGAACTATCTCGACAGCGCCGGCCTGCGCTGGACACGGGTACGTTGATACCGGGAAGGACGCTGACGCGTTTCGGCCTGGCTACGTGCCTGGCACTCTCCTACGGGCTCGCTCTTTGGACGAGCGCGGATTACAACGTCCAGTTGTATATGTGCGCCGGACTGGCCCTTCTCGCGCTTTACCGGGATTGGCGTCTGCTGGTGCTCGTCTGCGCCAGTGCCCCCTTTGCGCAGTATCTCCATGCCGCTTTCTCCCACGTCGGCTCGGAGATGCTGCATCGCGATCTTCAACAGGATGCCTGGTTGGTCTTGGAAGCCGCCGTTCTCAACCTGGGTTGCGTTCGATGGACCCGGTTGCTCCGCGATTACGCGCGCGAGGCCGCCCAATTGGAGCGCCAGCGCTCGCAGGCGTACCGGGAAGTTCTCGAGCGTACCGCGCAGCTCGAAGTCAGCGGCGAGCAATATCGGGCGCTGCTCGAGTCCACGAGCGCGGTGCCTTGGGAGCTCGACGACGGGACGGGCGCATGCACCTACATTGGCGCGCAGGTCGAGCGTCAATGGGGCTGGCCGGCAGATCGCTTCCGGGAGAATGGCTTCCTGTTCTCCTGTGTGCATCCCGACGACCGCCCTGCCTTCGCGCAGGCTCTGGAAGAGGCCGTGGCATGGCAGGACGTCACGATCGATTGCCGCTTCCTGTTCGCGTCAGATCGCTACGCGAATGTGCGCAGCTTCGTCCGTCATGCACCCGATGTGAGGGATCACCGCCGCGTGCGGGGTTTCAGTATCGATGTTACCGCCCAGAAGAAGCTTGAGCTCGAGCTTCACCAGGCGCAGAGGCTCGAATCGGTTGGCCGCCTGGCGGCCGGAATTGCGCACGAAATCAACACGCCCGTCCAATTCATCAGTGATAATTGCCACTTCCTGAAGGACGGCCTCGGCGAGGTCAGGACCGTCCTGGAGCGCTATCGTGAGGCATTGCGCGCAGTGGCGGCAGGGTCGATGAGCGGCGGCGAGGCACTCGAACGGTCGCTGGTGGAGGAGCAGGCCTGTGACCTGGGGTTTTTGTGCGAGAACATGCCGATCGCGGTCGAACGGTCGCTCGAGGGATTGGAGCGGGTCGCCAAGATCGTCCGGTCCATGAAGGAGTTCTCGCACCCCAATCAGGACGCGCCGTCCTCAGCCGATCTCAACGCGGCGATCCTGAGCACGCTCACTATCGCACGCAACGAGTACAAGTACGTTGCTGAAGTCGAGACACGCCTTGGAGACATCCCGGCCGTCATCTGTTACGCAGGCGAGCTCAACCAGGCGTTTCTCAACATCATCGTCAACGCCGCTCATGCCGTGAACGAAACGGTGGCCGGCACCGACCGCAAGGGGCTCATCACGGTCAGCACTGCGGTCGATGGCGGTGAGGTCGTGATATCCGTAGCCGACACCGGACCCGGGATACCGCAGGAGATCCAGGACAAGATCTTCGATCCTTTCTTCACCACCAAGGAGGTGGGCAGGGGCAGCGGCCAGGGGCTCGCGATCGCCCGCGCAGTGATCGTGGAACGGCATGGGGGAAGCCTGACTTTCGCGACGGAGCCGGGGAAGGGCACGGTCTTCGTGATACGCCTGCCGGCCGCCCCAGCCGGGGAATCCGCTGCCGACGCGCGGGAACAGGGACTGGCGATGTGAGCGCTCCGGAGCCCAAGCAGATCCTGTTCGTCGACGATGATCCGGCGATCCTCGGCGGACTTCGGGTGCGGCTGCATCGCTTCGACAGCCGCTGGGCCATGTATTTTGCGGACAGCGGCGCTGCCGCGATCGACGAGCTCGAGCGCTGCGATTACGATCTGATCATCGCCGATGTGCGCATGCCCGGGATGGACGGTATCGAGCTTCTGCGAACCGTGAGCGAGCGTTGGCCCAGCACCATCCGCGTTGCGCTCTCAGGGTATGCCGGCGAGAAGCAAGTCGCCCGCCTGGTTCCTTACGCGCACCAGTACCTCAACAAGCCATGCCCGTCGTCGCAGCTCGAGGAGCTCATCACGCGCTGCCTGCGCCTGCACGAGCTGCTGCCGGATGCACGGCTGCGCGCGCTCGCGGGCAGCGTGCGGACTCTTCCGGTGACGATAAGGGCGCATACTGAGCTGCAGGCCGCGCTCTCGCAGGAGAGTGCGGGGATCGCCGCCGTGACCGGCATCGTCGCCTCGGATACGGCGCTGACGGCCAAGACCCTGCAGCTCGCGAATTCCGAGTTCTTCCGGCTCTCCCGCCGAATCTCCAATGTCGAGCAGGCAGTCGGACATCTGGGTCTCAGTGTAATGCGCGCTCTGGCCGCTTCCACCGAAGTGTTCTGGCAGGGTGCGGAGCACGAGAGCATCACATTGCGACTCGACGAGCTGCAACAGCATGCCAGGACGGTAGCGGCAGCAGCACGGTCGTTGGCGAGGGACACGCCGCACGGCGACGACGCCTGGGCTGGCCCGTGAACGCCAGTCGGAGCTGCTGCAGTGTCTGCAGCTTGCAGTCGCCGACGGGTTGCCTCTGCAGGAGGCGGAGGCGCGCATCCTCGGCGCTTCGCACGCGCAGCTCGGGGCCTACCTGCTCGGGCTGTGGGGTCTACCCGCTGCCCTGGTGGAGGCAGTAGCCTTCCACCATGCTCCGGACCGGGTCGCGCAGTCGCAGTTCGGTGCGCTCGAGGCGGTCGCCATTGCAGAATCGCTGTGCGGCACCGACGACGCCGAGATTTTCCACGGACGGTCTGTGCCGGTGTACGGAGTGGGTGTCGAGTATCTGAAGTCGGTGAATGCCCCGTTCGACTGGCCGGAGGCGACGCGACGCGTAGAGGCGAGCTGCAGGTCCCTGGAGGCTTCGTGATGAAGAGCCCTGATTCGATACGCGTCCTGTGCGTCGACGATGACCCCCGCATCGTCGAAGGCTTGAGCCTGCACCTTCGCAAAGACTATCAGGTGTTGACCGCCCTCAGCGGCTCACAGGCTCTCGAGCGGCTGAAGGAGGTGGGCGGAGCCGCGGTAGTGATCTCGGACATGCGCATGCCCGGCATGGACGGTGCGAGTCTGCTCAAGCAGGTCATGCAGCTGTATCCGGATACGACCCGCATCCTGCTCACCGGCGAGCCGGGACGCGACAGCGCCGTCTCGGCTGTCAACACCGCGCATGTGTTCCGGTTTCTGCTCAAGCCCTGCACCCCGGAGCAGCTCAGGTCGGCCGTCGAGGACGGCGTGATACAGCATCGGCTCGTGATTGCCGAGCGCTCGATCCTCAAAGAGACCCTCATCGGCTGCATCAAGGCACTGGTGGATGTCCTTGCCATCACCAGCCCCGCCGCCTTCGGCAGGGCGAGCCGAGTCAAGAGAATGGCGATGGGGTTTGCGGGCAAGCTCGACTGCGGGCACTTCTGGCAGCTCGAGGCGGCGGCAATGCTCTCGCAGGTCGGCTACCTCTCTTTACCCGACGAGCTCACCGAAAAGCTGCATTGCGGCGAGCCGCTGAGCCCGCAGGAGCAGACTCTGGCGGCCGGTGCGCCCGATGTGGTCAACTCCCTGCTCGAGAACATTCCGCGGCTGGAGCCCGTGATCCAGATCCTGACGGCGCTCAAATGGACCGACGAGCAGATTGCGCGCCTCGGCGACGGCACCATCGGCCTCGGCACGCGCATCCTCGGGCTCGTGCTCGAGTACGACAGCCTCACCTCCCGCGGCATCACGGCCGCCGAGGCAGTCCAGACGATCGGCTTGCGATCGCCCCGCTTCGGGGCGGAGCTCGTCGAGAAGTTCGGCGCCTATGCCGCCGGCACAACCAACACCGCGGCGGAGCTGCGCGAGTTGCCGCTGAGCGCCGTCGAGCCCGGCATGATCATCATGCAGGACGTGCGAACACCACGCGGCCTGCTGTTCGTGGCGCGCGGTTTCGAGGTCACCGGCGCCTTCATCGAGCGTATCCGGAACTTCGGTGAAGATCTGCTCAACCGGCCTGTGAAGGTCCTGTTGCACGGCAAGGCAGCCGCAGCCGCCAGCCGCTAGGAGCTATGCCGGATGCGCGGACCGCGCGGCCTGCACCGTCCGGAAGAATACTTCCCGATCCGAGCGCACCGCGGCAATCGGCCAGCCGCAGCTGATGCCGCCATCCACCACCAGGTCCTGTCCCGTGATCATGCGCGATGCGTCACTCGCCAGGAAGAGAGCCGCACCGGCGATGTCCTCCGTATGGATGACACGATGCAGCGGTTGGTATCGGGGGAGGATCGCGCTGATGGCAGCCTCGGCGTACTCGGGATGCGCGTCCGCCTCGTCCGGCCTCATCCCAACGTACTTGCCGAAGGCGCCGGTGGCCGTCATGCCGGGTGAGAGACTGTTCACACGAATGCCTTTCTCTCCGAGCTCGACGGCGGCGCAACGCGTGAGGTGGATTGCGGCGGCCTTGGCTGCCGAGTAGTAGTGCCCTCCGAGCCCGGCCCGCGTGCCATTCACGCTCGTGACATTGATGATGCTCCCCGAGCCCTGAGCGGCCATCACACGCGCTGCATATTTGATTCCGGCGAGCACTGCGCGCAGATGCACCGCGATGACGGCATCGAACTGCGCCAGATCGACATCGGTAAATGTCGCGTACTGGGAGGATCTCCCCGCGTTGTTGACGAGGCAGTCGAGCCTGCCAAAGCGATCGACGGCGTGCGCGATCATGCGTTCCACATCCGCTTCCGCCGTGACATCCGTGCAAATAAAGCTGGCGGCATCCCCGAGCGCACGTGCCAGACGATCGCCGCGTTCCCGGCGCCTGCCGGCGATCACGACGCGGGCGCCTTCATTGACGAACACTTCCGCGGTGCGAGCGCCGATGCCGCTCGTGCTGCCCGTAATGACTGCGACCTTGCCAACCAGTGTCATCATGTCAGGTCCCCCAGGAAGTGATGGGGCGAGTCTAGCGGCCCGGCACGCACTCGATCCATGACCCTGCAGGTCAAGCCGGGCATTCGCCGATGGGCTCAGGGCGGTCAGTCACTTTGATGCGCCGAACCTGCGACTGTTCTGGTCGCACTCCGCCCTAGCTGTAACTGTCATGGCCACGCCGATCCTGCTAGATTGCAGGACAGCAGCCCGCCAGGCCCGCACGCCGGAGATTGCGCTAAATGACGTCAGGAAAAGCCCCCGACATGGACCCCGAGGAGCTTCTCGAGTACACCCGGCGTCGCAGCCTCGAATATCTCGAATCCCTGCCGGAGCGCAACGTCAGTCCCGCGCTCTCCAGCGATGGAATTCGGCAACTGCTCGGCGCGCGCCTGTCCGATGGAGCGACGCCCGCCGCGGCCGTCATCGGCACTCTCGCGGATGCCGGCCTCGGTGGCACGGTGGCCTCCACCGGCCCGCGCTACTTCGGATTCGTGACAGGCGGCAATCTTCCTGCCGCGCACGCGGCCGACTGGCTGGTCTCCACGTGGGACCAGAACCCGGCGGTATACGTACTGTCGCCCCTCGTGGCGGTGATCGAGGACATCACCGCCGGCTGGTTGCGTGAGCTCACCGGGCTGCCGACCGGGATGAGCGTTGGCTTCGTGACTGGCTGCCAGATGGCGAGCTTCACCGCTCTTGCCGCAGCGCGGCACCGCGTATTGGAGCACGCTGGCTGGAACGTCGCCGCCGATGGGCTGTTCGGCGCGCCGCAGGTCGATGTGATCATCGGCGAAGAGGCTCACTACACGATCCCGATGGCGCTGCGCCATCTGGGGTTCGGCGCCGCGCGGCTGCGGCGTGTCGGCGCCGACGGACAGGGCAGGATGAAGGCCGATGCGCTGCGGGCGGCGTTGCGCGGGAGGAGCGGCCCCTGCATCGTTTGCGCGCAGGCGGGCAACGTGAACACCGGCGCCTTCGATCCATTGGAGGCCATTGCGGATGCGGCCAAGGAGCGGGGCGCCTGGCTGCACGTCGACGGAGCGTTCGGGCTGTGGGCAGCGGCAGCACCGGCGCTCGCCCCTTTGACGCGCGGCATCGAGCGCGCGGATTCCATTGCGACCGACGGGCACAAGTGGCTGAACGTGCCGTATGACTGCGGCATCGTGTTCTGCGCCGACGCCGAGGCGCATCGGGCGGCGATGTTGCTGCAGGCCCCCTACGTGATCGGCTCCAGCAGCGAGCGCGATCCGCATGAATTCGTCCCTGAGGAGTCGCGGCGAGCGCGTGCCGTGCCGGTCTACGCCGCTCTGCGCTCTCTTGGCCGAGCCGGATTGGCCGACCTCGTGGAGCGCTGTTGCCGCCTGGCACGACGGTTTGCGGATGGGCTGCGATCCGCCGGCCTCGAGGTTCTCAACGATGTCGTGCTCAATCAGGTGTTGGTCAGGTTCGGCGATGCCGAGCGGACACGCCGGACCATCGCGGCAATCCAGCAGGACGGGACGTGCTGGTGTGGAGGTACGCAGTGGCAGGGACACACGGCCATGCGTATCAGCGTCAGTAACTGGAGAACGACCGAGTCGGACGTCGATCGGAGTCTGGAGGCGATCGTGCGCGTTGCGGCACAGTGCGCCGACATCTAGCAATCATGGCAGGTCCGCGACCATCGAGTGAATGGCGTCGGTGAAGTCGATTTTGCCATCCAGGTAGGGTTGCCAGTCGGCTTCCAGTACGCGCCGATATGCCGGCCAGTGGCCGCCCCCGTAGACTCGATTGCGGTAACCGTAAGGGGTGAAGGTCGCCTGCTCGGACGCCGGCAGCAAGCGGCGCAGCTCCACGCCCGAGGTATAAAACAGCAATGAATGCCACAGGTCGCCGACATCCTTGTGCTGTGCGCGGCCTTCCGTCTCGAGAGCATTCATCGTCGTATCGGCAAAGGTGTGCGAAGCCTCGTGGAAGAGCAGCTCGAATCTGTCGAGGCCCGGGTTGAACGGGTCACTGCTCGAGAATGTGATGTGCGGCGGGAGGGTTGTAAGGGCGTAACCGAGCGCTACGACGTAGTGGCAGACGTCCACCCGTATCGGCGCCGCGGGCCACTGCTGGTGCAGATCCTTGGTCATCGCTGCGGCAAGTCCCGGCCCCAGGTGCTGCAGGCGCTGCGCTTGCGATGCGATCCAATGTTCATTGGATTCATCGTGAGCCGGCCACCAGTACCTGCGATAAACCCCGGCCGCACGGTGCAGGACCGCAATCAATTCCGGCGGCAAGTCCGGCGGACTCAGGCGCGCGCCGTTGTCCGGCTGACCGGCGAGATCGTCGTTGATCTGAATGAGCTGATCGTCGCCATGCTGCTGGCGGTTTGCGAAATGTGCGGCATAGAAGCTCACTGCCGCGCGCCAGTCCGCCTCGTCCTGGCTGCTCATGCCCGCGGCAGACAGCGGCGCGGCGCTTTGCAGGCCACGCACGGGCTTGCCGGCACGCAGCCATGCTTCGTGGAACAGGACCTGATGCAGGTTTACCCAGAAATTGCTGTGAAACTCGAAGAGCGGCGCGGTGCGTGCCAGCGGCGGCTTTTCCCGTGCCGTGACTCGTGTAGGTGCGGCCAGGAGCGCAGCGAGCGCCACGCAGGTTGCCAGCGGCGCAGCCAATCGCCACGACCATGTGGATTTGAGCAAGTGTGCCTCGATCGTTGCCTTTCGGACCGGCAATACCCTAATGTGCGGGAGGGCTCACTGTCTTGAACAAATCGGCAAACGGGAGCGTCGGCTCCATGCCGTGGGCGATTCGCCCAGGAGGTCACGGAATTCCCGGGTCATGTGGGCCTGGTCCGCGAACCCGGAGCTTGCCGCTACTTCCGCCCAGGCAATGGCGCGAGCTCGAGAGCTGACGAGGGCGCGCTGCAGACGCTCGATGCGAAGCACGCGTTTCGGTGACAGGCCGACGGACTGCATCAGCCGGGAGCGCAGCGTCCTGACGGGTAGGCTGGCTTGAGCGGCCATATCCTCGACACAGGTGTACCGGCCGAGAGGCAACGGGCTGATGTGATTCTGCCCCGCCCATTTGTGGCTGAGGAAATCGGACATCACCCTGAGGGCGGGGATCGGAGACCTCAATTCATCCAGCTGGTCCATCAGGTGTGTGCCGTGTGCGCCGAACACGTCCTCGACGAGAACGGAACGGTCCGTGAAGTCGGATGCCGGGAAACGAGTGAGCAACGGTAACGCGCCTGGGTACAGGCGAGCCCCGCACGTGAGAATCCGATTGCCCATCGTTACATCCGCAAAGCGGGACCGCGGCCCGGTTAGAAAGCAGCGCGCACGGACGCGCGAGTCCTCACTCGACACCACGAGTATCAGGTAGGGATTCGCCTCGGGAATGATCCGCCAGCTGCGCCCCGCAGGGGCAGGGCCGGTCTGTTGTATCCAGAAGTGCTCGATGAAGGACGCCTGGGCACGTGAGGGCGGAAGGAATCTCGCTGCGCCGGCGCCGGCGCCTGCCTGGTCGAGGAGAATCATCGCGCCCCTCCGAACTGGGCACGATAGGCCGTGGGAGTCAAGCCGACCTGCTGCCTGAAATGGTGGCGGAGCGTCGCCGGACTGCCGAAACCCGAGCTCTGCGAGACCTCGTCCAGGCCGGCGGCGCTCGACTCGAGGAGATAGCGGGCCGCCTCGAGGCGGGTGGCGATGACCCACTCTCCCGGGGACATCCCCGTGGACTCGTGAAAGCGCCGGATGAAAGTCCGCTGACTCATGGCGACACGGCGTGCCATACGAGCGATCGTCCAGCGCTCGGCCGGCCGGCGCCGGACTGCTTCCAAGAGAGCGCCCAGAGCGTCGTTTGCCCGCCGCGGAACCGGCCGGTCGATGAACTGCGCCTGGCCTCCCTCGCGGTGAGGCGCCATGACCATCCGCCGCGCGATCTCGTTCGCCGCTCTGGCGCCAAAGTCCTTGCGCACGATGTGCAGGAGGAGGTCCACGCCGGCCGCGGAGCCGGCCGATGTCAGGATCTGCTCCTCATCGACATAGAGGACGTCGGGGTTGACCTCGATGTCCGGGTGAAGGGCCCGAAGCCGATCCGCGTAGAGCCAGTGCGTGGTGGCGCGCCGTCCGGCGAGAAAGCCGCAGGCCGCCAGCAGGAACGCGCCGGAGCAGATCGACACCAGGCGCGCTCCGCGCGCATGGGCTTCCGACAGAGCCTTCCTTACTGCGGGAGAGGGCGGGGCGCCGTCGGTGCGCCAACTGGGAATGACGATCGTCGCCGCCCGGGCGAGCGCCTCGAGCCCTGCCTCGGGGGAAACCTTGAGGCCGCCTGTGGCCGCAAGCGGTCGGCGCTCTTCCGCGACGGTGATCAGACGATACCAGTCAGGTCCCATCTCGGGCCGGGGCAGCCCGAAGATCTCCGCCACGATTCCGAGCTCGAAGGTTGCGACCCTCTCGTTGAGGAGCGCTGCAACCAGGCGATTCCGTGGTGTGCGCGGCTTTGGCATGATTTCGATCATAGATGGCATTCGTGCCGATTGCCAGCCGTGTGCCGGCGCGGCAAGCTGCACGGCAATCTTCCTCGGAGTGCCACATGCCGAACAACGTCACCGCGATTGCGGCAGCGCCGGGCAGCGATGCCTTGGCGCATTTCGAGCAGCTCTTCAGATTCGAGACCGACTGCTGGGACGTCCACGAGGCGCTGTCCTCGGGAGAGCCGGGGTTCGTGCTGCTCGATGTGCGCAGCCCGGAGCTCTTCAGGAAGGGTCATGTCCCAGGTGCGCTGAGTCTGCCGCACGCAAAGATCATCGCCACGAGAATGGCTGCCTGGCCGCCGCAGACGCTGTTCGTGGTGTACTGCGCAGGGCCGCATTGCAACGG
>Ga0070741_10004862_pt1 | contig 30795 bp, 25 predicted proteins | sample Coa_R1_4_FD_66440 | JGI IMG/M metagenome (GOLD analysis project Ga0070741, IMG submission 66440) | Surface soil microbial communities from Centralia Pennsylvania, which are recovering from an underground coalmine fire - Coalmine... | ecosystem: Environmental > Terrestrial > Soil > Unclassified ... | reverse complement strand
GCTCAGCAAGTTTTCGGCAGCATCATCGGAACCGTCACAGATCCCTCCGGTTCCGCCGTAAACAACGCAAAAGTTACCATCACCGACACTACTAAGGGCACTTCCTTCGATGTAACGACCAACGACGCGGGACAGTACACAAAAGGACAATTGATTCCCGATTCGTATAAGGTCACGATCGAAGCCCCTGGTTTTCAGAAAGTGGTGTCCAGTGATTTACAGGTTCAAGTTGACCAGGCAACGCAATTCAACGCCAGTCTTCAAGTCGGCAACGTAAATCAGGAGGTTGAGGTGACGGCCGCGGCCCCCCTGTTGCAAACAGACCGCGCCGACGTCGCCCAGACGTTTTCCTCGCAGCAAATCTCGCAACTGCCTAGCATTGGTCGCAATCTTCAAGCTTTCGAGTTGTTGAATCCGGGAACCGTTTCGTTGGGATGGCAGCATGCCTCCGATGAAGATCCTCAAGGTAGTGTGCAAACAGTGGTGAATGGCCAACTCTTCGATAGCACGGGCTATTACCTCGACGGCACCATCAATCAGGATCCGATCTTAGGCATCATTGTCGTAAACCCGACTTTCGATTCCGTGAACGAAGTCAAGCAAGCGAACCAGGATTACGATGCTGAGTACGGATACACGTCGGCGGGCGTCATGACTTACTCGACCAAGTCCGGAACTAACCAGTTTCACGGCGACGCGTTCGAGTATCTTCAGATAAATACTCCAGGGTTCCAGGATTTCGGTCGAAATCCGTTCAATCAAAATACACAACTATCTCCGGGAGCTTATACACCGACTACGCGGGTGAACCAGTACGGGGGCTCCATCGGCGGCAAGGTCATCAAAGACAAGCTGTTCTTCTTTGGCGATGCGCAATTGACGCGAAAATCGGTCGGCGGATCATTGCTTACAACGGTTCCTACTGCACAGGAGCGGACTGGTAACTTCAGTGATTGGCTTGCCCTCGGCAGTCAGTATCAAATATATGATCCGACCTCGGGCAATCCCGACGGAACGGCCCGGAAGCCGTTCGCTGGAAACATAATTCCCGCTGCAATGCTAAGCAAGCAGGCGCAAAACCTGCTGCAGTACTTCCCATTGCCAAACACGGCCGGCACCATAGTGAACGGCCTTGTCGCACCCTACAACAACTACGAAAATAGCGGCAACCTGACTGTCAATGGCAATCAATGGAATACTCGCTGGGATTATTACGTTAACGAGAAGAACACCGTTTTCGGCCGTTACAGCTATGCTCAGTTCACAGAGCAGGCGCCCGGCGTTTTCGGCAATGCAGCCGGCGGCCAGGCATTTAGCAACGCAAACTATGCCGGCAGTTCGTACGCCCGAAACCAGAGCGTTGCGGCGGGCTGGACACATACTGCCAATGCCAGTTTGATCAACGAATTCCGCTTCGGCTACATGCGGTATTACGTCAACGATGTTCCCAACGGATTCGGCACTTCTCCGGCTACAGCCGCTGGCATTCCAGGATTGAATCTGGACGCGACGTACACCTCCGGTTTGCCGTGGTTCGACATCCAGAACCCAGCAGGTCCAGAGACTAGCATCGGATATGCTCTCGGGAACAACACGCACTGCAATTGCCCTTTGACGCAGTTGGAACGCCAGTTCCAATTTGTGGACAACGTCAGCAAAATTAGCGGCAATCACACGCTTAAGTTCGGTGCGGATATCCGCTATGCCTTGAACCTGCGTGTTCCTAGCGATAGCCATCGGGCAGGCGAGTTGCAGTTCTTCAGCAATTACACCGGTATCGTGCCGAGCGTGGGGTCAAATCCGATTGACGGTGTTGCAATGGCTACGTTTATGTTGGGCGCGGTCACCCACTTTCAACGTTACGTGAGCAGCAGCACCGATGCACAGGAAAGGCAGAAACGCCTCTTCTGGTACGCCCAGGATGAATGGCGCATCACGCCCAAACTCACCTTTACTTACGGGTTGCGTTGGGAAATGGTATTTCCTGAAACCGTCAACGGCCCCAAGAACGGCGCTGAACTGAACGTTAACACCGCCAATATGGAGGTTTTCAGCTACGGTCTGGTCTCCGGCCACGGTTTTCAAAACATGAACTGGCATGAATTCGCGCCGCGCGTCAGCGCCGCTTACCAACTCACTCCCAAAACTGTGATAAGAGCCGGCTACGGCTGGAGCTACAGTCTGGGCGTCTTCGGTAACAACTTCGGCCATAACGTCACCCAGAACCCCCCAGTTCTCCTGAATCAGACATTGAGTCAGAGTCAGTCCAATCCGTCTGGCGGTTGTCCGACCAACTTCTGCGAGGTGTTCTCGTTAGCGCAAGGCCCGCCCTCGGCCGCCACTCAGGTCGCCAGCTACCAACCTGGTCCGGACGGCACGTTCCGTTGGCCTGGCACAGGCGTTTCTGCGTTTACTCGGCCAGGCATCCTGACCATGCCCACGGTATACGCCTATAACTTCACGGTCCAGCAGCAGATTGGCCGCAAAATTTCAGTATCTGGCGGTTACGTAGGTAACTCCGGCCGCCACATGCTCCTCGGCACCGATGAAAACTTCAACATCAACCAGCAGTTCTTCATCCCGGGAGCCTCGTCGGCCGTGCAAAATACCGCATATCCATTTGATGGTGTGCTCGGTGCCCGTTATAACTACGGTTGGACCTCAGGCATTAACGACTTCTGCAACTGCGCTAACAGCCAGTACAACTCTTTCCAGGCGCTCTTTAAAGTAAATGCCGCGGCAGGGTACACGCTGCAAGGCAACTACACGTATCAGGTTGTGCAAGGAGATGGTTACGGCGGCAACGAAGCTTACACGTTCCTGTATGATCGTCCGCTCGGTTATGGCAACAATCCCAACATGCCCCACAACCAGCTTGTTCTCGCTCAAAACTATGACATTCCCTTCGGGCATGGCCGCAAGTGGGGCGCGAATGTCAATAAGTTCGTAGATCTTGTTCTCGGTGGCTGGAATATTAGCGGCATCACCACCTATTATTCAGGTCTGCCGTTCATGCCAACCATTGAGAACTACGGTAGTGGGACCCAACCGTACACTGGACCTAACAATCGCCCGAACATGGGCAGCGGGAGTCCCTATTCTGCAACCCAAAACCGGAACCAATGGATAGTCGGGCTTACGAGCGGCGCGTATGCGTTGCCTGCGTCGAATACATTCGGCAATTATCCGATCAACACGCTGATCGGGCCAAAGTTCATCAATCAGGACACCTCACTGATGAAGCAGTTCTCGCTCACGGAGCGGTTCAAGTTCACGCTGCGTGCCGATTCGACCAATACATTTAATCACACCAATTTGGGCTTGCCAAATGCTGATATACAAAGCGCCAGCGTCGGGCAAATCACCGGAACAGCCGTCGGCGGCAATTACAATCTGCGCCAGTTGCAGTTCTCAGGCACCATCAACTTTTAGTTAGTAGACCATTTTGAAATAAATAGCCGGCGGGGCAATCCCCCGCCGGTTTTTTGTCCATCTGGCAATCTGGTAACAGATGCCAGTTGACAATTACGATGTCGTCATCGTCGGCTCCGGCGCATCGGGTGGCTGGGCGGCCAAACTTCTTTCCGAAAGCGGTCTGCAAGTGGCGGTCCTCGACTGCGGCCGTCCTCAGCGGGACGCCAATTTCACCGAGCACGTTCCCGTCTACAAGCTCAAATACCGCAACCTGAAGTTTCGTGAGCCGGTTTCAGCCATCATTCGACAGACGCGGCCCGTTCAGGGTCAATGCTATGCCTGCACCGAGTGGAATTACGAATGGTTCGCAAACGATCATGACGAACCGTATACGACTGCCGAAAACATGCCGTATAACTACTTCGGCCGCTTGCGTGTTATTGGCGGTCGGACTAACGTTTGGGGCCGCCTCTGTTTTCGCCTGAGCGATCTTGATTTCAAGGCGGCATCACACGACGGCTTCGGCGAAAACTGGCCTATCGAATATAAGGATGTCGCGCCCTATTATGATCTGGTCGAGCGTTACGTTGGAGTCACGGGGATGCCCGAAGGGCAAAGCGTTCTTCCCGATGGCATCTACCAGCCTCCCATGGGCTTCAGCTGCGCCGAACTGAAGTTTCGCGAAACGGCGAAGCAGCGGTTTGGACGGATCATGACCCAGGGCCGCTCAGCCAACCTGACTCTCGGCATTAATGGCCGTCAGCCTTGTCACTATTGTGGCCCTTGTGAGCGCGGCTGTATCACGCATTCTTATTTCAATTCGTCTTTCACGACCATGAAAGACGCGCTCGCAACCGGAAAGTGCAAATTGATCCCGAACGCCTCCGCTTACAGGGTATTGATGAACTCATCGGTCAATCGGGCAAACGGGATCTTGTACGTGGATCGTGTTACCAAACAATCCAACGAAATCCGTGCGCGAGTGGTAGTGCTTGCCGCGTCCGCCATGGAATCCACACGCATTCTTCTGAATTCCGCGAACCGGCAATATCCGAAGGGCCTCGCCAATTCGAGTGGCGTTCTGGGTCACTACTACACCGATAGCCTAAAGGGCGGGAGCGCCGAAGGCATCGTGCCCGATCCACCAAAGCAAGGATCGATCGACGGTCCACACCGCCCCAACAGCATTTATGTAATGCGTTTTCGCAATATTCCTGGAAGTCCAAAGATGCAATCGTTTCTGCGCGGTTATGGACTGCAAGGCAGCAGCGGTAGGGGTTTTAACGCCACAGCGCCCGGATTCGGCGAAGCGTACAAAAAGGCCGCCATTGAGCCGCGCGAAAGATTCACTATTCAATGCTATGGGGAAGCGTTGCCGCGCTTCGAGAATTACGTCGAACTCGACCCCAACGTGAGAGACATTTACGGCATTCCCGTGTTACGTTTCCACGTCGCCTGGGGCGACAACGAACGCAACATGATTAAGGATGCGGCCGAACAGTGCGGTGAAATGCTGGAAGCCGCGGGCGTGAAGAACGTGAAAACAAATGCCAGCCTGCATCTGCCTGGTGATGCGAACCATGACGTTGGCACAGCGCGCATGGGTGACGACCCCAAGAAATCAGTGCTGAACAAGTTTAATCAGACCCACGACATCAAAAATCTGTTCGTGATGGACGGCGCTTGTTTCAATTCGTCCGGCTGTCAAAATCCTACTCTCACCATCATGGCGCTTGCTGTCCGCTCCACGCACTACTTACTCGATGAGCTTCGAAAGGCGGATATCTGAAGCGTATGACTCGACGAGAATGGATCTGCAGTATTCTTGCCGCAGCTAGTATTGAGCCGGCAATATTGACTGGTCAGGATACGCAGCAATCTTGGAAGCCGCTTTTTCTTACCGCAGATCAAAACAACCGGCTGGTCTCGCTAGGCGAGCTCATCATCCCCGGAAGCACGTCTGCATCTTGCAATCGGGTTATTGATCTGATTTTGTCTATCGAATCGCAAGCGAACCAGCAGACGTTCTTACATGCGCTTGCCGCGTTTCCCGCGGACTCCGCTGCGCAAAAAGAGATGTTACAACGCGCATCACAGGCGCAATCGCCGATGCACGCGCACTTTCAAATTATTAAGGAGTGGATCGCCGACACTTACTGGTCTTCTCAGCAAGGTCTTCGTGAACTCGGCTCGACAGGCCGCATGGCATGGGAAAAATTTGACGCCTGTGAGCACACGGCCTAACCGCGGCCTTTACCTTCAATAACAGTAATTACTTGATTGGCCGCGACGCCCGCCACCTTGTCCACCTGTCCGCTGGGCCAATGCACCTCAATATCGGCCTTTGTTGCTTTCGCGACTCCAAAATGTACGCGCAAATCACTCTGCGAAATGTAACTCCCGCCGCTGCGTACTTCGTCCATCTGCCTGTGCTCGCCTTCCGGCTTGCAGTAAATGCGCGCGCCAATACCGGATCGGTTCGACTTAGTGCCCACCGTCTTCACTTTGATCCAGTTGTTCTTCAGAGTGCTGTCGCAACGCAATAATTGCGGCACATCGTTCACGCAATTGACGACAACGTCCAGGTCGCCATCGTTGTCGAAATCGCCTACGGCGCATCCACGCCCCGCCACTGTCTCCAAGATTCCCGGTCCCGCATCCAATGAGACATCCTCGAACTTTCCATTGCCGAGGTTGTGATAGACCACTTTCCGTTCGCGATACCCAGATTCGCTCGCCTTCTCACGAACTTCTGGATAGACATGGCCATTGCAAGTCAGAATGTCGGGCCAGCCATCGTTATCGAAATCCAGAAAGCATGTGCCCCATCCCAAAAATCGAGTGTTGCGCCCCAGACCGCATTGATAAGTCACATCTTCGAAGTTGCCGTTGCCCAGATTTTTGTACAGGCTCGATGTGTCACCGGCGAAGTTGGTTTTCACGATGGAAAGATTGCCATTCCCAAATGGATCCGCGGCCGAGATTCCCATACCCGCTTGAGTCTTCCCATCCGCTCCGTAGGCAATGCCCCATTCGAGCGCCACATCGGCAAACGTTCCGTCGTGATTATTGCGGAATAGCGCGGAAGGCGCGGAATCGTCGGCAACATAAATATCAGGCCAGCCGTCGTTGTCGAAATCGCCGACCAAAACACCTAGCCCGTACGTCCCCTCTTTTTTGTGAATGCCGGCTTTTTCAGAGACATCGGTGAACGTCCCGTCGCCATTGTTATGAAACAAGATGTCCTTGCCGCCTTGCAGCCCGGGAGGTCCGCACGCTACCATCAATCCTTCGTATAAACACGGTCCGCTCTCAGGAAGCGGCGCTGTCTTCGGATCAAAATCGATGTAGTTCGCAACGTATAAATCCAGGTGTCCGTCGCGGTCGTAATCGACAAAAGCGCAGCCCGTATTCCATCGTTTCAAGCCGTTGGTTGTGCGCGTCGTAACTCCTGCTTTGACCGCCATGTCTGTGAATGTGCCGTTCCCGTTGTTGTGCCAGAGCACGCAATCGCCCCAGTAACTGACAAACAAGTCTGTGTGCCCGTCATTGTCGTAATCTCCCGCGCACACTCCTTGTCCCCAGCCCGTCCGCGCCACGCCCGCTTTCGCCGTAACATCGGTGAACGTACCGTCCCGATTGTTCTTATACAAACGGCTGACCGGTTCGGACCCTTTCGGGAACGTTGTGTCGAAGCGCGTCCCGTTCACCAAGAAAATATCCAACCAACCGTCATCGTCGTAGTCGATAAACGCGACTCCGCAGCCGGTCGTCTCCAACAGAAACTTGTTTGTCTGTTCTGCGCCGAAAATCGTCTTTGTGCGCAAGCCTGCTTCTCGCGCGACGTTAACGAACTGGACGCCCAATGGAGTGCCCGCGAGTAGCTGATCCAACGAAAACACCGGCAGCGTGGCGCACAAGGACTTCACGAAACCTCGGCGGGAAACCATCAGTTGTGCGCTGTAGGGGCCGGAAGCGGCTTCGGCATCACGCCGCCTCGCATGCCTTGCTCCAGCGAATTGGCAAGCTGCGCGTTCTTTTCCGCATTCAGCCGCTCTCCAGTGGCAAACGCCTGCTTGCTGCCTTCGATGTCGCCTTTCTGCCGCAGAATCTGCCCCAACGTATTGAACGGCCCGGGAGTCGAGGGATCTAGCCGAATTGCTTCTTTCAGTTCGGCCATCGCGCCGTCTAAGTCGCCGCTTTGCTTCAACGCGATTCCTAACATATAGTGGGCTTCCGCATATTCAGGCCGAATTCCGATCGCGGCCTTCATCTGTTCAGCGGTCGCCGCAAAATCGCCGGATTGCCAAGCTATGATTCCCAGCGTGTAATGCGCCTCCGCCAATGTCGGGTCTATCCGAATCGCTTCCTGCAGCTCTTTTTGCGCCGCTTCCAGCTTGTCCTGCATCTTCAGCGCAATTGCCAAATCATAGTGCGCCGCCAACGAATTTGGGTCGTCTTTGATGGCCGCCCGATAGGCGTCTTCCGCTTGCGCGAAGTATCCCGTCTTCAAATGCGCGTAGCCAATATTCATCTCCGCCGATGCGTCCGTCGGATTGTGCGCCAAAACTTTTTCTGCTTCGGCAATGGCCTTGTCCGGCTGGCGTGTTTCTACCAGCATCCAAGAATATGAGTTCCGCAGCGCATCGTCGGCTGGATTTAAATCCACGGCATGACGATAGGCCTCCATGGCGGCTATCACGTCGCCCTTGCGCTGCGTCGCCTGACCGAGTGCGGTCCAAATTCGCACGTCGGACGGAGCCAGATCTGCCGCCTCTTTCAATGTCGTCGCAGCGTTGTCGTTATCTCCTGAATCGAGGTATGCCGATCCCAACCGGAACCGATACTCTGCCGATTTAGGATCTAACGCTGCCGCCCGTTGCATTTCCGACAACCCGTTTTGCCTGTCGTTGGACATCCAGTCTGCGACACCGAGATGAAAATGGGCCGGCGCATACTGCGCATTAAGCGAAGTCGCTTTTTGAAAGTGCTGAATCGCGTCGCTCGCTTGTCCCAGCACCGCGTAAAGAAATCCGATCTTGTCTTCTGTTTCCGCCGTACTCGTTTGTATGGCGGCTGCTTTGCTTAGCTGATCCAGCGCGCCTTGTTTATCGCCGCTGCGGGCCAAGGCTTCCGCCTGTGCAATCGGATCGGACGGGCCAGGAACCTGTCCCTCCGCGACTGGCAGCAACAAAACAAAACAGAACAGCGCTCGCAGCAATTACCGTCATTATACGAATCAAAATGCGCGCCTTATACGACTCGACTGTGAGCGAGGAGTGAGTCCACGTCGCACCCCCATCCCCGCGTAAGATCCTATGCAAAAACCTTCTTTTTCAAAAGCTCAGACTGCAAATTGCCCATTATGCCTACGCTTTTTCTTACGACTTTCCACACACAGAGATAAACGAAATCGGTCGGAAGAGTCGCGCCACCAAGAAGAATTTCCGATTCGTAATCTCGCTTCCAGGTTTTTTCTTCCTTCTGGAATGACATTTCAATTCGCGGCTGATTGTCCCGGCTATTAGCCCATAGGCTGTTCCACTGCTCAATTGCCTCTTGAATCACCAGCGGATAGCAATCATCTGTAATCTCGATGGCCGCGCCGAAATTGTAATATGCCTTGCCGATCACCTGCCCGGACGCATCTGAGTATTCCGAAGCATAACTCGCCTTACCGCTCGTGGAGTGAAATCCTGATGTGTACACTCCCGGCCCCGACTTGTGTGCATTTGCCAGTTGCAGCAATTTGAAGTCATCGATTCCAGTGACACCCAAGCCCACCTTGAGTTCGCGATCCTGTTTAAATTGGATTCGCACTTCCTTGGCTTGTGCGCAGTCCTTTTCCGCAACGCTCATTTGCCCTATGTACTCCTCAGGGACTTTCTTTGCTTTGTCGAGATACTTCTGTGCCGTGATGCCGTATTTTTGTATCGCCCCCGCGATCTCGGCCGGCACGGTTTTGAGTCCCATAAATACAACGCTAGCGTTGGGATTTGATGGCGGCTTTTGTTCCTCATAAACTAACTCGGCGCTGATACCCGGCCGCGAGCGGATGTTGATGTGCCCGTCCGTCATGTGTTTCTTGAACTCGTCGACTTTATGAGCGCCAGGGCCGAGCGCCTGACGAGCCACCTGCCGCTGCCGTTTAAAATATTCGTCGAACGAAGGTGGTACCCGCCCGGGTAGCGCCTCCATAACATCAATCCCGTTTACGCCGATGATTTGGTGATTCGGCTCCATTGCAACGCGAAATCTGACATTCATTGCCAGCGGATGATCAACCAGAACCTTTTCAATGACCCCGATTTTCCCGCTTCGAAGCCGCACACGTTCACCTAGCTGAAAGTTCGCCACAAAACCTCCTGTCAATTCGTTCGTGATTGGGGAATTAAGAGCTTACAACAAAAAGGTGGAAATGAAAATAGCGGTTATACAGTCCGCACCATATGATGAGGGCACGTCAATTGCACGCTCTCAAATATCCGTTGCGGCAAATCCCACCCGTGCCTCGCCAGGAACGGCACAATCGAATAGAACCGTTCCTGTAAGTGCCGGTGCGGATAGATCATATTAGTTAAATAATCCGCATCCTTGCTGGCCCTTTGGTCGCGGCGTAACGTCTCATTGGCCGTTTTGCGCGATAGCTTTTCAAGCTGATAAGCGATCTTGGCCGAACTTTTCTTCGCTGCTTTTTCGAGTGTCGGATCGAAGCGCGTCAACTTGTCTTGCACCTTTTGTAAATTGGCGCGAATGTTCAATTGCAGCGCTTCAAAATCATCGGTCAAATTCTCAGGCGTCAGCTTATTCGCAATACGGCTCTTTACACGCTCCTGATGGTCTAGTAGATCGGGTAAGGTCAGCCTGAAGCGATCCAGCAACTTCGCGGAGCGTGCGTCCAGCAGCGTAAAAGTGTTGCGCGGAAAGATGACCGGCATCCGGCCCAGCAACTTTCGATAGAGCACCTGCACCTGCGCCATATAGGCAACTTCACTCGGGCCGCCGACATAACCCACCGTCGGCAACAGATGATCCTGCATCACAGGCCGCAGTAACGCGTTGGGGGAAATCTTCTGCGCCTCGGCCGCAAGGTCCCCGGCCGAGTAAGTGCGGTCCTTTGTGACGAACCGTCTTTCCCGCCAGCGAATAGCCGTTCGTCTGTTTGCGCCCAACAAAAACAGTAACGATGCCTCTTCGTCTACTACAACCTGGGCGTGATAACCCGCCCTAGTCAGCTCTTCGTTTCTCTTTCGTAGCGCCTCAGTTAATTCCGGAACTCGTTCGATAGTCTCACGCAAAAACGGCGCCGCGATCTCACGAATCTCAGGCTGTAGCGGGTCAAGAAAGACAATTCCAAAGTCCTTCAAGAGATCCTTCAGAAATCCCAGAAATGCCGCGCCCAACGTTGCCCCTGGGCGATACCACTCGCTTACTTTGGCAATTACATCTTCGGCAAAGGGCAACTCCCCAAGCCCGCTTCGCAATTCGCCTAACGGAAATTCGGTTAGCTCCACTCTGCCAACCGGCCCGCCGTTCGATGCCGTATTAGCGACCGAGACTTTTGTCGGCGTGCCATCTTGATTGAAGACCCATGCGTGATCCACTTCCGCGAGGTCGTGGTCTTCACTTGCCGCCCAGAAGACCGGCACCGCGGGTGTTCCAGTTTCGTTCAGATGCTGCGCAAGTCTGACGGCGGTGAGCGCTTTAAAAACCGTGAACTCCGGACCAGACAATAGCCCAACTTGCTGACCCGTCACTACCGCAACAGTGCCCGCTTCCGCAAACTTGCGTACGCCGGGCGAGTCGCCGTTTTGCTTTTGCAGCGCTGCCGTTAATTGGGCGCGTCGATCTTCCGGATAACGCACAGCCTTAGCCGCTTCGTGTAGCGCTTCGCTGTTTAGAAAAGGCCAATCATAAAACTGACTTACTCGATCGAAATGGTAGAGATAATCCAGGAAGAGCTGGCTCGTCCCCGGTATTTCAGTCTGGTGAATACACGAAGGCTGCATGCGCGTTGGGGTCGCAGTTACGAGATGATGTCTCGCATGCCAAAGTTACCAAACTTTGCCCTAACGAGTTTCGTGGTCCTTCAGAATAGACAATGGAAATAGTAATGATGGACGAACAAGAGTTCAAGAATCGCGCTGACGCTGCGCTCCAATTGCTCTATAAAAGGCTTTCCGCCGCTGCCGATGAATTTGAATTCGAACCCGACTTTAACGCCGGGGCGCTCGCGATTGAATTCGATGAACCGAAAGGCAAGTTTGTTATCAGCCCCAATACGCCCGTCCGTCAAATCTGGGTTTCAGCGCACTCAAAAAGTTTTAAGTTGGATTGGGATGAAGTCCGTCAGGCATTTGTCTTACCTGATACCGGGCAAACCCTCACTGAATTGATGAGTTCTGTAATCGGCCAGCAAATTGGCGAGGAAGTAGCGCTTTAAGGCTGTGCCGGGCGTCTACATCTCGTATCCGTTCTGCTCTCAAAAGTGCAGCTTCTGCAATTTTGCGTCGGGAGTATCTTCTCTCGAAGTAATCAGCCGTTATAGCCGGAGGCTGATGGACGAAATTCGTACGCATCATTGGCAATGGCTGCCTGAAACAATTTACTTGGGCGGCGGTACACCCAGCCTGATGGACGCGGATTTGCTCCGAAGCATTCTGTCGGCTATACCCGCTACCAATCTCACCGAACTTACACTCGAATGCGCCCCGGGCACCATCACGCCCGAGAGGCTATGCGCCTGGGCCGGATGCGGCATCAATCGCGTCAGCCTTGGAGTGCAATCGTTCATCGAAACTGAACTTCATCAAACCGGGCGTCGTCATAATGCCGAAACCGTTGAGCGCGACGTTACCGCCCTGCACGATTCAGGCATAACGAACATCAATATCGATCTCATCGCCGGACTTCCCGGCCAAACAATGGCCTCCTGGGAAAAATCGCTGGACTGCCTGGAGCGCCTCAATACTCCCCACGTCTCCATCTACATTTTTGAAATCGATGAAGACAGCCGTCTCGGCAAGGAGGCACTCTTAGGCGGTATTCGTTATGGCGCTCCGTCTCTCCCGAGCGACGATCTTACTGCCGAACTTTACGAACACACGGTAATCCGTCTGTGCCAGCTCGGCATTCAGCGTTATGAGATCTCTAACTTCGCTCGGCCCGGCACGGAATCACGCCACAATTTGAAATACTGGCTGCTTGAGCCTTATGTCGGTTTTGGTCTCGATGCCCATTCTTACGATGGCCGCCGCCGCTGGAGCAATCCCGACACTCTCGACGCCTACTGCGCGTCGGCGCCACCAGACGTAAGTGAAACGGATCGCGACGAAGAGCAGTTCTTTGTTGGGCTTCGTCTCACCCGCGGCATTGTGCCCACAACCGCCCAATGGACGAGATGGGCTGAGCCCATCGACAAATGGAGCACCGCCGGTTTACTCGAACGCGAGGGCAATCGATTGCGCCTTTCCGATCGCGGCGTTCTCCTTTCGAATGAAGTTTTTCAAGAGTTTATTAATGCCGAATAACAATTACATCGACCTCCGCAGCGATACGGTCACTAAACCAGATGAAAAGATGCGCGCGGCCATAGCATCCGCCGATGTGGGAGACGACGTATACGGCGAAGATCCCACCGTAAATCGGCTGGAACAACGCGCGGCGGAAATCTTCGGCAAGGAAGCTGCTCTCTTTGTTCCCACCGGCACCATGGGCAATACCGTCGCCATCAAGATGCACACCCGTCATGGCGAAGAGGTCATCTGCGAGGCCCGCTCCCATCTCGTGGATTGGGAGCTCTCGATGATGGCCTGGTTTTCCGGCTGTCTTTCGCGCACCGTTACCGCCGAGCGGGGGATTCTCACTTGGAAGCAAATCGCCGGCGTTATCCGTCCCAAAGGTCCGCACAACGCGCCCACCACGGTGATTTCTCTGGAAAACACCCATAACATGTGGGGCGGAAGTGTCTACCCACTCGAAACAATTGACGAGATCTGTGCCGAAGCGCATGATCGCGGCCTTAAAGTTCACATCGACGGCGCGCGCATCTTCAATGCCTCGGTCTCACTCGGGATTCCTGTATCGCGTTTGACCCGCGATGCCGATTCGGTTATGTTTTGCCTTTCGAAGGGACTCGGCGCTCCTGTCGGTTCCATGGTGGTAGGAACAGAAGAAGCAATCGCCGAAGGCCGGCTATACCGAAAACGCTTAGGAGGCGGAATGCGTCAGGCTGGTGTTCTTGCAGCGGCGGGGCTCATCGCGCTTGAGGAATCGCCGGCCAGGTTGCACCGCGATCATGATAATGCGCGCTTTCTTGCAGAATGCCTCTCGAGATTGCCCGGTATCCGTATCGATCCCGCGCTTGTCGAGACTAACATCGTCATCTTCGATATTTCCGCTACGGGTTTTGCGCCGCGCGAGCTCAGCAAGGAACTAAAAGCTCGTGGAGTGCTTGCGAATGGCGTCGGCGTCCATTCCATTCGCATGGTCACGCACCGCGATGTCACCCGCGAGCAGTGCGAACGCGCCATGGAAGTTCTGTCGGATGTCGTGTCAAATAGGGAAGCGGGCGTCGGATCGGCATCCCACGCCCGCTAACATCTACCTCAAGATTTGTTACTGGTTAGTTTTTTGCCGCGCGAGACCTCTTTCGCATGAAGAGCGCACCGCCGAAGAGTCCCAGGCCTAACAGGCCCGTGGTTGCCGGTTCCGGTGTTTCGAAAAACGCGAACTGCGAAACACCACGGCCATCGTCAGATAGGTAGGTACCGCCCCCGGCTACTCTGCCAACTAACTCGAAGTTGCCGCCTGGCGTAAAGGCAACGCCCGACGTAATCGAATGAATCGTGTGGGTCGGATCGTTCAGCAGTTCATAGCCAAGACTGTCATTGTCGGCGGAAATCTTCAATACGATTTGTGTGTCTACACCGCCATTAACAGAGAAATAGACATCGTTGACGGAATCACGGCCGGCAGTCGCCAGATAAGCTCCGTTAGCATCCAACGCCACGCCGCCATTGCAAGTTCCGCCTCCGTACATGCAATAACCGACGTTATCTTTTTGCGCATCTAACGATGCGTTATTCCAGAAAGGCGTGCCGCTTGTTCCCAATACCAGCCCACTTGTGCCAAACCATACGCCGTCATTATTTGCAGTTTTAAGCGCAAGGTTATTGCCACTAATGGAAAATACGAGGTCGTTGTAATCGTAATCCGCAGAGTGGCCGGTAGTGTCTTCAAAGCCGCCCCAAATTGTTGTGGCCCAAATAGGTGCGGCCAAAAAGAACGCGAGCGCACATACACCCGCCTTCATAAATTTCATAGTTTTTCCTCCGATAAAATCGCGATCTTATTTTGGTATTTAACCGTTAGAGATTCGCTTTTCCTGGAGTCTAACAACAATTTATTTCGTATCAAAGTACCGGACGTTTTTTGGAAAGACACCTTATTTAGGACGGATTAAGGTGTTAGTGGGGATTTTCTAAACAGAGCAAAAAGCATCCCAGGGAGGTCAGATTATTCACTTTGCAGGGAGGAGTTCAAGATGGTGGGAGAAAGGAAGCAGGAAATGAAAAGCGGGTGTGGCGCCGGTAAAAACCGGACCGCACCCGCTAAACCACCGAGGCGAGAGTGTATTTACTATTTTTTGGCGGAATGGAACTTCTTACGCATGGCAAACGATCCCAACAAGCCCAGCCCTAACAAAGCGAAGCTCGCCGGTTCCGGGGTCGTAGTGATTGCGTTGCCGAAGAACGCAAAGTGCGAAACACCGTCGGCTGCCGTAGTATTGGAATCAAAGGTCGGCCCGGCGGATACGGTCGCCAGCAGGATGAAGTTGCCTCCGGGAGCAAATGTCGCCGTCTGCGTGTTCGGACCGAAGTAATGGATCGTGTTATCGCCGACTAGCTCCCAACCTAGCGTGTCCGTAAGACCCGCGATGTGCAGGGTTACTTGTTCGCTAACATTGCCGTCCACGGAAAAGAAAATATCATTAACAGACTTGCCTGCGGCCGTCGCAATATACTGATCGTTCGGCGCCAAACCGGTGCCGCCATTACATGCTCCGCCGCCATAGATACACCAACCGACGTTGAGGCCGCCCGCCCCATCCAATGACGAGTTATTCCAGAAAGGCGTTCCTGACAAACCGCTCGCGCCCATACTTGTATTCAACACGCCCGCTGCAGATTTGTTGAATAACATGCCAGTCGCAGTATTCAACATAAGATTGGTGCCGCTGATCGAAAATACGAGATCGTTATAGTCGTAATCCGAATTAGCGCCGCTCGAATCTTCGAAGCCGCCGAAATATGTGCTGTCTGCCCAAATCGGCATACTTAAAAACAGGGTGAGCGCGCACACGCCCGCCTTCATGAATCGCATAAATTTTCCTCCGAAAACGTGACGCTCTCTCTCCGTACTTATTCGAAGGAGATTTGTCTCCGAAAGTGTAACAACAAATTTGACCTCACCCAAGTACTAGAAGTTCTACTTTCGAATTAGGTTTATAAGTTGCCGCTTTGTTATTCCGACAAATTAATTGAAATTTACTCGAGAAGCCTCTTTTGTCATTTGATAGTATTTCTCGGTGCTCATACTCTCCGCTGTCCTGGCCATTTTTGTATACGGCCTCATCGCTCCGATGTTAGGCGCCCTGTTGCCAACCTATCTGCTTACGCCGACGCAGGAAGGAAATATAGCCACAGCCCAGGCCATCGGCCTGGTTATATCCTCTCTTTCGGCGGGCCCGTTCATTGATCTCAAGGGCAACAAAGCAGCGCTGGTCTCGGGGTTAACGCTCGTTTGTCTCGCGCTTTTCGCGCTACCCAATGCCGGAGGTTATGCCGGCTTAATCATTATCTATCTGGTGCTCGGCATCGGCGGTGGCATCGTTGTGACTGCCGCCAATGCGCTTGTCGGAGCGGTTGAACCCGGACGCCGCGGCTCCGCTCTCAACTTTCTAAACCTCTTCTTCGGCCTCGGAGGCATCGTCACCACTTGGGCCGCCAGCTACGTGTTGAGCCCGGTCTTCCTCTGCTACTCCATCGCGATCCTTACGCTCATCGCGCTGATCGTGAACGCTGTCACGAAAATGCCCGCTCCTTCCGGCGCGGCGAGTTTTCGTCTCAATGAAGTTCCGGGGCTTCTATCGCGTCCGGTGCTCATCCTTCTTTCTTTTTTCTTGTTTCTTTATGTAGCCTGCGAAGTCGGCATGTGGAATTGGCTCAAAAAATATTTAATTACCGTCAATTTCGATCCGAAAACGGCTGGCGGCGTAGTAAGCTACGGCTTCGCGCTTGGGCTTCTCGTCGGACGTCTCGTGGTCTCGCGCCTGCTTGTCCGCATATCGGCTTTGACGGTCACTCTATTTGCGTCCATCTGCATGGCTATCACGACCTACGCCGTTTTGGCGCTGCACACTCAAACATCGGTGACCATTGCCGTCTTCTGTGCCGGTTTAGCGATGGCGCCAGTCTTTCCCACCACACTTGCCCTGGCCCAGGACGCCTTTCCGCGCGGCACGGCCACTGCTCTCGGTATCGTTATTACCTGCGGCTGGCTGGGCTTGGTCGTCAGTTCGCCCATCATTGGCAACGTCAGCGCGGGCAGCACGCTGCATCGAGCCTTGCTATTGCTTCCTTTCTTCTCGCTTGTGATGGTACTCGCCAGTTTGGTACTTCGGGCTCTATTACGCCGCCCGGCGGCGGATGTGGCGCTCGCCTCAAATGTGAGATAGACTTTGGAAATCACAATTCTCTGAATAAAAGGTATTAGCAAAAGGGAGAGTAGAAATGGCATTTTGTCCGAATTGCGGCGCCCAGGTTGCAGGAACGTTCTGTCCGAACTGCGGCACCAATGTCAATGCGCCCGGGACCAGTGGTTCGGCTGGAGCCGCCGGCGCCGCCGGTGCTGGAGCAAGCGCGGGTGCGGGTTATGCTCCGCCGCCAATCGCAGCAAGTGGCATGGGCGAAAACGTCGCCGGCGCTCTCTGCTACATCTTCGGCCTGGTCACAGGCATCATTTTCCTGGTAATCGCGCCGTACAACCAGAACAAGTTTGTCCGTTTCCACGCATTTCAATCGATCTTCGCTCACCTCGCGGTCATCGTGCTCTGGATTGCCTATATCATCGTCGGCGGCATTTTAACGATCCTCACGCACGGTCTAGGCTTCTTCCTGTTCCCCTTGTTTGGCCTGCTGATCTTCGTGCTGTGGATATACCTGATGTACTCTGCCTACAACTTCAAGAAGGTGAAGCTGCCCATCATCGGCGACCTCGCTGACAAACAGGCGTAACCGGTTACACACCCCAACCGTTACCATATAGATATTGAAGTATTGTTGTTTTCTGGCGCTCGTTGTTTCTTTTGCAGCGAGCGCTGACGATATCACCCCACGCGTGGGCGTCATTGAAATCTACGGCGCCCATAAGGTCTCCCCGGATAAGATCAGAAAAGCAATGGGCGCACAGGAGGGAAGCCCGCTCCCCTCGCGCGAAGATGCTGAAGATCGTATCGACAAGCTTCCCGGCGTTGTCGCTTCGCGTATTGAAGCCGCTTGCTGTGAACAGCGCCGCATGATCCTATACGTGGGAATCGAAGAAAAAGACTCGCCTCACTTTGAGTTTCATTCGGCGCCTTCCGGCGACGTGACCCTCCCCCCCGAGCTCGTCGACAAGTATCATTCGTTCCTGGACACTGTCGTCGACAGCATTCACAGCGGCATCGCTGACGAAGATTTGACCAGCGGCTATTCCTTAATGGCCGATTCCCAATGCCGCGAAATCCAGCAAAGCTTCATTCCCTTTGTAGCCGGTAACCTTGCCCTTGTTGACCGTGTGCTCCGCGAATCGGCCGATCCCGAACAGCGCATCCTCGCCGCTTACCTTTTGCAGTACGGACCGCGTGGTCCGCACACCTCCAAAATCATCGTGGATGCACTGCAATATGCTCTGCAGGATCAGGAAGATTCAGTTCGCCAAAACGCCATGCGTTCGCTCAAAGCCGTGGCTGTTGGCGCGAAGCTCCATCCCGATCAGCAGATTCGCATCGAACCCACCTGGTTCATCGAGTTAATGAATTCCGTGGTCTGGTCTGACCGTCATAACGCTTCCCTTGCGTTAGTTGAACTGACGGAATCGCGCAATCCCGATACTTTATCTCTGCTGCGTCAACGTGCTCTCGATTCCGTGATCGAGATGGCTCGCTGGCATGACCTGCAGCATGCCTTGCCGGCGTTTATTCTTGCCGGCCGTTTAGCGGGATTGGAAGAAAAGCAGATTCAAGATGCCTGGGTCGCGGGCAATCGCGAGCCGGTTCTTGAAAAAGCCCTGCACCCGAACAAAAAAGTAAAGCTTAGCGAGTAGGCCGAGCGCTATACGCTTGTTCCCTCAAGCGCTTCTTCGTCTACCTCGATCTCTTCAATCTCCTCGTCGGGCTCAGGCTGCACGTCCACCGGTTCCTCCACAGGCGCCGGTTCCACTTTTTGCTCCCGAATAATCGGCGATTCACAGATACAGCAATCGCTGCACCGGTGACAGCGCTCGCACATATGGTTCCCGCACGTGTCCTTGGTGCAGAACACACAAATTTCTTGCGAGCTCTCGCCGCAAATCGAACAGGTAAACGTCATAAGCGCGATCGTCATTTTTTTCTCGTTTGCTTCGGCAGTGGCTGCTGGCTGATCATGCCCCGGCAGCGCTGCGCTTCTTCATCGGCAATTTTGAAGTTCTGCTCCGTACTGGATGCCAGATCTTTGATATAGTCGCGAAACCGCTCGCGGCTCGTGAAATTTTGCGCAATAAGCCTGCTCAATTCATCCGCTGTCGAACGGTCCGCATATCGTTGCGCGCCTTCATTCAGTGATCGCGCACTCACATCAAGCGCCTCCATCCGAAAATAAACGTCCAAGGCAGCCGACAAGCTATCGATTTTCTGCTCTAACAAGCGCGTGGTGGTCGCCACATCGTTCAGTTGCTGTTGCGCCGTTTGCCATTGCACAATGTACGTGGACGGAGCGCCTTTTTCGTCATACCAACGCTGCGGATTCATTTTGGCCAACAGCGGGCGCAACTGCTCGTCCGTCTGCTCGACCGCGGCCACAATGCGCCGCGCATCCCACGGCGTCTCGAGTCCCGCACTTTGCGGCGATTGCTGTTTAGGAGTTGCTGCCGCCGCCGGAACACTGCCTGATATTTGGGCGCCTAGGCTGCTACAAACCAGCAGCAACGAACCCGCCATACACCCGAACCGCAAAACGTGCATCCGCCTTCATTCTACGGCGAACGCAAGCTGAACAAGCGGGAACGCCCCCTACCATGCCAAACGCTGCCAAATGTGAGTTTCAGCCTTAGCCAGTAGCGGTTTGCCCTCAATCGGCTCGTTGTTCTTGTGTCCCGGCGTCAGAGCCACCAGGATCTTAACTGTATATCGATACAGTGATCCGCGGTCGACTTTTCTTGAAATCTGCTCGTCCGGGCGTACCAATATCGCATCCACGGCCTTTACCAGTACAGGATCACTCCGAGGCAAAAGCGCATGCTGCACCCGCACTTCACCCTGTAGTACGTCGATGCGTACCGAACTGTCTTCATCCACCGCCAGCGAAACGGTCGCAGGTTCATGCGTGCTGACAATCGCCACCGGACAGAAGATCCGCTGTTGCCATTGGCCCGGTCCTGGCTGCAGGTGTACGCGCACTCTGCCGGCCTTTACGTCCAGCAGATCCCCCGCACTGGCAGCGTTCTGCCGGAACACCACCTTTGAGTTACTCAGCAGATCGAAGCTGCTTCCGCCCTTCACCTCAAATCGGGCGTACCCATCCGGACCAGTAGTGATAGTTTGCTGAATCGGCACGTGCTCGCCGTTGCTGACAGCCCAAGGAAGTTCGTCGCCCACGCGATCCACTTTCCCACTGACCACGGTTGCGTGGGCTTCATACGGCTGCATCACCACCGGATCGACCGGCGCATTCTGCCTTAGTGCCGGGTCGAGCAGTGCGTTTTGTGCCATGCCCAGCGACGCTGCCCATATGGGCAGGCAAAGTGTCCAGGAAATTCTTCGCAAAGTAAGCCTCCCGTGGCCGCCCCTGACGATTGTTCCACACCTTGCCAAGCTATCGGTCAAACTAGCCGGGCACCTTCTCCAACTGACGTGCCACACGGCCTGTTCAGTTACCGAACAATTTGGTTCATCGTGAAGATAAATGTGAATCGTCTCGGCTTACGCTCGCCGCCCACGCGCGATAGTTTTCGCAGACGCGGCCGCAAACCACGAGGTGTGGCAAATCCAGAGCCGGTAGAGAAGGAAAAGGTTGGCTCCGGCAAGTAATAGCCACACGGAAGCAGGTTCGGGCACGCTGCTCGGCGGATCGGTAATTACAAGTTCCGTCGAAGTCATGCCATAGGCATCCACCATGGTTCCGTAGTAAGTTCCAAACTGATGAATGTCCAGGTCCGGAAAATCGGCGCCCGTCATGATGTCGAATCCCGTGGTGCAACTATTCCAGTCTGCGTCCCAGCACACCACCATGGCAGCCTGACCGAAATTTGTATTGAGATCCGTAAATGAGTTCGGCGCGGAGGCGAATTCCAGTGTCGCTACGCAATTCTCTGCGCTTCGCTGCTGGCATGAGTAGCTGGGCAACCCGACATAGCCGGATATCGTCACGTTATTGGAGCGGATTTCGTCGTTTTGGGGAAAATCCGGCACTGAAAACGAATAACTAGCGGATTGATTGTAGCTATTGGTGACCGTCCATGTATAAAGGATGTCTGCCTTTGCTGCCACCGCAATCAGGATTAACAACGCCAACTGCTTCACTGTCTTCCTCCTCAGAACAGGGATGCAAATTTATCACCAGTTTAATCCGAACTAGAAGTACTATTCGTTCTAGGTTACATGGTCGGGTTTTTCTGGATGTCTAGTTTTATTGATGGAATTAACGCGGAAATTGCTAATTCACTTTTTGGATATGGCGAGCACCAGACATACGCCGTCCCAGTTCTCTCTTCCAGACGTCTCGGGAGGATGATCGCCCAGCGGCATAATTCCAACCAGCTTCGAATTCAGATGGAAATGCGATTCCAGATATTGCCTGACCTCGACGGCACGCTGCCTAGATATCAGATATTGCTGAGCGGGTGTTGCGCTGGCCGAGTAGCCTTCGATCATCATCGGATTGTGAGGCAGATGAGAAACCAACTGAGACATGTTTTGATCCAAAATGGCCGGACCGTCCTTCGAGAGCTCCTGTGCGCCATTGGAATTCGAAGTGAAAAGTCCCGCCGCCGCGATCCATACTCGCGTACGCGCCTTCTTTAGGAACTCGCTCGATTCGTACTCACTCGGCGAGAGTTCGTCGAGATTGTAGTATCCCCTGCGTTTAAAAAAACCACGCAAGAAAAAATTGTGCTTAACGGCTTCCGTGTCGTCCGCCAGGTTTGTCATGGTCTGTTGCGTCTGGTGCACCGTATCGCGCAAGGCGACGGCAGTGCTTTCATTCGTGTTGCCGGAGGATAAAAAAGTGCCAACTGCCTGATTAAGCTGGCCGGTCGTATCTTTCGCGTTCTCGATCGTTTGGTGTACGTCGGCGAGGTCGGTCTTTTGCACCTCCGATACAATCGCGTCCGCTTTCTCAGATGCCTGCTCAACGTTTGTGCTGGTCTTCTTGGCTTCAGAGATGGTTGCTGCGACATTAGAAGCGACCGCATCATCCGTAAGCAGCTTGCCGGCAGTGCCATGTCCGTTCCGAATATCGGCCATCACGACGCTCGCGTCTTTCGTCATGTGAGCAGTATTTGAAGTGATCTTTTTCACGTCTCCACGTACCGAAACAATGACACCGTCCACATGCCCGGTTGCGCTGGTGATGTTCTGAATGGCGCCGTCTGCACGATGCCGGATATCCTCCAGGGTTGCCTGAGCGCTCTTTACAAAACCGCTGCCTTGGCGCATGAGGTCTGCCATCTCGAACGGCTCGACACTCGGCAGCGTTCCACCTGTGCGGCATTCTGGAGAATGATCGCTACCCTTCTTGATATTCACGTACTTGTTTCCCACCATCCCGGAAGTCTCAATGCTGGCGAGCGAATCTTCACGGATAATCGGATGAAATTTTTCATCCACCTTCAAGGTCAGGCGAAACCGAGACGAGGGTCCCTTGGGAACTTCTATATCGGTGATTTCTCCCGCATCCATTCCGGAGACGCGCACCTTGGCGCCGGTTTGTAGCGTGTCAACTTTATCGAATTCAGTGAAGATCTCGAAATGGTGCTGAAAAACCTGTTCGCGGGTTCCGATAAGAAACAGGCCCACCGCAAACAGCACCGCTCCGCCTATCAGGAAAATACCTACTTTCGTTTTTTTGGAAGACATTTATGTCTCCGATCCTGAGGCCAATTGGCGAACCAGCGAATTCTCGCTCTGGCCAAGTTCCTCCGCGGTACCTGAACCGGCGATCTTCCCTTGATCCAGCACCGCGAAACGGTCCGAAAATTTTCGCGCCCCTCTTACGTCATGAGTAACAACGATAAGAGTGACTTTCTGTTTCTTTTTCAAGTTGAGCAGGAGATCGTAAATCTCGGCGGCTGTGATGCGGTCTAGCCCGCTGCTCGGCTCATCAATCAACAAAATGCCGGGGTCGAGAGACAGCGCGCGCGCCAATCCTGCGCGTTTTCGCATTCCGCCGGAGAGCTCGCTCGGCATCTTTTCTCCGTCCTTGCCAAGCTCTACTTCCTCCAATTTTTCACGTACGGTCGCTTGAATGTCCCCTTCAGATTTGCGCGTATGCCTTCTTAGCGGGAACGCAACATTGTCGCTGACCGAAATAGAATCGAAAAGCGCGGCATTCTGGAAAAGAAAGCCGACTCGTTTTCTCACCTCCGACAGCTTTGCCGCGTCCAGCTCTTGAATCTTGTTTCCTTCAATAAAAATGCTGCCTTGATCGGGCTTCAGCAAGCCGATGATAAGCTTCAACGTAACGCTCTTTCCGGTCCCGCTCCGGCCGAGTAAGCAAAATGCCTCTCCAGCGCCAACCTGGAAGGAAACGTCATCCAGTATCTTTCTGTCCCCGAATGCTTTCGAAACGTGCTCTAGGCGCACAGCGGGTTGACCATTCTCCATTCCCCTCACCCTGGATACCAGAAGAGGATGATCTTGACCAGGATGACGTCGGACAGAATTACCAGAAGCGATGAAAGGACCACGCTTCTGGTGGATGCGCGCCCTACTCCGGTGGCCCCTTGCGTAGCCGTGTATCCCAGATAGCAGGAAACAGTTCCGATGATGAATCCGAATACCACGGTTTTGATCGTCGGCGGCATGTAATCCGACCAGCTCATTGTGCTGAACGCATCATTCAGAAATAACCGCGTTGACATGTGAAGAGCGATCATGTCGGAAGCCATTCCACCGGCCAGACCCGAAAAGTTCAATATCGTGGTCAAGATCGGGAGAGCAATTACGCATGCCAGCACACGCGTCACTACCAGGTACTTGAATGAATCGATTGCGAGGGCCTCTAGCGCGTCGATCTGCTCCGTCACGCGCATTCCGGCCAGTTCCGCGCCAATGCCAGCCCCGACGCGCCCTGCTACCAGGAGGCTCGCGATCAGCGGCCCCACATCGGTAAACAGTCCGAATGACACCGCCTGCGGCACCATCGCTTCGGCGCCGAAACTCTCCATTGACGCCCGAGTTTGCAGTGCCAGCACCACCCCGAACGCAAACCCCGAGGCGATAACGAGCGGTCCTGAACGCCACCCGATTTCGTAGATTTGGTGAATGATTTCACCAATCTCAAAAGGCCGGCGAAAACTCTCCTTGATAGCCCGGAACCCAAACAGCCCGAGCTCCCCGGCAGAGTCGAACAATCTATTCAATCGATGGCTAACGGCGGTCACATCCGAGATAGGGCTTCTACTCTGTCGATGCGTCTAGCTGGAGTATGTACTTCTGGGAAAAACACGAGACGCTGCGAGAGAAGGGATACGGAGAAGAGTGACCGTCTTCCAAGTAAGCTGAAACGGGTGGCCCAATATCCCGCGCCTCAGCCGAATCCTGTGCTTGAGGCCCTAGACATTCGCAAGTCATACGGTGGGGTGCATGCGCTCCGTGGTGTATCGCTGAGCCTTTTGCCCGGCGAGGTTCATGCGCTAGTGGGCGAAAATGGCGCCGGCAAATCCACGCTTATCAAGGTGCTCACTGGTGCGGTCCAGCCCGATGCCGGCGAAATACGAATCCGCGGGCAACAAATACAGAGAAACTCGCCCGCTATATCTCGTTCGCTGGGCATTGCGGTGATCTACCAGCAACCGGCTCTGTTTCCCGATCTGACGGTTGCGGAAAACATCGCGTTGGCCAACGATAGCGTTCACCTCTGGCACAAAGTCGATTGGAAAGGGCGTAGAGCGCACGCTGCTCAGCTTCTCGAAAGAACCGGCGCTCGCATTCGGCCCGATGCGTCAGTCTCCAGTCTGAGCATGCCAGAGCAACAGCTCGTTGAAATCGCAAAGGCGCTGGACGCCAACGCGTCCATTCTGATCATGGATGAACCGACCGCTTCGCTGGGCGACCGCGACACGGAAAACCTGTTTCGAATCGTCAATGAAACGCGCGCCGCGGGACACTCGGTCATCTACATCTCCCATCGATTCGAAGAACTCTTCCGGCTGGCGGATCGAGTGACCGTACTTCGTGACGGCAATAGCATTGAGACGCGTCCCATGAGTGGCGTGACGTCCGACGATTTAATCCGTCTCATGGTTGGCCGCGAGTTAACCGCGGTTTTTCCCAAGCATCACGTTGAACTCGGAGACACCGCTCTCGAAGTCCGAAACTTTAGTTGCTCGCGCCTCGGCGTTCGCAACGTGAATCTTTCTGTCCGCCGCGGCGAGATCTTGGGGATCGCCGGGCTCGTCGGCTCCGGCCGCACTCAATTCGCAGAGGCTTTATTTGGGCTGACGCCGCTAGATGGAGGCGAAGTCCTCGTCAATGGCAGTCGCGTGCAAATCAAGTCGCCTGCCGACGCCGTCCGGTTGGGTCTGGCTTACGTTCCCGAAGATCGTCGTCGCCACGGCGTAATACTCGAGATGTCGATAGCTGCTAACACGACCCTCGCCAGTCTGAATCGGCTCTTTGCCAGTGGCTTTCTGCGCTTCAAGGACGAAGCAAAGGCCGCGCAGGAATTCAGTAATCGATTGGGAGTCAAAACGGTGTCTATCGACGCTCCGGCGAAAAATTTGTCAGGTGGTAACCAGCAGAAGGTTGCGCTCGCGCGGTGGCTTTTGACAAATCCTAAAATCTTGATACTGGACGAACCGACGCAAGGCATAGATGTAGGCGCTAAGTCGGAGATCTACGAATTGATCGGCAAACTCGCCGAAAACGGCCTCGCTATTCTCATGATTTCATCCGAAACAGAGGAAATCCTCGGAATGAGCGATCGCATCGCAGTCATGGCCCAGGGAGAGATCGTCGCAACTCTGAATCGCGCGGAGACGACTCCGTACAACTTGCTGGAGTTAGCTCTGGGCCATGGCGCCGGTGTCTTAGGTAGGCAAACGGAATGAGCCTTAGATTGAATCGCGAATGGCCCAGCCTTATTGCGCTAATTGGTCTTTGCATATTTATTGCCTTTGCCGCTCCGCGATTTTACGAACCCGGCAACTTGCGCGATCTCGCTTTGGCGAACGCTTCCGTTCTGCTTGTCTCGACAGGAATGACTTTGGTCATTGTAGTCGCGCAAATAGACATTTCCGTTGGATCGATGTTTGCCGTAGTCAGCGTCGCATGCGGGGTATTGGCCAAGCTGGGGGTTCCTATCTTGCTGTTGCCCGTGCTCGCCATCTTGATCGGCTGTGTTTTTGGAGCGCTGAACGGGGCGCTGGTGTCCTTCGTTAAGGCTCCTTCAATTGTGGTGACGCTCGCAACCATGGTGGCGTGGCGCGAAGCTCTACGTTGGATTACTGGCGGTGCGTGGGTCGAAGGGCTGCCAACCCACTTTCAATGGTTTGGCCTGGGACAAGGCAACGGCCAAGCCCTCATTGTTCTGGCATCGCTCTTCATCTTTGGGCTCTTGTGGTGGGGCAGTGAAAACTGGGTTGCGCTTCGGGCAGTCTATGCAACTGGTTCTGACACCGAAGCGGCAAAACTCGCCGGCATTTCCACCACTCGTGTTGTGTTTTGGGTGTTCGTTCTTATCGGTGCGCTCACCGGAATCGCTTCCCTGCTGAATGCCGTCCGATTCTCTGACGTACCGGCCAACAGCGGAATCAATTTAGAGCTTGAGGCAATTGCTGCCGTCGTGGTGGGTGGAACTCCCATTACCGGGGGGCGCGGCAGCCTTCTGGGTACGTTCATCGGAGTGCTGCTGCTCGGCTGCATCGGGCCGGCGCTCATCTTTCTCGGCATCAATCCTTATTGGGAAAAAGCCATACAAGGCGCAATCATTTTGTTGACCGTAGTGCTGGAAGCAGTCGGCAAAGGAGTAGGGAAGTCGCTTGCGCCTACTGCCGCGCTGAATAAGACATGACTTCCGCGGGAACGAAGAGCAAGCAGGAGTTGGTCCTTGCTGTATTCATCGCGCTCGAAATTGCGGTCTTCAGTGTCACCGGCACAAATTTCTTTTCGTTAACGAACTTCTTTGAATGCATCCGGCTTGGCGTTGAGATCGGACTACTCTCACTCGCCATGACGCCGGTCATCGTGACTGGCGGAATCGATCTCTCCGTCGGTTCCATGATGGGCCTGTGCGCAGTAACGTTCGGCGCGTTGTGGCACGATGTCCACTTATCTATAGGCATCGCAATCGTCTTGACCTTACTGGTCAGTGCTATTGGAGGCGCCATCAACGCCTGGCTGATTGCCCGCTTCAATTTATCGCCGTTGATTGTCACTCTGGGAACTTACTCGCTATTTCGTGGCGTCGCGGAAGCTATAACGCACGGCGCGCGCAATTACTCGGATTTCCCGCCGGGATTTTTATATCTCGGCCAAGGATATCTGGGCAGAGTCATGCCCACGCAAACCATCTTTCTTGTTCTGGCAGCAGTCGGATTCTGGCTTCTGCTGCACCGCACCGTAATTGGCCGCGAGCTATATGCCATTGGCCATTCAGCCGCGGGGGCGCGTTATGCGGCGGTTCCCGTCGTGCGGCGCGTTGCGCTTGTTTACCTGCTTTCGGGCTTCGCTGCGGGCCTCGCTGCAATTGTCTATGTCGCCCATTTGGGGCAAGCCAAATCGGATGCCGGTACCGGATATGAACTCATCGCCATCACCGCTGTCGTGTTGGGCGGGACCTCGATTTTTGGCGGCTCCGGCACAATCGCCGGTACGCTGCTCGGCTTGGCGGCAATTGTCGTTTTGCAGAATGGTCTGCGGCTCTCCGAATGGCCGGCGGAACTGGCCGGCATACTCACCGGCGTTCTGCTCATCGTCACAATCGCGGTGGAGGGTGTCGTCAGGTCCCGAACGAAAGCCGTTCAATTTGCCCGGAGCCGGCGTTCGCTCCTCATTACCTCGGCGGTCGCTGTACTTGCGTTGATGGTGTTCCTCGGTCGCAGCCGCGTCGCGGGTGTTGGGCCCGGCGGTGCTGGCCGAATGGTGACTATCGGCGTTATGCCGAAGGCGAAAGGCGATCCCTATTTCATCAGTTGCCGCGTCGGCGCTGAGCAAGCCGCAAAAGATTTCCATGTCGACATGATCTGGGACGGCCCCACCGGTCTGGATGCTGCCAAACAAAACGAAGTGATCGAGGGCTGGATCACTCGCCACGTCGACGCCATTTCCGTAAGCGTTGAAAACGGGCCCGGCATTTCGAGTGTTTTGCGTAAAGCGCGGGCGCATGGAATTAAAGTCGTCACCTGGGATGCGGACGCTGAGCCCGATGCGCGCGATTACTTCATCAATCAAGCCACCCCGCAATCGATCGGTGAAACGTTGATTGATGAGACGGCGCGCGTGATGGGGAACCATGGCCAGTTCGCAATCATTACAGGCGCGCTGAGCGCGGCCAATCAGAATCTATGGATCTCGTTCATGCGCCGTCGTGTTGCGGAGAAATATCCAGGCTTGCAGCTTATCGCAATCCGCCCCAGTGATGACGATCGCGACAAGGCATTTACGGAAACCCAGACCTTACTGAAGGTCTACCCCGCGCTTAAAGTGGTCACGGCAATTTCCGCCCCCGCAGTACCGGGAGCGGGCGAAGCCGTCAAGCAGTCTGGCCGGCATGATGTTCAGGTAATTGGTCTATCGTTGCCTAACCTGTGTAAGCCATACGTCCACGACGGCGAGATAGAGGCTGTCGTTTTATGGAGCACAAACGACCTCGGTTATCTCGCGGTTGCCGCTCCCGCGGCCTTGGCGCGCGGCACATTTCCAGTGGGAAAGTCCGTATTTCATGCCGGCCGTCTCGGAGACCTTCAAATTCAAGGCAGCGATATCATTCTCGGCAAGCCGTTGATCTTTCGAAAAGACAATATCGATAAGTACAATTTTTGAGTTACGAATGCGAATGAAAACAATGCTTGTGGCCGCGAGTTTGACAGCATTCGGCTCGCTCGTCTGGTGCCTCAGCAGACCAGCCGATATTCCTTTCCGAAAATACGAAATCGATATTGGCGCGAGCGAGACGGCGGCTCTTGCCGATATCAATCGCGACGGGAAGCTGGATATCGTCTCCGGCGAGAACTGGTTTGAGGCGCCAACTTGGAAACGGCATCATTTTCGCGAAATTCCATACTTGAATGGCTACATCGACAACTTCAGTGATTTGCCGGTCGATGTAGATAGAGATGGGCTCATCGACATAGTGAGCTGCTCCTGGTTTCAACGTTCTCTAGCCTGGTGGAAAAATCCAGGACGCGACGGCTTATGGGCGGAGCACTCAATTCAGCAGGGCTTTCCTATCGAATTTGCATTTATGGTGGATCTGGACAACGATGGCAAGACGAATGAGATCCTGCCGGAGTTCGGTGATACCAAGGCTCCGCTCAGTTGGTATGAACTCAAGAATGGCGGCTTCGTTCGCCATATCGTCAGCAACTCCAGTTACGGACACGGCATTGGAACTGGCGACGTCAACGGGGACGGTCGGGCCGATATCATTACTCCCAAAGGGTGGTTCGAAGCGCCCGCCGATCCACGCGCGGGTAAATGGATCTGGCATCCCGACTTTGACCTTGGCGCCACCGGCTTCATCTACGTCTATGACATCAACGGCGACCACCGCGCCGATCTAATCACCAGCGCGGCGCACGATTACGGCATATTTTGGATGGAGCAAGGCGCGGATGGACATTGGACCAAGCACATGATCGACGACACTTGGTCCCAGGCGCACGCGATGACAATGATTGATCTGAACCGGGACGGGCAGCCAGAATTTCTGACCGGGAAGCGCTATATGGCCCACGATCACGATCCCGGCGTACGCGAGCCGCTCGGGATCTATTGGTATGAGTTCCGCAAGGGCGAGGATGGAGCGGTCGTCTGGATTAAGCATGTGATCGACTACAGCACCCGGACAGGCGGAGGAATGCAGATCCCGGTAGCGGATTTGGGCGGCGACGGAAGGTTAGATTTCGTAACGGCGGGAAAGAGTGGGTTGTTCCTCTTCCAAAACATCAATGGAGTAAATACTCGTGAAATTCGGCGTTAATACGTTTATCTGGTCTGACCATTTCGATCGCAGTCAGATCCGTCTCTTCGAATCTTTGCGAAAAGCCGGATTCGATGGACTCGAACTTCCTCTCATCGATCCGGCCCAAACCCGCGATCTGGACATTCGGCGCGCTCTCGAAAACAACGGCCTTGAATGTACATTCTGTTCGATTGTTCCGCCCGGTCTAAACACTATCGACACAGATCCGGAGATCAGAAGGAAAACCATCGAACATTATCGAAATTGTATTGGCTGCGCTGCTGAGATGGGCGGCCACATGATTGCCGGCCCACTTTATTCACCCGTAGGCTACCTTCCTGGCCGCCGCCGTACGGCGGATGAGTGGCAGTATGCGGTGGAGTGTTTCCAGCAGCTCGGCCCGGAACTGGAACAGTCCGACGTCACCCTTGCAATTGAACCGCTCAACCGCTATGAAACATACTTTTTAAATACTGTCTCCGATGCTGTCGATCTGTGCGCGCAGATCGCTCATCCCAGAGTTGGAATTCTGTTTGACACCTATCACGCAAACATCGAAGAGAAAAATCTACCGGAAGCCATTCGCAAGGCTGGGTCTTATTTGCGCCACGTCCATTCATGCGAAAACGACCGTGGCGTTCCCGGCAGCGGTCATATTGAATGGCCTGCTGTATTCGAAGGCCTGCGCGATGTCCACTACGATGGCTGGCTCACGATAGAAGGTTTCGGCTTTTCGCTA
>Ga0070741_10004860_pt1 | contig 30805 bp, 32 predicted proteins | sample Coa_R1_4_FD_66440 | JGI IMG/M metagenome (GOLD analysis project Ga0070741, IMG submission 66440) | Surface soil microbial communities from Centralia Pennsylvania, which are recovering from an underground coalmine fire - Coalmine... | ecosystem: Environmental > Terrestrial > Soil > Unclassified ... | reverse complement strand
CTCTTGCCCGGGCGAAAGCGGAAGATGGCACTGTTTGACGTACACACCGGTCTTCGCGACAAGCCACTCGTGAATCTGCAGTGGTCTTGGGAGCAGTACGAAGAGGCATTAGGGGAAACGGTCTTCAAAATACCCGCAAAGTATATGAAGAACGGAAAACCAATGACGTTGATCTTGAACCGTATCGCGCGTCAGGTCGTCGAGTCGATGCGTGGTTACCACGAGATCTATGTTTTTGGTAAGGCCTCGCGGATGACCGACAATGCCTGGCATCGCGCGTGGAAGGACGCGGGCCTGCCGACCGGCAAGGAATGGTGCAAAGGGGTTCACAACCTACGTCATACGTTTGGCAAGAGGCTGCGTGACGCAGGCGTGGACTCGCGCGATGTCCAGGACTTGCTACATCACATGCCGAGGGACATCACGCGCTACTATTCCGCACCGGAGCTTAAGAAACTGAAGGCTGCGTTGGAGAAGATTGTGCCGAAACCCCAGCTGGTCGTTGGGAGTACAGTGGGCCCAAAAGTCGCCCAGGAAATTTCCGGCGCACAAAGCACCGCGTCGGAGGCGGCGCCAAGTACTAGCTGAACTTAGGAAAAATTTGGTGGGCCGTGCAGGAGTCGAACCTGCGACCAACTGGTTAAAAGCCAGCTGCTCTACCGACTGAGCTAACGGCCCGGGAAGCGGGAGGCAAAAAAGAACGCGGGATTATCCAAGGGGGCTTCCGGGCTGTCAAACCGTTTTTGGCTTGCGGGAAGCGGGCAACAGGCGCAAATCCGCAAGCGCGCGGCCGAGCGCGCGAAAGAACCCGACGTTATCGAGCAAATGATACTGGACCTTCATGGCGAGAGCACTGCCAAAGACGATCGCGATGAGCGTCAACAGCGAACCCAGCGCCAGCGTCGACATGCCCGTGATACCCTGCCCTACCGTGCAACCGAGGGCGCACACGCCCCCGAACCCCATGAGCGCGCCGCCGGTGAGATGCGCAGCCAAGTCGCTCACCGAGGCAAAACCTTGGACGCGGAAATTGCCGGTGGCGATCGCGTAAAGAAACGACCCGAAGACAACACCGAACACCGCCGCCACGCCGAACCCGATCGTCGAGCCGGTATAGGTCATGAGGTATTGCAGATTCTCGGCAACCGGACCCACGAACGTGTACGACTCCAGTCGCACCGGCTCGAATTCATCGAAACCGACGACGCCCGTGATGTACCAACCGGCGACGACGGCCAGACCAATACTCACGCCGGCAAAAATCTGATCGAAACGGCGACGAAAGTTTGCGCTGCTCAAAACCCAGGCGATCAGGCCGAGCGCTACTATGCCGACCACCACCCAACGGAGCACCGCGACGCTTGGCGTGCCGACCACGACGGCGAGAATGCCAGGGATTCCCTGATCCGTCAGTTGATACGCGGAGAGGTCCACGTTCGTGGCTTCGAGCACATTGATACGCACCGGCGCAAGCAGGCCGCGCAAGGTCATATACGCGGTAATCGCGAGCACCGTCAGCACCACGAGCGATTTGAGATTGCCGCCGCCGACCTGTACCAGCGTGCGCTGCCCGCAACCCGACGCCAGCGTCATGCCGACGCCGAACAACAAGCCGCCGAGCAAATGCCCGAGCCAGCCGAAATTGGTCGTGAGGTAAATCGATTTGTGAAAATCGACCGGCGTAACCAGCGTCAACAATTGCGAGCCGAGAACGGCGACGCCGATCGCGAGGAACCACGCCCGCAGGCGGCTGGTGTCGCCGATATGCAGCCAGTCGCTGATGCCGCCCATGGTGCAGAAGCGCGCGTGATGCGCGATCGCGCCGAAGGCGACCGCGACCAGGAAGCCATAGAGCGCCACGTCGTGAGCATTCGAAAATTCCATAACGTCTCCCGCTTAGCGCGCCGGCGCCAACGTGCCGTTACGCACTCGCCGTCGCGCGGTAATGCGTCGGGTCCGCGACCCCCGCCGCGCGAAAACCTTCCGCGCGCAGCCGGCAGGAATCGCATACGCCGCACGCGCGGCCGCCGTCATCCGGGTCGTAGCAGGACAGCGTGAGTCCGAAGTCGACGCCCAGGCGCGCGCCCGTCTTGATGATCTCGGCTTTGGGCAGCTCGAGGAGCGGCGCGCGTATGCGGGTCGGGCGCCCTTCCACGCCGGCGCGCGTGGCGAGCGCGGCGAGACGCCCGAACGCTTCCAGGTATTCCGGCCGGCAATCGGGATAGCCCGAGTAGTCAATCGCATTGGCGCCGATATAAATCGCCTCGGCGTTCAGCACTTCCGCCCATCCGAGCGCGAGCGCGAGAAAGATCGTGTTGCGCGCGGGCACGTACGTCACGGGAATGCCCGCACTCGGATGATCCGGCACGGCGATGCCCGGATCGGTCAGCGCGGAACCGCCGATCCAGGAGAGATCGAAGCGCGCGATGCGATGATCGGCGACGCCGAGCGCCCGCGCGACGCGGCGCGCCGCGTCGAGCTCGGCGCGATGGCGTTGACCGTAATCGACGGTCAGCGCGTAACACGCGCCGACTTCCGCGCGCGCGATGGCGAGCGTGGTCGCCGAATCGAGACCGCCCGAGAGCAGAACCACGGCCCTCGTCGTGTCAGCGCCCGGGCACATCGCCCCAGAGGATCTTGTGCAACTGCACTTGCAGGCGCACCGGCAGGCGATCGGCGAGAATCCAGTCGGCCAGCTCGCCCGGTCGCATCTGTCCGTACGCGGGCGAGAACAGCACTTCGCAGCGCCGGTCGAGCTTATGCTCGGCGAGGCGCGCGCGGCTCCACTCGTAATCGGCGCGATCGCAGATCACGAACTTCACCTGATCGTGCGCCTTCAATTGCGCGATATTCTCGTAGCGGTTGCGCGCGACCTCGCCCGACCCCGGCGTCTTGAGGTCCATGACCACGCTCACGCGCGCGTCGATGTCGCCGATATCCATGGCGCCGCTCGTTTCGAGCGACACATCATAGCCGGCGTCGGCCAGACGCTTGAGCAGCGCGCGGCACGCCGGTTGCGCGAGCGGTTCGCCCCCGGTCACCGTGACGTAACGCGGCCGGTAGTCCGCGACCTTGCGTTCGATTTGCTCCAGCGAGAACCACTCACCGCCGTGGAACGCATACGTGGTATCGCAGTACTGGCAGCGCAGCGGACAACCGGTGAGGCGCACGAACACCGTCGGCCAACCGACGGTGCGCGCCTCGCCCTGTAGCGAATAGAAGATCTCCGTGAGGCGCAAGCGCATGTCGGCCGCTCGCGTGACCTCGCGATTGGCAGCAGCGTCAGCAACAGCGGTCGGAACCATGAGAACATTCGCCGGCGAAGGACCGGCTAATTATACCGAAGCGGGGCGGAAACAGCCGGCGGCTCTACCGGCCTTCTTTCTTCATCTTCTCGAGCCGGAGCTCGGCCGATCTCGCCACGGTGGTGTTGGGGTAGCGGGCGACCACCTGGCTCAGGGTTTCGCGCGCCTTGGAGTAAGCGGCGAGCTCGTACTGCGTGTAGCCGATCTTGAGCAGCGCATCGGGCACCTTGGTGCTCTGCGGATACTGGCTCACCACTTTTCCGAACTCATCGAGGGCGGTGCGAAAATCGCGCGTGACGTACGCCGCTTCGCCGATCCAGTACTGGGCGTTGTCGGCGAGCGCGCCCTTCGGGTTGCGCGCCACGAACTCGCGGAAGCTTCTCGCCGCCTGCTCGTAAAGTCCCTGCTTCATCAGCGCGAAGGCGGCGTTGTACTGCTGCTGCTCCGATGCCGTCGGCGTCGCCTGCGGCGCCGGCGCGGCGGCAATCGGCGGTGGGCCGCTGCCGATCGGCGGCGTCACAATCGTCGTGGAATTGCTCCCGTCGGACGTTTGACCCGGCGCACGGCGCTCGAGCTCGCGCAGGCGCCGGTCGACATCGACCATCGACTGCAGTTGCCGGTTCTTCATCTGCTCGAGCTGGTGCGCCTGCACCTCGATTTGACCGCGGAGCTCGCGCAGCTGCGCTTGCAGCGACTCGATTTCCCCGAGCAACTCCGCAAGCCCTTGCTGCGGCGCCGCGGGCGCAGCGGACGGCGCTCCCGGGCGGACGGCGCGCCGATCCGGCAGCGGATCGGCGGCGTTGGCGCTGCCAATGACGGCAGCGACGAGCGCCCACCCGAGTAAACGCTTGAGGTTGACGGCAACGATCACCGGTAGATGATTTCGACGCGGCGGTTCTGCGCCCAGGCCGATTCGTCATGCCCCGTCGCGAGCGGCTTCTCTTCGCCGTAGGAGACGATCGTGATGCGATTCGAAGCTACACCGAGGACTTGCAGCGTTTTCTGTACGGTCTGCGCCCGGCGCTCGCCCAACGCCATGTTGTACTCGCGCGTGCCGCGCTCGTCGGTGTGCCCTTCAAGATGCACCTTGAGATTGGGAGTCGCCACGAGATGACGCGCGTGCGCTTCGACGATTTTACGATTCTCGTCATCCAGCTGGCTGGAATCGAAAGCGAAGTGGACACGACGCTTCGCGAGGAGTTCGGCTTCGGCCGCGCCCGGTAGCGCCTCACCTCTCGGGGCGGTGCTCTCCGGCACCGGCTGCCCCGTGCTTCCCGGCGTCGCCGATTTGTCCTCCACAGGCGGCTGGGTGCTGGTTCCGGTCGCACAACCGGCGAGCCACAGGCCTCCCGCCAAGCACACGATTGCAAGCCGAAGTTTCATCTGCATGTCTACGCTCCTCATGTCGTTAATATTGAAGTTGCCGATTGTACGGCGACCACGCCGGCTCGCGCACGTCTCCTTCTTCGAGCCGATAGAGCTGCCGCACGCGCCCGTCGGCCGAGACCGAGGCCAGGACTCCGCGTCCCTGCACCTCGGTAGCGTACAGGATCATCCGCCCGTTGGGTGCAAAGCTGGGCGATTCGTCGAGACTCGTGTCGGTCAGCACCTGCAGCGCCCCGCTGTCCAGGCTAAGCGTAGCAATCCGAAAGCGACCTTGCATAGCGCTCACCAGAACCAGACTGCGCCCGTCCGGCGCATAGGAAGCACGCGCGTTGTACTCCCCCTCGAAGGTAAGCCGCTCGGGCTGGCGGCCATCGGCCGTCATGCGGTAGATCTGCGGGCGCCCGGCGCGATCGGACGTGAAAACCAGGTAGCGCCCGTCGGGCGACCAGGCCGGCTCGGTGTCGATGGCAGGGTCGTTGGTCAGGCGCTTCAGCTGGCGGGTCGCGAGATCGAGGATATAGATTTCCGGATTGCCGTCCTTGGAGAGCGCGAGCGCGAGACGCTTGCCGTCCGGCGACCAGGCCGGCGCCCCGTTGATGCCGGGCAACTCGGATATCAGCTCGCGGCGATTGTCGGTGAGATTCTCTATATAGACTTTCGGTCGCTTGTCTTCGAACGATACGTAGGCGAGACGCCGGCCGTCGAGCGACCAGGCGGGCGAGAGCAGCGGCTCGGCCGAGCGCCGCACGGTCTTCGGATCATAGCCGTCGGAATCGGCGACTTGCAGCTTATACACCGCGCCCTTGGGAGAATTTTCGCGCGTCACGTAAGCGATGCGGGTGTTGAACGCGCCCGGCTCGCCGGTCAGCTTCTCGTAAACCACGTCGGCGATTTGATGCGCCACCGCCCGCAATGTACCCGCGCTCACCGTGTACCGCAGGCCGGCGAGCTCGGCTTCCTTAAAGACGTCGAACAGCCGGAACTTCACCTCGTAGCGGCCGGCACCGAGCGGAGCGACGCTGCCGATCACCAGCGCTTCGGCTTTGATGACGCGCCACTCCTTATATATGACATCGGGCTTGTCGGTGGGGAAAGAAACGAAGTCCTTGCGCGACAGCGTCAAGAAACGGCCGCTGCGGCCGAGATCGGCTTCGATGACATCGGCGATCGCCTGCGGCGGCTTGCCCGGCCCGCTCCAGCCGAACGGCACGACGGCGATCGGGATGCCGGTATCCACGCCCTGCGTGATTTCGATCGTGAGAATCGCGTGTGCCGCCGGCACGCCGGCGCACAGGAGCGCCAACGCGGCTGCGGCGACTCGCCATAACCTTCCACCACTTCTGCGTTTACTGGTCTTGCTCATCAGGGTTCCGGCGTAAATAAAAACTCGATTTCGCGAAAGTACTCGAACAAATCCGGCGCCGCCGGTATCGGCAGCGGCGATGCCTTGTACACAGCCGCTTCGACCGACCGATCGAACACGGCGTTCCCGCTTCCCTTCACCACCGCCGCCTGCAGCACGTCGCCGCCCGGGGCGAGACGCACGCGCACGATGCATTTGAGCGTCGTATTCGTGCCCGCCGGTCGGGCCCAATTGCGGCTCACTTTCTGCCGGATCAGCGCCCGGTACCGTTCCGCCTCGCTGGCCGCCCGGGCGGCGCGCGCCGCCTCGGCGCGGGCGCGCTCTTCCTCGGCGAGCTGCTGCTTGAGCGATTCCTCCGCCGCCTTGCGCCGCTCGGCCTCTTCCTCGCGCTTCTTGCGGGCTTCGACTTCGACGCGCTTACGTTCGGCTTCCGCCTCCGCCTTCTTGCGCTCCTCTTCCTGCCGGCGCTTCAACTCCGCCTGCTTCTGCTTCTCCGCCTCCGCCTGCTTGCGTTTCTCCTCGAGCCGGCGTTCCTCTTCCTGCTTCTTCTGCGCTTCGGCCTCCTGGCGCTTGCGTTCGGCCTCCGCCTTCTTGCGCTCCTCTTCCTGCCGGCGCCGCTCTTCCTCCGCCTTCTTTTTTTCCGGGTCCTCGGCGACAGTCGCCTGGATGGTATTTTCCGGCGCCACGCTGGCCGGCCCCGACCAGCGAAACCCGATCACGAGCGCCGCGATCACCGCCGCGTGCACCAACGCGGCGTAGATGACCGCGCGGTAGCGGCCGGGAGCGCGGCGGGTCTGGCTACGCACCGCGTTCGTTGGCGGCCGGCGTTTCCGTAATGAGGCCAACGCTCGGGGCTCCGGCCGACTGCAACAATGCCATGGCTTTGACGACGTGCCCGTATCCGACGTTGCGGTCGCCGCGGATCAATACCGGGGTTTGCGGGCGCGCGCGCAGGATAGCCTGTACGCGGCGCTTCAGGTCATCGGGCGCGATGCGTCGGTCGTCCAGATAATAACGCCCGTCGCGGTCGATGGTTACCACGAGCGTTTCGCGGTCCTGCGTATCCACGGGTTTCGACGCCGCCTGCGGCAGGTCGACCTTCACGCCCTGCGTGAGCAACGGCGCCGTGATCATGAAAATGATGAGCAGCACCAGCATCACGTCGATGTACGGCACGACGTTGATCTCGCTCATCAGGCGCTTGCGCTTGCGGCTGTAGCCTTCCATCTATCCGCTCCGCGCCGCGAACGCCTGCCGCTGCAAGATACTGGAAAATTCCGCCATGAAGATTTCGTAGCGCGTCACCAGCCGCTCGACTTGGCTCGAGTAGCGGTTGTACGCGATGACCGCCGGAATGGCGGCGAAGAGCCCGATCGCCGTCGCGATCAGCGCTTCGGCGATGCCGGGGGCAACGTGGCCGATGGTGGGCTGCTGCACCGCGCCGAGCGAGCGGAACGAATTCATGATGCCCCACACCGTGCCGAACAAACCGACGTAAGGGCTGGTCGAGCCCACCGTCGCGAGAAACGGCAGGTGCATCTCGAGATAATCGATCTCGCGCGAGAGGGCCACGCGCATGGCGCGCTGCACGCCTTCCAGGATCTCCATGGGCTGTATGTTCGGCTGCCCGACGAGGCGCTTGTACTCGCGGAAACCTTCGACGAACAGGCTTTCCATGCCCGCCGGATTCGCGCCCTTCCCCGCCAGTTCGTTGTACATCTGCACGATGTTGCCGCCGGACCAGAAGCGGCGCTCGAAACGGCTCGCCACCGCTTGCGCCTGCCGCAGCGCGTACCATTTGCGGAAGATCATGGTCCAGGAAATGAACGAGGCCAGCATCAGCAACGCCATGACCAGCTTGACCGGGAGACTCGCGTTCTGAACCAGCGTGAGGAGCGCGAGACCTTCGGGGGAAACAACGGGGTTCATGCGGAGACCTCTGGTTTTAGTCGCGCGGCGAGCGCCGGCGGAAGCTTACACGGTGCGAACGTCGCCGCATGCAAACACGCCACGCGCACTTCGCTTTCGCACAATGTCGTGTCATCGCGGCGTATCGTCTGCGCGAAGGTGATGCTCGCGCCGCCGCAGGCGGCGACGGCGACGCTCACTTGAATCACGTCATTGAAGCGCGCCGGCTTCAAGAACTCGGTATGGGCGGAGCGCACGACGAATATCACTCCCTCGCGGCGCGCGAGCGCGTCCTGCTCGACGCCGAGCGAGCGCAGCCATTCGGTGCGGGCGCGCTCCATGAACTTGAAATAATTGGCGTGGTAAACGACGCCGGCGGTATCGGTATCTTCATAATACACGCGGATTGTAATCGCAAATGGCGGCCGCATGGCGACGATCTTATTCGCTGCCGGCGGCTAGGCGCCGTCGAACATACCGCGCTGCGGCGAATCGACTCCCGCGGGGACAACCAGGCCGAAATGACGCCACGCGGCGGCCGTCGCCTGGCGCCCGCGCGGCGTGCGCATGAGAAACCCGCGCTGAATCAGAAACGGTTCGATGACGTCCTCCAGCGTGCCGCGCTCCTCGCCGATCGCGGCGGCGAGACTGTCGATGCCGACCGGCCCGCCGTTGAAGCGCTCGAGCACGGCGCGCAGGAACTTGCGATCGAGCACGTCCATGCCCTGCTCGTCCACCTCCAACATGCGCAGCGCGCCCTCGACAATGCCGACCGTAAGGCGGCCATCGCCTTTTATCTCCGCGAAGTCGCGCGCGCGCCGCAGCAACCGGTTCGCGATGCGCGGCGTGCCGCGCGAGCGGCGCGCGATCGCCGCGATGGCGGACGGTTCGCTCGGCACGCCGAGAATGCCGGCGGAACGCTCGACGATGCGCGCGAGCTCGGCCTCGCTGTAGAACTCGAGGCGCAGCACGATGCCGAAGCGATCGCGCAGTGGCGACGTCAGCAGCCCCGCGCGCGTCGTGGCGCCGACCAGCGTAAACGGCGGAAGATCGAGCTTGATCGAGCGGGCGGCGGGCCCCTCGCCGATGACGATGTCGAGCTGGTAGTCCTCCATCGCCGGATAAAGAATCTCTTCGACGACCGGGCTCAGGCGATGGATCTCATCGATGAAGAGCGTGTCGTTCGGTTGCAGATTCGTGAGTATGGCGGCGAGATCGCCGGGCCGCTCGAGCACCGGGCCCGCGGTGTGCCGCAAGCCCACGCCCATCTCGTGCGCGACGATGTTGGCGAGCGTCGTCTTGCCGAGTCCCGGCGGCCCGAAGAGGAGCACGTGATCGAGCGCCTCGCGGCGCCCGCGCGCCGCGGCGATGAAGACCTCGAGCTGCTCGCGGATCGGTTCCTGTCCGACGTAGTCGGCGAGCCGCGTCGGCCGCAGCCGATTGGCCTCGACGGAATCGTCGGTCGCGTCGAGCGTGCTGCCCGAAACGAGCCGGTCGGTTTCGATCATGAAAATAGATCCTCACCTACTCCCCCTCCCCCCTTGAGGGGGAGGGTAAGGGGAGGGGGGAACACGGTCCTCATACTGCCATGGCCCTCAAAGCCTGGCGAATGATTTCTTCGGTGCTCACGTCCTGGTTCGGCACGCCGCGCACCGCGCGCGATGCCTCCTGCGGCTTGTAACCGAGCGCGATCAGGGCGCTCACCGCCTCGCCGACCGGATCGCGCTCGGCCGGCGCACTGGACGCCGCCGCGGGCAATACCGGTGCCTCGCTCGGCAGCTTGTCGCGCAGCTCGACGATCAAGCGCTCCGCGGTCTTGCGTCCGATGCCCGGCACCTGCGTCAGGCGCGCGATGTCTTCGTTGGCGACGCACTGGGCGAGCTCGTGCTCGGAAAGACCGGAAAGCACGGCGAGGGCGACGCGCGGCCCGACGCCGTTGACCTTGAGCAGCGCGCGAAACTGGCGGCGCTGCGCCTCGCGCGCGAAACCGTAGAGCAGATGCGCGTCCTCGCGCACCACCAGGTGCGTATGCAGCGTGACCGTCTCGCCGACGGCGGGCAGGTCGTAGAACGTCGTCATCGGCGCTTCGAGCTCATAGCCGACGCCGCCGACGTCGACCAACAGCACCGGCGGCTCCTTGCGCACCAGGGTGCCGCGCAGGCGGCCGATCACGCGACGCCTCGCTCGATCACGCGGCGACCGAGCCCGCGGCGAAAAGCGAGGCGACCCGCGGTCTGATGCGCGTGGCAAATCGCGCAGGCGAGCGCGTCGGCCGCGTCGGCGGAAGGCGATCCGTCGAGCTCGAGCAACACGCGCACCATGTGCTGGATTTGGCGCTTGTCCGCCCGGCCGCGGCCGACGATCGCGCTTTTGATCTCGGTCGCCGAATATTCGTTCACTTCGAGGCCCCGGTTGATGCCCGCGCAGATCGCGGCGCCGCGCGCCTGGCCGAGCTTCAACGCCGAATCGGCGTTACGCGCGACGAAAACGCGCTCGGCCGCGAACACCGTCGGCTGAAACGAGGCGATGATTTCGTTGACACCGTCGTAAATGCTCTTCAGGCGGTCGGCGAGCGCGCCCGGAGGAGTACGAATGCAGCCGCTCGTGACATATTGCAGTCTTCCGTTGCGCAACACCTGCACGACGCCGAAACCGGTGACGCGCGAGCCGGGATCGATGCCGAGCACGCGCATCACGCGGCCTGATGCGCCAGGGTCGTGTCACGCTCCCTTCGCCGCGGGCACAGTGGAATGCGTATCGCGCACCCGCGAAGGTGCGCGCCATGGGGAGCGCGCCTCGAACTCGGGGCCGAGGAATGCGGCCGCCTCACGCCGGCACCTCGTGTGGAAATTCCGCATTCGTGTAAACGTTTTGCACGTCGTCGAGATCCTCCAACACCTCGAGGAGCTTGAGCAGGCGCTCCGCGTCTTCGCCCTCGACCGGTACCGCCGTCGTCGGCCGCTCAATCAACTCGCCGCTGTTCGGTTTAAGACCCGCGCGCTCCAGGCTCTCGCGTACCTTATGTAGCACATCGGGCGCCGTCAGCACTTCGACCGCGCCGTCGGACTCGGCGACGACGTCGTCCGCGCCGGCGTCGAGCGCCGCTTCCATCACGGCATCTTCGCTCGTGCCGGGAGCGAACCCGACCACTCCCACCTTTTTAAAAAGGTACGCGACCGATCCGTCGGTGCCGAGATTGCCGCCGTATTTGGCAAAGGCGTGACGCACTTCACCGACGGTGCGATTGCGATTGTCCGTCTGACATTCGACCAGTATCGCGACGCCGCCGGGTCCGTAACCCTCGTAGCGCACTTCCTCGTAATTGGCGCCCTCGAGGTCGCCCGTGCCGCGCCTGATCGCGCGCTCGACGTTGTCCTTGGACATGTTCTGTCCGAGCGCTTTATCGATGGCGTGACGCAGCCGTGGATTGTGCGCCGGGTCGCCGCCGCCGGTGCGCGCCGCGACGGTGATTTCGCGGATGAGCTTGGTGAAAATTTTTCCGCGTTTGGCGTCCTGAGCCCCTTTGCGTATGCGGATGTTGGCCCATTTGCTGTGGCCGGCCATAAGCTCCTCGGCGACTGTCCGGGCACTGAAAACCCGGGAATGGACCGGAAGTTTACCATCTGGTGCACCCTCGCCCAACGCCGAGGGGGCTCCGCGGCGCTGAAAAACGGGCAATCGGTACTAGCGAACGAAATGCCCGAAGCGCAGGAACTGGCAGATGGCCATGGCGGCGCGATGCGAGAACAGCATTCCGGTGTGGGACACCGGAATGACGAGTTCGTCGGCCGCGCCGGGGAGGTGCGCCTCGTTGATGGCGACGACGCCGTCATTCGGCAGGTGCAGCTTGGTGATGAGCCGGCCGAGGCCGATCGGCAGATCGCCTTCGATCAGGCCGACTTCGCGCTTCGCTAAAGTCCCGGGCGAAGGTTCGCCACGCAACAGATCGGCGATGCTCGCTCCGAGAATCCAGCGTCCCCAGAACCAGCGCGACAGCGCTCGTGCGACCTGGCTGCCGCCGTGCGGGGACCCGAGCGTGACCACGCGCCCCGGCCGCGCCGGCGGGCAGTAGGCAAGCATCGAGTGAATCACCACGCCGCCCAGGCTGTGCCCGACGAAGTGCACGGTGCCACCCTCGATTTTATCGCTGAAGGCACGCAGGCGTTCCGCGTTGTCCCGCAGGCGCTTGCGCACGCTCGGGTATGAAAAAAGAAAGGTGCGAAATCCCGCGCGGCGCAGCCGCCACGCGATCAGCGCCATGCACCAGCCCGACAGCCAGAGCCCGTGCACGAGCACGACCGCCGGCCCGGGCCTGCGCGCGGGCATCGCGTCAGGATTCCCGCGCCCGGGCGATCCGCTCGATAGCGGCGCGGTTGGTCCACGACGTCGCCCGGGCGGCGGCGGCGGCGAAATCGAACCAACCGTAGGCGGTGTGCTCCGGATGAATCGCGAGCGCCGTTTCTTGCGCCAGCTCGAGCGCGTACGCATGCTCGGCGTTTTCGATCACGTCGGGCGCGTAGCGATAGCGCCATTGCGGCAATATCGGATACCGCTGTACCAACCCGAGGTCGCGCACCTGCTCCGGCGCCGCCTCGATTCCCGTCTCTTCGCGCAGCTCGCGAACCGCGCTGACGCGCGGATCCTGCTCGTGCCAGTCCATCGCACCCGTCACCGACTGCCAGAAGTCGGGATGATCGGCGCGCTTGAGCAGCAACACTTTGCCGCTTCGGGTGTAAACCACCACCAGCACGGACTCCGGACGCTTGAACGAGGACGACATAATACCGATCGCCGGCAATCCGCTCATGCCATTTCGTGCGTCAGGCGCCCTAACGTAAAGAGCGCCTGCTCCACCCGTTCGCTCCACGGTACCGTGAACGTCAGGCGGATGAAATGGCGGTACTTTTGCTTGGCCGAAAACAGCGGGCCGGGCGCGATCGCGATGCCGCGCTCGAGCGCCCGCCGATTCATCTCGAACGCATCGACCTTGGGCGGCAATTCCACCCACAGCACGAAGCCGCCGGTGGGTTTGGTGACGCGCGTCCCCGAGGGGAAGAACCGGGCGATCGCCTGGATGGTGCGCTCCGCATTCTGCGCGTAAACCGGGCGCATGCCGCGCAGGTAGCGGTCATAGCCGCCGTGCGCCAAAAATCCCTCGACGACCATTTGCTGTAACGTGGGCGTCGCCATCGTACTCACGTATTTCAGGTGCTCGGTCTGCATGCGCCAGCGTCCGGGAACGGTCCAGCCGATGCGCGATCCGGGCGAGAGCGTTTTGGAAAAAGACGAGCAGTAAAGCACGAGGCCCTTGCGGTCGAACGCTTTCACGGCCTTCGGCCGCGGCGCCGTGAAGGACAAGTCCCCGTTGATGTCGTCTTCGATCAGCGGAATCTCCTGCTCCGCGAGCAACCGCACCAGCCGGCGGCGGTTGTCGTCCGGCATGCAGGCGCCGAGCGGATTGCTGAAGCTCGGCACCAGCACGCAGGCGCGCACCCGATGCCGTTCGAGCGCAAGCTCGAGCGCCTCGAGACTGATGCCGTCACGCGGATGCGTCGGGACCTCGAGCGCTTTCATGCCGAGCGACTCGATCGTCTGCAGCGTGCCGTAATAAGTCGGCGACTCGACGGCGATCACGTCGCCCGGCCGCGCCACCGCGCGCAAGCAGAGCGTCACCGCTTCCTGGCAACCGCTGGTGATGACGATGTCGTCCGGCGCCACCTCGCAACCGGTCTCGAGCATGCGCCGCGCGATTTGCTGCCGCAGCGCCGGAAGCCCCGGCGGAAAATCGTAACGGTGCAGCGCGCCGGTATCGCGGCGCGCGATCGCCGCCGCGATGCGATTGAGCCGGGCGACCGGCAAGTACTCGGGATGCGGCGTCGTCAAACAGAGCTGCACGATTTCCGAGCGGCGCGCGGTCTTGAGCACGCGCAACGCCACGTCGATGACATTCACCGTGGTCGGAGCGCCGGGCGGGGACGAAACGTCGGGCTCGGCCGGCACCGGGTAGGCGCGCTCGCGCACGTAGTAGCCCGATTGCGGGCGCGCCTCGAGCAGACCGTCGTTCTCGAGCAACCGATAGGCTTCGAGGACCGTGGCGATGCTGACCTTCCACTGCTCGCTCAAACGGCGCACCGAGGGCACGCGCTCGCCGGCGCGGTAAATCCCCTTATCGATCTGCTCGATGAGGCGCCGCGCCACGCGCCGGTACAGATTCTCGGCGGCCGCCGCGGGACCCTGGCGCCGGACGGATTTCGCTACCTGCACAGTTCCGCGCTCCCAAAGCATCACAGTTGCAAACTAACGACAACTGTTACGCTGCAATTGTTGATAGTCTGAATCTGTACTGGTTGCACTATGGCGCATAGGCTTATAAGCGTCAAGAGAGCGGAGAAACATGTCATGAAAATAAAGGAATGGTTCAATGCACGATGGGAGCAGTACCAACGCTACCGCCGGCAACAGGCCGAGCACCAGGCGCTGCTCGCCATGGACCAGCGCCAACTGCGCGATATCGGTCTGATCGGGCGCGGCGACATCGCGGCCGTCGTCGACGGTACTTTTTTCTCCGATCCGACGCGGCGCCAACGGCGCACCCGCGACACCAACCCGGTTGTGGACCTGAGCTGGATCAACCGCGATCGGCCGCGTCCACCGACAACCGGACTGCGCCGCTGCGCGTGAGCGCCGCTCACCGGATGCGCCAACAGTCGCGGCCGTGAACCGGGCGCGATCGGCCAATCGCACGGCGGAGGAAGCGCCGGCACCGGCGCGACACGCCGTTTGCTGGTTGAACGGTCGCGTCGTTCCGCTCGCGGATGCGCGCGTGTCGGTGTTCGATCACGGGCTGCTCTACGGCGACGGCGTTTTCGAAGGCATTCGCTTTTACCACGGGCGCGCGTTTCGCCTGACACAACATCTCGCGCGGCTCGAGGCCTCGGCAGCGGCGATCCGGCTGCATATTCCTTACGACGCCGATGCGCTCGCGTCCGCCGTGCAAGCGACGATCACCGCCTTCGGCAAAACCGACGGCTATTTGCGATTGGTGGTGACGCGCGGCGAAGGACGGCTCGGGCTCGATCCCGCGTCCTGCGGGCGGCCGAACGTATTCCTCATCGCCGACGAGCTGACGCTCGTGCCGTTGACGGTGCGCCAGCAAGGCGCGCGCGTGCTTGTCGCCGCGACCCGGCGGATCGCCGTCGATGCGCTCGATCCGCGCATCAAGTCGCTCAACTATCTCAATCACATTCTCGCACGCATGGAGGCGAGCCGCGCCGGCGCGGATGAAGCGATCCTCTTGAACGCCGCCGGGCACGTGACCGAAGGATCGGCGGACAATATTTTCATCGTGCGCGACCGCGTCCTGCTCACCCCTCCGGCCGTCGACGGCGCACTGGAAGGCATCACCCGCGCCGCCGTACTGGAGCTCGCCGCCGACTTAAAGATCCCGGTGCGCGAAATCAGTTTGTCGCCATACGATCTGTACGCCGCCGATGAGTGTTTTCTCACCGGCACCGGCGCCGGGCTGATCCCGGTGCGCGAAATCGACGGGCGGCGGCTGCGCGCCTGTCCCGGCCCGGTATTCGCGACGTTGCGCGACGCTTTCGGCGGCCTGATCGAGCGCGAAACCGCGCATTGCGCCTAGCGCTTGCGGGCGCGAGAATCGCCTTCCGTTTCCGAAGGAGTACCGATCGATGCGCGTATTGATTCTCGGCGCCGGCGCCACGGGAGGATATTTCGGCGGGCGTCTGCTCGAGGCCGGCGTCGACGTGACGTTCCTGGTCCGCTCCGGCCGGGCGGCGCAGCTCGCCGAGCGTGGACTGGTGATCGAGAGCCCTTTCGGCAACGTAGCGATGCCGGTTCCCTACGTCACGGATCCGTCCGCCACCAAGAACTACGATCTCGTCCTGTTGTCGTGCAAAGCCTATGACCTCGAAGGCGCCGTCGCCGCCATTCGTCCCGCCGTCGGCAAAACGACCGCGGTATTGCCGCTGCTCAACGGCATGAAGCATTTTGATTATCTCGACGGGGAGTTCGGCGCCGATCGCGTCATCGGCGGCCTTTGTTTTATTGCCGCGACGATCACGCCGCAAGGCGTGATCAAGCATATGAATGAGATGCACGGTATTGTCATCGGCGCGCGCCATGCGCGGCAGGAGCCCATCGTTCAGGAAATCGCGGCGGCGTTCGGCCAGGGCAAGTTTTCCTTCAAAGTCAGCGACGACATCGACGGCGAGCTGTGGAAAAAGTACGCTTTACTCACGACGCTCGCCGGCATGACGTGCCTGATGCGCGCGTCCGTCGGCGATATCGCCGCCACCCGTTTCGGTAACGGGCTGGTCCGCGAGCTGCTGTCGATCACCGCGGCCGTGGCCGAAAAGTCCGGTCATCCTCTCGGCCAGGCGTGGTTCGACGAAACACTGTCTCTCCTCACGCGCGAAGGTTCGACCTTCACCGCCTCCATGCTCCGCGACATCGAGCGCGGCGGGCGGATCGAGGGCGAGCATATCGTCGGGGACATGCGGCGGCGGGCCGAGGCGCTCGCCGTTCCGCACGATATCCTCAGGGTCGTCTACACGCACCTTCAGGCCTACGAAAACCGCCGCGACCGATCGCCGCGCGCCTGACCGGCATGCGGCTCTATCGCTATCGTCTGCTCAACGTGTTTACGGTTGCCGGGAACAGACTTCCCGGCGGGGTGGAACCGCGGCGCCGACGCTAAAGTCCGTCGCTTTTATCGGGCGGCTTGCGCAACCGAATGTGCAGCTCACGCAACTGAGTTTCATCCACGGGGCTGGGCGCCGACGTCATGAGGTCGGAGGCCTTCTGCGTCTTCGGAAACGCGATGACGTCGCGAATCGAATCCGTTCCGGCCATCAGGGCGACGATACGATCGATGCCGAAGGCGATGCCGCCGTGCGGCGGCGCGCCGTATTTCAGCGCCTCCAGCAGGAAGCCGAACTTCGCCTGCGCTTCTTCCGCTTCGATGCCGAGCGCGGCGAACACGCGCTCCTGCAGCTCGGTGCGGTGGATACGAATCGAGCCGCCGCCGATCTCCGATCCGTTCAGCACCATGTCGTAGGCGCGCGCCTTCACGTTCGCCGGATCTTTATCGACCAGCGCCTCGTCTTCCGGCTTCGGCGCCGTGAACGGATGGTGCAGCGCCGCCCAGCGCTTTGCGTCCGCGTCGTACTCGAACATCGGGAAATCGACGACCCAGAGCGGCCGCCATCCTTCGATCGTCAGGCTCAAATCCTGCCCGAGCTTCAGGCGCAGCGCGCCGAGCGCGTCGTTGACCACTTTCTGCGTATCGGCGCCGAAGAAAACCAGATCACCGTCCTTGGCGGCGGTGCGCTGCAATATTCCCGCGATCGCTTCATCGGACAGGAATTTCAAAATCGGCGACTGTAGTCCCTCGCGGCCCTTGGAGATCTGGTTGACCTTCACGTAGGCGAGCCCCTTCGCGCCGTACTGAGCGACGAACGCCGTGTAACCGTCGATCTGGCTGCGCGGCAGCTCGCCACCGCGCGGCACACGCAGCGCCGCGACTCTGCCGTTCGGCGCGTTGGCCGGCCCGGCGAACACCTTGAACTCGGCGTTCTTGACCAGATCGGCGACATCGACCAGCTCGAGCGGATTGCGCAGATCCGGTTTGTCCGACGCATAACGGCGCATCGCCTCGGCGTAGGAGAGCCGCGGAAACGGGTTCGGCAGATCCGCGTTCAGTACCTTCTGGAACATCTCGCGGATCATGTCCTCCACGAGCGTGGTCACGCCCTGTTCGTCGAGAAACGAGGTCTCGATATCGAGCTGCGTGAATTCGGGCTGGCGGTCGGCGCGCAGGTCTTCGTCGCGAAAACAGCGCGCGAACTGATAGTAACGCTCGAAGCCCGCCATCATCAGGATCTGTTTGAAGAGCTGCGGCGATTGCGGCAGCGCGAAGAAGAAGCCGGGGTGCGTGCGCGACGGCACCAGATAATCGCGCGCGCCTTCGGGCGTCGACTTCGTCAGCATCGGCGTTTCGATTTCCGTGAACGCACGCGCTTCCAGAAAACCGCGCAGCGTCTGCACGATGCGGTGACGCAGCCGTAAATTCGCCTGCATCACGTCGCGGCGCAAATCGAGATATCGGTACTTGAGACGCACCGATTCGTTGACGTCCGGTTCGTCGAGTTGAAACGGGAGCGGCTCGGCGCGGTTGAGCACCTCGATCGCGTGCGCGATGACTTCGATCGCGCCGGTCTTGAGCGCCATATTCTCGGTGCCGGCCGGGCGCCGGCTGACTTTCCCGGTCACGCGCAGCACGTATTCGCCACGCACGCCTTCCGCGACCGCGAACATATCCGACCGATCAGGATTGCACACCACCTGCACGACGCCTTCGCGGTCGCGCAGATCGATGAAAATCACGCCGCCGTGATCGCGCCGGCGATGGGCCCAGCCGCACAACACGACCTCGCGGTCGATCGACGACCGGTCCAGCTCTCCGCAATAATGAGTACGCATGAATAAGAAAATGTATCCCGATTAGTTGAACCGCGGGACTTCAGGAGGCCTTCGCTCTGCCGCCGACGATTACTTCCTTGCGCGGCTCGGGCACCACCGCGCCGACCGAGAGAATCATCCGCAACGCCTCTTCGACCGACATCGTGAGCTCCACCACCTCCGCGCGCGGAACCACGAGCATGAAGCCCGAGGTGGGATTCGGCGTCGTAGGAACGAAGACGTTCACGGTCGCGCAGCCCGTAAGGTCATCGACTTCTTTCGCGCCGTTGCCCGTCAGGAACGCCAGTGTCCACATGCCGACGCGCGGATACTGCACCAGCACCACTCGGCGAAACGACTTGCCGCTGCCGCTGAAGATGGTCTCCGTCAGCTTCTTCACCGAGCCGTAGATCGTGCCGACGAGGGGAATGCGATTCAGCAGGCGCTCGCCCCAGTGAAACAGCTGCTGACCGAAAAGATTGGTGACGATCATTCCGGTGCCGATGACGATCACCGCCGTCAGCAGGATTCCAAGCCCGGGGATTTGCACCTTGAATAGAACTTCCGGACGCAACGCCTGCGGCAGCAGCAGCAGGCTCTGGTCCATGACGTCCACCAGGAACTTGATGATGAGGAGCGTGACTCCGAGGGGCACCCAAATGAGCAGGCCCGCGGCGAGATAACGCCGGAGCGCGGCCATCATCCTAGTGGGCGCAGCCGCATGCACCGCCTCCACAACCGTGCGCCTTCTTTTCCGGCGCCGTCTCGCCCGAATCGGATGAGGAAGACTTATCGCCGCCCTCTTTCGTCGAATCCTTCTTCTGACCTTTGTTCTTGAAGTCGGTCGCATACCAGCCGCTGCCCTTCAGTTGGAACCCGGCGGCGGATATCAGACGCTTGAGGACCGGCCGTCCACAGGCCGGGCAATCGGCGAGCGGAGCGTCGCTCATCTTTTGGATGGCTTCGAGGTGGTGACCACATTCACCACATTTATATTCATAAATCGGCATAACGATTCCTCCACTGTGTCATGACGCACCGCCGAGACCGCCGGCGCGCCGACCGTCCAGGCGCATTATAGCGGGTCGGGCGGCAAACTAATGCATTGTGTTGCAAGCGTTTAGGGTTGTATCGCCACGGGTCGATGAGGAGCACGAACCGCGACCCAACCGGTGCACTTAAGTAGGGCCGAGCTTTCACTTTTTCAAATCGGATGAAGGGATGTTCGCCACAGAAACATCTGCCGCGATGGCGGAATGCGCCGACGACTGCCTTCTATAAACCTATTTTTTCCGATAAATTACTGCTACTTTAAAGCACCCTTAAACCCACCCCCCCACTCAGGAGCAATACATGGCAACAGCCGGACAAAAACCGACCACGAAATCAGAAATCTTTAATTACATCGCCGAGAAGACCACGCTTAAGCGAAAAGATGTCGTGGCCGTGTTCGACGCGATGCAGGATCTCATTGAGCGCGACCTGAAACGCGGCCCGGGGATCGTGAACCTCGCCGGTCTGATGAAGATCAAGGTCGTGAAGAAGCCCGCCGTTCCCGCTCGCAAAGGCATCAACCCGTTTACCAAAGAAGAAGTGATGTTCAAGGCCAAGCCGGCCCGCAATGTCGTGAAAGTGCAGCCCCTTAAGACTCTTAAGGACATGGTTTAAGCGAATCGGATTTCAGGGGAGGAGTTTTATTACTCCTCCCCAGCCCCGTATCCCGTATCCCCGTTTTTCAACGCCACTCACTCAGCCGCGCGGCTGCGCTTGCGGCATGGGAGATCCGTGCCCGATGGGGACCGGCCGCTGACCGGCGGGGCGCTACAGCGGAGATCTAGCTCTCGTAATCGTCGCTGTCGTCGTCTTCATCCAGGTCGTCGAGATCGTCGTCGTCCTCGTCATCCGCGGGCCGCGTCGGTCGCGTGCCTTTGTCCGCTTCGGTTTCCTCCTCTTCCTCATCGTCGTCCGCTTCTTTCCAGGTACTCGACTTGAGCTGCTGCAAATCCATTTCATACCACGCGTCGATATCGATCTCGCTTACCTCGCCGTCCTCGTACTGCACCTCGATGGTCCCATCGTCCTCGTCGAACGAAAGAACTTCAAACGCGAGCCCGTCCTGGTCCTCGTACATCGCGCCGACCACCGGCTCTTCTTCCATCGGCATGTGCAACCCCTCCACGCAGGTCCCGATAATCGATTTATTTTAAACCATGGCCGGCGAGAAGCGACCCGGATCATCTTCCGTGCGTGCCGCGAAGGCACTATCCTCTTGACACTGCACGCGAAGTACAGACCACCGGAGGGAACATGGCATGAGCGAAAATTGCCTTTTTTGCAAAATGGTCTCAGGCGCGATCAAGCCGGACATCGTTTACCAAGACGAAAAAGTGCTCGCGTTCCGCGATATCAACCCGCAGGCGCCGACGCATGTGCTGGTCGTGCCGAAACGGCATGTGAGCACGCTCAACGACTTGCGGGACGAGGATGCGCAATTGGCGGGTGCGCTACTGATCGCCGCTAGCCGGATCGCCAAGGACCTGGGCATCGCGCAGGCGGGTTACCGCACCGTGATCAATACCAACGCCGAGGGCGGGCAGGTGGTGTTTCATGTCCACCTGCACTTGCTCGGCGGAAGACACATGCGCTGGCCCCCGGGGTGAAGCTTTCGCTTCACCCACGGGACCGTAGCGCCCTAGGAACTTTTCAAGAGCAGCACCCAATCCGTCGACGTCGAAGGTGCAAAGAATTGCATCACCGATCCGCCGCTGTTGACGGCACCGCCGTTCGCGGGCTGGCGCGCGCCGGTGCGCGTGTCGATCCAGGACGCGCTGTACTGTCCGGAGGCGAGACTCAGACTGAAGCCGCCGCCGTCCTCCTTGTAAACCACGTACTGCTTACCAACCTCGGCGAGCGCGAAACACGGCGAGGCGGGAACCGCGCCGAAGCGATCGAAATTGTTCCAGCAGCCGCTTAACAGCTCGTTGTGCGGCGCCATGCGCTGGAACACCACGTCCCGCGTCATCACGCCATAGAGAACATCGAGACGGTTCGCGAGCGGATTCGACGCCGGCCAGTTGAACATATCGGCCACCGGTCCATCGAAACAGCCCGGCGCGTCCTGCCAGGCAAACGATCCGCCGGCGAGCGTGACCGCCCAGCCCGCGCGGGTGACGCTCTTCTCGGCGCCATCCTTGGCCCAACAGCCGCGCCACAGTCCGTTGCCTTCGACCATATAGACCGGCTTGTCGCGGAAGGCGTCGATCGTCGCCTGGTAGTGCGACGCCGAATCAAGTGCCGCCGCGCCGCCGCTGTTGCCGAAGTAGCCGTGGTTTTCGATGCCGGCGAACGAGTAGCGCGCGTTGCCGTAGTCGTTGCTGGCGGGCGCCTCATCGTGATAGGTGGCGAGATGCTTCCAGGGATCGTATTTCGCCAGCAGCTCCATCAAGCGCTGCTCGCCGGTGCTGCCGTCCGTTTCCCACGTGTAATTCCAGCCAGCGATGTTCGCGAAGGGCGCGAGCCGCGCGGTCACGTAGCGCACATACGCTTCTTGGTCGGCGGATGAGAGATTACTGAAGCGGGTCTGGGCCCAATACAAATCGACCGATCCGTCGCTCTTCGGGTCGAATCCCATGAAGAAGTGCACGCTCATGTTGTGACCGCTGAGCCAGATCATGTGCTCTTCCAACCGCTTCCACACCTGCAAGTCCTGCACCTCTGGCGTATCGCTCCAGATCGGGCGGGACAGGTGATCGGCCGGAGCGTCGGCCGGTTTTTCGTTGGTCCAGCCGATCGGCAGGGACTTGAGCAGGATGTGGTTGTAACCGCGCTCGGCGAGCTTGGAATAGACGTTGCTGGCGGCCCAATCGATCGGCGTGCCGGTGAAGCCGGCGGCGCCGACGTGGTACGACTTGAGGAACACCGGTTGCGTGCCGTTATAGGCGAACCAGTGGCGGTTGTCGGTGTAGGCTTGCAGGACGCCCGGCGCCGCCCCCGCGGCGACCGCCGTAAACGCGCCCGAACCGCCCGGCTTGCCGTCCGACCAGGAGTACGTATAGCTCCAGCTTCCGACCTCATCGGGCATGAACCGGAACTTCCATACGTTACCGCTCTGGCCTCCCTGCCCGTCGCCGTCGTAGAAACCATAAAACTGAATCTTGCGGCCCGACGGCGCGGTATATTCCACGTTCAGCGTCACGTCGGTGAACTTGTTCCGGTAGTTCGCGGTATTCGTGGCACTGCGCTCGAAAACACGGTAAAGCGGCACGCCGTCTTGACTGACCTGCGCGACCACCGCGGTCGTTCCTGCCTCGCTCGACCCGCCCCCTCCACCGCTGCCGCAGGCGGTGACCAAACTCAACAGTCCCAAGGAAAGCCAAAGAGAAAATCGGTAGTGACGTCGCATTCTCATTTCCCGTGAGTAAAACGGGGTGAATGCTATCGTCTGCGAAGCCCTTACTGTTCGCAGTTAATAAGAGCTGAGCTACCGACAATCGGCGTCGAATGGCGCGTAAGAACTGATCAATGGAGCGAAAGAAAACTTAGTCGCCGCGTGTGGGGCAGAGCTGGCGCTGCGGGGAAAAATAAAAACGGGGCGGATGCCGCCCCGTTTTTTTTTGGGCTCGATGATGGATCTCAGAACGGAATATCGTCGTCGAAATCGCCCGCCGGCGCTTTCGCTACGCTGCCGCCGCTGCGCGCCGCGGCCGGTTCGTGGGCGCCCGCCGGCTCGTGCGTCGGCTCGCTCGGCATCCCCGCGCCGGCGCGTGACCCGAGCATCTGCATTTCGTTTGCCACGATTTCGGTGGTGTAGCGGTCTTTTCCATCCTTGTCCTGCCACTTGCGTGTTTGCAGCCGCCCTTCCACGTAAATCTGTGCACCCTTCTTCAGGTACTCGCCGGCGATTTCGGCGAGCCGCCCGAAGAATACGATCCGATGCCACTCGGTGCGTTCCTGCTTCTCGCCGCTCGTCTTGTCCTTCCACGACTCGGATGTAGCGATAGTGACGTTAGCGACGGCCGACCCGTTCGGCGAATAGCGAACTTCGGGATCTTTTCCGAGATTGCCGACGAGAATTACTTTGTTTACACCGCGTGCCATGGACACCTCCAGGTTTGCCGCACGTGCATGAGCCTTGAGGTCACGTGCGAATTATAGGAGCGGCTAGTCTAGCCCCATCGACGCCGGGCGACAATTCCGCCGCGGGCGGACATTTGCGCGCGCGGGAACCGAACGCAAGGAAAAAGCCGACGAACGCGGGACACTAAGCGGGCGTGGAGCTCGACCTTAAAAAATCGCGCAGCGACAGCAAAAACCACAGGCCCGCGATCGCCGCCGCGCCGCCAAAAACCGTACCGACGCCGTAGTGCTGGTACAGCCAGCCCCCGCGATCGCCGCCCACGAACGCGCCGAGAAACTGAAACGTGCTGTAAACACCGATGGCCATGCCCTTGGCCTGCGCGGGCGCGGTCTTGGAAATCAGCGAGGGCAGCGACGCCTCCAGAATATTGAACGCGAAAAAGAACACGAAGAGGCCCGTGCCGATCGCGAGCAACGATCCGTGCTCCAGGCTCAAGCCGGCGAGCGCCGTTCCCAATAGCAGCACCGCGGCGGCAAATATCATGCCCTGCTTACCATGCCGCTCGGACCACGAAATCACCGGAAACAACGGTATCGCCGACGCCACCATGAGCGGCAGATACAGCGCCGCGTGCTCGTTTTGAGGTAGGCCCGCGGACTCGACCAGCGTGTTCGGCAGCACGACAAACACGGCCGTCAGGGCGGCGTGCAGCGCGAAAATGCCGGCGTTGAGCCTGAGCAGCCGCGTATCCCGCAGAACGGCTAAGAGCTGTGGCATTACCGGCGGTGGGCGCGAGCGCGCGTGTTCGGGTGACGGCACGGCGAACCACAGGATCATGAGGCCGCCGAGGGCAAGACCCGCGGTGAGCCAGAAAATCCCGGGAACCCGAATCATGGCGTTCAGCGCCGACCCGAGCGGGATTGCGATCAGAAACGACGCGCCGACGGTGATGCCGATGACCGCCATGGCCTTGGTGCGCTGCGTTTCCCGCGTGAGATCGGCGACGAGCGCCGTGACGGCGGCGCTCACGGCGCCGGCGCCCTGCAATGCGCGGCCCAGTATCACGCCGGTTATCGAATGCGCGAGCGCGGCCACCGCGCTGCCGAGCGCGAACAGTACCAAGCCGAAGGCGATGACGCGCTTGCGCCCGAGGCGGTCCGAGGCGATGCCGAAAGGCAGCTGCAAGCACGCCTGCGTCAATCCGTAAACGCCGAGCGCGAAACCCATCGACTGCGGCGTGTAGCCTTCCAGCGTCTGCGCGTAGAGGGCGAACACCGGCAGGATGAGAAACAGCCCGAGCAGCCGGGTGCTGTAAATACCGGCGAGCGCGGCCACGGAGCGGCGCTCGAGAGCGGTCATGGGTTGGCTGCGAGGCGACACGGGACGTCGGAGGTGGCTGGAGCCGTTTTGGTTCTGCTTTTTGAAGGGGCGTATACTAGCAGGTTGGCCCAAAGTGCCCCACTCATCGTCGATTACTCATGGAATACATTCGCATCCGCGGCGCCCGCACGCATAACCTGAAGAACATCGACGTCGACCTGCCGCGCAACCGGCTGATCGTCATCACCGGGCTCTCGGGCTCCGGCAAGTCCTCGCTCGCCTTCGATACGCTTTACGCCGAGGGCCAGCGCCGCTACGTCGAGTCGCTCTCGGCGTATGCGCGCCAGTTCCTCTCGCTCATGGAGAAGCCCGACGTCGATCTGATCGAGGGTCTGAGCCCGGCGATCTCGATCGAGCAAAAATCGACCTCGCACAACCCGCGCTCGACGGTCGGCACCGTCACCGAGATCTACGATTACCTGCGCCTGCTCTACGCCCGCGTCGGCGAGCCGCGCTGTCCCACGCACGGCGTCACGCTCGCGGCGCAGACCGTGACCCAGATGGTCGATCATGTCATGGCGCTGCCCGAAGGCACGAAGCTCATGCTGCTCGCGCCGCTCGTGGACGATCGCAAGGGCGAGCACCTGCACGTATTGGAGAACCTGCGCGCGCAGGGCTACGTGCGTGCACGTATCGACGGCATCGTCGTCGGTCTCGACGAAACACCGGATCTGAATAAGAAAATGAAGCACACCATCGAAGCGGTGGTGGATCGCGTGGTCGTGCGCAAGGGACAGGAACAACGGCTGGCGGAATCGTTCGAAACGGCGATCAATCTCAGCAACGGGCTCGTGCGCGTGGTGACGCTGCCGGACGACGTACACGGACGGACCAGTGCCGCGATAGACAGGATGCCACACGGGGACGTGTCAATGCCGCGAGCGCAGAATGCGCAGGAGCGGCCGTCGGGAGCGGCCGACGCACAGGAAGGCGCCAGGGTCGCGGGAGAGAGAACGTCGGGAGCGACCGAGGGGCAAGAACCACAGGAAATCGTCTTCTCCGCCCGCTACGCCTGCCCGCATTGCGGTTACAGCCTGACCGAGCTCGAGCCGCGCCTCTTCTCGTTCAACAATCCGGCGGGCGCCTGTCCCGCGTGCGACGGGCTAGGCGTGCATCAGTTTTTCGATCCCGCGCGCGTGGTGAGCGACCCGACGCTGCCGATGCCGGCCGGCGCGATACGCGGCTGGGACCGCCGCAACGGTTTTTATTTCCAGATGCTCGAATCCCTCGCGCGGCATTACAAATTCGACCTGGAAAAGCCGTTCGAGGAATTGCCCAAGAAAATACGCGACGTGATTCTCCACGGCAGCGGCGACGAGGAAATCACCTTCAGTTACTTCGGCGAGCGCGGCACGGTGTACAAGCGCAAACACGCGTTCGAGGGCGTGATCCCGAACATGGAGCGGCGCTATCGCGAATCGGAATCGAACAGCATCCGCGAGGAGCTGGCGAAATACCTGAGCGTGCGGCCGTGCGAGGTGTGCGGCGGCAGCCGCCTGAAACCGGAAGCGCGCCACGTGTACGTCGCCGGCCGGCCCATCAACGAGCTGACGCAGCTCTCCATCAGTCAGGCGCAGGAGTTTTTCAACGCGCTGACCCTGGAAGGTCATCGCGGCGAGATCGCCGCCAAGATCGTCAAGGAGATCGGCAACCGTCTCGGCTTCCTCGTGAACGTCGGGCTCGACTATTTGACGCTTGCGCGCTCGGCCGAGACGCTGTCGGGCGGCGAGGCGCAGCGCATCCGCCTTGCGTCGCAGATCGGCGCGGGTCTGGTCGGCGTCATGTACATCCTCGACGAGCCCTCGATCGGGCTGCACCAGCGCGACAACGCGCGCCTGCTCGACACGCTCAAGCACCTGCGCGACATCGGCAACACCGTGATCGTGGTCGAACACGACGAAGAGGCGATCCTCGCGGCCGATTACGTGCTCGACATCGGCCCGCGCGCCGGCGTGCACGGCGGGCAGATCGTCGCGCAAGGCAGCCCGAAAGACGTCGCGCGCCACCCGCAGTCGCTGACGGGGCAGTACTTGCGCGGTCAGCTTCGCATCGAGGTGCCGCGGCTGCGTCTACAGAACGATCCCGAGCGCCAACTGACGATTCGCGGCGCGAGCGGAAACAACCTGAAGCACGCGGATGCGTCGATTCCTGTCGGCCTGCTGACGTGCGTAACGGGCGTTTCCGGCTCCGGCAAATCGACCCTCATCAACGACACGCTCTACGCCGCCGCGGCCAAGCATGTCTACGGTTCCGCCACCGACCCGGCGCCGCACCGAGCGATCGAGGGGCTCGGGCAGTTCGACAAAGTGATCGACATCGACCAGTCGCCGATCGGCCGCACGCCGCGCTCGAACCCGGCGACGTACGCCGGGCTTTTTACCCCGATTCGCGAGCTTTTCGCCGCGACACCCGACGCGCGCAGCCGCGGCTACGGACCCGGACGGTTCTCGTTCAACGTGCGCGGCGGGCGCTGCGAAGCCTGCCAGGGCGACGGCCTGATCAAGGTTGAGATGCACTTTCTGCCCGACGTGTACGTGCCGTGCGACGTCTGCAAGGGCAAGCGCTACAACCGCGAGACGCTCGAGATCAAATACAAAGGCAAGAGCATCGACGAAGTGCTGAATATGACGGTCGAAGACGCGTTCAGCTTCTTCGAGCCGATCCCGGTGCTGCGGCACAAGCTCGAAACCTTGATGGATGTCGGATTGTCCTATATCAAGCTCGGCCAAAGCGGGACGACGCTCTCCGGCGGCGAAGCGCAGCGCGTGAAGCTCGCGCGCGAGCTATCGAAGCGCGAAACCGGGCGTACGCTGTATATCCTCGACGAGCCCACCACGGGCCTGCACTTCCACGACATCAATCAGCTCCTCACCGTGCTCGTGCGCCTGCGCGACGCGGGCAACACCGTCGTCGTGATCGAGCACAACTTGGACGTCATCAAAACCGCGGACTGGATCATCGATCTCGGTCCGGAGGGCGGCGACGACGGCGGCCGCGTCATCGCGACCGGCACGCCGGAGACAGTGGCGGCAAATCCGGCATCGCACACCGGCCAGTTCTTGCGGCGCGTATTGGAGCGGGCGGCGGAGCCGCAGCGAAAGGTGGGATAGCGCTGATCGCGCTATTGTGGAAATAATAAATTTTACTTCTGGGTGGCTGACCCAGGGCAGGTAACTTTTCTTTGCGCGGCCAAAGAAAAGTTACCAAAAGAAAGGCCGCCCCGGTCGCTGCGCCGCGCAACACCAGCGCGGTTCCCTGCGCTCCTCGGACAAGCCGCTCGCGAGCCGAACTCGCCGAGCGCGAACACCCCGCGCTTCGGGCTCGACACCGTCTCGCGCAATCCCGCGGCTTGCCCTCGGGTGCTCGGCTTGCTCGACGGGGAGGGAACGGCAGTGCCAATTATGCTTGTTTCCAGAATATTGTCTTAAGCACGTCGTATAACAGCGCAAGCAGAAGTGATCCTAACCCAGCCGCCAGAAAGCCCCGCATCTTTTTGCTTCGTGCACCTTCCAACTCAACCAAGGGGAACGTCCAACGGAAACCGCCAATAATTAGCCGAAATAGTAATAGCGATAAGAGAACCAAGTATACGTAAATAGCCCCTCGAAGGGCGCCATGCATGCGCTCGAAGACGGATGTGTAAGTGCTGTCAAATCGATACACGATCCACAACGCGCCGGGAAATCCAATGAACCAGTGGAGTACTGCAAAAGTTACCGGGGTATGAAGCCACGCCCTGCCACGCCCTCGATGATTAAAGAACGCAACTGTCGCCGCGTAGACAGCAGTAACCCAGGTTTTGTCCGCCCCGATAACTTCCAAAACGCTATTATTCGGCGTTGGACGCTCCCAAGGATCATAAGCGTGAAGCCCGGGCGGTTCTGTAAAATCGAGCGTTAGCTTAAACCGATTCAGCGGCAGAACGTTATGATTCTCGAGAGCAGCGGAGCTATTAAATACTATCGTCGTAACAATATCTGGCAGTTGATCATCGTTTAATGGCACGACGGATGTATCAACTGTCTGTTCTCCATTAGCTCCTATTACAGTAACCGTGAGACGCCCAATCGCCCGGACCTCATTCTTCAGATTTTCAAATTGACCTCGCTGTTCGTTAGTCGGGGTTGGCAGTGAACTTAGATGTTTTTCCAATGCCTCTTTAGTTTTTTCGCTCAGATCATTGTAAAGCCGTCTAAGCTCCGAAACAGAAACGGCACAGGAGGGAATTCGAATCAAGCGATAGAGGCCACGATATGCTCCGTCCCGCGCGGTGGAATGAATCACTTCTTGTGAATTTTCGGTCATTCGAGCGCCCTTCGGACGAGCTGAAGTAGTTAGGATTATTTCACCATAAGTTGCAAGTTAATACGCTTCTAAACATTGCTTGACCGATGGCCCGGTACAACGAATGGCGATTTAGGGAAAGCCGGCGAAAGCAGTGAATGCAGTTGCTGTTTCTCCCCGTCGAGCAAGCCGAGCACCCGAGGGCAAGCCGCGGGGTTGCGCGAGACGGTGGCGAGCCCGAAGCGGGTGGTTTTCCCGCTCGGCGAGTTCGGCTCGCGAGCGGCTTGACCGAGGAGCGCAGGGAACCGCGCTGGTGTTGCGCGGCGCAGCGACCGGGGCGGCCTTTCTTTTGGTAACTTTTCTTTGGCCGCGCAAAGAAAAGTTACTTGCCGTGGGTCAACCACCCACAAGTAAGATTTATTAAATTCGAACTGAGCCGCGCGACAGCGCGGCCTCCTCCCCTAGCTGTCCTTCTTCATCAAGTGCGCGTACTTATTTTCGTTGTATACCTTCGCGTAGTCGTCCAGATTCTCTTGCAGCATTCTCTGATATTCGCGCAGAAAAAATTCCGCGGCCGCTTCCCGGTCGCGCTGGTACTTTTCCACATCCGGCGCGTGCGAGGCGACAATGAAGGAACTGAAGCGCGCCGCCGCGTATAGGAGCGCCATGTTCACGTTTTCCTTCGGGACGGTTTCGGATCGCTTATTCGCCAGATGAATAAACTCGTCGACGACGCTTCGGAATTCGGCATCGGCATCTTTGTCGCTCATACGGCGGACCTCCTCGCTGTAACCTGACACAGTAGAGGCGGAGGCAGCCTAAGTCAAAAACGGACGGATTGCGGGTTCGGGCAGAGCTGAAGTGAAAGCGAGGAACAGCCGCGGCGATCACCCGCCTGCCCGCAAAACCCGGGGCGAGGTGGGCCGAACAAGCGTCGCCCGCTACGCTGACCCCGGCCCCGGGCCGGCGCGACGGAACGCGGGCGCGAGCGTCCGATCAGTGACCCAGCACACCGACCAGGTACAGCAGGATGATCACCGAGATCGGTACACCAAGCAGCCAAAGAAGAATCGCAGGCATTGCATCACCTCCATGTGGAAACAGAAATACCGCTTTCGCGGCTGACAGCTATACGACTAATGCATCACGCCGAGCAGATACAACAAAACGATCACACTGATCGGCACCCCAAGCAGCCAAAGAATTATCGCGCGCACCTTGTCATCCTTCCGTGTTATGTACCAGCCACTTTAGCGCGCCTCTTTGCGGCGCACAGTCGGGGAAAGATCGGGAAATTTCTCGGCAATAAACGAGGTCTTATAGGGGGATGTCGGTAGTTTAAGAGCCGCTCTAATAGGGGGTGCCGTCTTTGCGGGCAATCCGCCATTTGCCGTCGACCAGGACCGCTTCAAGGTCGTCGTCCGGATAACTGACGCGGTCGCCCGCCGTGCGATCGCCGACCTCCAGATAAAGGACATCCGACGCCGTGCGGTTCACGAGGTGATGGGCATCGCCGGCGCCGGCCTTGAAGCCCGCGCACATGCCGGGCGCGAGCGGCGTTTCGCCGGCGTCGGTAATCAACGTCGGCTCGCCCTGCAGGATGTAAACGAATTCGTCTTG
>Ga0070741_10004859_pt1 | contig 30806 bp, 30 predicted proteins | sample Coa_R1_4_FD_66440 | JGI IMG/M metagenome (GOLD analysis project Ga0070741, IMG submission 66440) | Surface soil microbial communities from Centralia Pennsylvania, which are recovering from an underground coalmine fire - Coalmine... | ecosystem: Environmental > Terrestrial > Soil > Unclassified ... | reverse complement strand
CGAGCTACGAAAAAGCAGAACGCAGAACGCAGAACGCAGAATTGAGAATTGAGAATTGATGTGGCGCTTCGCGCGTCGCTCTTTCTAAATTCTTCATTCTGCGTTCTGCGTTCTGCATTTTGCTTTTCACCTCCTCCAGGGGCCGTGTTCCCCGGGATGTGCTAAGCTCTTGTGTTGGAAGGGCTGGGCGTGACGGAGCTTCTGCAGTTCGCTAAGAGCCGCCGAGGCGGGGAATTGATCGGGATCGTCGTATCGGCGATCGGGATCGCGCTTTCTGCCGCCCTTCTGACCTACCATCCGAACGACTCTTCGGCCTTCTTCACCTCGACGAACACCGTGATCGCGAACGCGATCGGTTATTACGGCGCGACGATCGCCTGGATCTTCGTCGGCTTCTTCGGCATCGCCTCGATTCTCTTTCCCGCATCGCTGCTCATCCTCGGCTGGAATCGCTTCTGGGGGAAAGATGTCGAGTATCTCCACACGAAGCTGGTCGGCGTCGTCATTCTGATTCTGACGCTGCCTCCGCTTGCCGATCTCGCGTTCGGCAAGATCTGGTTTCGTGGCGCGCTGATTCCGAGCGGAGGATATCTCGGCCAGGAGATCAACCGCGCGATCACGGCGAACCTCAACAAAGGCGGCGCCGCGATCGTGATGCTGACCGCGCTGCTGGTCGGCGTGCTGCTGTCGACGCGCATCAGTCTGGCGGCAGTCTTCGTCTCCGCACACAGGCTCCTCCTCGATTTCGGCCGCACGCTCGCGCTGCACTGGGCGCGGCTCTCGGAGCGCCGCCGCAAAGAGAAGATGAAGGACGCGCTCGTGCGCAAGCATCTCGAGAAGATCGAGACGCCCGCCGTCGCTGCGCCGCTGCGCCTCGTGACGAATGACGAGTCGCCTGTCTCGCGCGGGCCGCTCGTGCGCGAGGTGCAGGGGGCGGGAAGATTTCAGATCCGGAAGGTGACGAAAGCGGATCTGCGCAAAGCTGCGGAAGCACTCTCGCAGCAGCCGACGCCTGATCCATTCGCGTTGTACACGGCGGTGCCGCAAGCCGAGAAGCAGGACCCATCACCGTCCGCTCTTCCCGCACGGCGTGGAGAGACGAGCCGGAGGCGGCCTGAGGTCATCAACGACTCGCCGCTCGAGGACGATTTCGAGGATCCGCTGTTTCTCGATGTGCCGCGGCCGAAGCCGCAGATCGCCAGGCCCGTCGTGCGCAAACCGGAGAAGGCCTCGCGGCCGCTGCGCATCACGCACGATCTCCTGCCGACCGTCGATTTGCTGCAGCCGGGGCCGAAGCAGGACGTCATCAACGACGACGTCCACAAGAAGTTCCTCGAGATCGGGCATCTGATCGAAGAGCGCTGCCGCGAGTTCTCCGTCGAGGGCGAAGTGACCGCGTATCACCCCGGTCCAGTCGTCACGACGTTCGAGTTCAAACCGTCCGCCGGTGTGAAGTACGCGAAAGTCGTCAACCTCGGCGACGATCTCGCCCTCGCGCTGAAGGCGGAGTCGATCCGCATCGAGCGCATCAGCGGATCGTCGACAGTCGGCATCGAAGTCCCGAATCGCAAACGCGAGCTGATCACGCTGCGCGACATCATCGACGCCGAGAACTTCAGCTCGTCGAACTCGATCCTCACACTCGCCCTCGGCAAGGACATTCACGGCGAGGCGTTCGTCACCGATCTCGCGAAGATGCCGCATCTGCTCGTGGCCGGTGCGACGGGCGCCGGCAAGTCGGTCGGTCTCAACTCGATGATCGTCTCGCTGCTCTACAAGGCTCTGCCGAAGCAGCTTCGGATGCTGATGATCGATCCGAAGATGGTCGAGCTGAAGATCTACGAAGACATCCCGCATCTTCTCCATCCGATCGTGACCGATCCGAAGCTCGCTTCGAACGCGCTGATCTGGGCGGTGAACGAGATGGAGAACCGCTATCGGTGCCTCGCCGAGTGCGGTGTGCGCAACATCGATCAGTACAACGCGCTGCTGAAGGACGCGGAGGCGTATCGCCGCGCGAAGAAGCTGGCGCCCGATGATTCCTCCGCGCTGCCGGAGGCGATGCACTACATCGTGATCATCATCGACGAGTTCGCGGACCTGATGATGGTCGCGTCGAAGGACGTGGAGGATTCGGTCACGCGTCTCGCGCAGAAGGCTCGCGCGGTCGGCATTCACCTCATCATCGCGACGCAGCGGCCGTCGGTCGATGTCATCACCGGCGTCATCAAGGCGAACTTCCCGTCGCGCATCAGCTATCAGGTTGCGTCCAAGATCGACTCGCGCACGATTCTCGACACGCAGGGGTCGGAGAAGCTGCTCGGCAACGGCGACATGCTGTTCCTCCCGCCGGGCACGGCGCGTCTGCGCCGCATCCATGGCGCGTATGTGAGCGAGCGCGAGATCAACGAGATCGTCGAGTTCGTGAAGAAGAATCAGGGCGAGCCGAAGTTTCTCGAGGAGATCACGAAGGTCGCCGAGGAGAAGAGCGCGGCTGACGGTCTCGAATACCTCGAGGATCCGAAGTACGACGATGCCGTGCGCGTCGTGTTGTCGACGGGGCAGGCGAGCGCGTCGTATCTGCAGCGCCGGCTCAAGCTCGGCTATTCGCGCGCCGCGCGTCTGATCGAGATCATGGAAGCGAACGGCATCGTGGGCCCGTCGCAGGGATCGAAGCCGCGCGATATTCTCGTGCGCGCCGACGACTATCCGCCGGCAAGCGGCCAGATCTGACGGAACCGGGCACTGCGTTTGCTCTCCTGAGCCCGTATGAGTCTCACAGCACTTGTTTGGTTTCTGTTGATCGGGCTGATCGCCGGGTGGCTGGCTGGCCAGCTGATGCGTGGCGGCGGTTACGGCGTCATCGGCGACATGATCGTCGGCGTCATCGGCGCGCTGATCGGCGGCTGGTTGTTCTCGACGCTCGGCATCTCCGCGGGCGGAGGGTTGATCGGCGCCCTCATCGTCGCCTTCATCGGCGCGGTGATCCTGATTGCGTTGCTGCGCGTCCTGCGTCGCGCATAATGCGCGTCCATGGATTGTCGCGTTGGCTGCGGCGCGTGCTGCATCGCACTCTCGATCTCTTCGCCGATTCCCGGCATGCCGGACGGCAAGCCTGCGGGCGTGCGCTGTGCTCAGTTGACGCCGGACAATCGCTGCGCGATCTTCGGCCAGCCGGAGCGCCCCGAGGTTTGTAATCGCCTGCGGCCGTCGCAGGAGATGTGCGGATCGACGGCCGAAGAGGCGATGAGGTACCTCGAAGAGCTGGAGTTGCTCACGGCTCCGGAAGGCGTACCATAGTCGCAGGTCCATGTCCCATTTCCTCGAGGCAGTTGCGTTGCTTCTTCCTCCTGAGGCGGGCGGCCGCGAGACCGTGATCACGCCTCGCGACGGCTCCTATCGTCCCTTCGCAAGTGCCGGCGAGGCACGTATCCGCATCCGGATGATCGAAGGGCCGCCTTTCATCGAGCCCGGGCAGGCGGCGCGCGTCGTCGTCGAAGTCGAACGCGGCGAGATCGAATCGCTGGCCGTCGGCACCGAGCTCGTTCTTCAGGAGAGCGACACGGTCGTCGGCCGCCTGACGGTGCTGCGCGTGATGCGTGAGGCCGTCGCGGTATGAAGAGACTCGCACTCGCGGCTCTTCTGCTCGCCGCGGGCTGCAGCAGCAACTCGCTCGCACCGCCGTCGCGGACGTTCGACGCAGGCGCCGGCGGCGCGATCGACGTCCAACTCATCGGCCAGTCGACGCCGGTGATGATGTTCGCGCGCGGCGGAGATCTGCCGCAGCAGATCGCCTTCCAGTTCCTCGTCTCGAATGACTCGAGCGACACCGTGACGGTGAAGAAGATCATGGTGTACCAGAAGGGCGCAGCGCCGGTCCAACTGGAAACGGCGCTGGCGGGATTCGACACGGGGATCGAGCCGGGACACGACGCGCAATTTCGCGTGAGTGCAACCGCGAGGCAACTGCGTCCCGCGCGCTCGGGCGATGACACCTCCATCGGACTCAGGGCAGACGTAACGCTGACGAACGGCGATACGTACGTCTATTCGTTCGACCTGCCCGTTTCGCTGGCGGCGCAGTAGGCTTCTTCGCATCGTAGAAGCCTTCGCCGAGATACCGCTCGTGCGGGCGTGCCGATTCGGCGTACCCGCGCTGCTGCATCATCTGGTTAACCTGCGCTCCGTCCGGCGAGCGAAAGACGGTCACGCGATCGCTTCCCTCCATCAGAAGCCATGAGCCGCTGAGCTCGTGCTCGAGAAATGCGCGGGCTGCCTGCTGATCCTCGGGCGCGACCTGCACTCCAGCGAGAGTGACGGCCACCTGGGTGCCGTTGCGGTCGATGACGATCGTCTGTCCGTCGATGGCGCGAACAAAACGGACCATGGCCGCCTGTGCGGATGTGGCCGCAAGAAAAAGAATGACCAGAAAAAGTCGATTCATGATGTGCGTCGTGGTGCTGACGCACGAAGGGCTCGCAGCCCGTGGAGAGCTCAACGATAACACAGTGGCACTCGCCTCGCAGAAATGAGGATTCATGAATCTGCAGAACGAAATGCGCAGTGATCCGATCAAGTGGGGCGGCATCGCCGCGGCGGCAGGGTTCGGTCTCGGGCTGCTCGGCCGTTATCTCCGCTATCGCGCGAAGGTGAAGAAGCGCCCGGCGTTCTACATCATCGAAGATGCGAAGTAGCGACCCGGTTGGAGTGCGGACGCCTCGTCCGCACCGCGTGGACCCGTGTGCGGACGAGGCGTCCGCACTCCACTACGGAACTGCGCGTTGATTCGATCGGCGCTTTGCAGGCTGGAATGCGGACGAGGCGTCCGCACTCGTATCACTACGAAGTGACGAGAGCGCGCAGGATCCGGATGTCGTCGCTCAGCGGACGATCGTAGACGACCGGCTGCACCGTCTTGCGCACGCGGAGGTAGAGCTCGCGTGTACCGCGGCCGAGCTTCGAGGCGATCACATCCGCGGAGCCGCACACTTTCGATTCGAAATCCTTCGCCTGCTGCTCCGACTGCTCGAACGACAGGAGCTTCGGCGCGGGCTTCGTCGGATCGAAGTCGAAGGCGATGCGCCACTCGACTGCCTGCGCCGCGACCATCATCTCGATTGCCAGCACCGCCTGCACATTGGCGATCACACTGCGCAGCTTGCGCGCGGCATGAGTCGACATCGACACATGATCTTCGGCATTCGCGCCGGTCGGGATCGAGTCGACCGAAGCGGGATGCGACAGGACTTTGTTTTCGCTGACGATCGATGCTGCGGTGTACTGCGCGATCATCAGCCCCGAGTTCACTCCCGGGCGCGTCGTCAGGTTCTGCGGCAGGCCGCGATTGTGGCCGCCGTCGAGCAGCATCTGCGTGCGGCGCTCGGAGATGTTCGCCAGTTCCGCGACGGCGATCGTGAGGAAGTCCGCGGCGAGCGCCAGAGGCTGGCCGTGAAAGTTTCCGGCCGAATAGGCGAGCCGCTGGTCGCCGCGATAGTTCTCCGGCCAGTTCGCGCAGAACTGCAGATCGAACGGATCGCCTTCGCCGGGGAAGAAGAGCGGATTGTCGGTCGCCGCGTTGAGCTCGCGCTCCGCGATCGCCCGCACGTGCGCAATCGTGTCGCGCGTCGCGCCATGCACCTGCGGTGCGCAGCGGAGTGAATACGCATCCTGCACCGCGCCCGCGCGCTCGACGAGCGTGCTCTCCGCGACCATGCCGCGGATTCGCTGCGCCGACTCGATCTGGCCGGGATGTCCCCGCTCCTCGTGTACCTTTGCATCCATCGCGCGCGTGCAGCCGCACATCGCCTCGAGCGTCAGCGCGCAGACGGCATCGGCGCTGTTCGCGAGCAACTCCGCGTCGTGCACCGCGAGTGCGAGCATCGCCGCCGAGAAGTTCGCGCCATTGACGAGGCCGAGCCCTTCCTTGAACGAAGGCTTCATCTCTTCGGCATCGAAGCCCAGCAGCGCAGGAAGCTCCTTTGCATCCTGTACGACAGGCGCCCCCGCCTGTCCGTCCCAGATGTAGAACCTTCCTGCGCCGAGGAGCGTTGCGAAGAGATGCGAGAGCGGGCAGAGATCGCCGCTCGCGCCGACGGATCCGCGCAGCGGGACCAGAGGGATCACGCCGCGATTGAGCATCGCCTGTACGATGTCGACGAGCTTGCGCCGCACGCCGGAGTGACCGCGCAGAAACGCGTTCACCCGCGTTGCCAGCGCGCCTCGCACGACTTCGGGCGGATAGTAATTCGTGAGGTCGTCCGCGTTGTCGTTGTCGCCGACGCCGACGGAATGCGAGAGGAGGAGATTGCGCTGCAACTGCTCGAGATCGGCCGGCGCGATCGGCTTGTCCTTGAACTCGCCGAACCCGGTCGTGACTCCGTACTCGTGCGGCACATGGCCGCCTTCGTTCCACGCCTTGACGTAGTTCCCGACGACTTGTGCGATCAGCTCTTCGCTCGCGGCAACGCGCGCGTCGCTTGCCGGGTCGCGCTCGACACGCGTCTGCGGATCGCGCGCGATGCGGACGAGCTGCTCGATCGTGAGCGAATTGCCGTCGAGAACGATGGCGGTCATCCCTGCTCACTCTCTGCCAACATCTTCTTCACCGCCTCGACGAGCTCCGAGCGCGGCGCCACGATCTGTCCCGAACGTGCGGCGAGCCATTCCTTCCGATCGCCGACGGCTTTCGCTTTCTCGCGTCCGACGACCATGTCCTTCAGCGTGACGACGCCCTGCTCCTTCTCGTTCGAGCCGCACAGCAGCGCGATCGGAATCTCGCAGGCATCGGCGTACTTGAGCTGCTTGCCCATCCCTTTCGCGGTGCCGAGATAAAACTCGGTCGGGATGCCCGCGCGTCGCAGCTCCCACGTCATCTGCAGGTAATCGCCGGTGAGCGACGGATCCATGTTGAGGACGAGCACGCGCGCCGTCGATTTGCGCTGATCGACTCGCCCGAGCTCGGTGAGGATCGCGAGCAGACGATCGACGCCGAGCGAGGCGCCGACGGCCGGGATGCGCGTGCCGAGGAAACGCATCACGAGATCGTCGTAGCGGCCGCCGCCGAAGACGGAGCCCGCTTTCGGCGCATCGGTGAGGATCGCTTCGAACACCGGCCCGGTGTAGTAGGCGAGGCCGCGTGCGATCGAGAGGTCGAGCGCGACGCGGTCATCGTTGTAACCGAGCGCGTAGAGATGATTCGAGATCCGCTCGATGACGTCGATGCGCTCGTTCGATCCCTCGATGCCGTTGAAGAGATCGCGCACCATCGACAGCACTTCGCGGCGCGAGCTCGATTGCACGGCGAGGAACTTCTCGATGCGATCGACGTTGTCCGCGCTGAGGCCGAGTCCGCGAATCGTGTCGCCCGATTCGTCCTTGTAGCCGCCCATCAGCTCCAGGCGGACTTTCTCGATGCCGATCTTCTCCAGCTTGTCGAGCACGCGGAAGACGTCGACCGACATGTTCTGATCGATCTTCGCGAAATCGAGCAGCAGGTTGAGCACCGCGCGGCTGGAGAAGCGGACGAGATAGCCGCCGACGTTGAGCGCGCTCAGCGAATCGCAAATCCCCGCGATGATCTCCGTGTCGGCGATCTCCGATTCGGTACCGACCGAATCGAGATCGAACTGCGTGAACTCGCGGAAGCGGCCAAGGCCCGGCTTGTCGTAGCGCCAGACGGGTGCCACCTGGTAGCGGCGGAACGGGCGCGGCAGCTCGTTGTACTGCGCGACGACGCGCGCCAGCGGGACGGTCAGATCGAAGCGAAGTCCGAGCGCTTCTTCGTCGGGATTCGAGACGCGGAAGATCGACTGCTGCGCTTCCTGCCCGGCGCTGCCGGAGAGGACGTCGAGGTACTCGACGGCGGGAGTGGAGAGAGGAAGGAATCCGTACGATTCGTAGACGCCGCGAATCGTGTCGATCATCGTTTGCCGGGCCAGCATCTGGTCGGGCAGAAGATCGCGGAGACCGCGGGCGGTCCGGGGTTCGACTTGTTCCGGCATTTGATCCTTGGCCGGAAATTGAAAATTGAAAATTGAAAATTGAAACGGGCCGACTCCCGAATGTTCAATTTTCAATTTTCAATTTTCAATTTCCAAAGGGCGTTTGGTACCGGGGGGCGGTCTCGAACCGCCGACCCCCAGATCCACAATCTGGTGCTCTAACCTACTGAGCTACCCCGGCACGCAGGAACGCGAATGATACTCATCCGTCCGTTCGGCAGCAATATGGAACGTGGAAGGCTGCCGCGGATATTCTCGCCGGAGGAGGAGTCATGAACCGCACGATCGTTGCCTTCCTTTTGCTCGCCGCATGCTCCCAGCACTCCGTTTCCTCGGAACATGCCGGACACGCATCCGCTCCTGCCATGGAGACGAACTGGGCGAAGGCCCGTCTGGAGCGCTCGCCGCGTCATCGCGAATGGGTGACGGTGCGCAACGGCGATCGCAGCGTGAGCGCCTTCGTCGTCTATCCCGAGGTGAAGAACAAGGCGACGGCGGTCGTCGTGATTCACGAGATCTTCGGCATGAGCGACTGGGTGCAGCTCACTGCGGACGAACTGGCGGCGGCGGGATACATCGCCATCGCGCCCGATCTCCTCTCCGGCATGGGACCGAAGGGCGGCGGCACGAGCGACTTCGCTGATGGCAACGCAGTCGGCAAAGCGATTCGCGACTTGCCGCCCGCGCAGATCAGCGGCGACCTCGCCGCGACCGCGGACTACGTCGCGAAGCTTCCTGCCGCGAACGGCAAAGTGGCGGTTGCAGGATTCTGTTGGGGAGGAGGGCAGTCGTTCCGCTTCGCCACGAATCGACCCTCGCTCGCCGCGGCATTCGTCTTCTACGGACCGGGGCCCGAGTCTCCGGAGGAGATCGCGAAGATCCACGCGCCGGTCTACGGTTTCTACGCCGGCAACGACGCGCGCATCGGCGCGACGATTCCGAAGACGCAGGAGCTGATGAAGAGCGCGGGGAAGTTCTTCGATGCCGTCACGTACGAAGGCGCCGGTCATGGCTTCATGCGAGCGGGCGAGGCGCCCGAGCCTGCCGACTCGGGTGAGCGCTCGGCGTGGGCCGCAAATCGGAAGGCGCGTGAGGAAGCGTGGGCGCGCTGGATGCGCGTGCTGCAGGGACTCTGATCAGACCGCGACGCAGAAGAGATCGGCGAACCACTGCCGCGCGTCGGTCCACTTCTTCTCGATCCGGAAGCCGCTGGCGTCCATCAACTCCTGCAGCGTCGTGTCGTCGTGCTTGTACGAGTTCTCGGTGTGGATCGTTTCGCCTTCCTCGAACGAGACGGTGAGTGAGAGTCCGTCGATGCGAACGCTCTGGCGCGTGTGACTCACGAGGTGCATCTCGATGCGGCCGAGCGTCTGGTCGTAGAAGGCGCGGTGGCCGAATGAGGTGAGATCGAAGTGGCCGCCGAGCTCGCGGTTGATGCGGCCGAGGAGATTGAGATTGAAGGCGGCGGTGACGCCGATCGGATCGTCGTAGGCCGGCTCGAGAATCCGCTTCGGCTTGCGGAGGTCGGCGCCGAGGAAGAGTGCATCGTTTGGTTGGAGCGAGGCGCGCACGTTGCGCAGCATCGCGGCCGCCGATTCGGGATCGAGGTTGCCGATCGTGGAGCCGAGGAAGAGGACGATGGTGCGGAGCCGGTCGCGATGCGGAATCGCGTCGATCGCGTTGCGGAAGTCGCCGCAGATCGCGGTGACGCGCAGCGACTCGTACTCCTGGAGCAGCGCGGCGCCGGCCTTCTCCAGCATCGAGGCGTCGACGTCGATCGGGATGTACTCGAGCTCCGGCTGCCGTGCGGAGATCGCGTTGAGGAGGAAGCGCGTCTTGCGCGCGCTGCCGCTTCCAAGCTCGACGAGGCGAATCGGCGACCCGAACTGCGCCGCGATCTCCTCGGCGTGCGAGCTCAGGATCACCGTCTCGGCGCGCGTGACGTAGTACTCCGGCAGCTCGCAGATCGCGTCGAACAGCGCCGAGCCGAGCGGATCGTAGAAATATTGGGGGAGGAGAAACTTCGGAGTGGAGGTGAGGCCGCGGCGGACATCGGCCGCGAAGTCGGTGTAGGAACCTCCCGCGTGCAGCAGCGCGAATCGATGCCGGTCGAGCGGTTGTGCCGCAGCGGTCTGAGAGTCCACGCGGGGATTGTACAAAAGTGCGGACTGGGGAGACCGAGGTGGAGCGCGGACGCCCTCGTCCGCAAGCGGTGCTCTGCAAATGCAAAAGTGCGGACTAGGGAGACCGAGGTGGGGCGCGGACGCCCTCGTCCGCGAGCCGCTGCCGTCGAGGCAGCGGTGTTCTCCAAATGCAAGAAGTGCGGACGAGACGTCCGCACCCCACTTGGGAGCCGTCGAGGCAGCGGTGTTCTGCAAATGCAAATGTGCGGACTGGGAGGGACCGAGGTGGAGCGCGGACGCCCTCGTCCGCGAGCCGCTGCCGTCGAGGCAGCGGTGCCCTGCGGATACAAGAAGTGCGGACGAGACGTCCGCACCCCACTTCAGTGCCGTCGAGGCAGCGGTGCTCTGCAAATACAAGAGTGCGGACGAGGCGTCCGCACCCCACTTGGGAACCGTCGAGGCAGCGGTGCTCTGCAAATACAAGAGTGCGGACGAGACGTCCGCACCCCACTTGGGAGCCGTCGAGGCACCGGCGCTCTGCAAATACAAAATGTGCGGACTGGGGAGGGCCGAGGTGGGGCGCGGACGCCCTCGTCCGCGAGCCGCTGCCGTCGAGGCAGCGGTGTTCTGCAAATGCAAAAGTGCGGACGAGACGTCCGCACCCCACTTGGGAGCCGTCGAGGCAGCGGTGCCCTGCGAATGCAAAAGTGCGGACTCGGAGGGAACGAAGTGGGGCGCGGACGCCCTCGTCCGCGAGCCGCTCCCGTCGAGGCAGCGGTTCTCTGCGAATGCAAGAGTGCGGACGAGACGTCCGCACCCCACTTGGGAGCCGTCGAGGCAGCGGTTCTGTGCGAATACAAAAGTGCGGACTGGGAGGGAACGAAGTGGGGCGCGGACGCCCTCGTCCGCGAGCCGCTGCCGTCGAGGCAGCGGTTCTCTGGGAATGCAAGAAGTGCGGACGAGACGTCCGCACCCCACTTGGGAGCCGTCGAGGCAGCGGTGTTCTGGAAATCAATAGTGCGGACGAGGCGTCCGCACTCCACTTCAGTGCCGTCGAGGCAACTCCACTATCATTCCTCCCTCGAGGTGACCTGCATGCGCGTTCGCGCTCTTCTCATCGTGCTGTTCCTGACGTCCGTGGCGCTCTCCGCCGCGACCGTCAACACGTTGACCATCCCGCCGATCGACTACAAACATCGGACGCTTGCCAACGGGCTCGAGCTCTACTCCATCGAGGATCACTCGACGCCCACCGTCGCGATCCAGGTCTGGTATCGCGTCGGCTCGAAGAACGACCCCGAGGGGCGCAGCGGCTTCGCGCATCTCTTCGAGCACATCATGTTCAAGAGCACGAAGCACATGAAGGCGGAGATGATGGACCGCCTCACGGAAGACGTCGGCGGCGAGAACAATGCGAACACGGGCGACGACTACACGAAGTACTTCGAAGTCATCCCGTCGAATTATCTCGAGACCCTGCTGTGGGCCGAGGGTGAACGGCTCGGGGCGCTGACGGTGGATGACGCCGCGTTCAAGTCCGAGCGCGACGTCGTGAAAGAGGAGTTCCGCTTCCGCGTCCTCTCTCCGCCGTACGGCCGCTTCTACTACGACATCGACAAGGACACGTTCGCGGTGCATCCGTACAAACGTCCCGGCATCGGCTCGATCGAAGATCTCGACGCGGCGACCATCGCCGACGTGCAGCAGTTTCACGCGACGTACTACCGCCCCGACAACGCGGTGCTGATCATCGCCGGCGACTTCGATCCCGCGCAGATGAATGCGTGGGTCGACAAGTACCTCGGCGTCATCGCCAATCCGGGGACGCCGATTCCGCGCGTGACGGCCAAGGAGCCGCCTCGCGCCGATGCGAAGCGCTTCGACGAGCATGCGCCGAACGTTCCGCTTCCCGCCGTCTGCATCAACTGGCTGACGTCATCCGCATCGAGCGAAGACGCCGAGGCTCTCAACGTTGCGGCAGCGATCCTCGGCCGCGGCGAGTCGTCGCGCATGTATCGCACGATGGTCTATCGCGACAAGATCGCGCAGGAAGTCGAAGCCGATGCCGACCTGCGCGAAGACCTCGGCGTCTTCGATGTCGTCACGACGCTCGCCAGCGGCCACACCGTCGAAGAGGCGATCAAGGCGGCGATGCGCGAAGTCGAGTCGATGGAAAAGATCGCGCCCGCTGCGGCCGAAGTGGAGAAGGCGAAGAATCAGCTCATCACCGACGAGCTCCGCCGCCGCGAGACGAATCAGGGAAAAGCGACCGCCCTCGGAACGTCGATCGTGATCGAGCACGATGCGGCCGCGGTGAACAGCGATCTCACGCGATTGCAGGCCGTCACTGCTGCTGATGTGCAGCGCGTGATGCAGAAATACATCGCCGGCTCGAAGCCCTACACGATTACCTACTCGGCGGAAGGAGGCGCGAAGTGAAGCACTTCATCGCCGGACTCGTATTGTTTGCCCTGCCTCTTTCAGCGCAGGTCGCGGATCAGGCGACGCCACCCGCGCCCGCAGCACCGCGTCAGCCGCATATCCCGTCGGCTGTCGAGAAAACCCTCGCCAACGGACTGCGCGTCATCGTCGTCGAGAAGAAGAATGTGCCGCTCGTCTCCGCGCGGTTGATGATCGGCACGGGAGCGGCGGCCGATGCCGCGGGCCACGCCGGTCTCGCGGACATGACTGCATCGCTGCTCACAAAAGGGACGACGACGAAATCGGCCGAGGAGATCGCGAGAGGCGTGGAAGCACTCGGTGCCTCGCTCGACAGCTCGGCGAGCTTCGACTCGTCGAACGTCGATCTGAATGTCATGTCGCCGCGCCTCGCCGAAGCGATGGCGTTTCTCGCCGATGTCGTGCGGCATCCGACGTTCAGGAAGGACGAGATCGATCGCTACAGAGCGGAAACGCTCGATGCGCTCGAGGTCGAGCTGCATGAGCCGCGAGAGCTCTCGGGTTTCGTGCTGTCGCGCGTGGTGTTCGGCGAGACGCCGTACGGACACAATCTGAGCGGCACGCCGCAGTCCATCCGGAAGATCACGCGCGAGGACGTCGTGAAGTTTCATCGCCGTTACTACCGGCCGGACAACGCCGTGCTGGTGATGGCGGGAGAGATCAAGTCCGCGGATGCATTTGCACTCGCGCAGAAGCTCCTCGGCGGATGGAAAGGGGCCGGGCCGAAGCCGGCCGCGCCGAAGCCTGCCGCGCTGCCGCTGAAGCCGCGCGTCGTCGTCATCGACATGCCGGAGGCGGGGCAGGCGGCAGTGTCCGTGGCGCGCGTGGGATTGCGCCGGGCGGATCCGGCGTACTTCGCAGCGCAGGTCGCGAATGCCGTGCTGGGCGGCGGTTACTCCTCGCGGCTGAATGAAGAGGTGCGCATCAAGCGCGGTCTCAGTTATGGCGCGGGAAGCGGCTTCGACTTCCGGCGCGATGCCGGTCCGTTCAGCGCCGGTGCGCAGACGAAGAACGAGTCCGCCGCGGAAGTGGCGGGCCTCATCGCCGATGAGATGAACCGCATGGCGGCGGAGCCGGTGAGCGATGCCGAGCTGACGCCGCGCAAGGCGACGCTCATCGGCGATTACGCGCGCAGCATCGAGACGAGTCAGGGCCTCGTGCGCCGTCTGTCGTCGCTCGCGTTGTACGGATTGCCGCTGAGCGATGTGAGCAGCTACATCACCGCAGTGCAGGCGATCGACGCGGCGCAGGTGCAGGCGGTGGCGAAGTCGCATCTCGCGGGAGCAGCCGACGTGATCATCGTCGGTGATGCGAAGAAGTTCCTCGAACCGCTGAAGGCGCGGTTCAAGGATGTCGAGGTCATTCCGTACGCCGAGCTCGATCTGAACACCGCAAGCCTGAAAAAGAAGTAAGTTGCAGTGCCACCTTGCCCCTCGTGGGGTGCGGACGTCTCGTCCGCACATTTCTCGTTGCAGTCACCTCGCGGACGAGGACGTCCGCGCCCCACCTTGCCGCTCGTGGGGTGTGGACGTCTCGTCCGCACATCTTCTTGCAGTCACCTCGCGGACGAGGACGTCCGCGCCCCACCTTGCCGTTCGTGGGGTGCGGACGTCTCGGCCGCACATTTCCAGCAGTCAGTCAGCGGACGAGGACGCCTCCGGTTTCCTGACAAGCTGTCAGCTTGTCCTACACAATGTGCAGATGAAACGCGCGATCGTCGCTCTCCTCCTGACGCTGTCCGCGAAGGGCGCAACCTTCGATGAGAACGCGGCGCAGCGCTTCGCGAATCTGGCGCTGGCGTGCGTCAACAAGGAGTATCCGAACAAGATCTCGCACAACCTGAGCTCGGATAGGGATGTCGCGCCGCCGCGCAAGCTGACACCCGCGTTTTACGGCTGCTACGACTGGCATTCATCCGTGCACGGCCACTGGCTTCTGGCGCGGCTGGCGCGAACGTTTCCCGATGCGCCTTTCACGAGAGCGGCGAGGGAGGTGCTGCGGCGCGATCTGTCGAAAGAGAACATCGCCGCCGAGGTGAAGTATCTGGAGGGCGAAGGAAGGGCGAGCTTCGAGCGCCCTTACGGACTCGCCTGGCTGCTGCAGCTCGGCGCGGAGCTTCACGAGTGGGACGACCCTCTGGCGAAGGAGCTCGCGGGAAATCTCGTGCCGCTGGAGGCCGCGGCCAGGAAGCATGTCATGACCTGGCTGCCGAAAATGACGAACCCCATTCGCATCGGCGAGCACACGCAGACCGCGTTCTCGCTCGGCCTGATGATCGACGCGGCGCGGATCGAGGGCGACGAAGCGTTCGTCAACCTGTTGACCAAACGGGCGCAGGACTACTACATGAAGGACAGGAATTGCCCGTTGTCGTGGGAGCCGGGCGGCGAAGACTTCCTCTCGCCCTGTCTGGCCGAAGCGGATGTCATGCGGCGCGTCCTGCCCGCGCTGCCATACAGCGTCTGGCTCGGGTCGTTCCTCCCCGATATCCCGATCGACGGCTCTAACAACTGGCTGCACCCCGCGGTCGTGACCGATCGCAGCGATCCGAAGCTGGCCCATCTCGACGGACTCAACCTCAGCCGTGCCTGGATGCTGGAGGGCATCGCCTCCGGCCTGATGGACGGCGACCCGCGCATCGAGGCACTGCGCGCCGCCGCCGCTGCGCACCGCGAAGCAGGTCTCGCAGCAGTGACCGGCGAGCATTACGAAGGCGGCCACTGGCTCGGCTCCTTCGCCGTCTACCTCACGACGGGGAGAGGAATCCGGTGAAGATGCGATGAATCGCAGCTGGCCCATCCTCGCTGTCCCCCTCGTGCTGATCCTGGCCTTCAGCATGGCGAATGTCGAGGCAATCACGACCGGCTGGAAGGCCTCGCAATACGTTCCCATCAGCCAGCCGAAGGAGAAGATCAAATCGATCTATGCCGCGATTCATGCGCGGTCGGAAGCACGCGACGACATCCGCAAGGGTCATCTGACGCTGAAATCGTGGGGACTCCAGCCGATGAACACCTACACGTACGAGGAAGTCCTCCGGCATCGTCTTGGCGTCACGTCGAAGACCGTCGCCGGATGCGTCGTCTGGCCTTCGCAAGTCGCCGCCTGGACCACGTACGACGAAGAGATGGAAAAGGAGATCGAGCGCCGCTTCGGAACTCATGCGATCGAAAAGGCGAACGCCGAGGCGCACGCGCTCACGGCCGCAAGAGACAGCGGGCAGGCATGGTTTGAGGCATTCAAATTCGCCGGCGACGGTGCCCGGGACTGCGGCATCGCCTACGACGCCGCGTCGTATACACGCGTCTACGACTGCAGCGCGCGGATGCTCGCCGCGAAGACGCCGTTCTATTGCCGCTTCGAGCGTTGGATCGATCGCGATCCGCTCGAGGGGCCAACCGCGGTCTACGCATACGACGGCCGCACGCTGGTGTCACTCCCGAACGGCAGCGGAACGCCGGCAACGCCGGTACGTGCGACGCCGCGCTTGCGCGGAATGCGGACGAGCGGAGGACAAACAGTACTGTTCGGCGTCGCGCTGAACTGAGTTAGAAGGATGTGCGGACGAGGCGGTTAGGCCGAGCGCGGAGGCGTCAACTCTCGCGAGGTCCAGATGAAGATCGGTACGGCGAGACAACTCAGCGCCGCGGCCCAGAGAAACGCTGTGCCGAGTCCGTAGCGATTTCCGATTGCGCCGACCAGCAGCGAGCCGCTGCCGATGCCGACATCGAAGGCCCAGATGATGCTCCCGAACGTACGCGCGCGCCGCTGCGGATCCGTCGTGCCGAGGATGAATGATGCGAAGGCGGGATACGCGCTCCCGAATCCTGCGCCGAAGATCACCGCCGACAAGATGAGATCGCCGCGCGTGTGCGCATAGGCGAGCAGCGTGAACGCGATCGGAATCGCGGCGAGTGCGGGATAGAGGATCACCGCGTAGCCGAAGCGATCGCCGAGATGCGAAGTCGTGAGGCGGACGACGACGATCGTCGTGGCGAAGACGGCGAAGTAGAGCCATGGCGGCTGGATCCCGCGCTGGATGGCGACGATCGCGGCGTAGCTCGTGATGCCGCCGTAGCCGAATGAAATGGTCGCGAGACTGAGCGCCGTCCGAACCACGCGCCAGTCGAACAGCGTCGCGACGCTCGGCCACGATTCGGGGAGCTCCGATTCGACTGCGTGAATCTGCGACGACCAGATCGCCATCACCGCCGAGATCACCGCCAGCTCCACGCACACCGTCAGCCAGTCGTAGTGCGTCAGCACCCAGAGGCCGACGGCCGGTGCCACCGCCGTGGCGCTCGTGCTCGCGAGTCCCCAGTACGCCATTCCTTCCGTTCGGCGCGAGACCGGAATGAGCTCGCTCATGATCGCGGAGCTCGACGCGAGAATGCCGGACCAGATCGCGCCATGCACCGCGCCGATCAGAAGCAGAGTTGGCAGATGTTTCACAACGCCGTATGCGATCGAGAAGATGATGAAGAGGAGCGATGCGGTGACGAGCATCCGCTTGCGGCCGACGTGATCGGCAATCGATCCCATGATCGGCGCCGAGAAGGCGCTGGCAAAGGTGTAGACCGACAGAAACCAGCCGGCCTCCGCGGTCGTCCCACCGAGGTCGAGAATGCGCAGGGGAATGCCCGGCAGAAGCTGGAATGCCGAAAAGAACGTGATGAAGGCAAAAAGCCAGAGGCCGGCAAAGCGGGGAGTGAGCAGCGGCTCTTTCACGCGCGCTAGTTTAGTGGCAATGTTTCGGCGCAATTTCACGTTGAGGCCGTCGATGAAAGTGAAGCGCGCCGCGAAATATGGTTTCTGCTCCGGTGTCCGGATCGCCGATCTGAAGGTCAAGCGATTCGCTGCCGGCGGCGGCCGGGGAGCCATCCTCGGCCAGGTCGTCCACAACGAACGCGTCGTCGAGGAGATGGAAAGCCTCGGCGTCCGCACTGTCGAACAGATCGACGCCGTCAGCGAGTCGACGATCATCTTCTCCGCGCACGGCGTTCCCCCTTCCTATCACCATGAGGCGACATCCATCGGCCTCAAGGTTCTCGATACGACGTGCAAGTTCGTCTATGACATTCATCACGAATCGAAGGAAGCGCTCGCCGACGGATTCCATCTGATCTTCATCGGCGACCCGAACCATCGCGAAGTCATCGGGTACACGAATGATCTCGATCCGTCGAGGTACCACATCGTGTCGACGATCGCCGGTGCGGATGCCGTCGACTGGTCGCAGTACGAAAAGCTGAAGGTCTTCTACCAGACCACGCTGAACGCGGAAGATTTCGAGAACGTGGTGCAGGCGATCGAGCGGCGGGCACAGCGCGTGGAGCGTGCGGATACCATCTGCTACGCGACGAAGGAGAATCAGGATGCGGCCCGCGTGCTCGCGACCGATCCCGAGGTCGATATGATCATCGTCATCGGCGGGAAGAAAAGCGCGAACACGAAGCATCTGTGGGAGATCTGCCGCGAGACGAAGCCGTCCTATCTGGTGCAGGGTGTCAGCGATCTCGACCGCAACTGGTTTGCGCAGGCACGAGTCGTGGGTCTCACGGCAGGATCGTCGACGCCGGACTACGTGATCGAAGAGGTCGAGCAGGCGATCGCAGCGATCTGAGTGAAACGGATGACCATTTACCGCAGCGCGGTTGCCGGAATGATCATGCTGCTGGCGACCGCGGCGTCGCCTGCGATGCCCAATTGCGCCGGCGCGTCGTCGAACGTCGAGCAATTCAAGTATTCGTGGCGTCTGCGCGGCGGACTCTCCTGGATCGCGGGGATCATGTTCCCGACGACGGGCGTCGCCGCGATGAAGAACGTGTATCCGAGAGGCTCGCAGATCAACATCAACAGCGAGCTGCTGATCACGGCGACGGATCAGAAGGCCGGCTACTTCGTTTACGAGTCGGAGATGGATCCGACCGGCCAGAAGACGCTGATGACGTATCACGGCTATTCGTGGGGGAAGAAGTCGCGCAAGGAGCGGACGATCTTCGACTACGTGAAGCGCCTCGCGCACATCCATCGCGAGACTCCGGAAAAGAGCGAGAACAAGGACAAGGTGATCTCGCCGGAGACGCTGAAGGACAACACGCTGCGCGACATCCTCACGGCAATCTATTTTCTCCGCCAGAATGCGGACAGCATCAAGGCGCCGGTGCAGACAGTCATCTATTCGGACGGAAAGGACTATCCGGTGATCTTCCGGCCGATCGCGGGCCAGCCCTGTTCGATCGCCGGGCGCCGCATCAACACGCTCGGTTTTGAAATCGTCGACGCGCCGGGCGGCCGCAAGTGGCAGGGCGGCGTGAAGGTGTGGCTCACGCAGGACGAGCGGCGGATTCCCTGCCGCATGGAGATCCGCCAGAGTTTCGCGAGTCTGCAGTTGGAGCTTTCCGGGATCGAGCTCTGCAGTGGTGCGTCTGCGGCGCCGGCCACGTCTGGCACATCGAAATAGATCGCGCTAGACTTTCTTTCGCTCAGCACAACTCCTTCTCTTATGCTCCGCCGGAGGCTTGCGCAGTGCGTCTTCCTGCTGCTCGTTGCGGCACATGCCGCCGCGGGCTCCGGGACCTGGACTCCGATCGGGCCACCGGTCGCGTACCTCCAGGCGATCGCCTTCGATCCGGCAAATCCCAACACGATGTACGCAGGGACGCGCGGCGGCGGTGTGTTCAAGACGACGGACGGCGGCTCGACGTGGATCTCCATCAACGGCGGCATCCTCGGCCCTACGGACAGCACGACGCCGGACGGCCGCTGGATTTACAGCATCGCGGTCGATCCGACGAATACGCAGATCGTCTATGCCGGCGGCGGCGGCTGCTTCTATCGCAGCCTTAATGGTGGGCAGAGTTGGACGCTCCTCTCGTCCACGGTTGGAGCACAGAGTATCGCGATTGACCCGAACAACAGCGCGACCCTCTATGTCGGAAATGGCGGCGGCCTGTATAAGAGCACGAACTCGGGATCGTCGTGGACGGACATCACGGCGGCGATTCCCAGCACGGGCGGGTCCTCTGTGACGAAGGTCATTATGGTCGGCTCCACGATCTATGCGCTGTCGGGCTATCTGTATCGCAGCACGGATGCCGGCGGCACGTTCACGCGCATTGATGGGACGAGCTCCTTCGATCCGCCGGTTCACGATTTCGATGTTGATCCGACGAATGGCAGCCGGCTTTTCCGAATGGATGGCAATTGGGTCTATCGATCGACCGACTCCGGAGCGCACTGGACCGGCGTGTACCAGTTCCCTCCGCCCGGTACGCCCGTCAATACGATCACGATTTCGAAGTCGGCACCGAATACCGTGTATCTCTCGGGCGGCACGGTCTTTTACAAGACGACCGATGGAGGATCGAATTGGAGTGCGTTGAGCGGATTGCCTGCCGAATACATGCGATTCTCTGCTGTGGATCCCTCCAATTCCTCGCGCGTCTTCGCGCTCTATAACTGCCTCGGTCTGTATCGATCGATCGACGGCGGAGGATCGTGGGGACGCGCGGACACCGGCATCGTCGCCCCGATGCAGACGCGGTTCAGCACGGGAGCGGGCTCGAAACTCTATGCGAGCTGTCACTGCACCAATGGGAACGACTTGCAGAGTCCCGTCAGTATCTGGATCTCATCGGATGAAGGGATGACCTGGACGAAGACGGCGACGAATCCGTTTGCGGATACGCCCTGGAATCTCGTCGCGCATCCTTACCAGAGCTCAGTCGTCTTCGCGATCGCGGCGCAGACCTTCGATCATACGGGGCTGATCTCACGAAGTGCGGACGGTGGTGCGACCTGGAGCGCAGTGCACACCGGCCTCCCTTCGACGCGAACACCGCAATCGGTCGCATTCGATTCGTCAAATGCAAATCTCGTCTACCTCGCGAGCGGTGAAGGGGTGTTCAAGAGCACGGACGGCGGTGTGAATTGGGCTGCTACCGCGCTCACGAGCAGTGTCAACAAAGTGTGGGTCGACCAGCGAACGCATGCTGTCTATGCCACGTTCACCGACGGCAGCACCTCTCTTTATAAGAGCACGAATCAGGGCGCTTCATGGACCGACATCGCAGCATCGTCGGGCACGAGCACGATCGACGCATTCGTGGTCGATCCGGCGAACGACGCCAACGTCTGGATTTACGCGATGCACCAGTACTTCCCAACGATCTACAAGACGACGAACGGCGGGAGCTCCTGGACCTTTTTCTACCCGACCGGACTCTCCAACTCCATCAGCGCCTCGGATGTCGTCGTCGATCCGTCGAACGCGCAGACTCTCTATCTCTCGACCGGTGGCGAGAACGCCGCGGCCACGGCCACGCGCGGGATCTTCAAATCGACGAACAGTGGCAGCAGTTGGACGGCGTTCAACTCGACGCTCGAGCCCGATCGCAACGTGCTGCGCCTCGAGTTTTTCTCGACGACGACGCTGCTCGCATCGACGTACATGGCGGGTCTCTTTCACAATTCATCGAGTACGGCGCCGCCCGCTCCCGCGAACGTAGTCGCGACGCAGTCCAGCGCATCGCGCGTCGACATCACCTGGAACGCCGTCTCCGGCGCGACGTCGTATCAGGTGGATCGCAAGTCGGAAGGGACGGGCTACGTCCAGATCGCGACCCCAACGACGAACTCCTATTCCGACACCGGTCTCACACCCGATCGCGCCTACATCTACCGCGTGCGCGCGGTTTCCGCGACGGGAACGTCGGCCAACAGCGCGAGCGATCTCGCAACGACGGTGCTCTTCAGCGACAACAATCTCGCAGCCGGCTTCACGGTGCGTGCAGTGCACATTGCGGAGCTGCGCACGGCAGCGAATGCCGTTCGCCGGCTGGGCGGAATCGGCGACACGACGTTCACCGATACAACGCTGACGAATCAGAAGATCCGCGCGACGCATCTGACGGAGGTGCGCGCGGCGATCGATGCAGGACGCACTGCGCTCGGACTCACGAATGGCAGCTACACGGACGGCTCACCCGCAGGGGTTCCGGTGAAGGCCGTACACGTTGTCGAGCTCCGCTCGCGCGTCCAGTGATTACGTCGTCTTGGCCGATTCGAGCGGGGTGCCGAGGCCGCAGAATAATCCGACGAGATCGAGCAGCTCGGCGACGTGAAATGGTTTTTCGAGAACCACGGAAGGATTGAGATCCAGTTCGCCGGGCTCGAGCTTGTAGGCGCTGATCACGATCACCGGCGCATCCGCCTTGCGCTCGCGGAACCAGCGCAGCCATTGGTGGCCGTCCATCTTCGGCATCGCCAGATCGAGAATCACGAGAAGGATGTCGGGATGCGACTCGACAATGGTCATCGCGACTTCGCCGTCGGGCGCAGTCAGAACTTCGAATCCGTAAGGGCTCAGGAGATCGCGATACGAGGCGAGGAGTTTCGCATCGTCATCGACCACAAGCAGCTTGCGGAGCTTGAACGTGGTCCTGCGGGCTCGAATGCTCAAAGGCTGCTCCCGTCCATGTCGGCTGGTAAAAACAGCAACCAGACGCTGCAAGAAGGCTGCCCGTCACCTCGAGTCCCGCAATGGAGGAACGACGTCCGTCGGAATGCCGCCGGGTTGGGCCACGTCCTTCTTCACCAGCCGGATTTCCCGAGAATCGTAGCGCAGAGGAAGCAGTTTGCCTTTGTGCAGCGAAAGCGAGCGCGGGAGAACGACTCGCAGAACGACGCCACCGCTCAGCACGCCCGAAGTGAACCACGCGCCGTTCCGGAAAGCGGCCTCTTCGATGCCGTAGATCAGGTCGGATTCTTCGCCTGAGGTTGCAACGTGGAATGCATCGGGGCGAATCAGCGCGATGCCGCTTCCTTCGAAAGGAGGATCGGCCATTTCCCATTCGCCGATCACCGACTCGACTCTGTTTCCCCGGATGAAGATCGGAATGATGTTCGTATCTCCCGTCGCCGCGGCGGCTGCAGCATCCGCGGGCGAATGGAAAATCGTCTCAGCCGATCCATGCTGCAGGAGCCGGCCGCGATCGAGGATCGCGACACGATCCGCGAACGCGAGCTCCTCGATGGTCGAGGGCGCCGTGATGACGGTCGTGCCCATGACGCGCAGCAGCCGGTAGAAATCATCTGCGAGCGTGTAACGCTCGGAAGGATTCGCACCTTCGAGCAGGCGGTCCGCGACGAGGATGGCCGGCCGCAGCAGCTCGATGCGTGCGAGCAGCAGGCGGGTGCGCTCCGATGACGAGAGCGTCGCCACCTTTCGATCGATGAGCGCCCCGAGGCGCCAGCGTTCCGCCGCGATCGTGTACTCGTGATGCCTGTCTTCGCGATCGAGGGAGCGGCGCGCGACCGCGGCCACGAGCGCGTGTCCGGTTGACCAGCGCCCCGGCACGTCGAGACCGTCGATGTAGAGCAGCGGGCGGCGTTTCAACGGAATGCGATTCACGGCGCGCGATCCGATGATGATCTCGCCGCGCTCCGGCTTCAGCTCGCCGGCCACGAGTTTCAGCAGAGTCGACGCGCCGCAGCCCGGCGGGCCGCTGACCATCGTGTGCGTCGAGCTCGGGACCGTGAGCGTCAGTTCGCGAATGACACGCGCGGATACGCCGCGCAGAACGAGGTCGAGCACACCTCATTGTAGTTTGGCGGCGACTTGACGAACTTCTCACGGCACCTGTTTCAAACTTCCGCTCAGCTCGGTTCGCATCATGATCGGCAGGAAGTTGGATGGCGAGAGGCGCTCAGCGCGCATTGCACTGCGTCCTCCGCGTGAAGTGAGACTCGGCGAGCAGCCTGCCTTGCTGCTCGAGCTCTCGACTGGCGGAGCGAGAGTGGAACATCAGGAGAGGGTGATGGTCGCCTCCCGCGCGACTCTCCATCTTCCGGGCTTCGATGTCACCGCGCGCGTCCGGTACGAGACCGCGCTTCCCGGTTCCTCCGGGATCGTTTATCACACCGGCCTGCAGTTCACGGACGTCGCAACTCCGGAAGCGACGATGCTGGAGGATCTGCTTCGCGCCGAGGTGCAGCGGCAGGTTGAGGAATGGGAGGCGAACCTCAATGGGGTGCCGATGCCCCCGCGTCCCGTCGCCGGACCGCGATCCTCGGTCTTGCAGCGGTATCTGTGGCTTCACCTCACGAGCCAGGGGTGGGTGAGGAAGGAGACTTCCGATCCGAATCAGCCGCTCGACGGCCTCGCGATCCCGGCGGATCAGCCGCTGGAATCGATTGCTCTGCTTTGCAAGACATACGAAAACGCCGATCCGCGCACGCGCGATTATCTCCGCACGTGCGCGACGCTGGCGATCATGGACCGGATGCGGCGCTCGTAGCTACTGCCGTCTGTGCATGTTGGGGCGCTGCCCCTGCATCTCGCGGCGCTCTTCACGCTTGTTTTCCTGGAAGCGGTCGAGCTGCTGGCGCATCTTCATCCACTGCGTGTCGCTGAGGACGCCGCGCATGTCATACAGCATCATCAGCTCCCGGTCGAAGAGACGCGCACGCGCGTCGCTCACGCGTGCCGCAGCCTTGCGGATCGCTTCGCGATTCAACTGCGGCTGATCGAGCTCGGCCCGCAGCGCGACGTTCGCCTTCTCGAGCTCCGCGCGATGATCGATCAGCTCGTTCATCGCCTTCAGCGATATGGACTCCAGCTTCGACTGCTGGTCCTCGGTGAGGCCCAGCATCTGAATGATCTCGGGGCGGCGCCACCACTTCCCGGGAGGAAGATCCATCGCCGGCGCCGTGCCGGCGAAGGCGAAGAGTGCGATTGCAATGAGGATCAGGCGTTTCATCAGAGTTTCTTTCCTTCGTCGACCCACGACTCCCATTCCACCACGCTGTGGAAGTCGCTCAACTGTTCGCTCTGCCACGGATCGTGCGACTGCTGTTGCGGATCTTCGGCCGTCGCGGGCTGCTGCTGCGGGGCTGGAGCATGCGCCGGCGTTTTGTTCGACGCAACCACGCTCTCGGCATGTTTCGGCTCGGTCGTCTTCAGTGTGAAGACGCTGCCGAGGAAGAACGCGAGAACCGCGGCGGCAGCGACACGAAAGGCGTGCCCGCGCTTCGTTGCCCGTTCGCGGCCATTGTCGATGCGGCGCTGAATCATCAGCCGCTGGCGCGTCCAGAAGGTCTCCGGCTTCTCATGAGTCGTGCATGCGGCCGATTCGCGGAGCTTTCGCTCCAGCGCGTCGTAGCGCGCCGCGCACATCTCGCACGACGCGAGGTGCATCATCACCGGCATCGACTCGCCCGGCTGCATGTAGTACGTCTCGAGCAGATCGGCTTCGCTATAGTGTGTCTTCATCGTCGGACCCCCGGGGATGTTGATTGCGCCAGCCCGCGAGCTCCTTCCGCACCTTGTGAACGGCGCGGAAGAGATGAGCGCGAACTGTGCCGGAGCGCAGCCCGAGGTGATCGGCGATCTCCTCGAGCGAGAGATTTTCGTAGTGACGCAGGCGGAAGATCAACTTCTGCTGCGCAGACAGCCCCGCTTCCGCGCGCGCGATCGCGCCGCGCAGTTGCACGGACATCGTCTCGCGCTCGGGATCGGGACGCTCGTCGGCGGGCTCGTATGCGAGCTCTTCCGACTCATCGTCATTCGAGCGCGTGAAGAGGCTGACGAACTTGCGGCGGCGGAGGAGGTCGCGTGCGCGGTTGATCGCGATGCGCGTGAGCCACGTCTCGAGCTCCGACCTCTGTTCGAATTTCGCCAGGTGTGTGTAGGCCTGCACGAAGGTGTCTTGCGTGATCGTATCGGCCTCGACCTCGTCGCGGACGATCGCATAGGCGACGCGGTAGATCCGCCGCTGGAAGCGCTCGACGATCAATCCGTACGCCGCCCCGTCACCCCCGAGTGTGCGGATGATCAGGTCGCGATCGGAAGGAGCGTCGTTCACCTGGCTCGAGCGAAACAAGGCCACTGTACCCACGTTGGTTGGACGGCTTCTCGGGAGTTTCGTTTACATGGTAACCCGGCGCCTCACCCCTGGCCCCTCTCCCCCCGTTGCGGGGTGAGGGGAACGGGCAATTGGCTGAGCCACACCCCTGTAAAGATCAGGATCCCCGCGACGATCGCGATCCGCCGGATCTCCTCTCCCAGCAGAAACGCCGCGAGAAACAGCGTGAGCACCGGCTGTACGTAGACGTACGTCGCGACGAGCGAGCTGTCGGCGTGGCGCAACGACCAGCCGTTGATCACGTAAGCCAGCACCGTCGGCCCGGCGATGACGGCGGCCAGCGACCACCAGGCCGTCGCCGGAATCGCTCCGAACCGCTCATGCGCGAGCGGCCAGGCGCAGAGCGGCAGCATGATGACGCAGGCGATGGCGAACATCCGCGCCAGCACGAGACGCGATGCGTGCATCGCCATGACCGGCTTCGAGAGCACGAGATAGAAGGAGTACGACAGCGAATTGCCGACGATCATCAGCGATCCGAGCAGCGATCGCGTGGAGCCTTCGATCCCTTCGCCCCACACGACGAGCAGCGCGCCGAGGCCGGCGAGGAGAATCCCGCCGATCTTCAGCGCCGTCGCGCGCTCTCGTCCGCTGATGATCGCGATCGCCAGCGTGAACACCGGAATCGTCGTGATGAGAATCGCCGCGACGTGCGCGCTCGTGAAGGCGAGGCCGGCGAGGAACAACGCCTGATTCGTCACGACGCCGAGGCAGGCGAGGAGCGTGACATCCTTGTTCGGCAGAGGCTTCCATGCGCCGGGCAGCACGTTCAGCAGCAGCGCCGACCCGAGCACGCGCAGATACGCGAAGCTGAGAGGGGAGAAGGATCGCATCCCCACTTTCGAGATGATGTAGTTCAGCGAGAAGAGTGCGGCAACGCTGAAGAGCGCAGCGTGAACGGTCGCCCGGTTCATGAGAGGAGGAGACCTATGGTCAACCACCCATAGGTCCCATAGGTCCTATAGGTCCCATCCGTCCCATTCACTCCCGCTCGAGCCATGCGTCGTGATACCGCACGGGAGGCGGCACCAGCGAGGTCTTGATGCCGCGCACGTCGGGCTTGTGCACGACGAACATCCGCTCGTGGAAGAGGCACACCATCGGCGCCTCGCGCAGCACCATCTGATCGAGCTGCTTGTAGATCTCGGAGCGCTTCTCCGCGTCATTCGTGCGGCGCGCCTCGTTCACCAGCCGGTCGATCTCCGCGGTGTGATAGTGGAATCCGCGCAGCGAGCTCGAGTCGCTGTGGAAGAAGACGTAGAAGAAGTTGTCGGAGTCGGGGAAGTCTGCGTACCAGTTGCCGCAGAACAGCATCCCATGTCCGGGATTCTGCAGCGGTGCGCGCGCCTCGGTCGCAGAGTGCTTCGTCACTTCGACCCTGATTCCGATCACCGCAAGATCATCGATGATGCGTGACACCACGCCGGAGTTGTTGAACTCGTCCGTCTCCCACGTGCGATAGCTCATCGAGAAGCCGGCGCCATAGCCGGCCGAGCGCATGAGACTCTTCGCGCGATCAGGATCGTGATTGAACCCGCGCAGCGCAGGGTCATAGCCGAGAAGGCCCGGCGGCAGCAGCGACTCCGCTACGACCGACAGCCCGGCGAACACCTCGGCGTTGATCCGCTCCTTGTTGATCGCGTAGTTGACCGCCTGCCGCACTTCCACGCGGTCAAACGGCGGACGCGTGTTGTCCCATCCGAGATACGACGTGTGCAACTGCGTCGTCTGCAGCATGTACGGTGCGTAGCGCGGATCCTGCCGGAGCTCGTTGACCATCTTGAGCGGCACACCGTGCGCGCAGTCGATGTCGCCGCGCAGAAATGCCTCGGTCATGTCGCGGAAGCTGCGCAGATCGAGACGGAAGTCCAGCCGATCGAGATTCGGCTCGCCGGGAACGAAGTAGTCCTTGTTCCGCACGAGCGTGACGCGCTCGCCTTCGATCGCCTCTTCGACCTTGAAAGCGCCGGCGCCGACCGCCTTGACGCGGAACTTCTCCATATCGCGCGCTTCTTCGCACGGAACGATCGCCGCCTCGTGCATCGTGAGCAGCGAGAGAAAAAAGGCGAGCGGCTCGACCAGTTCGATGTCGAAGGTGTAGTCGTCGATGATCCGGATTCCGGTGATGGTCTTCGTCTTTCCGTCGATGACGTCCTTCGCACCCTTCACGCCGCGGAGAATCCACTGCCCGGACGATTTGAAGTCGGGCGCGAGCAGGCGGACGAAGGTGTCGTGAACGTCTTTCGCCAGAAGCAGGCGTCCATTGTGGAAGCGGACGTCGCGCTTGAGATAGAAGCGATAGACGAGCCCTGCTTCGAGGACTTCCCACCGTTCGGCGACGTCGGGGACGAGCTCGGCGCCTTCGCCATACTTGACGAGCTTGGCGTGAATCGCGTGCGAGAGGTAGCCGAGTGCGGCCGCCGAGGTGTGGACGGGATCGAGAGTGAGCTGTTGCCAGAGAACCGTGCCGGTCGTGAGCGTCCCGCCGACGTTCGGCTGCGGCAGCGTGAACCGCGCGAGCTCCTGCTTGAGCAGGCTCGATTCGTGGTTCAGCGTGTTCGACATCGTGTTGAGCTCGGTCACGCCGAAGCTCGATTCGCGCGAGCCGCTCTTGATGACGTCCATCGATTTGACGATGGCCGAGGATTCCGAGGCGAGCACGGATGTGGACTCGAGCACGTTCTGCACGAGACCCATGATGTTTTCCATCGCACGGCTGATCGCGCGTGAGCCGGTTTCCTGTTCGCCCATCGCGCGCTTGAGGTGCTTCGTGTAGTCGCGCACCATCGCGGCCTGCTCGCCGATCTTGCGCGAGGTCATCGACTGTTCCTGCGTCGCGGTTGCGGTCTGCTGGACCATCTTCGTGACTTCTTCGATGGCCTGGGTCGCCGCCTGGCTTCCGCGCGACTGCTCTTCGGTGGCACGCGCGATTTCCTGAATCGAGTTCGTCGAGCGGTCCGTGAGATCGAGAATCTTGTCGAGGACCTGTTCCGCGCGGGCGGTGAGGCCGACGCCGTCTCCGACTCGGTCGCTGCTGAGCGTCATCTGCTCCGCCGCGCGATCGACGCCGTTCTGCACGTTCTGGATCAGCGTGCGAATCTCTTCCGTCGAGACCGAGGTGCGCTCCGAGAGATCGCGGATCTCATCGGCGACGACGGCGAAGCCCTTGCCGCGCTCGCCGGCCTGGGCGGCGATGATCGCCGCGTTGAGCGCGAGGAGGTTCGTCTGGCCGGCGATCTCGTCGATGACGCGGACGATCTCGCCGATCTCCTGCGAGCGGGCGGCGAGATCGGCGAGCGCGAGCTTCGCCTCTTCGACCGCCTGCTGGATGTTGCGCATGCCGTTGACCGAACTGCGGACGGCGTCGCGCCCTTCGAGCGCGGCGTCTTTCACATACTTCGACAGCTCGGCGGATTGCCGCGCGCCGCGCATGATCTCGTCGGTGGTGGCGTTCATCTCCACCATCGAGCTCGCGGTCTCGATCGCGAACGAGGAGAAGCTCTCCGTGTTCGTCGCGACTTCGTTGATGGAGGCGATCATCTCTTCGATCGCCGAGCCGGTCTGCTCGACGAACTCCGCGAGCGTGTCGGCGATCCGGCTGACTTCCTCGATCGAGGCCGACATCTGCAGAACCGACGTGGAAGTCTCTTCGGCATTCGCCGACAGCTCTTCCATCGAGGAGCGGACGGCGTTGATCGACTTGTCGATCTGGTTGACCGAAGCCGAGGTCGATTCGGTCGAGGCGAGCTGGGAGGAGGTGCTGCGTGCCAGGATGCGCGCGCGGCCGCTGATCTGATCGCTGACTTTGGAGACGTCGGTCGCCAGTTGTCCGAAGCGGCGGATCGTACGCTCGAGATTCGCGACGAGGGCGCGGAGGGCGGAAGCCATGCGCGCCGACTGCGTCGCGCGGAGAATCTCACGCGCGGAGAGGGAGAGGTCGCCGCTGATGACGCGATCGATCAGTTGAATCGATCCCTCGCGCCGCATCAGCACTTTGCTGAACCACAACTGAAAGAAGACCGCACACGATCCTGCTCCGACCATCGCGCAGGCCATGATCTTCAGCCAGAGCGTCGTGTTCATCTCCGGGATGAAACAGAGCAGTCCAGAAAAGAGAATGAGGGAGGCGACAAGCAGAATCCATCCCTGCTGCGAGCGGCTCAGGTATCGGACGTTCATAGCTCCGCCGCGATGCTAACATGCCGTTGAGCTTGAACGAGTACTTCGCCGCACGCCGCTCCCTCCTCGATGCGGCCCTGAATCGCATCGCGAACGCCAGCGGCGCCCCGCCCGTGCTGGATGCGGCGCTGAAACGGGCGTTCGCTTCGCCCGGCAAACGGGTCCGCGGCATTCTCACGATCGCGGTCGCCGAATCGCTCGGCGTCCGCCCGGAGAAAGTCCTCGATGCCGCCGCGGCGATGGAGATGATCCACACCTCGTCGCTGATACTCGACGATCTGCCGGCGATGGACGACGCGATCCTGCGCCGCGGCGAGCCTGCGCTGCATCGCCTGGTTGGGGAAGACATTGCGATCCTCGCCGCCGTGGCGCTCCTCAATCACGCGTATGGATTCGTCGCGCAGTCCCACGCCGCGCTCAGGCCCCGCCGCTGGCCGCTGGACCAGGTGCTGCAACGCGTGGTTAGTGCAGTCGGCTGGGACGGCAGCGTGGCAGGGGAGTCGGTCGATCTGCACAGCGAAGGAGCATCGCTCGACTTCGACACGCTGGAGTTCATCCACTCCCGCAAGACAGGAGCGCTGTTCGTCGCCGCGGCATCGCTCGGCGGAATGCTGGCGAACATCCACCCCGCACCGCTGCAGCGCATCGAAGTCTTCGCCAAGAATCTCGGCCTAGCGTTTCAGATCACCGACGACATCCTCGACGTCGTCGGAACGCCGGAGCAGATCGGCAAGGATGTAGGCAAAGACGAGCAGCGCCTGACGTTCGTCAAGCTCGCCGGCGTGGAAGGGGCAAGAAAACTGAGCGCGGAACTGGTCGAGACCTCCCTGCAGGCAATCGAAGGGCTGAAGGCTCCCGCCCTGCGCGATCTGGCAATTCTCGTGAGAGATCGGGTGAGATAGGACGAATGGGACGGATGGGACCTATGGGACCTATGGGACCTAGGGGTGGAACTCAACTCCCATTGGTCCCATCCGTCCCATTCCTCCCATAAAAAGACGCCGCGAACAATTCGCGGCATTCTCTGGCCCAAGCTATCGGAGTCGGGCTGAACAAGCTCCTGCTCTGATGGGACCTATGTGTAGAACCGCTCCACCTATAGGTCCCATAGGTCCCAT
>Ga0070741_10004858_pt1 | contig 30808 bp, 28 predicted proteins | sample Coa_R1_4_FD_66440 | JGI IMG/M metagenome (GOLD analysis project Ga0070741, IMG submission 66440) | Surface soil microbial communities from Centralia Pennsylvania, which are recovering from an underground coalmine fire - Coalmine... | ecosystem: Environmental > Terrestrial > Soil > Unclassified ... | reverse complement strand
GATATCCACCTACAATACCGATTATTTTCTTGTGAAGGAAAGCGATCTGAATACCGCCATCGACGCACTAATAAATTCCGGACACACAGTTGAACGTTAATTGCGATTGAAAACCCGGCCTTTCTAACGCTAAGATGCGATTGTTCCCAAGCCATTCACCAGCCGGTTTACGGAGTTCAACTGTGAAACAAACCATAAAATTTACTGTCGCTATCGGAGTAATTTTCGCCCTGATATTTTCCGCGGGCGCGAGAACTCAGACACAGAACAGAAAGCTGAAGATATACATTTCTGTCGACATGGAAGGAGTCGCTGGTGTCGTTACGCAAGACCAGCTCACGCCGGAGGGATTTGAATACAACCGCTTTCGCGAGTTCATGACTCAGGAAACAAACGCGGCTATTAAGGCCGCACAAAATGCGGGCGCGACTGAAATTGTTGTTAGCGATTCCCATGGTAACGGAGAGAATCTGCTGATTGAAGAATTGCCGGCCGACGTAACTCTCGTTCGCTCTTGGCCGCGACCGCTGATGATGATGCAGGGAATAGACGAAACATTCGACGGAGCGATCTTCATCGGCTATCACGCCAGTACCAACAACACCGAAGGCGTGCGAGCGCATACGATATCCAGCGCCCATTTGACTGATATAAAGCTCAATGGAACTTCAATGCCTGAAGCAGGAATAAATGCAGCCATAGCGGGCGATTTCAACGTTCCAATAATTATGATTTCCGGTGATGATGCGATTGCCAAAGAAGCAACTGCGTTGCTGGGCAATATCGAAGCTGCAACGGTAAAATGGAACTATGGATTCCACTCTGCGCGATCCCTCACGCCTAAAGCTTCCTGTGACATAATTGCGGAAAAAGTTCGAGCTGCAATGGCAAGGATCAAAGAGTTCAAACCTTACAAAGTCAGTCATCCCGTTCAGCTGGATGTTACATTCAAAAACTATCGTCCTGCGGAGCTACTGAGCTATCTATCCATCGTGAAACGGATCGATTCACACAGTATCCGGTTTGTGGGTAAAGATATGACCGAAGTTTCCAAGTTTTTGGAATTCATAAACTCGTATGACCAGAACCTTACGCCCTAATTTGGTTCCACTTTATTTTATTTATATTTACTTACAAGATCGGAAACTTTTCATGGGGTACCGGCGTCATGGTAAGTGACGAGAGGATTAGTGAATTCCTCCTCTTGACAACACTTGCCTGAAACTCTACTCAGAAGGTCGGGCCGCAAGGCCCGACATTTTTTTTCGAGCCATTTCTATTGATAGATTGACCGTCGGACCTCTCGAAGTTATGATCCAATCGATCTCAAAATAGGATCACAATCAATGAATACCACTAGTCAGCCGAAAAAAATCAGCCGGAAAGATCGCAAGTCGCTGCGCCACGCGATGGCCGGATTACTGTTGTTTATCCCCAGACTGTTAAAGCTGCTGTTTAAATTGTTGCGTGACAAACGCGTCTCTAATCTGGACAAGGCCATCCTGGCCGGAGCGATCATCTATGTCATCAGTCCGCTGGATTTCATCCCGGATTTCATCCCATTCATAGGTCAGGTGGATGACATTTACATTGTTGCGCTCGCCATTTTGCGTCTAATCAATCGCTCTGGCGAGAATGTTGTCGCACAGCATTGGGATGGCGACATCGACATCAAGGAATTAGCGGAAACGATCGTGAATCTTGCCGTTGTATTTCTGCCAAAGAAAGTCGGCGATGCGCTCGTTCGGAAGGTAAACCAGCCTGACAATCAGAATCTGCGACTTGTGAAAGTTAAGGAAAAACCCGTAAAGTGATTTTCGGATCAGGATCTCGTTATCGGTACGAGACCCTGAACCCGCAGCAACTATCTCAAACTATCAATCTTTGCTCGAATCGCGGTATCGTCGCTCGGATAGGCCTGTTCGCTGAGATAGCTGTTCAATTGCCCGATCGCGTCCAACTTTCTGCCCAGTGACGCGAACGCATAACCCAACGCGCGATGAGTCATAGGCATACTCGGAACCTGGCGTGTCGCGGGGTAAAAACTTACTTCGGAAGTTTCTCCGTATCGTCGGAAAGTAACTGTTAACTTCTCTGATGGATTCGTATTTAAAAGCGCCCTGACTAAGGCAGCATGATCGCTGACAGCTCGACCGTTAATCGCGGTAATGACGTCTCGTCTCTGCAGACCTGCTGTTTCAGCCGGAAATCCATTAATCAGGTCGTAGATCTGGACGCCGTTGTATTCTCTTCCCATGTAGATCCCGAGAAAGGCGCGTCCGCCTGTTTCCAGGCGATCAACTTGACGCTTGAATTGATCCAGTGTCTGCTGATCGGCGACTCCGTCAATGGCAGCAACACTGTTTGCCATTATTTCGTCGACATTTCCGTTGGTGTCTTCACAGGAGGTGCTCAACCGGTAGGCGTATGGAGAATAATATGTAGAGCGATGCCGCACGTGCGGAAAAACCGACTTGAAATCGCGGCCCGGCGAGAACAGAACGGTTGCGGTTACGCCGATACAAAAACATATTAACGAAATCAGTCCGAATAACAGCTTTCTTCGCAGCGACATCTTTGACACCTCCTAAACTTCAGGAATGAACGAGGAAACCTCCCAGTTTTGAAATCCTCGATGTTGTTACGCCCATACATCCAGACCGGTTTCTTTTTTTGGCCTGGACCTGGTTATTCTCTGTCAAACAAGTGCCCTGTATTCAATTCTTTGAATACATTACACGACGGAATTTTTAAGGTAATTGAATTCTAGCACCAACGGTGCCAACTGCAATAATTGCGTGACAAATATTGACGAAACCAGATGGGGATCAAACCGCTATGAGACGCTACCGTCGAACCCGCACGTACGAAATACGTTTTATTCAACGGCCTGCTTCAGCAGCATGATCGTGGCTACGGTTACACACAAGAGTAGCTCGCCCGCAGTGCCACACGAGCTCGTTTTTTAGCTGTGCAATGAGGATTGGTAATCTCTGATATCGACGACTCCCGTTACCGGGATCGCATCGCTGCATGATTGGGCAGCCAGCTCTGCCACGAACAATAGCTCTTCCAGACCTTCGCCATCTTGACCGAACTCTGCTGAGCCGATATAGACGCTCTCTTCATTGGTCAGTTTTGTGAAGCGACGATATATCAGCCTTTCGACCGAATCCCTCAGTCGTAAAACTAAACCGCTGATATCTTCATTGGCGGTTTCAGGGAGGATTGCGACGAATTTGTTCGCGCTGCATCTGGCCAGGAAATCGTACGCGCGCAGACAGGACCTGAGAGCCTCGGCTGCTTCCTGCAGAAACTGGTCGCAGGCAAAGTACCCGTAGTTTTCACCGATCAGATCCAGATTCTTGATCTCAATGGACAGGACCATCAGTTTGTACTTGTGTCTTTTTGCCCTGTTTGCCTCGGCAACAAAGAATTGATGAAGAGACCGCTCGTTTGGCAATCCGCTAAATGAATCGATTAGCGTGTCGGTAAATTCGCCCCTATATTCGAAAACCGGAGCGGGCTCGACCTGGCATTCTTCAGCAATCAGCCGTCGTGCCGTTTCGGCTTCGAGCATTAGTTTCAGCGAGGTTACTTCCAGGTTCAATCGCCGAATACTTGAGGACAGATACAGATATAAGCCGAACGCCGCCGCAATCAGTCCACCTATTATTGTTATTGTGAAATTCTGCATCTCAAGCATCGCTACAAGGCACTCCTCGGCGAAATATGCTGGCAGATCACTTCTGCCTGCGTCCGTTTCCGTTATCGGCAATTTGAGTCACAGCATCATATTCCCAGATAAAGAGGATAAAGAGATGGAAACTCTTTTTGCGGACAGTTATAATTCGGTTTTGCTTTTTATTGATTGAACGAGTACGGTGCTTGTTCGTATAAGGTTTCTAAGAAATGGAAGGAATTCTAATTCTATTATGAGCACTGAGCCAGATGTGGCCCCTGAAATCGCCGACATCGAGCCTGTAAAACACCCCGACGAAAAGCCGGGATCCGAAGTCGTGAAGACGTCAGCGCACAAAATTCCGCCCGGATTGCCTAAATCGATTCTGAGAGAATATTTCGAGTCTGCCGTTGTCACCGTGATAATGGCACTGTTCGGAATTACGTTTGTGGTTCAAGCGGTGAAAGTCCCGACCGGCTCGATGGAAAATACGATAAAGGTCGGTGACCATTTACTTGTCAACAAATGGATATTTGCCCCGAACCATTCAAAATTACTAAGCTGGCTTCCTTACCGCGATATACGACGCGGAGACATTATTGTATTTAAATATCCCGGCGACACTTCGGTTAATTATGTAAAACGAGTGATCGGGTTACCGGGTGAAAAAATAGAAATACGGGGAACACAGGTTTACATAAACGATAAGCCGTTGCCGGAGCAGATCACCTGGACCGTCCCTCCGGTGAATGACAAAGCGGAGTTGAAGCCAAGTCCGACCCGCGAAGCCACCGTGCCTCCTGACAATGCATACAAGCAATTTTATGACGACAAGCCGTTTCGCAAATATAACGTCTTCTACTTCAAGAATGGCGAATATCTCTACGATGATTTCGAGGATAATGCTCCGCATCGCTCCACCGGCAAACTCGATGATGTCCCACCTTGCCTGTTCAACCAGGAAGCGCTGGACTCGAATCCCGGGCTATCATTCGCTAAATTCGGCGTTGGCAGGCCTTGCACGATTCAAGAGGGTCAATATTTTGCGATGGGTGATAATCGCGATAACAGTCAGGACAGCCGATTCTGGGGCACCGTACCGCGCGAAAACATAATCGGGCGAGCCTTAATTGTCTACTGGTCACTGGACGAGGCCGACTTAAACGATCCAAATTCACAATGGGTTCAGTCGCCGGATTCCTCCTCATTCAGAAGGGGCGTAGACACTATTAAATATTTCTTTACCCATACCAGATGGGGCGACACAGGCCGCATAATCAAATAATCGTACAGCGGACTGCCAGCCGGCTTAGGATGCTTCAAATACAAAACTGACTCAGCGACAAATCGCACCGTCAACAGGCTGGCAGTCAGTTGTGTACTTTCTCTTCACTCGCGGAAGTCCACCATATTGTCGAGCAAACTTTACGCAAAGTTGACATCTAACCTAACGAATCCCTTTGAGATGAAATCGTAAATACAAGAGAACTGAGACTGGTTACCTTGCAGGCGCATCAGTCAGGTTAAAAACGATAAATCCGATGGAACAATCGGACATTGTTACGAATAACTCTTCTCGAATTTAATAATTAATTTAGGTTTTAAGGAGTCTGCCGGTGCAAATCCGTCGTTTACCGTCACAAAATGGAATTCTTGCAAAAATATTGGTCAGCGTTCTATTTATCACAACTTTAGGTCTGTCGATCCAGGGCAAAGCGCATAACTCGCTCGGAGTTAACATCGATAATTTTGGACAGATAAATAAAGACTATTATCGTGGTGGTCAGCCAGACCGCAATGGGTTTGCTCAATTGAAGCAGCTGGGCGTTAAGACTGTTATTGACCTTCAGGACGACGGAAAAGCCGAGGAAGAAAGCTGGGTTCGCGACGCGGGAATGCAGTACTTCAGGATCCCGCTCTCCAGCACAAGCAAGGCTACTGACCAGCAGACAGCTTACTTCTTATCTGTCGTTAACGATCCAGCCAATCTCCCGGTTTACGTTCATTGCACAGGAGGACGACACCGTACGGGAGAAATGACCGCCATCTACCGTATCACGCACGACAACTGGACAGCGGATCAGGCATTTCAGGAGATGAAGCAATACGATTGGTATTCAAGGTTCGGACACGGCCCGACTAAGGATTATGTTTACGATTACTTCAGCCGTTACAAAAATACAGTCGTGGGAGTGGCTAAAGATTCGCAAACGAGTGCAACCTCTGCGCAGGTCAAAGCTCAACCATAGTAATTATTTGATTAATCGCAGGATTAATCAGCTAAATCCAGTAGCCAAATGCCCAACCTTCCGTTGGGCATTTTGTGTTTATGAAGGCTTTTGCTCAGGAATCCAGATTTGTGCGCCTTCCGGTATATTAAACGAGTCGGAGTCCGGCATAACACCTATTAGTGTATATTGAATACCATCCAGCGTGAAGTTTTTACCTATAACAGAAGGATTGCTTCCCAGGTGATTTGCCCAAAAAGTTTTTTTTATTATCGCCACTCGCCCGTCGCCACCGAATTCATCTTTGGTAAAAAATCTGCCCAGAAGTGGCTGAGTTCGGGCTGCCTTTACGAAGTCGGCCGTTACGGCCGCACCCTTCACTCTCAAGGTCGTATTTCCGTCTGAATACATATAAAACGCGGCTTTATAGCTGGATTCGGGCGGATTGAACTTCTCCGATTCCGAGTGACAGCCCGCAAATGTCAGTGCGCACAGCAGCGAAAACGTAGCCGCATATTTCCAGGTTCTTTTCATAAGGAAACCTTTCCAGAATTCGGCATCCAATTTACCATGAGCACATTAGAGTTCACGACAAATTAATCAAAAATTAATCTTAGAGGTTAATTGCTGATTGACTTACCCAATCCCCGTATGTTAGAAGGATTGCATATTAGTAATACAGTTCGAAGCGCTTAGCTGGCATTGACCAATGTTGATAGTCTCCACATCAATGCCATTCTTCAGGAGAGTCCAATAAGTTCGAGATTGGCTAGTCGGTAGCGGAATCAGCGATTGACAGTGAACCACTCCAGCCAGAGAGTGGCGGGTTAAAGGGTCTTGTCGATTCGGCTCAGATCATCGACGGACTCATGAACTTTAAATCATTGCGGTAAATTCTCTTAACCGGGTAAGCTACGCAGCGCTTTTCCCCGCAAGATGCGAAGCGATTAAGGCCTATGGCATGAATCATATTTAAACGTTGGTGGAATCCAGCGAAGCAAATCTGGCTATGTAATCCAGCCCCCACCCTGGATGGGTTTCATAGTTATTCTATTCGAACACCGGGCAGACGCTTATCAGCATTCGTATTGATTGAGCTCTTCCTTTTAAAACAATGTCGACCTGAAATTCAACGTCGACGCTTTTACTTTGAACCGTGGGAATAACTGATGTCGACGATATTTCAGGCGGCATCTATCGTAGTCTATGGCAGAAAACACCGATTCGATCAACAGACGCAGCCTTGAGGCAGAGTACGGTCGGCTTTCAAGGATCATTGAGATCGCCGACGAAGCAATAATTTCCCACGATAGTCGACAGAACATAGTTATGTTCAATCAGGGAGCGGAACGAATATTTGGTTATTCGGCCAGCGAAGTCCTGGGAAAACCGCTGGACATCTTATTACCGGAGCGTTTTGCCAACTCTCACCGTCAGCACATTAAGGAATTCGGTCAGTCGCCTGAGAATTCGCGGAGTATGCGGAGTCGTACCGAGATATATGGCCTGCGAAAAGATCGCTGCGAATTCCCGGCCGAAGCATCTATTTCCAAGCTTATCATTGACGGAGAAACAATATTCACGGTCTTTCTTCGAGATATCACCGAACGAAAACATATAGAACGTTTTCTTCGCGCGAGCGAGGCGAAATTCCGCGGAATTCTGGAGTCTGCGCCTGACGCGATTGTAGGAGTTCATGCTAACGGACGGATAATAGTCGTAAACACCCAGGCGGAAAAGCTATTCGGCTACAACCGTGAAGAGCTATTTGGATTGCCAATTGAAACGTTACTGCCAGATCGTTATAAGGCCGGCCACGCCAGCCACCGAGCCGGCTATTACTCTGATCCACAGACCAGACCCATGGGAGCAGGGTTCGATCTATACGCTCGCAGAAAAGACGGCAGCGAATTTCCGGCAGAAATCAGCCTAAGCCCGCTCGAAACAGATGATGGTGTGATGGTAATGAGCGCCATTCGTGATATCAGCGAGCGCAAACAAATGGAAGTTGCGCTCCGACAGGCCCGCGATCAACTGGAAGCTCGCGTTAAAGAACGAACCGCCGAGCTGGAATCTGCGAACAGCCAGCTGCAGCAGGAGATCGCCGAGCGCAAACGAGTCGAGGCTTTGATTAGCGCTTCGCTGGAAGAAAAAGAACTGCTGCTGAAAGAGATTCATCATCGGGTTAAGAATAACCTGCAGATCATTTCAAGCCTGCTCAACCTGCAATCGGCTTGTCTGAACGATCCACGAGCTGCGGAGGTTTTCAAAGACTGTCAAAATCGAGTTGCCGCGATGGCACTCATCCACGAGCAGTTGTACCAATCAGGTAATCAAAGCGGTGTAGATTTGCCGAATTACATAAAATTACTCTGTAACGACCTTTTGATCTCGTATGGGGCAGATCACTCCAGAATCGAGCTGACACTCGACTTGAAACCGATCTTCGTCAATATCGACACTGCGATCCCTTGCAGCCTCATTATCACGGAACTTGTTTCGAATTCCCTGAAACACGCATTCCCAAACTCCAGAAAGGGCCGAATAAACATCACTCTCGATCCAAATGATAGCGACGGTTTCCAGCTTGTCGTAAGTGACGATGGTGTCGGTCTCCCCGACGGTATCGACTATCGAAAAACAACATCTCTTGGTTTGAGACTGGTCAATGCGTTGACGGCTCAACTAAGAGGCAATATTGAGTTTCTTTCTGATGGCGGCACTCAGGTTCGAATTAACGCCAACTCTGCCAAGTATAAGGAAAGGATCTAAAGTGACTTATGCTCAACTCACAAGTCCTTATCGTTGAAGATGAGAGTATTGTCGCTTTGGATTTGCAGGCAAGGCTGAACAGGATGGGGTTTAAGGCCGAAGTCGCATTTTCCGGCGAAGAAGCCGTCGCCGCCGCGACCGAACAGCATCCCGATCTTATTTTGATGGACATTGTTCTGCCCGGAAGCCTGGACGGTATCGAAGCCGCCGAACAGATTCAGAATCGTATCGATGTACCAGTTGTATACCTGACTGCATATTCGGATGAAAAAACCCTTGAACGCGCAACACAAACAGGACCATACGGTTATCTGCTGAAACCGTTGAAAGAACGTGAACTGTACCCGATGCTGGAAGTAGCAATGTACAAGCACGGCCTCGAAAAACGTTTGAGGCAAAGTGAGGACCGTTATCGCGATCTGGTAGAGAACAGCAGTGAATTCATCTGCACCCACGATCTGGCCGGAAATATCCTTTCGGTAAACAAAACCGCCGCTAAGAAGCTTGGCTGTAGTCAGCAAGACGGCAAAACAAATATTCGAGAGATTCTTGCACCGGAATCCGCTGACAAGTTTGACGACTATATGTACGAGATCCTGGCTAATGGTCGAGCCAGCGGGATAATGCTCGCGCTGACCAATTGTGGTGAAACGCGAGTTCTGGAATACAACAACTCCCTGCGAGTCGAAGGCGTCGATAAGCCAATCATTCGTGGAATGGCCCGCGACATCACGGAATTGCGACGAGTGCAGCAGGAGCGCGAGGAACTGCTTTCGCGTGAAAAGGCCGCGCGCCGGCAGGCCGAAGAGGCCAGCCGACTCAAAGATGAGTTTCTGAGCATTCTTTCACACGAGCTGCGAACTCCACTGACTGCAATAAGAGGATGGATACATCTGTTGCGTCAGGGCGACTTAGGCGAAGCCAACGCCCAAAAAGCTATAGATGTAATCGAGCGCAACGCCCTGACTCAGACTCGCATTATCGAGGACATTCTTGATACTTCACGAATAATCACAGGCAAATTCAGACTCGATCCCATGAGCGTCTATCTTCCTACGATCGTGCTGAGTACCATCGACAGCTTGCGGCCGGCAATTGAGTCAAAAGCGATCAATCTCCAGATTGATGTTAATCCCCACATCGGCAGAGTTTTCGGAGATTCGACTCGCCTGCAACAGATCGTGTGGAACCTGCTTTCCAATGCAGCCAAATTTACCGGCAGAAACGGTGAGATCGCCGTTCGCCTCGACACTACTGACGATGGCTACGCTCGCCTTGCCATAAGTGACAACGGCTGCGGAATTGACCCGGAATTCCTTCCGTATGTGTTTGACAGATTCAGACAGGCAGACTCTTCCGCAACAAGGATCCATGGTGGATTGGGATTGGGGCTTTCAATCGTGCGTCACCTGGTAGAGCTGCACGGCGGCAGCGTCAGTGCGGAAAGCGAGGGGCTCGGACGGGGCGCAACATTCATTGTCAAATTGCCATCGAACGGATCCCATCAGAAAGAAATCGAAGAACCGACAACCATTGCTGTTGCGAGCAACACTCCCGGTGACAAACCGAACTCACAGACACCCGAACTCTCGATCATTCGCGGTTTGAAGATACTGATAGTGGAGGATGAGGAAGACGCCCGCGATGTTTTCAGCACCATTCTTTCTCGAAACGGAGCTGAGGTTAAAACAACATCGACAAACTCGGAAGCTCTCAGAATTCTGCAGGAATGGCAACCAGACATATTAGTGTCAGAGCTGGGACTGCCATTGGAGAGCGGACACGCGTTGATTAAAAGTGTCAGAGCTCTCGATCAACCATATCGAGATATCCCGGCCGTGGCGTTCACAGCTTACACGTCGGAAGAAGACCGAATCCTGACCATCGAATCAGGTTACCACGCCCATATATCGAAACCAGTCGATCCGGCGGAATTGGTTGCGGTAGTAGCAGCATTGGCAAAAACAAGGAATAGGTGATAACGACCCGCAGTCTTAATCGTGAGGGAACTTGGCCCAATGAACAACTCTCAAATACTTGTCGTCGAGGACGAAACAATAATTGCTCTGGACATACAGAGCAGGCTACAAAATCTGGGGTTTGAAGTCGAGGTGGCCGCCTCCGGAGAAGAGGCCCTACAAAAAGCAAAGGACACTCCGCTCGACCTGATTCTAATGGACATCGTGTTGCCTGGTTCAATTGACGGCATTCAGGCCGCAGAGCGCATTCACGAAGAGTTCGATATACCGGTTGTTTATCTGACGGCCTACTCGGATGAAGAGACGCTTCAGAGGGCAAAAATGACTCAGCCTTTCGGGTATCTGCTGAAGCCGCTGAAAGACCGCGAACTTCGCGCCACCGTCGAAATGGCAACTTATAAGCACACGCTGGAGAAAAGGCTTAAAAAGAGCGAAGAACAATATAGAACTTTATTCGAAAGCCTTCCTCATCCGCTGTGGGTCTACGACGTCGAAACCCTGGGTTTTCTGGAGGTTAACGATGCCGCCGTTCATCAATACGGATATTCCAAGGAAGAGTTCCTCGCGATGACGATTAAAGACATCCGTCCGACAGAGGATATGCCAAAGCTGACGGATGCGCTGGCTCATCTTAAGAAAGGCTTCGATCTTGCCGGAATATTCAGACATCGGAAGAAGAGCGGGCAAATTATGTATGTCGAAATCCTATCTCACCCAATCGATTTTGGTGGCAAACAGGCAGAGGTAGTTCTTGCCGGCGATATCAGTGACCGCATAGCGGCCGAACAGATGCGGATGCGCAGCCTTCGACTATCTGCACTGCGAGCGGAAGTTTCGGTCGCCCTCTCCCATCCAGGCAATCCATTACGGGAACTGCTGCAAGTTTGCGCTCAATCGGTAGTGAAACATCTTGATGCCGCGTTTGCCAGAATCTGGACCCTGAATAAACGGGGCGACGAACTGGAACTTGAGGCGAGCGCCGGAATGTACACCCATCTGGATGGCTTTCACTCTCGCGTACCGGTTGGACAGATGAAGATCGGACTGATAGCTGCCGAGAGAAGACCCTATCTAACAAACGATGTCATCAGCGATCCACGAGTCGGTGATAAAGAATGGGCCAAACGAGAGGAAATGGTTTCATTCGCCGGCTATCCGTTGATGGTCGAGGAGCGACTGATTGGCGTTATCGCAATGTTTGCTAAAATAGCTCTCACAGACGACGCATTGGATGCACTCGCGTCTATCTCAGAATTGATTGCACAAGCCATTGACCGCAAGCATACCGAAGCGGCTTTGCGAAAAAGCGAAGAGAGGCTTCGTCAGTCGCAACGCCTTGAAGCGGTAGGTCAACTGGCCGGAGGAGTCGCCCACGACTTCAACAATCTCCTGACAGCCATTATCGGATACAGCGACATTGCTCTGATGAGGTTAAAACCGGAAGATCCGTTGACGCCCGCTATCACAGAGATCAAGAAGGCAGGAGATCGTGCGGCCAGCCTGACCAGGCAATTGCTTGCCTTCAGTCGCAAACAGATGTTGCAGCCCAGGGTCATCAATCTGAATCGCATAGTATCTGAGATGAACAAAATGCTGCATCGTCTGATCGGCGAAAATATCGAGTTGATCGAAACGCTGGAGGCAAAGATAGGCAGCGTCAAGGCCGATCCAGGACAGATAGAGCAGGTCATTTTGAACCTGGCAATCAACGCCAGAGATGCAATGCCAAATGGAGGCAAACTGACAATCGAAACCGGGAATGTCTTTCTGTCTGAAAATTATAAGGCGCAACATGTTGGCGCCGGCGACAGTACTCACGTAATGCTTGCGATCAGCGACACGGGAATCGGAATGAACTCCGAAGTTCAATCCCATATATTCGAGCCCTTCTTTACAACCAAGGAGGCTGGAAAAGGAACTGGCCTGGGACTTTCGACCGTTTACGGGATAGTCAAACAATCGGGAGGCAATATCTGGGTTTATAGCGAACTCGGGCGAGGGACAACTTTCAAAGTGTACCTGCCGAGGATCGACGAGGAAGCTGAAGAACTAAAGAAAGTGATACATTCGGGCGAGCTTCCGACAGGAACCGAAACCATTCTTTTGGCGGAAGATGACGAGCAGGTTCGCAAGCTGACAACAGCTGTTCTGGAACAGCAGGGTTATCACGTTCTTGAAGCAGCAAATGGCGCAGCGGCGCTGTCGATTTGCGAAAAACACCAGGCCGGCATCGACCTGCTGTTGTCCGATGTAATAATGCCCGAATTGAGTGGTCCGGAGCTCTCCGAAAAACTAAGAAGTTTACGCCCACAGATGAAGATGCTGTTCATGTCCGGCTACACCGAAAGCGCAATAATCAATAACCGGTTGTTGGGTGCTGAAGCGAATTTTATTCACAAGCCATTCACGCCAGCGGCGCTGGCATTCAAGGTACGAGAGGTACTGGATAAAGAATAAATTGTTGCACTTTCACAGACAGCAATTTTCAGGCGCGCGGCGCTTCGCTATAATATTCGCGCACTTCTTTTTAACCAATAACATAGATCGAACTGTCAACAGACTGTGCTGTTCTGCTGTAAGGAGTCTCGTCAGTGGGTAAGGAAATCACCCCGTTAATTTCTCGCCGTCAGGCAATCCTCTCATTCGCGACGATCGGTGCGGGAGCGTTGATTACGCCACATTCGATCTTTGGCGTTTCAAACGCGAAGGACAAGATTCGATTCGCGATTGTCGGAGATGTCGGAACAGGCGATGGCGATCAAATAAGGACCGCAAATCAAATGGCTGCGCAGCATAGCAAGGGAGCGTTTGATTTAGTTATTGCCGCTGGAGATAACATCTATCCGAATGGAAGCGGCAAGTATTTCGAGCGCCACTTCGAGCAACCGTTTTCCAGCCTGCTGCGTGACCGGGTCAACTTCTACGCCGTACTGGGTAACCACGATGTTAAGAGCGGACGAGAGGATCAGAACCAATATGCGCTCTTCAATATGAAGGGCCGTAATTACTATACGATCAAACAGGGCGACGGACTGGCAGAGTTCTTCATGCTGGATTCAACGGATTTTGATAACGTACAGGCGGCGTGGCTCGAAGATGCGTTGAAAAAATCGACAGCGAAATGGAAGATCGCGGTCTTTCATCATCCGATCTATTCGTCCGGTACCAAGCACGGCTCCGATATGCGGCTTCGCAGGCAAGTAGAACCACTGCTGACAAAGTACGGAGTCAAAGCGGTCTTTTCCGGGCACGATCACATCTACGAACGAACCAAACCGCAGAACGGCATTCAATATTTCGTCACCGGCGCAGGAGGGCAATGCCGCCGTGGGGATGTAAATCTTAGAAGCGATTTCAGAGCCGTCAGCTACGACGAAGACAATCACTTTATGGTCGTAGAGATCGACGACAAACGCATCTCATTTCAGGCGATCTGCGAAAACGGCTCAATTCTGGATAGCGGTATCGTCAAATAAATACCGTAACGGCACGGCTCTTCCCTGCCCTGATCGTAAATCTACCTGTAATTCCTACTTTATCGGAATCGGGCCTCGGCCGCCCATCAATCCGGAACATATTGAGAAAATCCGTTATCGAAGATAAGCTTATATTCCTCTCCTCCACAATTCCCCAGAGAAGTTTAACCCACACATTCTTCTCCAGAGTGCTATGGCAGAACAACCGTCCGATACTCAGAAAAAAGATCAGGCCGAGCAGTTAAAGCAGCAGGAAGACGTAAAAAGAGCGTTCAAACAGACTACGACCAATAAACCCCCAGGACACCCAAAGGCCAAAACAAAAGACAAACTATTGCTCGGAACGCACCTGGTCATAGTTCTTGCGCTGGCCGCGATTCATTACCTGTTTCGTCTGAACTTTAAGCTCTTCTCGTTCATCTCTGTTTACATACCACTGATCCAGCGCCTGATCACGGCTGCAATGCTGCTTGTCCTGATATCGGCAATCGGCAAGGTCGTAGATATTTACCTGATCGGCCAAATCGAAGATGCGGCCTCGCGGTTCAATCTGAAACGCATACTTAGATTAATAGTTGGATTGGTAATCGCCTTTATAGTCATCTCTGTTCTGTTTGCCAACTGGTACACTGCTATTGTTTCGGTCGGCGTGATATCGCTGATCCTGGGATTGGCGCTGCAAACTCCGATAACAAGCTTGATCGGCTGGATCTATATCCTGGTCAGAACACCATATCAGGTTGGGGACCGCATAAAGATCGGCGATTCCACAGGCGATGTAATCGACGTCAGTTATCTGGACACTACTCTGTGGGAATTTGGCGGTCAATATCTTTCGACAGATCACCCGAGCGGTCGTGTCATCAGATTTCCCAATTCGAACATTCTCAGCACCGCAGTTTACAATTACTCGTGGCCGCTGTTTCCGTATATCTGGAACGAGATCAAATTCAGTGTTGCCTACACCAGTGATCTTGAGTTGGTCGGCAGTGTTATGCAGAGAATCGCGGAAGAAGAACTGGGTGAAGCGATGATGGAACGTGTTAAGGTGTTTCGCGAGATTCTTGCCCAGACGCCTGTAGACGAGCTGCAAGTCCAGGAGCGGCCGGTGGTTGTCTTTCGTGTTAATGATAACACGTGGCTTGACGCAATAGTGCGTTACCTGGTTCATCCGAAGGAAGCCGGCCGGGTAAAAACGAGGCTCATACAAAAGATGCTGGCAGAGCTTAACGCTAATCCGGACAAGGTTCTGTTTCCGAAAGGAGATAATCGTTGAAATCGCCATCACGCCGAACCGCTCTTGCGATTTCCGATCTTGATTTACATCGACCAATTTCAATCTGCTGTGTAAACAGCGAAAAAGAACAATAACAAAACCGACGGCAACGCGACGAGGGATTGCCATTTTGGTAGCGATATTAATGAGGTTACAAAGCCCACCAACATACTACCCACCTGCCATCTATCCATCCAAACAGGCGCCGCTGGAGGACTTGGAACATAATATGCATAAGGATATTGATAATAGATTATGAGTGTGGCGATAAGAGCGTTAATTGCCGCGGCCAAAGCTAACCAGGCGAGGATCTTCCGAATGGTATTTATCCGACTTCGTTTGTAATCTGCCGTCATTTTCAATTTTACAGTGAAGGCGATTTATATCTTAACTTTCACAGATTCCACGGTTTGCACAAAAACAAAGCGGTCCGAAACAATGAAGCTTAACAGCGAGCACGACAGGATCGCTGTGACATTGGCGATCAACACCGGCCATCCCGCAAAACCGACAAACAATCGCATCAACACCAGATTTCCAAAGAGCGAAATCGCTCCGGTCGTCAAATTGAATCGAAGCAGCGCCGCCATTTTCCCCAACACACCTTCTGTCATTCTGTCCGCCCAGGTCCAGTTCGTATGCCAGACGAAGTTGTGCAGGATAGAAGCTTCGACTGAAATGCCAGTTGCAATCAGATAATGAACTCCGGCCAGCTTTACCAAACTTGAGAGAATCGCAAGTTGCAGCGCTGTACCCATAATTCCCACAGCGTTAAATCTCAGCCAGTCTCTGACCGTTGATTTCCAGCTTCGAACTACCATCGCCTAAACCCTTTCCGCGTGGTAAAGGGTTCTGATGTTTTTGGCAGCCGAAATAAGCAGCATAAAGAACATACAAAATGCCGCGATGCTGCAACCCACGTCAAAGAATTTGAACGGTTTATGAAACACGTGCGCAATCGGATGATATAGCGCAAAAATATTTCCAATTATCAGCAGCACCCGAATTTCCGTCGGGCTGAATTTCATATAAGAGAGTTTGAAGACTCCGACGCTGTAAGTCGCCAGATAACTTTCCGCGGAAAACATCAGAAAAGCTACCAGCAGTGCCGCCGCAACCATTGGTGTGATATGTCCCGAAAATGCGAGACCGGTCATTATCGCGAACGCGCCCAGAACGTCGATGATATGATCGACGTAAAAGCCATAACGAGGACGCAGTTTGTTTCGATAACGTGCCAGCGTGCCATCCAGACTGTCACCAAACCAGTTAATGACAATGCAAAAATTTACAAAGTAAAAAAATGGCGGCCATTTTGATGTGAGAGCATAAAAGACACCCGCAAGTACTTGACCAGCAAAGCCTAATATCGTCAGATGGTCGGGACCTATAAAGTCAGGTATTCGGCTGGCCGCCCACCTGAGAAACCGTTTTTCCAGAGGCGCCAAAATGCTTTCCTGTGTTCTGCTGTGGTTCTTGAAAATTCCAGAATCGCTGACTAGCGTTTTGTCACTGATCAAAACGTCTACCCCTGTTTTATCGGTTGATGTGATCTCCATAATCTTTAAACCTCACAATCGACGTTGTTCCATCTACAGGTCAAAGAAGGCCTGTCCGCGCAGAGAACTCTGAAATTTTAGAACCTAAAATTTTGAATAACTTGACCTTGATTCAAAGCCTGACACCACAGGCGAAGATCATAGTGCATTGAATGTGCCAGACCAAAAATGACCGCTAACCTCAGAAATCGCAGGGCTTATGTTATTACCTGCGCGAACGGACCATCGGTTGAGCGCAGGATCAATCGGACAGGTGTCACAGGAATCCGACATCACAATGAAAAAGGCCGCCAGTTTAAGCGGCCTTGTTGATCAATTGATCCCCTACCGGAGATGTGCTGCTCGTGAGCTCTAATAGTACGGGTGGAAGTAACCAAATCTGTCGTAGTACCCCGTCGGGTGGAATCGGCCGAGACCGTCGTAATAACCGGTCATTCTGTAATTGTGACGGCGCATCCATCTGTCATCCCGGTCCCAACGACGTTCCATTCTTCGCTCCACTCTTCGGTCGTGTCGTTCCCACCTGTCGTCTCTGTCCTGGGCCTTCACTGTTGGGCTGGTCAGCGCGCCGATGGATACGATCGACAAAGCTGACAATCCAAGAGAAAGCACTGCTTTTTTAAGAAAATTCATTTTCATAAATCTCCTCCTTGAGACTTTTATTACCCAAAAAACAATGGGGTAAATTATTAATCGTCTCAGCCAGTTATCTTGCATTTCGCGTGCCCATAAATAACCTGAAAATCGTTCTGGATTCGGATGGAATACAGCATCATGGGAGCGTCTTTCCGTGTGGATACCTACTGATTTCCGTCAAACTCGAGATGAGCACGGGCATAACTGTTTGACACTTGACAACGAAAGCTCGAAACTAGCCTTGATGAACCTGCAAGAGTATTTCGAACGCGCAGTTCGCGAAGTAAATAAATCGCTCGATCAGCTCTTACCGTCAGAACAGACCGAACCCCGAAGCATTCACCGGGCAATGCGCTATAGCGTCTTCGCCGGCGGAAAACGCCTCCGTCCAGTGCTGGTTCTGGCTAGCGGCGAAGCATTTGGCGCCGATCCCAGCGATCTGCTCCCGACAGCGTGCGCGTTAGAGATGATCCACACTTACTCGCTTATTCACGACGATCTGCCAGCGCTCGATAATGATGATCTTCGACGAGGCCAGCCGACCTGTCACAAAATGTTTGGCGAGGCTATGGCCATTCTGGCCGGTGATGCACTGTTAACCAGAGCATTTCAAATCCTGAGTGAGTCTTCGCTCGGCAATATCAGTGCTCAGCAGCGAATACAGGTGCTTAACGAAGTCAGCTCAGCCGCCGGAACTGTCGAAGCCTTGATCGGCGGTCAAGCGTTGGATTTAGAAGCAGAAGGCAAAGAGATCGACAAATCGGCGCTTGAAAACATTCATCGTGGAAAGACCGGAGCGATGATCCGTGCCGCAGTCAGATCCGGAGCGATAATCGCAGGCGCAGGTCCTTCGGACCTGCAACAACTGACAATATACGCGGAAAAGGTCGGACTTGCGTTTCAAATAGCTGACGATCTGCTGGATGTCACCGCTACAAGTGAGCAGCTAGGAAAAACGGCTGGTAAGGATCTCGCCGTCAGCAAAGCGACGTACCCGGCCGTTTACGGAGTTGAGACATCGAAAGAGCTTGCGCGGCATCTTAGCGATCAGGCTGTTGAAGCATTATCAGGGCTGGATGCAGACACCGGCATTTTGTCGGAGCTGGCTAAGTTCGTCGTTGAAAGAAGTTCATAATGTACATTGGGCTGGCAGCCTGTCGGACCGTTTTTTCTCGGCCGACGCTTGTGGAACCGGACTTAAGTGATTAAAATTAAGATGCTTCCATAGGTTTGCGCTAAAAAGTTCTTTGCGCTTTCGCCCGCATCCAATTAAACTGCTGTTGCGGCATCTGTGGCAGAATGGAGTATTGAGAATAAGATGGAGAACCTGCTCAGTTCGATTAACAGCCCCGAAGACCTGCGACGTTTACCTGTTTCAAAGCTGCAGCCTCTGGCAAATGAAGTTCGCGAACACATTATCGAAGTCATGTCCAAGATCGGCGGACACACTGGTGCAAGCCTTGGCGGCGTCGAATTATCCGTTGCTCTGCAGTACGCCTTCAACACGCCGCGCGACAAAGTGGTTTGGGACGTCGGTCACCAGGCCTATGGGCATAAAGTCGTTACCGGTCGGCGCGACCAGCTTCACACTATCCGCCAATACGAAGGGATCAGCGGTTTTCTGAAACGTTCGGAAAGCGAGTACGACGTCTTCGGCGCCGGCCACGCAGGCACTTCGCTGTCTGCCGCGCTGGGTATTGCGACTGCGCGCGATTTGAACAAAGACGATTATCACGTCTGCGCAGTTATCGGCGACGCCAGCGTTATTAATGGTATGGCGGTAGAGGCCTTGAACAATCTGGGGCACATGCAGAAACGCATGATCATTGTCCTGAACGATAATGAAATGTCAATCAGCCCCAGTCTCGGCGCGTTGACCGGCTATTTGAATCGTATCCGCAGTGGACAGGCATATAACCAGTTCCGAGATGAATTCGAGACGACTATAAATTCGTTTGGGATGTTTGGTCGCCTGATTTTCAAACTGGCCAAAAAATTCAAAGACTCTTTCACTCGAATGTTCGTGCCCGGTGTGCTGGCAGAAGAACTGGGCATTCGATATATGGGTCCGATCAACGGTCACGATTGCGCGGCAATTGTCCACGCCCTGGAAGAAGCAAAACAATTAAAGCATCCAGTGATTATTCACGCTTTGACAGTTAAAGGTTACGGCTACGGTCCGGCTGAAGCCGATCCTCCGAAATGGCATGGAACGTCGGCGTTTGAGATTTCAACTGGAAAATTCGTAAGCTCGCCGTCAAAAGCTCCGTCCTATACCGGCGTTTTCGCCAACGCAATGGTCGACCTGATGAAACAGGATGATCGCATTATTGCCATCACCGCCGCGATGCCGGAAGGTACCGGCATCGATAAGGTCATGAAGGAATTTCCGTCGCGCACCTTTGACGTCGGAATTGCCGAAGAGCACGGCATTACATTCTGCGCTGGAATGGCTACAGAAGGATTAAAGCCAGTTGCGGCGATCTATTCAACTTTCCTTCAACGGGCGTTCGATCAAATCTATCACGATGTTTGTGTGCAGCATCTGGACGTCACATTCGCGCTGGATCGCGCGGGCATTGTCGGAGCGGACGGTCCGACGCACCACGGTTTGATGGATTTTGCCTACATGCGCGTGTTACCGGAAATGATCGTGATGGCGCCGAAAGACGAAAACGAATTCCGCCATCTGTTAAAGACCGCAATCGATCACAAGGGGCCGGCGACTATACGGTACCCTCGGGGTAACGGCATCGGCGTTCCGATGGACAAAGAGATCCAGGCGCTGGAGATCGGCAAAGCTGAAGTCATCAAAAACGGTGGCGACATCGCGATGCTTGCAATCGGAACGATGGTCTATCCAGCTATTAAGGCAGCAGAACGTCTTCAACAGGAAGGCATTCAATGCACGGTGATCAACGCAAGATTTGTTAAGCCATTAGACACGGATCTGATACTGGCGCTGGCGCGAACGAAACGTTACCTGTTCACAATCGAAGAGCATTACCTTTCTGGAGGATTTGGCAGCGCGGTCATGGAGTTGCTGGAAAGTTACGGAATCCTGCCTGCACACGTTCATCGAATGGGGGTTCCGGACGAGATTGTAACGCACGGCGCGCCGAACCTGTTGCTGGCTAAATACGGTCTGGACGCAGACGGCATTTATCGTCGAGTGAAAGAAACAATCACTGCGCAGGACCAGATCGCGAAACCGATTCACGCGTTATAAAGTATTGACGGGTTGGTACAGGAAATAACATGAACGCAGCAGATTTCGTAACGCTTTATCAATATAACAGTTGGGCTAATCACAGGGTTTTGAACTCGGTCGAACAAGTCACCGCCGACGAGTTCACCCGCGAGATTCAGGGCAGCTTCAGTTCCCTGCGCGATACGCTGGTCCATATTGCCGGCGCCGAAGATATCTGGTTATCTCGCTGGAAGGGTTTGCCAACTCCAACATTCTTCCAGGCGAAGGACTTTCCGACTTTAGCTGTGCTGCGAGAACGATGGCAAACGGTCGAAAATGCGGTTTCAGAATTCGTTCGCAATCTAAATGACGAAGACATACAGCAAGTCTTTTCTTACCATAATCTAAAGGGAGAACCGTATTCAATCCCTTTAGGGCAGGCCATGCAACACGTTGCCAACCATTCGACTTATCATCGAGGACAGATTACGACTTTGTTGCGGCAACTTGGTCACACCCCGCAATCGACCGATCTGCTTTACTTTTATCTTGAACGTAACGCAAGCAGCGCAACGGCCTAAAACATAACAAAACGGTCGAATTTCCACTCAATCCAGAAACTCCTTCCTGTGACACAGCGTGGCAACCTGTAACACAACCGTAGAATTCTGCAAACTGGCGTCACAGGTGTCACGCTGAGGTTAAGTGCTCTCATTTCTTTGAGATAAGGCTGTGACACCTCTATTTTACAGGTCCTGGTTGGCGTCAACTGCTGTCACAGTATGCTCCGCCTCCTTTCAGATGAACCGTAGAGTATCCATCTGCCGATAAACTATTTAGTCGCCTGCAAAAAGGGGCCATGCTAAGCTTTAAACGGGAACGCAGGCGCCGCATTTAGCGTTTTACCTGTTAAGGAGTGGTGTTTCAGTGAGTGAGTATATTTCCTGGCTGCCAGGCGTAATAATAGTTCTGGGAACGCTGGTCGTTTTCCACGAGTTCGGCCATTTCATCGTCGCCAAGCTTCTTAGAATAAAAGTCGAAGTTTTCAGCGTAGGTTTCGGGCCCCGTCTTATCGGGAAAAAGTTCGGTGACACCGATTACCGGATCAGCGCGATTCCGCTTGGCGGCTACGTCAAGATGAAAGGCGAGAACCTTGACGAGCAGCTCACGGGTGACCGAGACGAATTCATGAGCCACTCAAAGTGGCATCGATTCCTGGTTGCCGTTGCAGGTCCCGTCTTCAACGTCATTCTTGCTCTACTTATCCCTGCAGTCGCGGTAATGATTGGTATTACGGTATCGAAAGTCTCGATGGAACCGGCTATGGTCGGAAAGGTCGAACCGGGTTCTGCGGGTGAGGCAGCAGGTATACAGGCGGGAGATAAGATCGTTCAGTTCGGTGGAATCAACGACCCGATTTGGCGCGATGTTAATGACGAAACAGTAGTAAATACCGGTCAGCCCGTCTCCGTTGTCGTAGAGCGGCAGGGTAAACGGATTCCACTGACTTTGACTCCGAAAGTAATTGACGTCGCCGGCACCAAAGAAGGTGATACCGGCATATATCCGGCATTAATTCATCCGCCGATCATCGGCGCAGTCATTAAAGATCAACCGGCGGATAAAGCCGGTCTGAAACCCGGTGATAAAATCATCGCGATCAATGGCCAGCCGTTGACAGATTTCTATCACGGGCAGCGAATCATCAACAGCAGCGCGGGCAAAGAACTGACACTGACAATAGATCGAAACGGTCACCAATTCGAGCAAAAAGTTACGCCGGTGATAAGCCCCGACGATCCAAAAGGCACCCGAGGCGTTTTAGGTTTTTATCCTGATGATGAAAAAGTTGTCAAAACCGAGCGTAATCCAATCAAAGCTCTCGCCTTTGCCGTCGATGAAAATCGTCGAACCGTAGTTCTGACATATAAAGCATTCAGGCAGGTCATTGCAGGTACCCGTAGCGCCGGAGATACGGTCGCAGGTCCGATTCAAATCGCCAAAATCTCAGGCGAGGCGCTGCAGTCAAAGGGATGGTATCCGATCTTCAACCTGATGGCTTTACTGAGCTTGAACCTTGGTATTTTCAACCTATTTCCGATTCCGGTGCTGGACGGCGGATTGATATTCATGCTGGGAATGGAATCGGTACTTGGGTGGTTCGGCAGACCGCTGACACTCGGGATCAAAGAGAAGATGATGCAGGTCGGATTCGTGATTCTGCTCCTGCTGATGGGATTTGTAATCTTCAACGACTTTATTCATGTAAATCCCTGGGCAAAGTAAGTCCTGGTGGAGGATGATCCGATAGTGCCGATCTTCCTCACAAAATCTGCTGTTCCGGAACGCCTGTGTCGGTAATAACCTGAATTCTGGTTTCTCTTCTTGCGGCATCCGGAAATGCCCGTCTGTTTCATGAACTATCCATATTGAGCGAAAATCGGGTATTATTGGCGGCGCCGGCTTTCGAAACTTTGCTATTTTTAAAACGTAAATCTGTTGATGAAGTCCCTTACTTCTATTGTTAGGGACTGCATAAGGTTTTTCGATTGTATGACACAAAGGAGCACCTCAAATGGGGATTATTGACAAACTGAAGACCCAGCTTATTGAAATCATTGAGTGGCTGGATAACACACAGGATACGATGGTTTATCGCTTTCCCGGTGTTTACGAGAACGCCATTAAGAATGGGGCTCAGTTGATTGTAAGAGAAGGTCAGGCAGCAGTGTTCGTCAACGAAGGGAAGATCGCCGATGTTTTCAGTCCCGGGCACTATTCATTAACCACGCAGAATATGCCCATTCTGACCGTGCTGGGCGGCTGGAAATATGGGTTTGAATCACCTTTCAAAGCGGAAGTTTATTTCGTCAGCACACGACAATTCACCGATCTGAAGTGGGGCACGGCAAATCCGATAATGCTGCGCGATCCGGAATTCGGCCCGATTAGACTGCGTGCATTCGGCACCTATTCGATTCGCGTCAGCGACCCGGCAGCGATAATCCGTCAGATCGCCGGAACTGAAGGCAGATTCCAGGTCGAAGAGATTCAGGGCCAGCTAAAGAGCACACTGGTCTCTCATTTCTCCAGCATTCTTGGCGCATCGCATATCGCTGCGCTCGATCTTGCTTCGAACTATGATCAACTCAGCGGGTTGATCAAACCGAAACTCAATGAAGACTTCAACACTATGGGAATGGAGTTGACCAAGTTCTTCGTCGAGAATATTTCGTTCCCGCCCGAAGTCGAAGCAGCGCTGGACAAGCGAACGCAGATGGGCATTCTTGGCGATCTTGGTCGCTACACTCAATTCCAGACTGCCAATGCGATTGAAGAAGCTGCCAAAAATCCCGGTGGAAACGCCGGAGCAGGAATGGGGTTGGGCGCTGGATTCGCAATGGGCAATGCCATGGCAAACGCGTTCGGCCAAGGGATGAGTCAGGGCCAGCAAGCGCAGGGTGGAGCAGCCAGCGCAGGGACAATGGCGTGTCCGAAATGCTCCATGGCGATGCCCTCCGGATCGAAGTTCTGTTCGAATTGCGGAGCTACGGTAGCTCCCGCCACCGTACCGTGCGTAAAATGCGGATCGCAATTACGCGCCGGCGCTAAATTCTGCAATGAATGCGGCGCGCAACAGGATGTGAAAACGACCTGTCCAAACTGCAAAGCCGAGATGGCTCCCGGCGCCAAGTTCTGCAATGAATGCGGAACGAAAATTGGCTAGCTAAAGGAAATCAGAATTCACCACAGAGACACTGAGACACAGAGAAAGAAATTTAAAATCTCTGTGCCTCAGTGTCTCTGTGGTTAGCCTTTAAATATGCCTTCTGAATCATATCCCGGTGGCGAAGCAACCGTAGCTCGTAACGAAGTTCGTCAGTATCCCTGTAAACAATGCGGAGCGCAGTTGACCTATAGTGCGACTACGCACCAGATGGTCTGCGGTTATTGCGGCTACAGCGAGATCATTCCCACCTCTAAAGAAGAGATTCGCGAATACGAATACAACGACCAGCTCAGCCAGCCGACTGAAATTGGATGGGGGACAGAAACTCGAACTATTCAGTGCGAGAATTGCGGAGCAAAGACTACATTTCAGGCCGGCCAGATCTCCTCGGCGTGTGCATTTTGCGGCTCACCTAAAGTCGTCGAAGCGCCATCGAATACTAACCTGATACGACCAGAGTCATTGGTTCCTTTTCAAGTGGACAAGAACGCCGCCGCGCAGATGTTCCGGCAGTGGCTGCAGGGTCTGTGGTTTCGTCCCAGCAATCTGAAAAAGATGGCGGAGCTTGCCCAGATAAATGGCATCTATCTGCCGTTCTGGACCTATGACGCGAACACACAGTCGTGGTGGGAAGCGGAAGCTGGCTATTACTATTACACGACTGAAACTTATACAGAGACCGATGCGGACGGAAATACCGTTGTTCGCACTCGCGAAGTTCAGCATATTCGATGGGAACCCGTATCCGGTCACTATCAGGCGTTCTTTGATGACGAGCTTGTCTTCGCTTCGACGGGACTCGAAGAACCAATGGTCGAAGGGCTTTATCCCTACGATACAAACAAGCTTACTCCATATCAGTCGGCATATTTAGCAGGATGGCTTGCCGAAGAATACAAACTGGACGTGAAAGAAGGCTGGCAGCGCGGGCAGAAGGTTATGGAGCAGAAGATATACTCAGCCTGCGAGCAATTAATTCCAGGCGATACGCACCGCGGATTGACGGTCGACACTGCTTTTTCGAACGTAACGTTCAAACATATCCTGCTGCCGTTGTGGATTGCGGCTTACCTGTACGGCAACAAGTCCTACAAGTTTCTGGTAAACGGTCAAACCGGGAAAGTATCCGGTGAAGCGCCTTTGAGTTGGGTTAAGATCCTGACGCTTGTCTTCGCGGTTATTGCGATAATAGTTCTGCTGGTGCTTATCTTTGGCAAGCACCACTGAGATCATTGCTGGCCCGATGGAGGATTGGCGGTCACGACGATTCCGCGCAGCTTTGAAAGCGCCATATCCATCGCCGCATCACGACCGGCAAGCAGATCAGAGATACGAAGATCGGTAATCAGATTCGGCATTACGCCTACGCCTTCAAGGCGTGTTCCCATTGCGGTGTGGTAGTCGACCTCGCTGACATCCAAAGCGCCGCCGTCCGGAAGAGTGTGGCGACGATTAATTCCCAAAACGCAACCACAACTGGGATGACCTATGACAGAAACCCGTCCCTGCTCCTGTAAAGTCGCGGCGAAAACCTCGGCGCCGCTGCCGGATTCTTCAGAGATCAGGACCACCACTTGCCCCAGGTAGGTTTTGTCGACCGGTTCAGTTTTTGGCTCGATCACCTTGCCATTGCGGCCGGTGAATTTGCCAAGGCTAGTCTGTTTCGGAAATAGATAAGAGGCCATTTGGGCTGCGCTGAATGCTGCTCCTCCGCCGTTTTCCCGCAGGTCAATTATTAAACCGTGGGTGTCGTGCAGAGCTTTAATTGCGTGTTCGAATTCCGTTGCAGTTTCGGGCCAGAACCCGTTGAATTCAACATAACCGATGTTGCCAGGTAGTTTGTGATAGATCAATTGAGGCGACGTGTATTCTTCATATCGCTTCAGAGTAACGCTCAATTTCTGTCCGTCTGCGTCCAGAAAATCCGCTTTGACGGTGGTATCCTTCTTACCATAAAAGATTTTTGAATAAACGCGCAACTCGCTGGATCGCTCGGTGGATGAATTGTTATAGATCGTCTGTAGCCGGGCGATCACATCATTAATCGGTTGATCATTAACGGCGGTAAGAATATAACCGGGCTTTATCCCCAATTTCTCTGCCTGTGATCCGCGTTCGACAGAAAACACCGCTGGCTCGTCTTCTATCTTGTGAACCGTAATACCAACAGAAATGAACTTGGGACGTTCCCAGTCAGACTTTTCATCGGGCGAGAAAACGCGAGTGTGCGCATCATGCAGACTGGAAACCATCGCTTTCAACGCGCGATAGAACTCGTCGTTATTCTGCGCTTTTTCAATCAGAGGAAGATAGTCGTCGTGCTCTTGCTTCCAATCTACGCCGTTAAAATGCGGATCATAGTAACGCTCGTATATTGTCTGCCATGTATCTTCAAAAACCGAAACCCTCTCCTTGACTGTTAACTGAAGACTGGCGTCGTCAGCCTCTTTTCGTGTTTGGGCTTCGCCTGAAAGTATTATGAAAGTAAGCAGCAGAAAAGCAAATGCTGCGACAGTAAACAGACGCAATCTTAATGGGGGCATTCTCTATACCTTACACTCTTCATTGAATCACCTAGCGCTATCAGCGACTCTGTGACAGATTCTGAAACTGACCTCTATCGCATTTCTTATCGAGCCATCTGCCTGCACTCTTCAGCAGACTGTTTGTTAATAGCTATAAATCCAAAGCAACAGGAAAGCTCCACTTCATTGCGTAGCGTAAGTTTTCCAGCTTGCGCCATCGCCCTATTCGCAGTTCTATAGTCACGTTAGCGACTTAACCGGGCGCAAGCTGGAAAGCTTGCGCTATTTCGAACGAAAGTTATACCGCACTGGAGCTCGAACACTAATCGGCTTACCGTTTCGGGTCGCGGGCTGAAACTTCATTGAACGCACCGTTTCAATCGCAGCTTCATCCAGCCCGTAACCTGCCCATCGCGTTACCGCAATCTCTCCAATACTGCCGTCAGCGCGAAACAAAACGTTCAAGTCGACAGTCGCGGTTACTTCCGCGTGCGCTGCCAGTGCAGTGTAATTCGGCGTATAACGCCGGAAAAACTGCGGTGGTGTAAATCCTTTTGCTTCGGGCGTATTCTCTTCGGGCAAATCCTCGACGCCGTTGTCTGAACCTGTAGAGGAGAGCTCGCTCTGTTGTTCTCTGAAAGCGATCATTTGATCAATCAGCGGCTTTGCCTGAGCTTTGATCGTGATCACCGTTTTGCTCAGAACGCTTGCGACAGAATCACTGTTTTCGCTGAGCGAAACGAATTTTACCAGTTGCCCCGTTCGAGCATCGACCAGAAACAATGCGACGAAAACTTCAAAGCTCGGATGCCCATCGGGCGAGCTTCGCTCGACGAAAACCTTACCAAGAACGTAGGCGTCACACCCAATGGTCGCTCCGATCTGACGAGCTTCGTCGGTTGTGAGATTCAAAGAACTAGTGGATCCCGCAGCGAGGGCCGCTTCAATTTGTGACGGATCAACAACGCTTGTTCGCTCATCACTTGTCAGCGCCGATCGCATCGCGATTTCGACACTGTGTTTTTCATCGCCGCCCTGAAAATCCAGAACCGCTATCCGCAAACGGTGCTGCGTGCTTGCAGAAAATATTAGCGACAGGATCAAGTAGAGAGATGCAATCGCTAATGCGCGTCGCGCAAAAAGCATCGGCAGGCGATCCTTCCGGCAGCGAACTATTCTTTGTAAGGTTGACCAGGAATTGAACCCATCAGGTTGTCAAAACCATCAGGATCTCAGCTTCCTCAGCGTAGGCTAGGTATAATCTAGCACATATCAACCGATTGAACAGAGATATTTATAAAGTAAATTCGTCCGCACCAGAATAGGGTTAACACTGGAAATTCGCCCAAAGAACAGCCTGACTTCATCTTTCGTAACATCTTTATTGGGATAATTTAACCAGAGTTGTATCTTTCTACCCAGGAGAAACAATATGCAATTCGATCTTGAACAAGCAATCGCAGTCTTAACTCGCACTCCCGCAACGCTCAACTCTCTTTTGCGCGATCTACCTGAGGAATGGATCGGCAACAGCGAAGGTCCTGAAAAGTGGAATCCGTATGATGTAGTCGGTCACCTGATCCACGGGGAAGAGACCGACTGGATTCCGCGGGCCCGGGTGATCCTCGAACACGGCAAGAGTCATCCATTTGAACCATTCGACCGTTTTGCAATGTTCGAGAAATCGAAGGGAAAGACTTTGAACGATCTTCTGGACGAATTCCAATTGGCTCGCTCGGAGAGCATTCAAGAGTTGCGGGCATTAAATATAACGTCTGACAAACTCTTGCGGGAAGGAATGCATCCTGCGCTTGGTCTCGTGAATCTGGGGCAGTTGCTGTCAACCTGGGTCGTTCACGACCTGAATCACCTGGGACAGATTATCCGCGTAATGTCAAAACAGTATTCCCAGGAAGTCGGTCCGTGGAAAGCTTATCTGTCGATCCTGAATTGGGTTTCGTAAGTCTGCAACTTAGTTAATTCTGTCATTCGACTGTGGTTGCGGCGCTTCCGCCAGGACACCGACAGGTATCACTTGCTCGCAAAACAGGGTAGAATCGATCAGCGTCTGGACATAATATTCACCCGGAACGGCGAATTGCAGGTTAGCGAAGAATGTCACGTTGTCCGCATGTCCGTCAGGCGGGATCTGAAAAGCTGTAGGAGGCGAAACCGCAATTGTACTCATCTTGTCGGGTCCAAGGATTCGCACTTCAGAAAGATGCTGCCCTCTGCCACGCCAGTGACTGAGAACCGCAAGCTTCATCAGCGTGATCGGCAGTTGCTGAACGTATATGTTCTGGAAAATGCCCATAACGCTTAGCTTATTGCCGACCTCGAGGCGGACATCTTCACAGAATATGGAATAGACCAACTCGACCGTGGGTTTGTTATCGCTCATTCAATCCGCCTGAATATTCCGATTACAGCAACGCCAGATTAACACAGGTAGGAACTGTTAACTATCGGTTTCTGATTGTGCTGAGGCTCTGAATCAAACGTCATCAATGGTCAGCGGCCTCGGTTTTTTTCCATCAATATCATCAAATCCGTACTCTTCAGCAAGCTGGGCTGCCACCCGTACTTCTCCGGATTTGTCCATCACGTTGGGATCATTTGCGAGCGCCGCGACTGCTCGTCCTATAAATTGCGGAGATTCAGAATTGCTCATATCCAGCCACTGCGCCGCCTCCATTACTTTTTCTGTTCTGACCAGGCCGGGATACAGCGAGATCACGGCAACATTGTATTTCCTCAACTCGTGAGCGGTATCTGCGGTCAGTTTGTCAGTAGCGGCTTTTGACACACCATAAGCAACGTTTCCAAGATGCTTTTTGGCCGCCCACGACGAAATGTTAACGATCAAGCCCGACTGCTGGGCAGTCATAATTCGCGCGGCAAAGCGGCTTGCGACATAATGGGCGCGAACACCACCTTGGAACATCGCATCCCATCGCCACAATGGCTGCTGCCAAAACGGCTGCATCCAGGTGAATTGCCCGTCTTCCATCATATTTTCGTAGCCGCCCCAGACACTGTTCACCAAAACGTCCAATCTCCCGTGTTCGTCACCGATTTTGTCAAAGGCAATTTCAACTTGCTGGTCATCGCGGTGATCGCAAACCAGGGCGGTACCTGTTGTGTCGTATTCGCGGATATACTGCATATCTTCGGCGGTTCTTCCGGTTATGTAAACGGTAGCACCCAAATTCAGGAGTTCCTGGGCAACCCCTTTACCAATTCCGCGGCTTGCGCCGGTTACAAGGGCGACCTTTCCAGTTAGATTTGGCATGAAGTGCGCTCCTGGATTCAATTGATGTTGCGCCAAACTATAGTTCAGATGATTGGGCAAATCAAAAGACGCTTTCCTCTACAAGCTATTTTGTCATTCCAGACGGAGCTGCCAGCGTGACAGCAGCTGTCCAAATTCGGCATTTTACATTCGGTGTCACAGTAGCTGTCACAGCGTTAGTCACAGAATCCAAAGAGGTTATGCTGACTGTGACAAGCGTGACGCCAGTTGGCCGAATTCTGTTTTATGGCACGAGGGGCACAAATCCTGAATATGATGTGGCGAACAATGCTTGCCGCCGCCTATTCTGTCTTCCAGCCTCAAGCAAATCTCACCGCGCCGAGGGTGTGGTTCAAGTTTTTGGGCTATGGACCCCGGAAAGGAGATGGGGTAAACTTCGGGAAATAACAGGCAGGCCAGAATAGGCTAAAAGGGCGTAATGTCGTGAGAAGTATTTCTGAAG
>Ga0070741_10004857_pt1 | contig 30823 bp, 28 predicted proteins | sample Coa_R1_4_FD_66440 | JGI IMG/M metagenome (GOLD analysis project Ga0070741, IMG submission 66440) | Surface soil microbial communities from Centralia Pennsylvania, which are recovering from an underground coalmine fire - Coalmine... | ecosystem: Environmental > Terrestrial > Soil > Unclassified ... | reverse complement strand
CCCTGGACCGGCCGACTGAACGAAGTGCTCGGCGCCTTCTTCGGGACGGAGGTGCGCGCGTTCGTGGTCGCTACCGGCACCGCCGCCAACTCTCTGGCGCTGACGGCCCTATCTCCCCCCTACGGCGCGATCTACTGCCACCCCGATGCGCATATCGTCACTGATGAGTGCGGTGCGCCCGGCTTCTTCACGGGCGGCGCACAGCTCGAGCTGCTCGGTGGCGCCGATGGCAAGCTCAGTGCGGCGACTCTGGCTGCCGCGCTCGACGGCCATTCCGTCTCGGTGCACTCCGTGCAGCCCGCGGCGGTGTCGATCAGCCAGGCAACTGAGCTCGGCACGGCCTACCGGCCTGCCGAGATCGCTGCGCTCTGCGACGTCGCGCATCAACACGGATTACACGTGCACGTGGATGGCGCTCGCTTTGCGAACGCGCTCGTGTACCTCGGGTGTCATCCCGGCGATGTGACGTGGCGCGCAGGCGTCGACGTGCTCTCCTTCGGCGCGACCAAGAACGGGGCATTGAGCGCCGAGGCGGTCGTGTTCTTCGATCCAGAGCGGGTGCGTGACTTCGAGCTGCGGCGCAAGCGCGCCGGACATCTGCTCTCGAAGTCGCGCTACGTGTCCGCCCAGCTCCTCGCATACATCGAATCCGGCGCCTGGCGCCGCAACGCCGAGCGCGCCAACGCCTTGGCGCGCAGCATCGGCGAGGCTGCAGGCGAGCGGGTGCTTCATCCCATCGAGGCGAACGAGGTGTTCCTCGAGCTTGGCATCGCCGAGAAAACCTCCTTGCGAGACGCCGGCTTTGAATTCTACGATTGGGGATCGCCCGCCGCGGGTACCGTGCGCCTGGTCGCCTCCTGGGATCAGGACGCGCGCCACGTCGAGGCACTCTGCGCGGCGCTGGCCGCAATGTAGGAAGGGTAACTCATGCCTGCACGAGAGTCCCGGATGTTGGCGCTCGGTACGTCGGCGCCGGACTTCGCCCTCGCCGATGCGAGCGGCAAGCGGTTCGCGCTGCGTGACTTCGCCGGCTCCAAGGGCCTCCTGGTCGCCTTCATCTGCAATCACTGCCCTTACGTCAAGCACCTGCTCGATGCGTTCGTGGTGTTTGCGCGCGAGTATGGACCGAAGGGGCTCGCGATCGTCGCGATAAATCCCAACGATGCGGTGGCGTACCCGGAAGACAACGCCCAGAGCATGGCGCGCATCGCGACGCAGAAAGGATTCACCTTCCCCTACCTCATCGATGAGACTCAGGAGGTGGCGAAGGCGTACCAGGCCATCTGCACGCCGGATTTCTTTCTCTTCGATGGCGCCGGCAAGCTCGCCTACCGCGGCCAGTTCGATGCCACCCGGCCCGGCAAGGGCGCGCCGGCCACCGGTGCCGATCTGCGCGCCGCCGCGAACGCCCTCCTCGCAGGCAAGCTCATCACGAACCAGACGCCGAGCGTCGGCTGCAGCATCAAGTGGAAGTCAGGTCAGGCGCCCGAGTGGGCATGAACTCCTCATCGAGGCTCTGCCGTTGTCATGGCTTTCGGCGCGCTGTTATCATGCCGCTCCATGTCCATCCGCCGCCGCGAAGTGTTGGCTGCGATTGCAGCATCACCTTTGATGGTGGGCAGTTCGTCGGCCCGTAGCCTCGAGGAGGCGCGCAGCATGTTCGGCCTCATCGGGAAGATTCGCGCCACCCCTGGCGCGCGTGAGCAGCTCGCTGCCCTTCTGATCAAGGCATCCGCCGCGATGCCAGGGTGCCGCAGCTATGTGGTGGCGGCCGATGCAGCCGAGGCGGATGCCCTTTGGGTCACCGAGGTCTGGGATTCGGCCGAGGCCCACGAGGCGTCTCTGCAGCTGCCGCAGGTCCGCGCGGCCATGGCAGCCGGCCGGCCGCTCATAGCCGGATTTGCCGAGCGTGCGCAAACGACGCCGCTCGGAGGAACCGGCATCGGTGCCGGCTGAATTGACGCCGAGCCGTTAGAGCTCTCGCAAGCCGTCGGTCACCGGCATGCGCGCGGCCCGGAGGGCCGGAAAGAGGCCGCCCACGAGCCCGATGGCGAGCGCCCACTTCAGGCCGTTGACGAGGAGCGTGGGCGACACCCGGAACTCGAACACCACCTGGCTGAAGTTGGCCCCGAGGGTCGAGGCCGTGTAGTGATCGAAGATCGCCCAGGCGATCGCTGCGCCGATGATGCCGCCCGCGAGCGCGAGGAGCAGAGTCTCGATCAGCACCGACACCACCACCGGGCCGCCGCGAAATCCCATCGCCCGCAGGGTTGCAATCTCGCGCGTACGGGTAGCCACGGCCGCATACATGGTGTTGAGCGCGCCGAAGAGGGCTCCGATCGCCATGATGACGGCCACGGTCGTGCCGAGAATGCGGATGGTGCGAGTCAGGAGCTCAGACTGGCGGTCGTAATAGTCGCGCGTCGTGGTGGCATCGACCTTGAAACGCGGATCGCTCGCCAGCGCCGCCTTGAAGGCATCGAGCAGATGCGGATCCTTCAGACGCACCGTGACGGAATTGCGGCCCTCGCCGCGCCGATATGCCGATGCGATCGCATCGCCATCGCCCCAGAGCTCCGAGTCGTGCTCGTCGGCGGAATCGAACTCGCCCACGACGGTCCAAGGCTGTCCGCCGAGGTCGATCTTGGAGCCGAGCTCCGTGTGCTCGAACTCGCTCATCGCCCGCTTGCCGACGATGAGCTCCCGCAGGCCGGGCGTGAAGCGCCGGCCGGCGAGGAGGCGCACGTTGGTGCGCAGGGCCCAGGCGCCCTGGCCGAGGCCCCGCACTTCGACGTTGGCGTCGAGCCCGCTGCTCTTCTTCGGCAACGAGGCGACGACCACGAGCTCAGGAGAGGCGATCGGCCGGCCCTGAGGATCGCGCATCACCTGCGGCTCATTGCTGATGGCCACCGTCGTGTCGTGATCCATCGCCGAGTTGATCTCGGTCTGTGATCCGGATCGGAGCACGATGGCGGTGTCGTCATTGCCCGTTTCCTGCAGCGTCGCCTGAAACCCCTGCGCCATGGCGAGGAGTGCCACCAGCACGCCGACCACACCGGCAATGCCCACCACCACGACCGAGGCCGCTCCGAGGCGTTGGGGCATGGTCGATATGCCCACTTGCGTCACCGACAGTGCCTGACGGCCGGCGCGCGTGGCGAGAAGCCATGCAACGAGGAGTGCAGCCACGATGGCCGCCGACCACCAGGGCAGCACGGCGAGGAGCGCGACGGCGAGCGCCGCTACGAGCAGCGTGACGAGAGACCAACCGAACCTCTTCATGGTTGCACCCTCACCGTCCCGAGAGCGCATCGACGATGCGCAGCTGCATGCCGCGCCGCGCGGGCAGCGCCCCGACCACGAGGCCAATGGCGATCATGAGCGCCACTGCGCGCAGCCACGCCGCGCCTCCCACCGGCAGCATCGGGATCTGCGGGCCGAGCTTCGCCCGTATCGCGCTCACGGCAATCCCGGATATCGCAAGGCCGACGGCGCCCCCGATCGCGAGCAGCAGCACGGATTCCGCGAGTACCAGCGAGAGAACGCTGCGGTTCGAGAAGCCAATGGTCTTCAGGATCGCGAGCTCCGGGATGCGCTCGCGGACGGCCTGCGCCATGGTGTTGCCGGTGAGGAGGATCAAAGTGAAGAACACTGCCCCCATGATCGAGCCCACGATGAGGCCGATATCGGCGAACTGGCTGACGAACGCGGCGGTGAAGGCATCCTCGCTCTGCGTCTTCGTCTCGTGATCGGAGTTGGCCGAGAGCGCATCGATGGCGTGCGCGACACGATCGGCATCCTTCGGCTGCGCCACCCGATCGATGTACCAGCCGGCCGTGCCGCCGCCGAACTGCGCCGCCTGATCGAAGTAGTCCCAGTTGAAGAAGAGCACGCCCTCCTCGCCCTTCAGGTTCGGATCGGCCACGTGGTAGATGCCGACCAGGTCGAGAGTCCAGGTGTTGGAGCCGCCTTTCTGCGGGAAGATCGTCGCCTGGATCGGGATTTTATCGCCGACCTTCCAGTGAAAGCGCTCCGCGAGGCTGGCACCCGCTATGGCGCCCGTGCGCGTCGAGTGGAACGCGCGCAGCTCCGCCGCGGAGAGCCTGAACTCCGGGAAGAGATCGAAATAGTTGTTGGGAACGGTCTCGGTGACGAGCTGATTCTTCGGATCCTGGTAATAGCCGCCGAACCAGTTGGCGTACGTCACCGCTTTCACGCCGGGCACCGCCTGGATGCGCATGAGCAGGCTCGTCGGCAGTGAGACCACCAGGCTCTGCTTCGACATCGTAATGAGACGGTTCGCCCCGGCGACATTGTGTCCGGCGTTGGCGAAGGCGCCGCGCACTGAATCGAGCAGCCCGAAGAGCAGGAAGGCGGCGATGACGGAGACAATCGTGAAGATCGTGCGGGTCTTGCGTCTGAAGAGCGTCGACCAGACGAGGTGCAGATACTTCACGAGGCCACCTCGGCCGCGACGGTCCCCTCGACGAGGGTGCCCTTGTCGAGGTGAAGGGTATGGCTCGCGTACTCGGCCGCTTTGGGATCGTGGGTCACCATGACGATCGTCTTGCCGTGCTCTCGATTGAGACGCTGCAACAGCGTCAAAACCTCCACAGCCGACTGTCTATCGAGGTCGCCCGTCGGCTCATCGCACACGAGCAGCGTCGGGTCGGAAACGATGGCGCGCGCGATGGCGACGCGCTGCTGCTGTCCGCCGGAGAGCTCGCCCGGCTTGTGCGCGGCGCGGTCCGCGAGGCCGACGAGCTCGAGTGCGACACCCGCATGGCTGCGGCGCTGGGCTGCGGAGAGCTTGGTGAGCAGCAGCGGCAGCTCCACGTTCTTAGTGGCCGAGAGCATCGGCAGGAGGTTGTAGAACTGGAAGACGAAGCCGACATTGGAGGCCCGCCAGCGGGCGAGCTCGCTCTGGCCGAGCCGGTCGATGCGCTTGCCGCCGACGGACAGGGTGCCCTCGGTCGGCGAGTCGAGGCCGCCGATCAGATTGAGCAGCGTGGTCTTTCCCGAGCCCGACGGCCCCATGAGCGCGAGGAAATCCCCGGGAGCGATGTCGAGGTCGACGTGGTGCAGCACCTCGATCTTTTGTCGGCCGCGCGTATAGACCTTGCTCAGGTTCCTGATCTCGACCAGTGGACTCATGGCTGTCACTCTCCCCTAGCGGCTGCATCTCACGTGGCTCATTCCGCCGCCCTGCCTCGGGCGGCTGTGCCAGGATCTCGTATCGAAGCCCGCACCCCAAGTGCGCTTCATCACCCGTGGAGATGACAATTGTCACCTCGCCGTGGGCTCACCGCGGGTGTACGGCTACCTTACCCATGATCGGATTTCACCGCCACGCGCTCCCCATCGCTGAGGCGCGCGGGAGGTGCCTGTACGACGGCCGTGCCGCTCGCAATACCCTGCACCGCGCGCATATCGCCCTGACTCGTGCCTGCGGTCACCGCGGCCGCGTGCGCCCTCTCACCCTGGACCACGAAGACGACCGTACGGCCATCACGCTGCACGACGGCAGAGGCAGGCACCCAGACCGTACCTGCCGGCAGAGCCGCGGCAGTGCCACCGGACGGATCCGACTTCTCCTGCAGGAACGACACCCGCACGCCCATGTCAGGCAGGATTTTCGGATCCAGCTTCTCGAATGCTATGCGTACCTTGACGGTCGCCTTGCTCTTGTCGGCCGTCGGCACGATGGCGATGACGTGCGCGGGGATGTTCCAGTCCGGATAGGCGTCCAGCACCGCCGTCGCCGGCTGCCCCGGACTCACCCGGTGAATGTAGGCCTCGTTGACATCGACATCGACCTCGCGGGAAGTCATGTCGACGATGGTCGCAATCCCGGTCTGCGTAAAGCCACCGCCGCCAAAAAAGGGCGAGATCGTCTCGCCCATCTGCGCGGCCTTGTCGACCACCACACCCTCGAACGGTGCGCGCACGACGGTGTAATCCTCCTGCACCCGTGCTGCCCGCTGGCCGGCTCGGGCGACGGCCACTGCCCGCCGCTGACTCAGCTCCTGCGCAGCGAGCGCGGCGGCCTGCGTCTGCACGGTCTCGAGCGCCTGCTCCGAGACCAGATGCTGGCCGATCAGCGCCTGATCGCGCGCAAGGTCGCGCCGGGCCTGGGCGAGCTGCACCTGAACCTGGCGCAGCTGCGCCTCGGAGGCGGCCACCTGTGCATCGGCCTGCTGCAAAGCCGCGCGCTGGGTGCTGTCGTCGAGGCGCGCCAGGATGTCCCCGCGATGAACGTGCTCGCCTTCCTGTACGTAGACCTGGGTCAGCTGTCCCTGGATCTGTGAGGAGACCGTCGCTTCGCGCTCAGCGGTGACATAACCCGTCGCCTGCAGAATGGCGGCCGGCGCGGCGCTTGCGGAGGCAGCCACCGCCGTCGCCTCGCTCACCTCGATTGCACTGTTGCGGGTGAGGAGGAGAATAGCCGCGGCGGCGATCACGAATGCCGCAATACCGGCAGGCAGCCACCACTTGCGGCGACCGGTACCGCTCTCCTCGCGGTCAGACCTGTCGATCCTCAGCTGATGGATGAGGTGTGTCTTGTCGGAATCGGATGACATATCGGGCGGATACTACCCGGATACGATCTCCGCCATGAGCTGGCGCGCCTGCGAGAAGTCGGGCGCGACGAGCAGCGCCCGCTCGAGCACGTTACGCGCGGCGACCGCCTCACCGCGCGCCAGATAATCCTGTGCCAGGTCGGTGAAGGCATCAGCGGCGCCCCACCCCGGAAGCCCGCGCGCCTGACCCCGCTGCCGCTCGAACGCAGACACGGCTCGCTGCAGGAGCGAGAACGCCTGCTCGGTATCGCCGCCGAAGAGCCGCGGCCGATCCCGTGCCGCCAGCGCCCCGAGCAGCAGCACGCGGGGGTTGTGCGGGGCGAGGGTCAGGGCCTTGTCGATGCGCGCGAGACTGAGCGGCGCGGCGAGCGGCGAGCGCCAGGCATCGAGGTGGCTCTGCAACGCGAGACACGCGGACTGCAGCGCAAGCGCCTCGGCCGAGCCGGTGTCGATGACGAGCGCGCGGTTCAGACGGTCGATGCAGCGCTGTGCAGCGAGCCAAGCCCGCTCCTCGTTGTTCCTGGCGAGCAGCGCGAGCCGGTAAGCGAGGAGCGCGCCGTAGTAACTGCGCCACTTGCGGGTACTCGTATCCTGGGCGCCTTCAGTGGGATCATCCGGCAGGGTGGCGGCCAACGCCTCCAGTCCCGCCGCATCCTGCTGGAAATAGCCGCTCTCGATGCGGCTCTCGACCTCCAGCCAATGCGCATTCGCTGGCGGCGCGCTCGCAGCCGCAACCACCGGCGCTGCGGCCGCTGTGATGGTCGGCACGGACGCCAGCACCGCGAGGAGCAGGGCCGAGCCGAGCCACGCCGCCGGCCGGAACCCGCGCCCTCCAGTAGAATGCGCTCCAACCATGGCTGAGAACGATACCACAGGGGCGGCACCGGCCGCCCTGCCCGCCAGGGCCGCCCCGCTCATCGACATCGGCATCAATCTGGCTCACGACAGCTACGACGCTGACCGCGATGCGGTGATCGCCCGCGCCGAGGCGGTGGGCGTCGTGCAGATGATGATCACCGGCTCTTCCGCCGCGAGCTCCCGCAGCGCCATCTCACTGGCCCGGCAACATCCCGGGAAGCTCTTCGCGACCGTGGGAGTGCATCCGCACCAGGCCACAGAGCTCACGGCTGCGGTTCTCGCGGACTTGAGCGAGCTGACGCTCGAGCGCGAGGTCATCGCCGTGGGAGAATGCGGGCTCGACTATTACCGCAACTATTCACCGCCGGCGGTGCAACGGGAGGCTTTCCATCGCCAGCTCGAGCTCGCCGCCCGCTGCGGCAAGCCCGTGTTCCTGCACCAGCGCGAGGCGCATGAGGACTTCATCGCGATCCTCCGCGAGCACTGGCCGGCGCTCGCCGGTGGTGTCGCGCATTGCTTCACCGACGGTGCGAGGCAGCTCGAGTGTTACCTCGAGCTCGGCCTTTCGATCGGAATCACCGGTTGGATCTGCGATGAGCGGCGGGGCGCACACCTCACCGGTTTGGTGCGGGACATCCCTGCCGGCAGGCTCCTCCTCGAGACGGACGGCCCTTATCTCCTGCCGCGGGATCTCGATCCGAAGCCGGCCTCGAGACGCAACGAGCCGATGTATCTTCCCCATATCGCCGCCGCCGTGGCCGCGGCGCGCGGCGAGCCGCTCGAGTCCCTGGCAGAGGCGAGCACGGAAGGCGCGCGGAGGCTGTTTCGCATTCCTGGAATCGATGCGAAGAAGAGTTCTTAACCCTTTGTAACGACAGCAAGTGAGAGAACCCCTTATGGACCTAGAGCAACTGCGTGCCGCGATCGCCACGACTTGGCGCAGCTCCATCGTCGAGCGCCTCACCGCCTACGTCCGTATCCCGAACAAGTCACCCATGTTCGACCCCGCATGGGAGACCAACGGTCACATGGATGCTGCGGTGCAACTCATGGCCGACTGGTGCCGCGCCCAGCCCGTGCGCGGGATGCGCGTCGAGGTGCGTAAGCTCGCGGGCCGCACGCCCGTGCTCCTGGTCGACGTCCCGGGCGAGCTTCCGGGCTCGGTGCTGCTCTATGGTCATCTCGACAAGCAGCCGGAGTTCACCGGCTGGCTGCCCGGCCTCGGTCCCTGGGAGCCGGTGGTGCGCGATGGGAAGCTTTACGGGCGTGGTGCGGCGGATGACGGCTACGCCGTTTTCAGCTCGCTCACTGCCATTGCCGCGCTCAAGGCACAGCAGGTCGCTCTTCCTCGCTGCGTCCTCCTGATCGAGGCCTCGGAGGAAAGCGGCAGCGTCGATCTTCCGGCGCACCTCGAGGCGCTGGGCGATGCGATCGGTGATCCCTCGCTCGTGGTCTGCCTCGATGCCGAGTGCGGCAACTACGAGCAGGTGTGGTGCACCACCTCTCTGCGCGGGAATCTCGTGGGCAACCTGCACGTGCGGGTGCTCGAGGAAGGCGTGCACTCTGGCATGGCGACCGGCATCGCACCGACGCCTTTCCGGATCATCGAGCAACTGCTCACCCGCCTCGAGAGTCCGATCAACGGCGGGCTGCTCCTCGATGAGCTGTCGGTCGCGATACCAAAGGATCGCCGTGCGCAGATCGATGCCGCTGCGCGTGTGCTCGGCGAGTCCGTCGCCGGCAAGCTCCCGTGGGCCGCCGGTGTCCGGGCGATCTCCAACGATCCCGCGGAGCTGCTCATCAACAGCACCTGGAAGGCGACGCTCGCCGTGACGGGTGCCGACGGCCTCCCCGCGACGGTGTCGGCCGGCAATGTGTTGCTGCCCTCGCTGACTTTGAAGCTGTCGCTGCGTCTGCCGCCGACCTGCGACCCCGCACGGGCTGCGCGCGCGGTCAAACAGGCCCTGGAGCACAACCCTCCCTATGGCGCCCAGGTCCGTTTCGACTCGGGAGCGGCCTCACCCGGATGGAACGCGCCCGCCTTTGCGCCGTGGCTCGAGGAGTCGATTACGCGCGCCTCGCGGCAGATCTATGGACGCGAGGCCGTTCATCTGGGGTGCGGCGGCACCATTCCCTTCATGGGGATGCTGGGCGAGCGTTTCCCGCGCACCCAGTTCTTCATCACCGGAGTCCTCGGCCCGCACGCCAACGCCCACGGCCCGAATGAATTCCTCCACCTCGAGTACGCCGAGAAGCTCACCGCCTGCGTCTCGCTGGTGCTGGCCGACCATGCACAGACGCTCGGCCGGGGATGATCAACGCATGTGCGTCATGTAGCTCGGCTTCACCGCCGCTTTGATCTTCTCCCAGCCCTCGCGGAAGCGGGCGATCGCCGCATCCGTCTCGTGCTCCATCGCGGGGAACTCCGCCCGCAGCGCATCGATCATCAAGGTCCACTTCGGCAGTCCCTTGGGGAACCTGCCGCGCCGGGTGAACACCACCCTGCCCTCGACCGGGACGTCACCGGCGATGGCCTTCACGGCAGCAATCCGGTCATAGAGGCCGCTCTGCGGATTGGTGAAGGTGAAGCGCCGCGGGCCATCCATGACGGTCCACTCGGCCATCTGATCGCCGCCGAAGATATTGCCCTGCACGTCGCGCAGGTCGATGACGAGGACACCCCGCGAAGTCAGCAGCAGGAAGTCGACGTGAAAGCCGCCCCCCATTCCGTCCGGCACGAGCGCGTCCACGGCGTGATCCGATCCGGCCGCAGTCACCGCCTGGCGCAGGGATTTGCGGGCGCTGTACTGGCGGTACCAGCGCCACACCCACGAGACACCGAACCCCACCGCCGCCGCGGCACCGATCAGTACCCATGCGGCGGGCGGCAGCTTCTCGATCTCATCCACGTCAACGACCCTCCGGTACCCGTCGCTCCCGCAATGCGGCCCGGAGCGATGCCAGGTCGGCATCGATCTCGGTGCACTCGGTCGGGCGGGCAAAAAGTTTAGCCAAGGATTTTGGCACAGGCACCTCGCGCCCGATCAACGGCTCGACGATCTCACGGAATTTCGCCGCATGGGCGGTCGAGACCAACACCCAGCGGCCGCCGTTGCGGCGCGCCTCCGGCAGCTGCGCGTGCGCCTCGGCGGCGGTGGCGGTGTGCGGGCACCAGATCTGGCCGAGTGCCTCGTAACCGGTGCGGATGCGGGCACGGATGGCCTGATCATCCACCGTGCAGGCGCTCACCGCGGAACGGATCTCGTCCAGTTGCGGATAGAGGGTACGCAGGCGTTCCATGTTACTGGGATCACCGACGTCCATGGCAGAGGCGAGCGTCGCGATGCTGGCGCGCGGCCGCCAGTCCCCGGAGTCGAGAAAATCCGATACCGTGCGATTGGCGTTGTGCGCCAGCACGACCTCCGCTATCGGGAGCCCGAGCTTGCGGGCCCAGATGCAGGCCACGGCATTGCCGAGGTTGCCGCTCGGGACGATGAAGGAAGCGGGCTCGCCATGACATCGGAAGACGGCGAGGCTCGCCGCGGCGTAGTACACGGCCTGCGGCAGGAGACGCCCCAGATTGATGCTGTTGGCCGAGGAGAGCGAGCGCTCCTCCTGCCACGCGCGGTCGAGGAACGCCTGTTTGACGATCTGCTGACAGTCATCGAACGTACCGCGCACTGCAAGGGAGCGCACGTTCCCGCCCCAACACGTGAGCTGCCGCTGCTGGGTCGGCGAGACCAGTCCCTTGGGGAAGAGGACCGCCACTTCGATGCCGGGCCGGCCGTGGAACGCCGCTGCCACGGCCCCGCCCGTATCACCCGAGGTCGCCACGAGAATGGTGAGCGGAGGCGATGCCGCGCCACGCAGGCGGGCGAGGCATGCCGCGAGAAATCGCGCGCCAAAGTCCTTGAAGGCTGCCGTCGGACCATGGAAGAGCTCGAGCACGGCGAGGCGGCCGTTTCCCGGTAGCGCCACGATCGGCGCCGGGAAATCGAAGGCCTCGGAGGTGATGAGCGGCAGCGATGGCGCGAGGGGATCCCCCTCGACGAAGGGCCCGAGCAGCTTCGCCCCGATCGCGGCCAGGCTCTCCCGCGGGCTCCAGGAGCTCGGCGAGAGCCGCGGCCACTCGCTCGGCACATAGAGCCCGCCGTCGGGTGCCAGTCCCTGGCTGAGCGCCTCGCCGAATCCGGCGTTCAGCTGCGCATCACGCGTGCTCCTGAACCGCATCGCGCTCATGTGCCACCTGTCATGGGTCAGCCGGACTCGATGACGCGTGCGCCATCGGCTCCGACATCCACCAGCCACTCATCGATCCGGATGTCACCGGCCGTGAACTCGCGCCGCATCGCTTCGAGCACCCGGTGGGCATCCTTGGCGAGCGCCCAGGCGAAAAGCGCGGGCCCGGCTCCGGAGATGGAGCAGCCGAGTGCGCCCGCCTGCATGGCCGCGAGGCGCACGCCCGCAAAGCCTGGGATCAACGCCTGGCGCTGCGGCTCGATCACCACATCCTCGAAGGAGGCGCGGATCATGTCGAGATCGTTGGTGTAGCAGCCGGAGATGAAGCCCGCGAGGTTGGCGGTCTGCCAGACGAAATCGGAGAGCTCGACACTGCGCTTGAGCATGGCGCGCGCCTGGCGCGTCGAGAGGAACATGTGCGGGTGCACGATGATGGCGCGGACCCCGGAGGGTATCGGGATCTGCTTGACCCGGGGATGCTCGATTCCGACGGTGAGCACGAGGCCGCCGAAGAGCGACGGGGAGATGTTATCGACATGCAGCGAGCCGCTCGCCACGGCCTCACCCTGCATCGCGAACTTGAGGAGCTCGAGCTTACTGCAGGGCCGCGGCAGGAGCGCATTTGCAGCCACCACCGCGCCGACCGCCGAGGCAGCCGAGCCCCCGAGACCGGAGCCGAGCGGGATCCCTTTGTCGATGCGCATCGCAAAGCCGAAGCCGGGGTGCACGGCCTCCTGCATGGCGAGCAACGCGCGCCCGGCGGTGTTCTGCGCAGGCTCGCTCGGCAGCTTGCCCGCTATGCCGGTGACATCGAGGATCGTGACATTGCGCTCCTCGGTGCGGCTGACGGTGACTCGATCCCCGAGCGCATCGACCGAGAAGCCCAGAATGTCGAAGCCGATCGCGACGTTGCCAACCGATGCGGGCGCGAAGGCGGTAGCCCAGCGCGGCGCGAGGCTCAAAGCCGCGCTCCAAGATAAGCCGCCAGGCGCAGCAGGTCGGCGAAGACGCCGCCGGCCGTTACCTCGGGACCGGCGCCGGGACCCTGGACGATGAGCGGGTTGTCGCAGTAACGGCGGGTCGCGAAGCGCACGACGTTGTCGGTGAGCGCGATGTTGGCGAAGGGATGCCTGGCATCGAGCTCGATGAGCCCGACGGTCGCGATCCCCGACTGCGCCCGCACACTGCCCGGGTCGGTGCCGGAGGCGCGCTCGCAGGTCAGCCGGCCAACGTAGCGCAACACCTTCCCGCGGGCGCGCGCGCCCTCCAGCCGCTCACGCATGGCCGCATCGTGGCGCGGCAGTCGTGCCATGAATTCCTCGATCGAGCCGCTCTCGAGACCCGCGGGGACCAGGCTTTCGATCCTGACATCGCCGAGCTCGAGCTCGAGCCCCATTTCGCGGCCGAGAATGATGAGCTTGCGGGCGACGTCCATCCCGGAGAGGTCATCGCGCGGATCAGGCTCGGTGTACCCCCGCTGGCGCGCATCGAGCACGATATCGGAGAACGCGGTGCGCCCGTCATAGATGTTGAAAAGGTAAGCGAGGGTCCCGGAGAAGATGCCCTCGACGCTCGTGATCTCATCTCCGGTCTCCCGGAGGTCGCGCAGGGTGTGCACCACGGGCAGCCCCGCCCCGACCGTCGCCTCGTAGAGGTAATGCGAGCCGGCGGCGCGGCGGGCCTCGTGCACCGCGCGGTAGTAGGCGAGATCGGCGCTGTTGGCTTTCTTGTTGGGCGTCACGACGTGCATGCCCGCGCCGAGCCAGGTCGCGTACCGGCCGGCGATCTCGGCGCTCGCGGTACAGTCGATGACCACCGAGTGCGGCAGGTAATCGACACGCACGTGCTCGATGAAGCGGTCGAGGTCGGCCGGGACGCCCCGCTCCTCGTACTCCTGGCGCCAATGCTCGAGCGGGATGCCGCTTTCGGAGAGCACCATGCGCTTGGAGCCGAGGATACCGCGCATGCGCATGTCGATCTTGAACTGCTGGCGCAGCCGCGCGCTCTGCGAGGCGAGCTGATCGAGGAACACTCTGCCCACCGTGCCGGGCCCGATGACTCCGATCGAGAGAGTATGCGGCGAGAGATAAAGACTGGCGTGAACAGCGCGCAACGCGCGCGTAGCGGAGCGGCCGTCGACCACGACGGAGATGTTGCGCTCCGATGCGCCCTGGGCGATCGCACGCACATTCACACTCGCGGTGCCGAGTGAGTTGAAGACTTTCGCCGCCACCCCAGGGGTTCCGGCCATGCCGTCGCCGACGATGGCGAGGATCGCGAGATCCGGATCGATCTCGACGCTCTGGATCTGTCCCTCCATGAGCTCCCGCTGAAACGCCTGGCGCACGAGCGCGGCGGCGCGCTCGCCCTGATCGTACGGGACGGCGCAGCAGATCGAGTGCTCGGAGCTGCCCTGGGAAATGAGAATGACGGAGATGCCGTCCTCGCGCAGCGCGCCGAAGAGCCGATGCGCGGTGCCCGGCACACCGATCATGCCGGCCCCTTCGAGGTTGATCAGCGCCACCTTGTCGATGCTCGCGATGCCCTTCACCGGCAGGGTCGAGGTCGGCTGCGCGCAGATGAGGGTGCCGGGCTTTTCGGCGGCGAAGGTATTGCGGATCCAGATGGGAATGGCCCCACCCACGGCCGGCGCCATGGTCTGCGGGTGGATGACCTTCGCCCCGAAGTAGGCGAGCTCCATCGCCTCGTTGTAGGTGAGTGAGTCGATCACCGTTGCATCGGGTACGCGGCGCGGATCGGCCGACAGGACCCCATCGACGTCCGTCCAGATATGGATTTCCGCGGCATCGAGCAGCGCGCCGAAGATGGAGGCGGAGAAGTCGCTGCCGTTGCGGCCGAGCGTCGTCTGAACGCCGCGCTGGTCCGAGGCGATGAAGCCCGTGATGATCAGTGTTCCCTTGAAGTCACGGTCGACGAGGTCCGAGAGATTCGTCCGCGACTGCGCCCACTGCACAGCCGGACCGAGCGGACCCCACTCGATGACCACGACGCGGCGTGCATCGACCCACTGCACCGGACCACGGGGACTGCCGCGCTCCTCATAAAAGCGGTGAAAGAGTTTGGTCGACCAGATCTCACCATACCCGGCGATGAGGTCGCTCACGTTGCGCGCCGCGGCGCGGGTCAGCTTCACCGTATGAAGGATGCCTTCGACGTCGTGGCAATCGCGATCGAAGCGTGCGAGATACAGCCGCGCTGATTCCGGTGTGAGGAGCGTCTCGGCAATCTCCGCGTGTCGCGAGCGCAGCCCCGCGAGCTCGACACGATAGCGGTCGTCCTGGTGCTCCGCGAGCGCCACCAGTCCGAGGAGGGCATCCGTAACGCCCTTGCAGGCAGAGAGCACGACGCCGACGCGAGCAGCCGGCAGGCTGTCGATGATGGCGGCGACGCGACGGAAACAGGCGGCATCGGCGACGCTCGATCCGCCGAACTTGTGCACGACCCAGGGAGCGGAATTGGGCATGGAATTCGAATCGACGAGAGGAAAAGCCGTGCGACTCTACTGACGAGCCCGAGTGCGCGCAATCAGCTTCTCGGATATTCGAGGCCCACCGGGCATAATCCCACGGGATGGAATCTGCTCTCGGTCCCCTCCTCCCCCTGTTCGAGCGCGAGCGGGCTGCCGGTCACGCGATGGCGCTCGGCATTCTCGTACACACGGCAGGCTCGACGTACCGCAAGCCCGGCGCATTGCTGCTCATTGCCGGCAACGGCGAGTACGCCGGCCTGCTTTCCGGGGGATGCCTCGAAGGGGATCTGCGCGAGCGCGCGCAGGCAGTCATGGAAACCGGCCGCGCCTCGCTCGTGACCTATGACCTGCGCAATTCCGACGATCTCGTCTGGGGCCTCGGGCTGGGGTGTGAGGGCGCGATGCACATCCTGCTGCTGCCGCTCGGCCCGCGAGAGGAGTGGCAGCCGCTCACCCATCTGGCAGCAGCGCTGGCCTCGTCCAGCCCGACTGCGATCGGGGTGGTGACGGCATCGCAGGACGAGTCGATTCCGGCGGGAGCCCTCCTACTCCCGGAAGCCTCCGGGGACACGGCGCTCACGCTCCCGCGCTCGCTCTCCGCCCAAGCCCGGGCGAGCCTCCTCGCGCCGTGCGTGCTCGAGGCGCTTGCCGCCACACCACGCTCGGCGACCGTGAGGTATCTGGAAGAGCCCGCGGGCCGCTGGAAGCTGCTGCTCCTGCCGCTTGCACTGCCGCCGAGGATTCTCCTTCTGGGCGCCGGACCCGATGCGCTGCCCGTCGTGGACTTTGCGGCGCGCATGGACTGGCGCGTGACCCTCGTCGACCATCGCCCAGCGTATGCCGTGCCGTCACATTTTCCGCTGGCGGAGCGCGTCGTACTGGCGCGTCCCGAGGAGCTCGCGCAGGCTCTGGATCTCAGTCAGTTCACCGCGGGTGTGGTGATGAGTCATCACCTGCCGTCGGACCTCGAGTATCTACGGGCACTGAGTGCGACCTCGCTCCCGTATGTAGGCCTCCTCGGACCACCCGCGAGGCGCGAGAAACTGCTCGCCGAGCTGCGCACGGAGTCGCAGCGCCTGCGGATGCGTTTGCGGGCGCCGGTCGGGCTCAACCTGGGGGGACGGACGCCTGAGTCCATAGCACTGGCGATCGTTGCGGAAATCCAAGCGTTCCTCCACGGTATGCCGCTGAAAGACCCACAATGAATGAGACCCAGATCATTCGCTCCCAGCTCGCCGCCGAGCAATCGCATGCAGCGGAGGTCGTCAACGCATGTGCCGCGGTGTTCGGCTCGAGGGACTCCGCTGCACAGCCCACAGCTTCCTTTCGCGAAGCCTGCGTGAGCTACCTCGTCTGGGTGCTCGCACGGTTCGAGGAACGTGATCAGACTCTGACCGAGCTTCTCGCCTCACGCCAGCCGATGGCGGATGGCCCCGGCGGTGCGGCTCTGCGACAGCTCGGCACCCTCATCAGCCGAACCGGCACCAGCCGCGAGGCGCTGTCGCGACTCGAGACTGCCTTTGCCGCCGATGACTCCGCCGCGGCGCGCGATCATTGGCAGGAGTTCGCGCGGTTCTTCGAGTCCGCGTGGGCACCGCGCCGCGCCGCGCTCGATGCAGCACTCGCCGAGTATCTCAGTGTTGCCGACTGGCGCGCGGTATGCGCCATCGATGCGGATTCCATTCTGGATGAGCGCAACGGCTACGCGCGTGTGATGGCGGAGCTGCCGGCGGGCATCGCGCTGCACCGATCGGCGCCGCCGCACGGCCCGCGCTCATGAGCACCGAGAGTGATGCAGGCAGCCTCCATGCCGTCGTACTCGCGGCGGGCGGCTCGAGCCGCTTCGGCTCGGCCAAGCAGCTGGTACGCATCGGCGACCGGCCGCTCCTCAGTCTCATCGCGGGCCGCACCGCCGAGGTCGTCGGCCACGCGCTCATCGTTGTGCTCGGAGCAGCCGCGGCCGAGCTCTCACCGCTCCTCAGGCATTCCGCGGGCTCCGTCGTCATCAACCGCAACTGGCGTGAAGGACTTGCGAGCTCCATTCGCGCCGGCGTCTCGCGCTTACCGGCCTCTGCCGCGGGCGTGATGTTGGTTTTGGCCGATCAGGCCTGCGTGACCGCGGAGGATCTGCGCAGGCTCGCGGGCGTATGGCGGCGCCAGCCGCAGTGCCTCGTCGCGGCGCGTTATGGCGCAACCGTCGGCGTACCCGCAATCTTCCCGCAATACCTCTTCGGAGAGCTGAGCGAGCTCAAGGGCGACACCGGAGCCAGAGCACTGATCAAGCGGCATGCCGACCGCGTGGTGACCGTCCCGATGGCGAGCGCCGCCTTCGACCTGGACACGCCGGACGACCTGCTCGAGCTCACCTCAACAGTGAACAGGTGATCCGGCCGGGGCCGCTGCGATCGCCAGGGCTGCGCAAGCCGTCCGGGGCGATGCTCAGCCGCTCGAGCCCGGATGTGGAAAGTTGTCGGACTCGTCCTCGCCCTCCCGCGGCGCGAGGCACGCCCAATCCTTTTCCAGCACGATCCGCAGCTCGCCCGTGGCGTTTGCCTGGCTGGCGCTCAACGTGACGAGATCCGTGCCGCACCAGCGCTCGGAGAGCGCGGCTGGGAGTATAAAGTCGATTAGATTTGACGTGTAATTAGCTGATATTACATCGTTTTTACTATCAACGCGCAGTCGATATCTGAGCGTCGCTCCGCCGGGGAAAGACGTCCGGTCCTCGACTTCGCCGCGCTCGCCGAGCAGGCGCATCTCGCCTTGCGTGAGCCGCAGCCGCAGCGAGTCGCCTTTGATTCTGAGCTTCACGGGGAGCACCCCTCTTTGGCCTGATGTCCGGCGGATTATGGCACTCATAACCTGCGGCGCGGGATACCAAACCACACGGTATTTAGCGCGCCGGGGCGTGCCGCCTATAGTCGGCCGGCATGTACCGCTACGATCACATCGACCGTGCGCTCGTCACGCAGCGCGTCGAGCAGTTCCGGGATCAGACCCGCCGCTACCTGGCCGGTGAGCTCTCGGAGGATGAGTTCCGCCATCTGCGGCTGCGCAACGGCCTCTATCAGCAACGCTTTGCGCCGATGCTGCGCATCTCGGTGCCCTACGGTCTGCTCGAGTCGGCACAGCTGCGGAAGATGGCGCACATCGTACGCAAATACGACAAGGGCTACGGCCACTTCACCACGCGCCAGAACATCCAACTCAACTGGCCGAAGCTCGAGCAGGTGCCGGACCTCCTGGGCGAGCTCGCCGAGGTGCAGCTGCACGGCATCCAGGCCTGCGGCAATGACACGCGCAACATCACGAGCGACTACCTGGCCGGTGTCGCAGCCGATGAGCACATCGATCCGCGCCCCTACTGCGAGCTCATGCGGCAGTACGTCACGTTGAATCCGGAGTTCTACTGGCTGCCGCGCAAGTTCAAGTTCGGCTTCACCGGCGCGACGGTGGACCGGGCAGCCACACGCACCAATGACGTGGCGGTGCATCTCGTGCGCCGCGGAGATGGTGCGGTCGGGTACCGCTTCTTCGTCGGCGGCGGCCTCGGCCGCCAGCCGATGTTGGGGCAGGAAATGAACCCGTTCGTGCCCGAGTCCGACCTGCTGCGCTACGCCTGCGCAATTCTGCGCACCTTCAACCGTTTCGGGCGCCGCGACAACATCCACAAGGCACGCATCAAGATCGTGCTGCGGGAATGGGGTTATGCGCGCTTCCGCGCCGCGATCGAGGAGGAATACGGGAAGATCAAGGCGAGCTCCGAAGGTGAGGAGCTGCTCCTATTGCCCGAGGATATCGAGCGCGTGCGCGGCCACTTTCCGGCACCGGCCTATCGGCCGGCCGCCGAGGTCAGCGCCGACATCGCCGGCCTGGCGGCGCGCGATGCGCGGTTTGCGGCCTGGATCAAGCGCAACGTGCGTGCCCACAAGATTGCGGGCTACAAGGTCGTGTTCGTCTCGCTCAAGGCGCCGGATCACGTGCCGGGCGACTGCACGGCCGAGCAGTTCGAGGCCCTCGCCGAGATCTGCGATGCCTACAGCTTCGGGGAGCTGCGCTCCACGTACGATCAGAACCTGGTGCTCGCCGATGTCGCGGAGCGCGATCTGCACGACCTGTGGCGCCGGCTCGATGCGATGAAGCTGGCGACGCCCAACATTGGGCTGGTCACGGACATCGTGAGCTGTCCGGGGCTGGATTTCTGCGGCCTGGCGAATGCGGGCTCGATCGGGGTGGCACAGGATATCTACCGACGGTTTGATACCCTCGATGCGCAGTACGAGATTGGGGCAATCCGCATCACGATCAGCGGGTGCATGAACGGCTGCGGGCACCATAGCGTCGGGCATATCGGCATTCTCGGCGTCGATAAGCACGGTGAGGAGTGGTATCAGGTGACGCTCGGGGGCAGCCCTGGCAATGACGCTGCGATCGGTGAGCGCATTGGACGTGCGCTGGCGCGGGATGAGATCGCCGATGGCGTGGAGCGGTTGATCCGCGGTTACCTCGAGCTGCGCTTCGATGACGATGAGACGTTCATCGAGTGCTACCGGCGGCTCGGCATGGCGCCTTTCAAGGAGCGCCTGTACGAGAGCGAGGCTGAGGCGGAGGCGGCATGACGATGAGGATTCTCCACAACAGCGAGCTCGTCGAGGATCAGTGGACGGTGCTGGAGGACGGACGCGCGGATCTCGGGGCGGGTGACGGTAGAGTCATCGTCACGCTTGCCCGGTGGAGGGAGGAGCGGCCCTCGTTGCTCTCGGCGCATGCCGCTGTGGGGGTGTTGGTACCTAATACGGCGGATATCGAGGCTGTGTTTGCGGACATTGAGGATCGGCCGCTCATCGTGTTGCAGTTCCCGACATTCACCGACGGGCGGGCGTTGTCGCAGGCGGTGGTGTTGCGCAAGAGGCTGGGGTTTCGCGGGGAATTGCGGGCTGTGGGGGATGTGATCAGGGATTTGGTGTTCTGGTTGGGGCGGTGTGGGTTTGACAGCATCGTGCCGCGGAAGGATCAGAGCTTGGAGGGGTGTCGGGAGGCTCTCAGGGAGATCACGGCGGCTTATCAGGCGGCGGCGGATGAGCACACGCCGGTTTGGGTTAGGCGACGGGCTGGAGTCGCTGCTGCGCATTGAGGTGCGTCGCGGCCGGAGGGCTGCGGCGATCGGGACTGCACTGCCGCGTCGTGTGCGGGCACTTCGTGTGGGCGCTACTTCATGTGCAGCCACTTCATGGGCGGACATCTGCACGGGACCGACCAAAATCATCTTTCCGGGACCGCCGTGAATCCGTCCATGGAGGCTGCCGCAAAAACGTCCTGTTTTTGAGGCTCCCGGAAAGATGATTTTGGCCGTTCCCGTGCTCTCGCGTGGCGGTGCGGCGCTCTTGCGCGCCGCCGTCCCGTGCTCTTGCGTGGAACGCAGCGCCGCGGGGCTGGCGGCTTTTACCTCATCGGGAGTTTGATGTCGGCCAGCATCTCGGCGACTTCCTCGGGGGTGCTGGCGCGGTGGGCGCGCTCTACCAGGCGCCGGTCGAGATGGGGTGCGAGGAGTTGGGCGAAGTCGTACATGTATTTGCGCAGGAGGGTGCCGCGGCGGAAGCCCAGCCAGGTCGTGTGGGCCGGTAGGAGGTGGGAGGCGTCTATGACGGTGAGGTCGGGGTCGTTCTCGTCCACGGCCATGTGGGCGACTATGCCTACGCCCAGGCCCAGGCGGACGTAGGTCACGATCACGTCGGAGTCGCGGGCGGTGATCGCTACGTTGGGAGTGAGGTTGGCTTTGGCGAAGGCGTCGATCAGGGAAGAAGGGCCGGAGAAGCTGAACGTGTAGGTGATGATGGGATAGGCGGCGAGCGCACGGTAGGTGAGCTTGCCGGCGCTGGCGAGAGGATGGTCGCGGGGGACGATGGCCACTCGGTTCCAGCGGTAGCAGGGCAGGATCGTGAGGTCGGAGAAGAGACGCTCGGAGCCGGTGTTGATGGCGCAGTCGATGCGATCCTGGGCCACCATCTCGGCGATCTGCTCGGAGGTCCCCTGGTGCAGGTTCAGGCGCACGTTCGGGTATTTCGCCAGGAATTCACGGATGACGTCGGGCAGGACGTAGCGGGCCTGGGTGTGGGTGGTACCGATCGAGAGGCTCCCCCTGCCCTCATCGCGCAGCTCCGTCGAGAGCGCACGGATGCTCTGCGCCTCCTGCAGGATGTGCAGCGCCCGGTCGATCACCTGCTGGCCGGCGGGCGTGATGCGGGTCAGATTGCGGCCCTCGCGCACGAAGATCTGAAAGCCGAGCTCATCCTCGAGAAGCTTGATCTGCTTGCTCACCCCGGGTTGGGAGGTGTGCAGCTTCTGCGCCGCCGCCGTGATGTTGAGACCGCTCTGCGCCACGGCGGCCAGATAACGTAACTGGTGCAGCTTCATCGACGCTCGACCCGTTGGGTGGCTCTGACCGGAGGGCAGAGCCTAGCGCAACCGCGGCGCACACGGCGATCTCTCCGAATGGTGAGGCGCGGGCGGGCGCCGCGTTGCGCGGCCCATCCTGGACCTCGCCGCTTCGGGGCCGCTGACGCGTCCCTGCCCCGGGGCCCTGCGGGCCGGCTACGGCCAGTCGACAATAAATAACCGGCCTGCAGTCGCTCAGAAGAAATCATTCGTTCTAGAGGCCGGGGTACCGTGGCTATAGTCCTCGCACCATGGGAGACTTACTGAACCTCGAAGTGCAGCAGAAGGCGTCGGCCCTGCGCGAGCAGCTCATCGGCGCCGTCCGCGAGCACGGCCGGGTCATCTACTCGAACAGCCTCGGCGCCGAGGCGATGGTGCTCACAGACATCATCTGGACGCACGTGCCCGAGATCGACATGTTCAGCATCGATACCGGGCGGTTGCATCAGGAGACCTACGATCTGCTGGAGAAGCTCGAGCGCCGCTACAAGCGCACTCTGCATCTGGTCTACCCGGACGCGCAGGCGCTCGAGGAACTGGTCTCCAGGCAGGGCATCAACGGCTTCTATCACAGCCTGCAGGCGCGCCTCGCCTGCTGCCACGTGCGCAAAGTGGAGCCTTTCAAGCGCGCGATCGCGGGCTACACGGCCTGGGTGACGGGTGTGCGCCGGGAGCAGTCTGCAGCCCGCGCACAGACGCAGCCGCTCGAGTGGGACGCCGAGCACGGCCTCTACAAGGTGAGCCCGCTGCTCGATTGGAGCGAGGCGGAGATCTGGCAGTACATCCGTGCCCGCAGGCTGCCGTACAATTCCCTCCACGACCGCCAGTTCCCGAGCATCGGGTGCTTTCCCTGCACTCGCGCGATTCAGCCGGGTGAGAGCCGCCGCGCCGGCCGCTGGTGGTGGGAGCAACCCGAGTCTCGCGAATGCGGCTTACATCCCAGAGTGCGCCATGCGGCCGCGCAAGCCTGACAGGCGGTCGGAAACCGATGGATTATCTGCCGGTATTTCTGCAGCTGCGCTCGGCGCGCGCGGTCATCGTCGGCGGCGGCCGGATAGCAGCGCGCAAGGCGGAGCTGTTGGTGAGATCGGGCGCGGACGTGATAGTGGTCGCGCCGCTGCTGCACGAGGAGCTCAGTAGCCGAGTTGCAGCCGGCGAGCTGACCCACATCGCGGAAAGCTTCGTACCCGCGCACCTGGATGGGGCCGCCATCGCTGTTGCGGCAACCGGCCTGAGGGAGGTCAACTCAGCGGTCTCCGAAGCCGCCCGCGAGCGCGGCGTCCCGATCAACGTCGTCGACGACGCTTCGCTCTCGACCTTCATCTTCCCGGCCATCATCGACCGCTCTCCGGTGCTGGTTGCGGTGGGCTCCGCCGGACAGGCGCCGGTGCTCACCCGTTGGGTGCGCGAGCAGATCGAAGCCCTGCTTCCGGCGAGCCTCGGCTCCCTCGCGCGCTTCATGGGCGAGCGGCGCAGGAGCGTACAGCGGGCGCTCGGCGCCGCGGCGCGGCGCGCATTCTGGGAGCGGATCGTACGCGGCCAGGCAGCCACTCGCCTGTTGGCGGGCGATGCGCCGGGCGCACAGCGTGCGTTCGAGGCGGAGCTGTTGATTTCCCAGCTCACCACCTCGGCCGCGACCGGCGGCACCCCGCTCGGCGAGGTCTATCTCATCGGAGCGGGCCCGGGCGACCCGGATCTGCTCACGCTGCGTGCGCTGCAGCTGCTGCAACAGGCTGACATCGTCCTGTATGACAGGCTGGTGCCCGCCGCGGTACTCGAGCGTTGCCGGCGCGAGGCGCGCCGGATCTTCGTCGGCAAGCGCCATGGTGCGGGGCAGGAGCGCACGGCGCAGGAAGACATTCACGAGCTGATGATCCGCTTCGCGCGCCAAGGCCTCAAAGTAGCGCGTCTGAAGGGCGGGGACCCGTTCATCTTCGGACGCGGCGGCGAGGAGGTCGAGGTACTCCTGCGCCACGGCATCCCCCATCTCATCGTCCCCGGGATCACGGCAGCACTCGGGGCAGCGGCCTGCGCCGGCATCCCCCTCACGCAGCGCGGGCTGGCGCAGAGCGTGACCTTCGTCACCGGGCACCTGCCCGGCGAGGACACCCTCGACTGGAGAATGCTCGCGCAGTCAGGGCAGACACTCGTTTTTTACATGGGCGTGGGCAGCCTCGGGGCCATAGTGGCCCGGTTACGCGCGGCCGGGGCTGCGGAAACGCTTCCGGCAGCGCTCATCGAGCGCGCGACGCTCCCCGAGCAGCGGGTACTCCGCGGTACACTGGGGGAAATCGCCGACCTCGGCAGCCGGGCGGGCCTCTCGCCCCCCGCCCTGCTCATCGTCGGCGAGGTGGCAGCCCCGCCAGCCGAGCCGGCAATGATCCCGGCGCGTGCCGTGGCGGCAGAGACCGCCGCTGACCTCAGTCAGCCCATCTGATCGGAAAGGCATCGCATGCGTGACGGCTTCGTCGGGTCGGTCGGCCATACGCCTCTCATCAAGCTGCGGCGGGTGAGCGAGGAGACCGGCTGTGTAGTGCTCGGCAAGGCCGAGTTCATGAATCCCGGCGGGTCCGTCAAGGACCGCGCCGCGCGCGCCATCGTGCTCGCCGCCGAGCGCAGCGGTGAGCTCGCTCCGGGCGGTACGGTCGTCGAAGGCACGGCAGGCAACACCGGAATCGGGCTCGCGCACGTCTGCAACGCGCGGGGCTACCGGTGCATCATCGTGATGCCCGACAACCAGTCGCCGGAGAAGTACCGGCTGCTCGAGACGCTCGGCGCCGAGGTCCACAAGGTCCCGACCGTTCCCTACAGCAATCCCAACCAGTATCAGAAAGTCTCCCAGCGGCTCGCCGCCAGCCTGTCGAATGCCATCTGGGCCAACCAGTTCGACAACACGGCCAACCGCCAGGCGCACATCGAGACGACGGGGCCCGAGATCTGGGAGCAGACTTCGGGACGGGTGGATGCCTTCGTCGCCTCCTCGGGAACGGGTGGTACCTTCGCCGGCGTCTCCGAGTATCTGAAGTCGCGCCGCCGTGCGGTTCGCTGCGTGCTGGCCGATCCTCCAGGCAGCAGCCTCTACGAGTACGTGCGCAACGGTGCGCTGAAGGCAACGGGCTCCGGATCGATCACCGAAGGGATCGGCATCGGACGCATCACGGCCAATCTCAAGGATGCCCCTATCGATGATGCCGTCCACATCGAGGACCCGGAAACCGTCCGCTTCGTCTACCGGCTGCTGCGTGAGGAAGGCCTCTTCCTCGGCAGCACCAGCGGTATCAATGTCGCCGCGGCGGTGCGTGTCGCGCGCGAGCTCGGCCCCGGTCATACCGTCGTCACCGTGCTTTGCGACGGTGGCGCGAAGTATCAATCACGCCTGTTCAATGCCGAATGGCTCCAGTCGAAGGGTTTCGCGGCCGAGGCCGCGCAACCCGCCTCCGGGCCGTCGATCGCTCTCGACAAAGTCATGGTTGCCTGAGCGGGCACCGTGACATTGTCATCGCAAGTCCTGTGGCTCATTCCGGTCGGCTTCATCGCCCAGATGGTCGATGGCTGCGTCGGCATGGGTTACGGCATTTCCGCGAGCTCCATTCTCGCGACTCTGGGGATTCCGCCGCTCATCACCAGCGCGACCGTGCACGCAGCGGAGGTCGTGACATCGGGCATCTCCAGTGCCTCGCACGCATGGTTTCGCAATCTCGACCGGAAGATCTTCGTATCGCTACTCGTTCCAGGTGTCATCGGCGGCGTAGTCGGAGCAACGGTGCTGGCGCATGTACCCACTCACGCCATCCGCCCGTTCGTCTGGACTTATCTGATCATTACCGGACTTTGCGTCGTCGGCCGCGTGGCCTTCAAGCGCGCGCCGCAGCTCGCCGTGGGGGCACCCGGACCGGCACTGGGCCTCGGCGCAGGCTTCCTTGATGCGATCGGCGGCGGCGGTTGGGGCACCATAGTCACCTCGACCATGATCGCGCGGGGCGTCGCTCCGCGTTATGCGATCGGCACGGCCAACGCGGTGGACTTCTTCGTTGCCCTCGCCACCAGCATCGCGTTATGGACGCAGATGGGCCATATGAGATACGACATAGTCATTGCCTTGCTGATTGGCGGCGCGGTCGCTGCGCCCTTATCGGCGTGGGTCACGCGCCACGTCCCGGCACGTGCTGCAGCGACGGCCGTCGGCGTGGTGGTCGTAGTGCTCGGGGCAGCCGGGCTTCTCAACACCCTGTCGTGAGTCCTGCGATCGCGCTTTCGCCGACGCCAGATCGCCGGCGATTCTCTCAGGCTGCCGAGACTTCGGCCTTTTCCTTCTCGCCCTGACGCGCAGGCTTCTGACTCTCACCGGCCGGGGCGAGCGCCACCTCCAGCGCTTCTGACACGCGCTCCACCCATACGAGCTCGAGCATCGAGCGCGCGCTCTGCGGAATGTCCTCGAGATCGCGGCGGTTGCGGGCCGGCAGGATCACTTTGCGAATGCCGGCTCGAGCCGCGGCGATGGTCTTCTCCTTGATGCCGCCGACCGGCAGGACGAGGCCCCGCAGACTGATCTCACCGGTCATGGCCACATCCGGCCGCACGGCCCGGCGCCGCAGGAGCGATGCCAGGGAGACGAACATGGCAACGCCTGCGCTCGGGCCGTCCTTGGGGATCGCGCCGGCAGGCACGTGCACGTGAATGTCGCTCTGATCGAAGATCTTGGGATCGATGCCGAAGTCGGCGGCCTGGGCCTTCACGAGGCTCAGCGCCGCCTGCGCGGATTCCTTCATGACATCGCCGAGCTGCCCTGTCAGGATGAGCTTGCCGCTGCCCGGCATGCGCGCCGACTCGACGAAGAGGATGTCGCCGCCGACGGGCGTCCAAGCGAGCCCCGTTGCCACACCGGGCACGGAGGTCCGTTGCGCGACCTCGTTCTCGAAGCGCGAAGGCCCCAACACCTCGGCCACATCGCTCGCCTCGAAGCGGACGCTCTCGACCTTGCCTTCCGCGATGCGCATGGCCGCCCGGCGCAGGAGTGCACCGATCTGACGCTCGAGGCTGCGGCAGCCGGACTCGCGGGTGTACTCGCGGATGAGCCGCGAGAGCGCCGCATCCGCGAGGCTCACCTGTTCGGGCTTCAGGCCATTGGCCTTCAACTGACGGGCGACGAGGTAGCGCTTGGCGATCTCGAGCTTCTCGTCCTCGGTGTAGCCGGTGAGCTCGATGATCTCCATCCGGTCGCGCAGCGGGCCGGGAATCGTCTCGAGCACGTTGGCCGTCGCGATGAAGAGCACGTGGCTCAGATCGAACGGCAGTCCCAGGTAGTTGTCGCGGAAGCTCGAGTTCTGCTCCGGATCGAGCACCTCGAGCAGCGCCGAGGCCGGATCGCCCTGGAAGCTCGCACCGAGCTTGTCGATCTCATCGAGCATGAAGACGGGGTTGCGGGTACCCGCCTTGCGCAGCCCCTGGATGATGTTGCCTGGCAGGGCACCGACGTAGGTACGGCGGTGACCGCGGATCTCCGCCTCATCGTGTACACCGCCGAGGCTCGCGCGCACGAACTTCAGGCCGAGCGCACGCGCGACGCTCTGACCGAGCGACGTCTTGCCCACGCCCGGAGGACCCACGAAGCAGAGGATGGGGCTCCTGCCTTCCGGATTGAGCTTGCGCACGGCGAGATACTCGAGGATGCGCCGCTTGACCTTCTCCAGGCCATAGTGGTCCTCATCGAGCACACGCCGCGCCCGCTCGATGTCGATATCCTCCACATCTGCGTGGCTCCAGGGCAGCGCCACCAGCAGCTCCAGATACGAGCGCACCATGCCGTATTCGGGACTCGCCTCGTTCATGCGCTCGAGGCGCCGCAACTCCTTGCGGGCCTGCTCATCGGCCTCGGCGGGCATGTGCGCGGCGGCGATCGCCTTCTCGAGCTCGGCGATGTCGCCCCCTCCTCCCTCGCCTTCGCCGAGCTCCTTCTGCAGCTGATGCAGCTGCTCGCGCAACACGGCCTCGCGCTGGCGCTCTCCGAGGGCAGCCTGGGTCTGCTCGGTGATGTCGCGGGTGATCTTCAGCACCTCGACCCGATGGGCGAGAAGCTTCATGACTTTGTCGAGCCGTGCCTTGAGGTCCACGGTCTCGAGCACATCCTGCTTCTCCTCCGGCTTCACGTCCATGAAGCTCACGATGAGATCCGCGAGCTGGCCTGGTGAGTCGATCCCAGTGATGGTGCGCGTCAGCTCCGCCGGTACCTGGGGCAGCAGTGACAGAGCTTCGGCGGCGCGTTGCTTGAGGAAGTCCGTGCGCGCCTCGATGTCGGCACCGGCGACTTCCGCCTCGGCTATGGTCTCGATGCGCGCGGCGAGGAACGGGGTCTCGCGCACGACCTGCTGCAGCCGGAATCGGCTCTCACCCTGACAGACCATGTGATGCGCGCCATCGGGAGCGGTCACGTAGCGGACCACGGTGGCGAGCACACCGATCTCGTAGAGGTCGGTCGGCGCAGGCTTCTCCAGGGTTGGGTCGCGCTGCAACAGCAGGCCGACTTTGCGGCCGCTGCGCACGGCGTCCTGGGCGGCGGCAATGCTCTCCTCGCGGCCGAGAGTGACCGGCAATACGATTCCGGGGAAGAGCACCACGTTGCGCAGCGCCACGATCGGCACGGCTTCGGCCGGCAGCGGCGGCATTTCGAGCCGTCGGGTCGAAGGAGTCTGGTCGGTGTCGGCCATAAGTTATCTCTCGCTCTCCTGGGACTCCCGGGTCAGCCGGACTTCGAGGCAGCCATGCTCGTAGCGGCTGGCCGCCAGTTTGAGCCGCACGCCTGCAAGCGGAATGCGCCGGAAAAAGCGTCCGTGCGGAATTTCGAGCCGTCGAATCACCGCATCGGCAGAGCTGAGCTTGAGCGGACGCATGGCGTTCAGGATCAGCTCCGCCGGCTCGAGCCTCAGGCTGATCTCCTCGGGCACAACGCCGGGGAGCGCAAAGAGCAGAACGAGTCCGTCGGCGGTTTCCTGGATGTCGACCGGCGGCTCCCATACCGCGCCATCGGCTCCCCGTCCGAGGTAGCGCAGGAACTGGCGTTGCAGGCGCTCGGCTCTGTCCAGCACCTCGCACGCCTCCACCCACATCCAGCCGTATTGCCGCTCGCTGCTCATTCGTGGACTCAAGCCGCAAAGACCGCACCCGAGGCAAGAGATGCGGTCGCATGAGGGCAAGTCAAGGGTTGTGCCGCCCAGCCCCTCAGTTCCTGCTGTCGAAGGTGCGTGCGCTTGTACCGGCGCATGCGTTAAGGTCATCTCTTACCGCCGCGTCTACGCCCGACAGCAAGCCGCCATGCCCGCACTGACATCCGCCGAGCTCGATGCATTGCGCCTCAGTCTCGAGATCGCCCTGCGCAGCGTCGTATTCAGTCTGCCGCTCGCGATCCTCGTCGCCTACCTCCTCGCGAGAAGCCGCTTCCCGGGCACGCTGGCGCTCGACGCCCTGGTGCATCTGCCCCTCGTGCTGCCGCCGGTGGCGGTGGGCTACCTGTTACTGGTATCGCTCGACAGCCGCAGTGCCGTCGGGCGATGGCTGCTCGCGCATTTGGGGATCGAGCTGCCCTTCAGCGCCGCGGGAGCTACGCTGGCGACCGCCGTCATGACCTTTCCTCTCATGGTGCGTGCGATCCGGCTGGCGCTCGAGAGCGTCGACCGCGGGCTCGAGGCCGCGGCGCGTACGCTCGGTGCAGGACCGGTCGATCGATTTTTCTCGATCACCCTGCCTCTGATGCTGCCCGGAATCCTCGCCGGGCTCCTCACGGCATTTGCCGCCGGACTGGGTCAGTTCGGTGCAGTCATCACGTTCGCTTCCAACGTGCCCGGCGTCACGCGAACCCTGCCCCTTGCGCTCTACTCCGCCATCCAGGAGCCGGGCGGGGAGGCAATGGCGATGCGGCTCGCGGTGCTTTCCATCACGCTCGGCATCCTCGGGCTCGTGCTCGCCGAGCTCCTCGCCCGGCGCGTGTACCGGCTCCTGGGGCGCTGAAGGCTCGTAGAAGCGACCCCATCATGCTGCGACTGTCGGTCCTCAAACGCTTCGAAGGATTCAAGCTGATGGCGGAGCTCGAGGCTCCGACTCCCGGCGTCGTGGCGCTCTTCGGCCGCTCGGGCTGCGGCAAGACGACTCTGGTCAACATCATCTCGGGACTCCTGCAGCCCGATGAGGGGCGGGTCGAGCTCGATGGCGTGACGCTCACCGACACACGCTCGCGCATCCGCGTGCCCGTCGAGCGCCGGCGCATCGGCTACGTGTTCCAGGACTCGCGACTCTTTCCGCACCTCGGAGTGCTGCGCAATCTGCGCTACGGCGAGCGGCGGGCGCCGAAAGAGGGCCGCGCCGTTGGATTGCAGGAAGTGCTCGCCCTGCTCGGTCTCGAGCCGCTCCTTACGCGCCGTCCGCACCAGCTCTCCGGCGGCGAGCGCCAGAGGGTCGCCCTGGGACGCGCCCTGCTCTCGCAGCCGCGGCTCCTGCTTCTCGATGAGCCCCTTGCCGCGCTCGATGTCGCCCGCCGCGATGAGGTGCTGCCCTACCTCGAGACGCTGCGCGACAAGCTCTCGATTCCGATGGTGTTCGTCAGCCATCAGCTCGAGGAGGTCCTGAGGCTCGCAACCCATGTGGCGCTGATGGAGGCGGGTCACATCATCGCTTTCGGCACCCTGGGCGATATCAGCCTGCGGCCGGAGTTCCGCGCCATCGTGGGGCCCGAGGTGGTGGGCGCCGTAATCGACGGTACAGTGATCCAAGTCGATGCTGAGCGGGGGATGGCGGACGTTCAGCTGGGACGCGGCATTTTGCATATCAGCGTCCCGCATGCGCACGCAGGCGCAAGGATGCGGATCCAACTTCTCGCCCGGGACATCATTCTGGCGACCGAGCCGCCTCGCGGATTGAGCGTCCGCAACGCATTGGAAGGCGTGATCACCGAGCTCACCGACGATGTCGGACAGGCCATCCTGGTGAAGGTCGACATCGGAGCGGGCGCGGCAGTGCTCGCCCGCGTCACCCGCAACGCCATGGAGGCGCTGGGCCTGCGGGTAGGCATGGACTTATGGGTGCTGGTCAAAGCGGTCTCGCCGCGCGGGCATACCTACCCGGCAAGCGCTCAGCTGTAGTAGTCACGACCCGATCTGACAGTTACCCGGTTCTCCGGTTCTGTCTGTCAGATCAAATTACGCGATCATCTTCTCCCGACAGATCTGTTTGC
>Ga0070741_10004856_pt1 | contig 30832 bp, 29 predicted proteins | sample Coa_R1_4_FD_66440 | JGI IMG/M metagenome (GOLD analysis project Ga0070741, IMG submission 66440) | Surface soil microbial communities from Centralia Pennsylvania, which are recovering from an underground coalmine fire - Coalmine... | ecosystem: Environmental > Terrestrial > Soil > Unclassified ... | reverse complement strand
GCTCCTCCGCATCGAGGAGCGAACCATGCACCAGCACATAGCGCGCCTTGGACCACTGAAGAATATCACCGAAATCCCGGTCCAACACCGCAGGCGCGAAATCAGTGGGTTCGCCGCCCAAAAATCGCAACGCCGGATGCGAACGATAAAACGCAAACACCGCTTTCGGCAGGCGCGCCATCATCCCATTCAGCAACCGCTTGCCGTGCGCGATTTGATAATAGACCAACACATCCCCACCAAGACCAAATTGAATGACCCTACGACGCCCAACGTTTGCCTCATGGCAGAGCCAGCAGTCCTTGCAACACGCCGTATGTATGCAAACGCAAATCCGCGCCAGACGGTATCAAAATCTAGTCGGTGTATAAAAGGTCGCCATTGTGAGCAATTCTTCGAGCGCATCCACCGCCGCGTCCAGCTGTGTGCCTAACTGCAACCGATAAGAGGGACGGGCGAGCAATTGTTCCACCGCCGTGGTGTAGCCGACGTGACTCGGCCCCGCCGGTTCACAAATCGGATTGAGAAAATGATGAAATGCTTGCGGTGGTGTCAGCGCGCTGACATGCGAATCCGTACCCATGTGCCGTTCCAAAAAGACGAGGACGCCCGGTGCCGTCCTCGTTACAGCAGCATTCGGCGCGATTTGATCGAGGTCGAGAACTATTTTCTGTTCGCCGTTCGACATTGGGACGACGGGCTGCGCGGCGAGTTCGGGGAAAAAATGTTGCGCGTCCGGCAACAGGCTCAACGTCCACGGCGCGCCCCACCATTCTTGTGCAGGCGAAGCCCAGTGCGCCCATACCTTGTCTTCCCCAAGGAGCTGCCAACCGCGCCGCACACATGCAAACGCGAGGGTTGATTTACCCGTGCCTTGCCACCCGCGCAGCAAAATCGCGCGACCATCTTTCGCCAGCCCCGCGCCGTGAACACCGACAAACCCGCGCGTCATCAGAATCACATAGAACCCCGCTTCGATGAAATGATGACGAACATATTGGTGGTCAGATACAAGCGAAGGTGGCAGAAATCCAAACACGCGCCCGCGCGCCTGATCCCCCATCATCATTGCATCGCGTCCCGCTGTCACGCAGAAATAATGTTCTTGTACGCGAAACACCGAACGCGCGCGGCGGGCTGCCTCGATTCCATCATCCACCTCCTGTACAAACAGGCGCAGGGTAATATCGGGCACGTCCGGCGGGACACGCGGCGTCGGATAGCGCGCGAACGATTCGCAAGCCGCTGCCAAAATATCGGGATGATTCGTCTCCACCCGCACGCGCAAGCCCATTGGATAAAATTCTTGCACCAGCTCGGGGCGCGCAAACTCCATTACTTCATCCCGCCCCTGCGCGTGCGCCGTCAACTCACTCCAGTCCGGTTTCCACATTTCATTCATCCTTTGCCTCAATCCATTTTTTTAATTGCTCCCGTTCCCGCGCGCCGACCCAATACGCGAGCGGGTCACTCAACGGGCGCGGGCGCAGCGAGCGATACGGCGTCAGCTCCGGCGACCATGCCCGCGCCCCCAACCAATCGCCGCGCTGCATCAACGTCTGGTATTGCGCGGTGGACATTTCCCAAAACGCTTCCGCGCTCGATACAACGCGACCCCGAAATTCACGCGCATAAAAATGCGCACAGTACGTTCGCATTCTTGGAATTGCCATCAACGCAATAGACTGCGAATAATACGTCGCCAGTGCTTGCCTTTGCGCGTGCCCGCTCGCTGATGTATCCACAACGCAATTGGCGAGACGCGCAGTCAGCGGCACGCCAATTTCATACACACGAATCACAGGACGCACGCGGGCGATACCAAGCGCCGCCGCCAGCGCCCGCGCCACCCGTACATGTTCGGGATGAAAGTCAATGCACGACGGCGCATACACCAAATCGGGATTCGCGTGCGTCAAAATCGTACAGAACCGTTCACACAGCTCCGCGTGATACCATTTTCTTTCGGGGAGCGACCACTGGATCAAATCGTGGACCCCTAGGCACGGACCTGCCGCGCGTCCTTCCTCCAAACGCACCTGCGCGGCAGTGTTGCCATCCAGCCAAGGCGCACGCGACGCGCCGCCATCCGTCACCTGAACAACGCTGACCCGATCCCCCGCCCGCGTATGCAGGACCATCGTTCCCCCACAGCCTGTCGCCTCATCGTCAGGATGCGGAGCAATCACCAGCACGCGTGCATCCCCACGCGGCGTCCAAACGCGAACAGAGGCGCGATTCAACAATCCCGCGCCGGCGAATCCCTCCGCCCATACACGTTCAACGGCAGCCCAGAGCGGCGCGCGCATCCATTCACGCGCGCTCACACCACATCGCCCTCTGCGCCCGTCACGAACCACGCCTGCGGGTCGGTGTACCGCGACTCATCGTGATAAGGAATAATGGAAAAATCATAACCGACGCGGCGCGCCCAAAACCCCCCGCGGCGATACGCGTGATAGAGCGCCGAATCGGCAACTGCCAGCGCCGCAATGCTTTCGACCCCGCGTTCCAACAGCTCACGCTTGAGCGTATGCAGCAGCGCGCGAACGACCGGCTCATCGCGCGGCGCAGTAAAGCAATCCCGAATCACCGCCCAACTCTTGTCCTCATCCCGTCGAATATGATAGGCCAGATACCCGCGCGGCGTTTCCCCCTCCCGCGCCAGCAGCACACCTTGCTCCGCTTCGGGCATGTCCAGATAACGCCACTGCACCCATGCGCTGTCCCGTACCGCAAGCACACGGTATTCGTTCTGTAACCATTCCCACAGCGCATCAAACTCCGCTCCCGCGCATATCACGCGGTTCACCTCGATGTCATTCGCGTGCTTCCGCTCTCGTACAGGTGCGAACTGTCTGTCAAACCAACGCGCCGCGCGTGAATGTGCGAGTCCACTTTTTCGCGCGACAAACGACGCAGGTTGTAAAAGAAACTTCATCCACGTGAGCCGTATGAGCGGCTGCCAACCCAATCGTACCCGCGTCGAACCCCATCCTTCGTGCGGAAACCCAAATTGAAACGGAACGTGCTTGCCCCACACTGCGTTCACGCGCCCGCCGAGCGCGCTCAAAACGCCTTGCCTGCGATAGGAAGGATGGGTCATCGCGTCCGAGCCATGCGCGACAATGACCTCCTGCTCATTCAATTTGAATCGCACCGGCGTCACGGCGTAATGTCCAATAATTTGCCCTTCCGCGACCGCGACCCATTCGTTCTCCCACCAAGTCGGCAGCGTCCGTATTTGCCAGCGCCACTGTGCGAGTGACCAGCTCTTGTGATGACAAATCTCGTGCAGCATACGGATGGCTTCCTCATCGCCCGCTTCGTACGGACGAATGCTCCAGCGCGCATCAGTCGCCATAACTGTCCACCCGATACAGCGTCACATTTTGCAGCGCGCCGAGTTCTTGCAAGCCAATTGTATCGCGCAGAAATTCGTAATTGATCGCAGGCGCGCGACCTGCCCACTGCGTTTCCACACTCGGCACGTCGAGCAAAAGAAAAGTATGTACGCCGCGCAATTTTGGCGCGAGCGATTGCGGCGTCGCGAAATACAATTCCACGAGTTGAAATTGGGTTTCATGCTCCAGCATCGGCGTCAGCGCAAACGTAAGCACCGTCGCGTCGGCGGGCAGCTCCCGCTTGAGCCACGTCGCAATTGCCAGCATGTTGCGCGTCGTCGTCATAAATTTTTCCAGTTCCAAATAGCCGAGCGGGAGCTGGATGACGACTACGACCATCGCGCCCACTAACGCCGCGTGCGCGAAATTCAAACGTGGCCATTGGATCCGCGCGGCGAGCGTGACCAGACCTACCGCGCCAAGAACCGCCATCGGCGGATAGAGCGGAAACGCAAAACGCAGATTTTGCCACGGCATCCCCGCGATAAAAAAATAAATCGCCGCGCACCAACCTACAAGCAAAATCAGTACGCTCACGGCGCGGCGTTGCCATAATTCCCAAACGCCGAGCAGCGCAAAGGGGATGATGAACGGCGTGAGCGCACCGCCACGCACAACGGCGACTGCATAATAAATCGCATTTGGGTAGGGAAATTGCAAATGACCATCCGGCGTAATGAAATCGCGTTGAAAAAAATGGAGCAGAGTCCAGCTCGCAAATTCGGGATTCGCCGCATATGACGCAAACCCCGCTTGCGCGTTGCGCCACGCCCACATCAAATACGGCGCAACGATGGCAAGCCCGAGCGCGCCCGCGAGGACGAGGTCTCGAATCGGAAATTTCCTTTCCCCACGCTTGGTTCCGTATAGCATCACCCAAAATAGGAACAGCCCCCAAGGAATTATCAGAAGCGCCATTTGTATCCGCGCGAGAAACGCCAACGCCAACAGCGCAGCAGCCGCATAGAGCGATCCCGCGTTGTGCATCCGCGCATACCGCGCCAGTTGCCACGCCGACGCGCAGGCGAGCGCCAGACCCGTCATATCTGCCATCACGACGATGCTGTATTGAATCAGCTCGGCAGAGAACACCAACCACAAGGCCGCGAGCCATGCAATCCACAGCCTGCGCCGCGCATCCAATTGCGCCAATTGCGCGATGTCTTGCGCGAGCAAAAATGTGAACAGGGGAACGAGCGACCCGACAACCCAACTCACCAATTGTCCTGCAAACGGGTTCGCTCCAACGACCGCCATCACCGCGACGACCAACGCAGGATAAGCAAGCGGCCAAAAAAAGGGCGGCGGCGGTTGCGCGTGGAGCAGCGCCTGCCGCAGCGCGAGCGCATAATCAAAATAGCCATACGCATCCTGGCCATACAGTCCATGAAAACCCCAATACACAATAGCCGCGCCGCGCACGCTCAAAGCAATCCCGAAAATAACGAGCAGCGTGAACCATTCCGCGCGGACCATGGACTCGACCCGCGCCAACGAGAAGGCGGAACGTTCCGATACAGTACTCGGTGTCATCGGATTCAGATGGATTGTATCTTATTACGAGGGTTTGGAATAATCCCAGCGCCCGCGTCGTGTTTTGTCACGGCGGCTGCCTTGCAATCGGTCCCAGGCGTACGCGGGAATACCAAGCCACGCCCAGCGCGAAGACTGAAGTTGTGGAAAAAGATGATTGAAATGGAGTGAGCGCCGCTGCCACATCACTTGCGCAATTCGCGCCGCTTCCTGCGGCGATTGAGACCAGAGTGCGAGCGTTTCGAACATGCCGAGATGCTTCCCCCCCAGCCAGCAAACATCAAACAACGTTTGGCGGTCGCACCACGCGCGTAGGCGCGACGGAGTTTGCTGCGCCACATCTCGATAAAATGGATCTGCAATACTCTCTCCGAAATAGCGCCGCGTGAGAGCGAGCGCAGGATAAAAAAAACGCGCCGCGCGCGCATCGTTTGGCGGTCGCACAGTTGACCACACGTCTTGCTTGGTCAGGATGCGCCCAAGCAGCGCAAGGTCAACCAGCTGAATCAATCGCACACGACAGCTCATAATATCACGCGAAGTATGTGAAAGAAGATGCGCGAACAAAACAGCGAGGGCGAGTTCGCGCGCCGTGGTACTCCATGTGCTCATCCGACTGGTCTGCCACGCCCATTCCGTCCACTCAATAGTTGTCCCGCGAAATTCATCCTCCAATCGCGTGTGCACTTCGACGCGGCGCGGGTTGTCGGGATGCTCACTATCGAACGCGACCGGAAAGCGATTGGCGGGTCGCACAAAATTGGGTTTCGAAGGATGCTCCTCCATTCCATAACAGAGCGATTCGAGCGCCGCGCGGGCTTGTGGAAAATACTCCGCGCGAATCAGTAAATCAATGTCGGACAACGGGCGCGCGGCGGGGTCTGCATAAAATCGCTGCAACAGCAGAATGCCCTTGAGCGGAATCACAGGAATCTGCGCGTCTGCGAACGCGGCGAGAATCTCATTGAATTCGCGCAGCAGGAGCATTACGCGAGCGCGATTCATGGCGTGCTGATACGCCAGCGCGGTTCGCAGTCGTTCATCCACACGCGGCCAGTCCGGGTGTTCGTGGAACTGCGTATAGAGCAGCGCGCCTACGCCGAGCACAAACGCGGTTTGGGGAGCGAGCGCGCATTCAGACGCGCCCCACGTTTCGAGACCCGCTAGTTTGTTTTGTGCAATGGAATCGGAAATCGTGGCGCATACCCGCGCGAGAACCGACAGGGGATATGCGTTAAAAATGTCCATGAATGTTAGGACGAGGAATCCGAACTAGCAAAGCACGGCTGAATACCCGCACATTTCATAGTTTGCGAGTATAGAAGAGAAAATTTCGAGTGTCAATCATCGAGAGCGCTGGGACCGTTGAGAATTACGAAACCCAGTCATGGGTGTGTTCGTATCATTCGTGAGTCTATACCGCTCTACTTTTATATGTCCCAGTCTCATTCCGTCGTCGTGATTAATTACAACACGCGTGAACTATTGCGCGCGTGTCTAGCAAGTCTTGGCGCAAATCCGCCGTATCCTGTGATTGTAGTGGACAATGCTTCGTCCGACGGCAGCGCGGATATGGTGCGCGCAGAATTTCCTTGGGTCATTCTCCATGCCAATTCCGAAAATCTCGGTTACGGTGCCGCTGCCAATCAAGCCATTGCCCAATGCGCGTCCGAATATGTCCTGCTCTTGAATAGCGATACCCGCCTCACGCGGGGCGCGTTCGATATGCTCATCCAGTATCTCGAACAGCATCCTCGCGTGGCAATTGCCGGACCACGTATTGTTACCCCAAACGGAACGCTCCAGCCCTCGTGCTTTCCGTTCCCTACTCCCATTCACGTCTTCATCCAAGAAAGTACGCTGGGTATTTTGTTTCGGCATACTCCAATTCTACGCGAGTGGTATTTGCCCGCTTCGAGTCACCCGCATTCACAGAACGTACCTTGGGTGCTTGGTGCGGCGCTCGCCATTCGCCGTGATGCCTTGGCAACCGTCGGCGGCTTTGACGAATCCTACTTTATGTATTTCGAGGAAGTAGACCTTTGTTACAGGCTGCGTGCGATAGGCTGGCACATTGATTTTGTTTCCGATGCGACCATCGTGCATGTGGGCGGAGCGAGCACCGTTCAACAGCGCGCGGACATGAAGCTTGCTTTGTACATGAGCCTGATTCGGTTTTATACACATCATTATTCGCGTTGGCGAATGCAGCAGCTCCGCCTCGTCCTCTCCTATTCTATGCTTCGCAACATTACTCTCGACCGAATTCGCCTTGCCCGAACGCACGATGCACGAACAAGAGCAATAACGGTTGAAAACTTGTCCGTATGGCATCAAGTCCTATCCACGCTGTGGCGAGACGAGTCGTTCGGATTCAAAAAGACTGCACACCCAATTCCGCTACGCAATGCGCGCCAAATCGAACGCGGAATAGAAAGTCAAGTGTGATGCAAGTTGTCTCTGCCGAGTTGCTCAAAGCGGATACGCAACATGATACTGCGCGCGGGATGGCTTCTGTCCTTGCGCTACTTCATCCAGATGGATTTGTCAATCGCTCCTGCATCATTGGCGCAGCTTGCCCCGTCTCCCTTGCTCCCCCAGTCGCATCCACTGGACAGTATGACCTGATGGTATTCGCCCCTACACAAGCCGAATGGGAAACGAATGGCTGGCTCAACACGGCAACGGATTTTATTTTTCAAAATCTGGACAGGGATGGACTGGTTTATGTTCTTGCCCCTGCGCGCTGGCGGCGCATGATTACACGCCTTTTAGCCGCGCACTCTCTTTCCATCGAACTCGCCATCTTGCATCATCCCAATTGGACCACGAGCCGTTATCTTGTTCCCATTCAAACTGCGCCTATCGAATATGCGTTCACGGCGCTTGCTCCCGCGCGTGAATCGCGCCGATGGCTTGCGCGCTTGGCACTTGTGACACCTCTCGGAGAAAAAGGGGTAAGCGCTTTCCTCCCCGCCGCAGGACTCGTCGCACGCCGCCCCAGTGCACGTCGAATCTGCGAATGGCTATTCCGACGGAATGCTCACAGTTCCCAGGTCGGTACATTTCTGATTCAATCCAGCTGGCGTGGCGCGACCACTGGCGGCGTAGTTGTCTATCATTTTCCCGGAACGGAACCGCACCCTGATTCAGTCGCCAAAGTTGCAACGACAGCACACCAAGAATGGGGTCAAGCCCAGGAGGCGAAAAATCTTATAGATCTCGCTCCGAAAGCAAGGGACGCAGGTGTACGGGTTCCTCGCCTGCTTGCCCAAGAGAAAATCGGTGACCGAACGGTTCTCTATGAAACCGCCCTGCGCGGTCAAGCTCTCTCTATACTACTCGCACAGCACCCCGCGCGGTCGCGCAATCTCCTAGAGCAATTAGTCAATTGGTTGGCACACTGGAATCAATCTACCAGAATCATTAGGCGGATAAACCCGGAGGAGTTGAACCGCGCAATTATCCAACCCGCACAACGAGTCACACCCTTCTGCGAACAAGGCGAAGACTATCTGAATTGGCTGATTCGCCGCTGTGAAGAATCCATTGGAGTTCCAATGCCATTTGTCGCCGCCCATAACGATTTAACAATGGCAAATATTGTCCAATCGGACGATGGCATCTTCGGGATTCTCGACTGGGAAGCGGCGCGCCGCATCAATTTCCCCCTGACCGACCTCTTCTATATGTACGTAGATGCGGTTGCCGCGGCGCAGGTTTACACGAGTCGCTTACGGGCGTTTGAAGCGTGCTTTATATCCGATGGTACTCATTCCGCGCATTTCAAGGAGCAACAACAGCGCATTCTGCGCGCGATTGAGCTGCCAGGCGCGCTGTACGATCTCTGCCTTCACGCCTGTTGGTTACATCACGCGGTAAATGAACAGCGGGCCAGCACAGCAATTAGCCCGCGACCCTTTTTAGAAATCGTTCAGTGGCTTGCGCGGAATTATCAATCCCATGCGACTTTTGTTTTTAACTCCCTTTTCTCCTCGTCTTGACGCGGCGCAGGGCGGCGCGCGGGCAATCGCGCAGCTGCTGGTCCGGCTCGCAGCGCGTCATTCCGTCGCAGTGATTTATTTGCGAACACAAAATGAATTGCCCGCCGACCCCCTCTTGCAAAAGCACTGCGCTCGGATGGAAGAAATTATTCGCCCAGAACCATTGAATGAACCTACGCTCAATTCGACGCTGCAAGTATAGAGCTCCCTGTTTCGCGGCAGACCCAGATGGGTGAATGACTGGTTTGTTCCAATATATACCGAGCGCGTGCAGGAGCTTGCGCAGGCGTGGCAGCCAGATATTGTGCAAATCGAATTTCACATCATGGCGCAGTATCTCGCTGCGCTCAACGATTGTCCCGCGCCGCGCGTGCTGGTGGAACATGAGCCGGGCGTCCCAGCCGCCCGCGAACGTCACGAGTTCAGGCAGACTCAAGGATATTTGTTGCCGCGTTTGGATTTGCTTGCCTGGCGGCATTACGAACGCGCGATTTTACGCACGGTGAACGCGGTTGTCGTTTTTACCGAGCGTGACCGTCAGGCGATTGATGCACTCACCGCCAAGCCCATCGTAACCATCCCGCTCGGTATAGATATTCCCACCCGCGCTCTTAACCCGGAAGGGTGTCCGCCACTTAACCTATTATTTATCGGAAATTTCAAGCATCCGCCGAACGTGGACGCTGCCATGCACCTTGCGAGCACTATTTTTCCCCAAGTACAGGCACGCTATCCAGAATTACAATTGTATCTCGTCGGCGACACTCCCCCTCTTACTTTATACAAGTTGAAAAACAAACAGATAGTCGTTACCGGGCGCGTACCGGAGGTGAGACCCTATCTGGACCGCGCGTCGGTGGTCGTCATTCCGCTGCGTCACGGCGGCGGGATGCGCGTCAAAGTCTTGGAAGCACTCGCCGCAGGTAAAGCCATTGTTGCAACGGCACGCGCGGTCGAAGGTCTCAACGTAAAAAATGGCGAACAAGTGATTTTGGCAGAGCAGGATGCTGAATTTTGTGAAGCAATTGTGCGCTTGCTTGCCGCGCCGAACGAGCGCGTGCAGCTCGCGCAGCGCGGCCGCGCCTGGGCAAGCACGCAGCTGAATTGGGACAAATCCGTCCGCGCATATGAAATGCTTTATGAACAGCTTTTACAAGGAACGCGTGATGGAGCAAACAAACAATAAACCGACTGCTGCTGAAGTAACCGTCGCAATTTCCACGCGCGACCGACCTGACGCCCTGAAACGCTGTCTGGATGCGCTCTTATCAGGCACTGTACTTCCAAGCCAAGCCGTGATTGTGGATCAGAGCTCAAACGACCGCACGCGTGCTCTCATCGAAGCCTCTCCCGCATCTTCCATCCCGCTTCGCTGGATACGCCATCAAGGGACTGGGTTAGGCACGTCACAGAACATTGCCTTTGCTCACGCCCGATGTCCAATTGTGGCAGTGATTGATGACGATTGTATTCCGACACCCAATTGGCTTGAGGTCATCGCCCGCGCGTTCCAAGCGCCGAATGCGGTAGATGTGTTAACCGGGCGTGTTCTGCCGCTTGGCGCGGATCAACCCGGACTCTATGCCGTCTCATCCCGCACAAGTACTGTGCGTACCGAATTTGAATCCAACGCCATGCCATGGGAGATTGGCAGCGGCAATAATTTCGCCGCCCAAACCAGTTGGCTAAAACGCATCGGCGGCAATGATGAGCGTCTGGGTCCCGGCTCGCCCGGTCAGGGTGGCGTGGACATGGATTTGTTCTATCGTCTGCTGCGCGCCGGAGCGCGGATTCGCTACGAACCCGACCTGCTCGTGTATCACGAGCGAACGACCAAAGCAGGACGTATCACGCGGCGCTCGATGTACGGACATGGTATGGGCGCGGCGTGCCTGATTCATTTGCGCCAGCACGATTGGAATGCGCTTCGAATGCTTGGACGGTGGCTTGCAATGCGGACGACGCGAATGTGGCAAGCCCTGTTTCATGGGCATTGGCTTGGCGTCTATGAAGAACTCTTGGTGTTGGAAGGTACTATGCGCGGCATGGTCTACGGACTGCGCGTGTCAGACCACCGCGAACCGCAATTCGAGCGAGCAACCAGTAATGTTCACTGACCGCGCAAGTTCGCTGCCTACGGACGCGCAGAAAATAAAGCCCAAACAAATTATTGAGCCAAAGCGCGGCTGGGCGGCGCTAAATCTAAAAGAGATTGTACCGTATCGTGAGCTACTTTACTTTCTCACGTGGCGGGACATCAAGGTGCGCTACAAGCAAACCGCGATTGGCGCAGCGTGGGCGATCTTGCAGCCCTTCTTGACCATGATTGTCTTTTCGATTGTTTTCGGTCGGCTGGTCGGCGTTTCATCCGACGGCGTTCCGTATCCGCTCTTTTCCTTTGCCGGTTTACTGCCGTGGACCTTTTTCGCCACAGCACTCGGTCATTCGGGTACCAGTCTCGTCTCCAATTCGCAATTGATTTCAAAAGTCTATTTTCCGCGTCTTATTCTCCCAATCGCCGCAGTCATCCCGGCAGTGGTTGATTTTGCAATCGCCTTTGTGTTTTTGATTGGACTGCTGCTGTGGTACGGAATTACGCCCTCCGCGACCATCGTGACGCTTCCGCTCTTTCTTCTGCTCGCGTTCGTGACGGTGTTGGGCGTTGGCATTTGGTTGTCGGCGCTCGATGTCAAATACCGCGATATTCGTTACCTAATTCCCTTTGTCACGCAGTTCTGGCTCTTTGTCACGCCCGTCGCGTATCCCAGCAGCTACATTCCCGCGCAATGGCGCGCGCTCTATGCGTTGAACCCAATGGTAGGCGTCGTCGAGGGATTCCGCTGGGCCTTGTTGGGTCAATCCTTTGATATTGGCGGAATGATTTTCGTTTCCGCCGCCGTCAGTTTCGCCATTTTGATTACTGGCCTTTTTTATTTTCGACGGATGGAACGTCAATTTGCCGACCTCATATGAGTGAAATTGCAATTCAAGTCAACCATCTTGGCAAGCACTATCGTATCGGAGCAATGAGAGAGCCGTATGGGACGCTCCACGATTCACTCGTTTCATTAGTACAAGCCCCATTCCGCGCGCTTTCCGGCAATGGTCTGCGCGGAGCCAAACAAGATTTTTGGGCGTTGCAAGATGTCTCGTTCCAGCTGAATGAAGGTGCGGTTCTGGGGATCATCGGGCGAAACGGCGCGGGCAAGAGCACGTTACTAAAAATTCTCTCGCGGATTACTGAACCGACGACGGGGCGCGTGGAACTCTCCGGGCGCGTCGGTTCGCTGTTAGAAGTGGGCACCGGCTTTCACCCGGAATTAACCGGATACGAAAACATTTATCTCAACGGCGCGATTTTGGGAATGACCCGCGCCGAGATCAATCGCAAATTAGATGAAATTATTACGTTCGCCGAAATTGAAAAATTTCTGCAAACGCCTGTTAAATACTATTCCAGTGGAATGTACATGCGGCTCGCGTTTGCCGTCGCCGCACACCTCGAACCGGAAATTTTGTTGGTGGATGAAGTGCTCGCCGTCGGTGATGCGGCGTTTCAAAAAAAGTGCTTGGGCAAAATGGGCGACGTAGCGAAAGAGGGACGCACGATCTTGTTCGTCAGTCACAATATGAACGCCATCCAACGGCTTTGTTCCAGATGCATTTTGTTAGAGCAAGGACACATCACCGCGTATGGCAGCACTGCCGATGTGGTGAGTCAATATCTCGCCATGGGTCGTCTGGACGCCGCGCCCTCGACGTGGATTGACGCGAGTCGGCTGTCTCGCCGCGGCACCGGGCAGGTGCGTGTCGAAGCGCTATCGTATTCCAGCGATGATCCAACTCTCGCGCAGCGTCCGTATCCCAAGGGTCCGCTTGAATTTATGCTGAACGTTTTTTCCGACAACGCCCGCACCATCAGCAGCCTTGCCGTTACGATCTATGACAAGTTCAGCACCAAGTTAGTGAATGTGGATACGCTAGCATCCGGTGAAAGCGTTCCGCTCAATCAGGGGAGCAATCTGGTACGAGTTCGGATTCAACAATTGAATCTCAATCCCGGTCAGTATATCGTCGGCTGGTGGCTTGGCGAGCCTATCGGCGCGGAATATGATTACGTCGAAGCAGGCTTGCATCTAGAAGTGATTGAGCGGCAGCGAGAGCGGCAGTTCGGCATTCGCCCCGCGTCCGACGGCATCGTGCCGTGTGATTTTCAAGTCACGCGCGTAGATTGATATGCTGGTTGAACACGAGATGGAAACGGACATATTAGCTGTCTCGCGGAATAGTTCCAAGCCGCGTGAACAGTCACCGTCTGTCAGCGTCATTATGATTTTCCTCAACGCAGAAAAGTTTATTGAGGAAGCCATTCAAAGCGTCTTGTCCCAAACATTCGAGGATTGGGAATTGCTCCTCGTAGACGATGGCTCGACAGACACCAGCACCGAGATGGCGAAACGTTATACAGAACGCTTCCCTACTCAAGTGCGCTACCTCGAACATCCTGGACATCAAAATCACGGCATGAGCGCGTCGCGCAATCTAGGAATTCGTCATGCCCGCGGTGAATACATTGCCTTTCTAGATGCCGATGATGTGTATCTACCGCGCAAATTGGAAAAACAAGTCGCCATTCTCAAGCGAGAATCCAAAGCGCAGATGACGTATGGCGCAACCTTGCATTGGTACAGTTGGACAGGGCGCGCGGAGGACCTGACGCGGGATATGCCGCGTAAACTGGGCGTCCCTCCGAATACATTAGTACACCCGCCCAGATTACTGCCGCTCTTTTTGCGGCTGGAGGCGCAGACGCCGGGCATCTGCGGCATCCTCGTTCGCCGCACCGCAATTGATGAAATTGGCGGGTTTGAAGCAAGCTTTCGCGGCATGTATGAAGACCAGGTCTTGATCTATAAATTGATGCTGCGGATGCCCGTCTATATTCACGATGAAATTCTGGATCACTACCGCCAGCACGCCGATTCCCATCAGCGTGTTACCGCGCGCCGCGAGTACAACGAACGGCGGCGCGGGCGAAGCCATTCCGAATTCATCTTTCTAAATTGGTTGCAAAAGTATTTGTTGGAGCAAAAGATTCAAGACAAGGAATTGTGGCACGCGCTTTACGCGCAATTGTGGCGCTACCAGCATCCGCAGCTGTATCGCGTGCAGCAGCTCTCCCGCAAATTTTTGCGCGCTTGACGCGATGAAATAAAAGCAAGATGGAACAGTCAATCCCTCGCATCATCATTCCACCTATCACCGACGACCTGCCTCGTCCGCTATGGTCGGTGCTGATTCCGACATACAACTGCGCGAATTATTTGCGCGAGACCCTTGCCAGCGTTCTCGCGCAAGACCCCGGGCCCGCTGTCATGCAGATTCAGGTCGTGGACGATTGCTCGACGCTTGGCTTGTTCACGCTTGGCGTGCGTGCCTCGCTCGGACGGTTTGATGTCTCCTTCCCCCTCCAGCTGCTCTTTGCCGCGTGGTTTGCGGCGATGACCATTGCGCCGCGCCGGCCGGCGGGGTGGATGGCAGAGAAATTTTATTTCCCCGAAAAACGTCATTCTCTGAACCGGATGCTTCAATTCTTACATCGCATTCCCTGCCCCGCCAGCGTCCGCTCCCCTTCCGCGGTCTAACTTTATATCTCCAGCAACAGCCCATCTCGCGCTTGAATGATCACACCCGCGAACTCGGTTCGCACCTGTGCTACCACATCCGCTTCCAGCGCGGGCGGATACAAATGCGTCAACACCAATTTCTTGACACGCGCGGCGTACGCGATCCGCCCCACCTGCCTTGCCGTGAGATGATCCTTTTTGACCCAACCCTCCGGCAAAGAACATTCGCAAACGAAAACATCCGCATCGCAGGCAAGTCGCACCAGATTTCCATTCACGCTCGCGTCCCCCGAATAGACCAGCGTCCGCCCGTTCGTTTCGACACGATAGGCAATACTGTTTTGCGTATGTCCGGTCAAAGCACTCTCTATCGTCCAGCTTGGAAATTCCCGCCGTTCTTCAACTATCTCGGATACAATCAATTCATAGCCGCGCGGGGCAATGCCGTTATAGGTTTGCATCAAGGCGCGCAAAAAATCATCCAATCCACGACAGCCTGTAATGTGCAGCGTTTTTTCGCGCGTCCAGCCCGGCGTCGCCGCCAACGCCTGCAACAGCGTCACCAAATCGAGCGTATGGTCCGAATGAAGATGCGTAATGAACACATATTCGAGGTCGCGGTAACTGACATCCGCCGCGTTGAGCCGCGCAAGCGTCCCCGGGCCCGCATCGAACAGCAGAGGCGTGTCGTTCACCCGTATCAAGTAACCCGACGCGCTGTGTTCAGCAACCGGGAGACACGTGCCCGCGCCCAGAACCGTCAACTGCATGATTTCACGCTTCGGGTTTTTGAATGACATGCACGCGTTCCGGTTTGATAGACAATACCACCTCACCCTCGAACGCTGCACTGCTCCCCGGATCCGCTTGATCCACAATCCATTCCGCGCCCGCCACATCCACCCAATAGCGCATTACATAACCCAGAAACGCAGAGCGAGTAACCCTGCCGCGCAGCGGCAGCGCGTCATTCATCATCGCGGTCGGTCCGATGCCAATGGTTTCTGGCCGAATGCAGAGCAACACCTCGCCGCCGACCTCCGCGTTCACCGCGTGCCGCGCACCGTGCGCCAGCGTCAACCGTGAATCGTTCAGCATCACGACGAGCTTGCCATCTTCCTGCGTAAGTACGCGTGCCGAACGCAAATTCGCCGAGCCGACAAACTGCGCCATAAACGGCGTAGTTGGATAATTGTAAATCTCGAACGGAGTGCCCCACTGTTCCACGCGCCCCGCGCGCAAGACCGCAATCCAATCCGACATGGCGAGAGCTTCGGATTGGTCATGCGTAACATACACGAACGTGAGATTCAAACGGCGCTGTATCGCGCGCAACTCCCACCGCAGCTGCTCGCGCAAATTCGCGTCGAGATTCGAAAGCGGTTCATCCAATAAAAGCACTTCCGGCTGCACGACCAGCGCCCGCGCAAGCGCCACCCGCTGCTGCTGCCCGCCTGACAATTGATTCGGAAACCGATTCGCCAAACCGCCCAATCCCGCGAATTCAAGCGTATCCTTCACTCGCCGTTCAATTTCCGTACTCGCCAATTTCGCCAAGCGCAAACCATACGCCACATTGTCATACACCGTCATGTGCGGAAACAGCGCATAATCTTGAAACACCATCGCCGTGCCGCGCCGATGGGCAGGCAGCTGGTCAATCCGCCGCGTGTCGAGATAAATCGCGCCTTCCTCCGGTTCATAGAATCCCGCGATCATCCGCAACAACGTCGTTTTGCCACACCCGCTCGGGCCCAGCAGCGTCGCAAACGACCCGCGCGGAATGTCCAGCGTAATGCGATTGACGGCGGTGACGTTCTCAAACTTTTTCGTCACCCCGTCAAGCCGCAAGTGCGCGGGATGGAGCTCAATTGTGGGGGGAATCGTTTGTTCAACCAGCATTCGATTAAGAGTCTATCCGTAAATTGGCTAAACCTAACACAGTACATCACAATTTCGCCAAGACCTGACGGGTTTTCTGACCACGATCGTCTGTTTTACCGAGAGCGTTCGGAAACCCGTCAGGTCTTTCTACCCAAATCTGTGTACTGTGACAGGTCTTGATAACCTCTAACGCGTTGTACCGTTCGACAAGGAGACTTGTCAGGTTTTACGGATAGAGTCAACACCAATCGGAATGACTATTCTGCTTCACGCGGCTCAATCACGAGTTTGATGCCATTGAGGATTTCACGCACACGTTTCGATGATAATGTGCCTATATATTCGCCGAGCTGTGTTTTGTCCACGGTGATGATTTGCGAAACGAGGACAACGCTTTGTTTGGGCAAGTTCGCTTCGCCCGGTTCGAGCAAGATATTTCCCGGTGCATTCGCGCGTTTGAGATTGGATGTGAGCGGGGCCAGCATGACTGTGTGAATGCGACTGCTGTTAAAGAGGTTATTCTGAATGACGAGCAAAGGATGGCTATAACCGGGTCTGGAGCCAGTAGGATCATCCAGTTCTACCCAGTAAATGTCACCCTGTCGGATCACCATTCACGCTCCACAAGTTTGCTATATTGCTTTCTCGCTTTGCGTAGGAATTTTTTCTCGCTCGCGTCCGGCTCGTCACCGTATGCCGCATTAATTTGGGCAAGCAGGTCGCGATTCTGCTGGCGGCGCATGTAATCTTCCAGTGCCAGCACAAAGAGGCGGCTACGCGAGATTTTCATCTTGTGGGCAAGCGCTTCCGCCTGGTCAAACAGCGATTTTTGGATAGAAATAGCCGTTTTGATATGCTCCATTTAGTTATACCTTTCTAACTACCATAAGTATAACTATCAGCAACCTATTGTCAATACTAACATCCGCGGCAGTCTATTGTTCTGTTCGATTTAGCTCATCCTCCCACCACTTCCTGCACGCGCGCGCGTCGTCCACTCAACAGCCACACTCCCACCAACACCAATATCGCCATGCCAATCAACGCGACCGTGAACGCCGTCGCGCCGCCCCAGTTGAAATCGTTGACCAATTGAAAAATAGTGATTGTTGCCGTCGTCGTCTGCGGCGTAAATAAAAAGATGACGACCGAAAGCGTTGTCACCGCGCGCACAAACGTCGTCATCCCGCCCGTCAGAATCGGTTCGCGCAGCATCGGCACCAGCACATCCCGAAAGCCGCGCAGACTGCTCGCGCCGAGACTTGTCGCCGCTTCGTCAATCGAGCGGTCAATTTGCTGCAAGCCCGCCAGCGCCGCGCGATAGCCGACCGGAATATTCCAAAAGATAAAGGAAATCGTGATCAGCGCGCCGCGATCCAGCCAATCCCAAAAGTGGGTGTTGAACGCGGTCGCATAACCGATGCCGAAAAAGATGCCGGGAATCGCGGCGGGCATAATCGCCAAAAAATCTACCACACGCTGACCGGGCCAGCGTTTGCGCTGAATGAGATACCCTAACATCACAGCAAAGATCGTACAAACAATCGCCGCGCTCACGCCGTACACTAGCGAGTTCCGCAGCGAATCACTGTGCGCGCGGAGATAATCCAGATGCTCCAGCGTCGGCGTCATGTTGACCGGAAACACTTTGACGAACGCGCTAATCAGCAGTACTCCATACACGACTAGAATCAATCCCGCCAGAATCAGACAGGCAATAAACGACCCCCATGTCACCACACGCGGCACAGGTGGACGTGGAATCGAGGTCGTGCGCCCCGTAATCGTCACGTACGAGCGTTCCCCTTCCAAACGCAAATGAAAGAGATACAGCACCAGCGCGAGGACGAGCAGAATGGTGCTCACCGCCGCCGCGCCCACAAAATCGCCAAAGCCCGAAATGAGACTATACGCTTGTGTCGGCAAGACCGTATATTGTCCGCCGATGAGCGCGGGGTTGCCAAAATCTTCGAGGATATAAATCGCAGTAATGAGAATCGCGGAGGCAAGTCCGGGGCGCGCGAGCGGGAGCGTAATCGTGCGAAACACATGAAACGGGCCCGCGCCCAGATTGCGCGCCGCCTGTTCCAGCCCGGGATTACTGCGCGCGAGGACATCCGCAATCAGCGCATATGCAAACGGAAAATAGGCGATGGTCTGCACCCCCCAAATGCCGCCGAGGCCAATCACATTATTCGCCACGCCAAAGATGCCCCACGTCACGATGCCGCGCGGACCAAACAGCAAGATATAGCTCGTTGCGACGACAAATGGCGGTGAAAGGAGCGGTAGAATCGCAATCAGGCGAAAAAATCCTTTGAACGGCATTCGGCTGTACACCATCGCGTACGCATAGATGAACCCGAGCAGCACCGCCGTCGTCGTGGATAACACCATCACCGTCAGCGAATGAACTAATGGATTAACCCACGTACCCCCCTGAAAAAACTCGATATACCCGCTCACCCCCGGCACAATCACCACCTGCACCTGTGGGTACACAATAAACAGCACCATCAACCCCAGCAAGACCAAAAGCGTCAAGCCCAGCGCGGGTTCGCGGATCAGAGATTTCATTTCGCGTATCGCATAGCGCGTATCGCGTATTGTCCACTGCTAAACAGTTGCGATACGCGATACGCGATTCGCTATTTGCTATCAGCCATCTGCTATCTGCTATTCGCTATTTGCTATTACGCTATCGCCGCCTGCCACGCTTTCAACAAACGGTCTTTATTGTCCGACGCCCATTGCCGATCATATTCCACGAGCTTGACCGATTCGAGCGTGGGTGCGCCGGGCGCGGGCGGAACATCCGCGCGCACCGAGAGACGATTGGAGAGTTTGACGTTCAGCTCGCCTGCCTCTTTGGTCAGCACCCAGTCCACAAATTTCTTTGCGCCTTCGGTATTGGGCCCGCCTTTGACAATGCTCACCGCACCGATTTCAAAGCCTGTATCAGAGGGCACAGCCAAATCCACCGGCTGCCCCTGTCCCTTGGCCGTAAGAATGTCGTGCGACCAGTTCGGCGCGCCGACGAATTGTCCCTGCCCGACGAGTTGAATCGCCTGCGGCGAAGTCGCAATGTATTGCGCGATATTCGCGTGCAGTTTTTTCATAAAGTCCATCGCTTTGGCTTCATCGCGGTTGAATCGGAACACTTGCGTAGCGAGAAAGATATAACCGCCGCCAGTCTTGACCGGATCGGGCAGCACGAGATTGCCCTTCCACATGGGATCCAGTAAATCGTCCCACGTCGCAGGTTTTTTCCCCGCAATTTCTTTGGCAAGACGGTCTGTGTTGAACACGAAACCAAAGATGCCGAGATACCAACCCGTCCACAACCCGGTCGGTTCTTTGTATTTCGCATCCACGCTGCTCGCGTTCGGCGATTGATACGCCACCGTAAGCCCTTCCTTACCGAGTGGGTCATGGAATTCACTCGACCCGCCGATAAAGATGTCCGCTTTGGGCGATGCTTTTTCCGTGCGAATGCGCGTTTGCAATTCGCCAGCGGCGGCGAGCGGTAGAACGCTCACGTCCAGTCCGGGGTTTGCCGCTTTAAATGCGGCGACGAACTGATTGTTGGTGGATTCATTCAGCGCCGAATAGACGGCAATCGTGCCGCTTGCGGCGGATGCGGAAGTTGGCGCAGGCGCGCTGGTCGGTGCCCCTGCGCTCGTGGGTGCCGGTGCGCTCGTTGGAGCGGCGACAGGCGCGCACGCAGCTAAATACGCCGCTGCCGCCGAAATTCCCGCTCCACCAACGTATTTCAACGCCGTGCGACGAGTCATACTCTTTTTGGATTGAGACATCGTTGTTCTCCTCCCTTTCAATTTGAAATAACAGCGTTTAGAGCCTTTCCGTCAACCTGACAGGTCTCCTCGTCGAACGGGAAAACGAGTTCGAGGTGATCCAGACCTGTCAGGTTTTAGCCCATCGTTGTGCTTGTCAGTTTACCTCCTTTCGTGATTCATCCAGTGCGACAAAATATCAACCACGCCGCGACCATTCTCGAACGGCGAAACATACTGCACCGCGCATTTCACATCGTCGCTTGCATTCGCGGGCGCGGCAGAAAAACCAACGCGGGTCAAAAAGCGCAGATCGCCCGGCGCATCGCCAATTCCCCCCATCTGTTCGAGCGGAATGCCGATGACTTCTGACAACCATTCGACGCCCGCCCCTTTATCAATTCCTATCGGCAGAATTTCAACCGATGACACCGCCGCGTGAATCGAAAACCCGCGCAGGGTTTCACCCAATGCGCGCCGCGCCGCCTCCGCAATTTGCTCGAACGTAATTCCTTCCCGCGCAGGATACAGCGTCAGCGTCACTTCTTTGCCGGGTTGAAATTGCGCGATGCCATCGGCGATGATGGTCTCGCGCAGCACGCGCCGAATTTCTTCGTACGTCGCGCGTCGCGCAGGTGTAAACGCAGGATGCTGGACAAAGCGATAGGGCGAAGGAAAATACAAGCCACCGCCGTTCTCATAAACCGCCGGAAAACATCCAGCAATTGCCTGCATCATCGCCTCGACGTATGGCTCTTGACGCCCAGTGACTACTGTGACGGCAAATTGACGGGAATCCAGACGCGCCTTTTGATTGAGGTCCGCGACCAAGCGCAACACCTCAAAATCCCAAGGCTGCGCTTCGCCGCGCGTCAAACAGCCATCTACATCCACGACGACGAGTCGAATCACAAACTCATAGCTCCAAGCCCAGCGGCATTAAATCGGATTATACCCTAAACTTTTCGTGGTAAGCGATGGAAAACGTATATTGCAAGCGAAATTCTTTTTCTTTCGATTTGCCATCCGAGCATGACCATTATTCAGCCGTCGAATTCGATTCGATAGACGCAGGGCTCGATGTACCACCAATACAGTTCGGTAGAAATCCACCGTAGCCTAGCGCCTTGTGCGCGACGAACACCTTGCCCAACTATTGACACTTTCTTCCTTTTGTGGTATGGTGGCACTACCAAATATTGCGGTAGTATAGTACTACCAATTTATCAAAAACAACTAGAAAAATGACCACTCCGCTATTAGAGGCAATTCCCCATCGCCGCCTTGCCGAAGAAATCGTTGACCGCATCGAGCGCCTCATTCTAAATGAGGAATTACGCGTGGGCGATGCCCTTCCCTCTGAACGCGAACTCGCCGCCCAACTCCACGTCAGCCGCAATATCTTACGTGAAGCCCTCGGCGTGCTTGTTCAAAAAGGGCTACTCGAAGTCCGCGCCGGTTCCGGCACCTATGTCGCCCGCCCCACCACCGAATTCCTCCGCGACACGCTCGACCACTTTATCCGCTTTAACAAGTCTGCCCTGTTTGAATTGATCGAAGCGCGGCGCGCCATTGAAGTCGAAATCGCAGAAATGGCAGCCGAGCGCGCCACACCGGAAGATCGGGCGTTGATTGCCGACGCGCTCGCGCGGCTCGAAGCCAGTGTCGGCAGTCTCGAACCTTACACCGAGGCGGACATTCATTTTCACAGCACGCTGGCGGTTGCCGCCAAAAACGAAATTCTCCAACTCTTGCTCGACTCGATTCGCGGTGCCCTGCGCGAAAACATTCGCGTCCTCGTGCAGCACCATGCCACCGCCGTCGAAGAAGCCATGCGCTATCACCGCCGCATTGCGCGCGCTGTCCAAGAGCACAACCGCGCCGAAGCGCGCACGGCAATGTGGGAACACCTCGAAAGCGTTCGCCGCGATTTGCAAGACCTGGAAGGACAGACGCTCGCGCTCGACGAGACGCGCGCCTAGCATTCTGCTTTCGTCCGCGTTTATTTTTCGCAATTCCAGAACGAGGTTGCCGCTATGACCCCAACGCCCTGGCACACCGACCAGTGGTTTGTCAGCCCGTGGAATTATCTGCCCGAAGTTACGGCGTCGTTTCATTTTCCCGCCAAGATTGAAATTCACGACCTCACCTTGCGCGATGGCGAACAGCAAGCGGGCGTGTTGTTTCGCAAGGACGACAAGATACAGATTGCCGAAGCTCTCGCCGAATTGGGGGCGCATCGCATCGAAGCGGGAACTCCTGCCGTTTCCAAAGAGGATGAAGACGCGGTACGCGAAATTGCGCGGCGCAAACTCGGACCCAAGACCTTTGCCCTCGCGCGCTGTATGGTAGAAGATGTCAAACGCGTTGTGGACTGTGGCGTGGACGGCGCGATTGTCGAAATCCCATGCAGCGAGCACATTATTCAGTACGCCTATCGCTGGTCGCTGCAACGTGCGATGGATGCTTCGATTGCGGCGACGCGCTACGCGCACGAGCAGGGCTTGTATGTCGTTTTCTTTCCCATTGATTCGACCCGCACCGACATTGATTGGTACTTGACCCTGATTGAACGCGTGGCGACGGAAGGCTGGATGGATGCGCTCGCGCTCGTGGACACGACAGGCACGATTTCCGCGCACGCCGTACCGTTCATGGTGAAACGCGCCCAGGAGCGTATTCACAAGCCGCTCGAACTCCATTTCCACAACGATTTCGGTCACAGCGTCGTCAACACGATTGTGGGACTCGCGGCGGGCGGCAGCGTCGCGCACGTCAGCCTGAACGGCATCGGGGAACGCGCGGGAAACACGCCGCTCGAAGAAACTGTACTTTCGCTCTTGACCCAATACGGACAAAACGTCGGGATTCGATACGACAAGTTATATGAAACCGCGCAGCTCGTGCGCCACTTGGGGCAATATCCTATCGCCGACAATCGCGCGGTAAGCGGCGAAAGGCTCTTTCACGTCGAGTCGGGCATCATCACCGATTGGTGGCACAACTGCGGCGATGAACACATCCTCGAAGTGTTCCCCTATCGCCACGATTTAGTTGGTCAGCCCGCGCCCCATCTCGTTCTCGGCAAATTGAGCAGCACCGCTTCAATCATCATGGCGCTCGAAACGCGCGGCATGACTGCCACCGAAGGACAGCTCGCCGATATACTCTTGCGCGTCAAACACAAGGCGATTGAGAAAAAAGCGGAATTGAATGACGCCGAGTTTGACGAGATTGTGGAACGTGTGCTTGGACACAAAATTCAGACCGTACAAACGCCCGCATAAAAGGAGGTGCGAATCCGTCAATTCCCACTTTGGACTGATTCCGACCCGAACGATTCACTGAACCCATTTGGCAATGCAAGCCAAGGAGGAGAGAAGATGAATTCCAAGAATCAACGCAGATTAACGCGCTTTTCGGCGTACACCCTATGCGCCGCGCTGTGCCTCATTGCGCTGCTACTCGTCATTGGCTGCGCCGCGCCCGCCGCCCCCGCGCCCGCGCCGACGAGCGCCCCTGCACCCACGACTGCGCCCGCGGCCACCAGCGCACCGGCAGCGACCAACGCACCCGCCCCGACCCAATCCAGCGAAAAAGTGACCATCAAGTGGTGGAGCCAATGGGCGGCGGAACCCGCCAAGAAACAATTTGTTGAAACCGTCGCCAAAGACTATGAAACGGCGCACCCCAACGTGGACATCGAGATTACGTGGTTCGACCAAGCGCCCGTCGGCGACGCGTTCAAAGCGGCGATGACCGCCGGTGGCAAAGATGCGCCGGATATTGTTTCCGATATTGGAATTGCCAATGCCGTACAAGCGGGCTGGGTACTGAATATTGACGACGCCATTCCCTGGAACAATTACGTGGACGGCGCGCGGCAGGATGGGATCTTCCCCAGCGCGCAAGGCGTGTACAAATACAACATCGGCTTTCAGGCGCTGATGATTTTTTACAATCCCGCCATCTTTGACAAGCTCGGCATCAAGGTCCCCGACAATTACCAGTTCACGCAGGACGAGTTTGTAGATGTCGTGAAAAAGTGCCACGATGGTGGCTATGCGGGCGTTGCCGATGCAGTCGGCAATCGCAATTATCCCGCGCTGTTCCCCATCTGGGCGGCAATGGTGCAGCTCGTCGGTCGGGAAGAGCAAGCCAAATACGATAACGGCTTTACCTCGTGGGATACGCCGATGGCGCGCAACGTGCTCACATGGATGAACCAATTGCGCGACGCGGGCATGTGGCCCAGCACCTTTGCGACGATGACCATAGACGAGTTCCATGTCTATTTCCATACCCAGCAAAAATCGTGCATATTGTATGTGCCGAGCTGGTACACGGGTCGCGCGTTCAAGCCCGTCGCGGACGGTGGACAGTCTCCCGATTTTCATTTCAAGATGCTGCGCTATCCGCTGATGAAAGATGCCAAGTTCAACGACACGCTCTGGGCAGCGTTCGAGTCGGGCTATATGGTTCCATCCTCGACCCAGCATCCTGAAATCGCCAAAGATATTCTGGCGTTCATGGCACAGCCCAAGTACGGCGCACTGTGGACGGCATTGACGAATATTCCCAGCGCCATCAAGTACGATCCCGCCAAAGATTGGCCCCAAGACATGAAGGACAATCCCTGGCAGTGGTACTGGGATGAAATGAACAAGGTCTATGGCGGATTCAAAATGGGTGTTGCGCCCGGCGTGAGCTGCGACAAATTCGTCGAAGCGCGCACGGCGATGCTGAACGAAGGTCTGCCGCAAAACCTCGTGACCATTGACGAAGCCATCAAAAATCTTGACGCCAATCTTTGCAGCACCCAATAAGCAAATCGTCATTGCGAGGGAGCGTGGCGATCTAGTGCATCGCAGGCGACATGCGATGAAGTGCCTGTTTTGGTCGTTTCGGCTTTGCCGAAACAGCATCAAGAACAGTTCGCGACCTTCGGTCGCACACTTCACATCGCCGCAATCTCCACGCGGGGAGTATTAACTAGCGCGGAGATTGCTTCGCAAAAACGGCTCGCAATGACAATTCGCGCACCTATGCCCCAGCCATAGGCGAAATGTAATTCGACGCATGTCGAATTTGCTGTGAGTTGACGCGAATTCATTCGCCCGACTTGGCAACAGCCACAGGCGGAATATAAGAGAGCTTGCATTCCGCCTCCTCTTTCGCTACGATGGAACGGATGAAAGGCATGGCAACCGCCGAGCAAACTGTGAGTCTCCCCCAAACGAACGCGCTGACGAAACGCGCCTCGGACAGGTCGTCGCATTCCCGTTCTCCTGCGACGACCCGCCGCCGCCCGTGGCTCGCCATCGCGCTTTTTATCGGGCCCGCGTTGATTTATTACACCGTGTTCGTCGTCTATCCCCTCTTTGCGACGGTCTACTATTCCTTCCACACGATTGCGCCCGGCGGCGGACAAGTCACCACCACATTCGTCGGTCTGAAAAATTATCAAGAGCTCTTCCGTGACTCGACCTTTTTCCTCGCGGTGCGCAATACGCTGCTGTGGGGGTTCGTCGGGCCGATTCTCGAAATGTGCCTCGCTACGGTGCTGGCGTTCGTCGTCTATTATCGCGTACCGTTCTGGCGGTTCTATCGCGTCGCGTGGTTCACGCCGATTCTCGTGTCGGGCGTCATCATCGGCATCGTCTTTCGCTGGATTTTTAATGTGGATTGGGGCTTGGTGAATGTCGCACTGCGCGCGGTCGGACTCAATGCGCTCGCCGTGAACTGGCTCGGACGATTGGATACGCCCATCTGGGTTGTCATCTTTGTCCACTTGTGGGCGACGTTTGGATTTTCCTTTGTATTGCTTCTCGCTGGGCTTTCGGCAATTCCGCCAGAATTAGTGGAAGCCGCGTACATTGACGGCGCGAGCCGCTTGCAGGCGATTTGGCGTGTAATGCTCCCGCTGCTGCGCCCAACCTTTATCACCGTCTTGATTCTTTCCTTTCTTGGCAAGATGCACGCCTTTAATGTGGTGTGGGCGTTGACGAACGGCGGTCCGTTGCATTACTCGGAAACAGTCGCCACATACATGCAAAAGCGCGCCTTTAGTTACAACTCGCTTGATTTGGGCTATCCCTCCGCGATGGGGGTCGTCTGGTTCGGCGTCACGGTCATTGGCGTGGGACTCATCAGCCGCTGGCTTCGATCGCGCTCAAACGACTTGAACTGATATGGCAGTTGCTACTCGTCCCCTCTCCGACCAACTCGATTTGTGGTCGCGGCGTTTCAAGCTCTCGCTGTTGACGCTCGCGCTCTTGGCGTTCACCGCCATCATCATCATCCCGTTCGTCTGGATGGTATTAATGTCCGTACGCACCACCGGCGAGATTTTGAATAATCCGTATGGGCTGCCGGCGCAAGTGCGCTGGCAAAATTATTTGCGCCTGCTGTTCGACCCGGGGATTCAGTTCTATCGCTACTTTATCAATAGCGTTTTTGTCACAGGCTGCGCGATTCTGATTACCGCGCTGCTCTCGACGCTGGCGGGCTATGGCTTTGGACGCACGCGCTATGATTTCAAATTTCGCGGCTGGTTGTTTGCGCTGCTCTTGTTCGCGCTCGTTCTGCCGCCGCAGGTGATGTACATTCCCCAGTTCACGATGATGGCGACGTACGGACTCATCAATACACCGTTCGCGCTCATCTTGATTTATGGCGCGCTGGGTCTGCCCGTGAGCACCTACTTGATGGCGACGTACTTTTCGCAATTGCCGTCCGAAATGGAAGATGCCGCGCGGATTGACGGCGCATCCGACTTTCGCATGTTCTGGCAGGTTATGCTGCCATTGGCGCGCCCCGCGCTCGCAACGGTCATTCTGGTTAATGCTCTGACCTACTGGAATGAATTGTTGTTGTCCATTACAATGGTCACGCGCCCCGATTTCCGTACGCTGCCTGCGGCGATGATGTTCTTCGTCGGCGAAAGCGCATCCGATTATGCGATGGCGGCGACGAGTCTGGTGACGGCGACAATTCCAATTCTCATTCTCTACCTCTTGCTCTCGGATAAATTCATCGAGGGCATGACAGCAGGCGCGCTTAAAGGATAAATCGCAATGCCTTTACAACTGGCAGTGACGGCACCGCGTGAAATTGGATTCATCGAATATACCGAACGCGCACCCACCGCAAACGAGGTGCTGGTCGAAACGACGGTCAGCGGCATCAAGCACGGCACTGAAATCAACCTGTATCGCGGCACGAATCCCTTTGCGGATCAGGTGTGGGACCCGGTGCTGCGGGTCTTTCGTCCGCCCGAAGAAGGCGAGTCGGTCACTCCCTTCTTTCCGCACACACTCGGCTCGTGGGCGGCGGGCATCGTCAAAACGGTTGGCTCTGAAGTAACGACCTTCAAGCCGGGCGACCGCGTGCATGGCGAATGGAAGCATCAGCAAACGGCCGTCAAAGCGGAAGCGGCGTTGTATCCAATTCCTTCAGGGGTTGACGCCGAAACAATGGTCTTTAGCGATCCCGCGCGCTTTGCCCTCGCCGCGATTCACGACGCCCAAATTAAATTGGGCGACCGCGTCGCCGTATTCGGGATGGGCGCGATTGGCTTGCTGGCGATTCAAATGGCGCGGCGGAACGGCGCGACGCAGGTATTTGCGATTGACACGATTCCCGCGCGGCTCGAGCTCGCCCAGCAGCTCGGCGCGGATGTCGTACTGAACGCCGCCGAATGCGATGCGGGACTGGAAATCAAAAAGGCGACGGACAAGCTCGGCGTAGATGTCGCCATCGAAATATCGGGGGTGTATGCCGGCTTGCAGCAAGCAATTCGCTGCGTCCAGCGCGAAGGACGCGTCGTGACGACGAGTTATTACGGCGACCAGCGCGGACGCGTGGATTTGTCGCGCGAATGGCATCACAACCGCATTACCCTCATTTCTTCAATGCCCGTTTGGGGCAACACGCACCGCTCCGCGCCGTTGTGGAATTTCGCGCGTCTCGAACGCACCGCCATCTCGCTTCTGGCAGAACAAAAAATTCAGGTCAAACCGCTCATCAGCGCGTGCATTCCCTTTGAACGCGCGGCCGAGGCGTATCACCTGCTCGACACCGCGCCGAGCGCGAACGTCAAAATTCTCCTCACCTACACTCCATTATGAGACCACTGCGCGCGGGCATTGTCGGCTGCCGGACAATTGCGCGCAAACGCGCCGCAGCCGCGCAATCCGTATCCGACATTCACCTCGTCGGGTTTTATGATCACACGCTGGCGAATGCAGAGACGCTCGCGCAAGAATTGGGCGGCGGACATGCCTCCGACGACCTCCCCGCCATGCTCGACGCTTTAGACCTCGACCTGCTCTACATCTGCCTCCCGCCGTTCGCGCATACCGACCAAGTGACGCTGGCATGTGAGCGCGGCATCCACTTTTGGATTGAAAAACCAATCGCCCTCGCCCTCGCCGCGACGCATTCAGCGGCAGAGCTGACACGATGCCTGTAGGATAAGTTTACTGCGACGCAGTTCGTCGCCACTTGTCCTACGAAAAGGCGGAGCTGACGCGATGACGAAATATCCTCTGCGCTCTCAAATCGAACTCGATGGAACGTGGCAGCTCGCGTTTGATATGGATGGACGCGGCATCGAACACGGCTGGACGCGCGGCAATTTCCCGCAGCACGCCGAACCCGAACACGTTCCCGCGATCTGGGAGATTACCCATCCCGACGTGCAGGGCATCGGTTTCTATCAGCGCACCTTTACCCTTCCCGATGAATGGTCTTCTAAAATCATTCAGCTCTGTTTCGGCGGCGCGAGCTATCGCGCCGATGTCTGGCTCAATGGCACGTATATCGGCGGACACGAAGGCGCATACACGCCGTTCACGTTCGATGTAACCCAGCGCGTTCATTTCGGAACCGAGAACGAACTCGTTGTGCGCGTGGCCGGATTGTCCCGAACAAAAGAAATTGATGGGCGCGCGCTTCAGCACGTCCCCGCCTCCAAACAAAGTTGGTACTATATTTATAGTGGTCTGTGGGGCGGCGTATCGCTCCAAACCCGCGCGCCGTTCGCCATTGACGCGGTATGGATTGAGCCGAATCTTCAACAAGAATCCGCGCGCCTTGAAATCGCAATCGAGAATCACACCGACCACTTGCAATCCGCACCGCTCGTCGTCGAAATCCTTGACCCCGACGGCAATGTACAAGCCGAGCGTACCAACGAGTTCCAGCTGGCTCCAGGACTCACACGCCCCGAATTTCGCTTCGCCCTTCCGCATCCCCGCGCGTGGAGCTGTGAAACGCCGAATTTATATACCGCGCGTATCTCCATTCAGCGCGACGGTCAGGCGATGGACGCCGGAGAGACGCGTTTCGGAATGCGCGATTTCACAATCCACAACGGCGAATTTAATTTGAACGGCGAGCCGTTGCTGCTGCGCGGCGTCCTCTTGCAACCCAATTATCCCGTCAACCTCATCGTTCCGCCTGACCCTGAAATGATGCCGCGCGAAATCACGCTGGTCAAGCAAGCGGGCTTTAATCTCATCCGCACCCACCTCCGCCCATCCCCGCCGGGCTTTCTCGACCTTGCCGATGAGCTCGGCTTGATGGTCTATGCCGAATCGAGCATCGCGTGGATCCGCGAGAACCCGCGCCTCTTGGAGCACTGCCGCCGCGAACTCACAGCGACTATTGAGCGCGACCGCAATCACCCCTCTGTTGTGATTTGGGGCGTGCATAACGAGAACCGCGTAGCAAACGCGTTGACTGGCGAAGCGTTGGTGCGCCTCGTTCGCAGTCTCGACCCCACCCGCGTCGTCCTTGACCATTCGGGCGGAAGTCTCACGATTGACCAAGATTTCGGCTGGATTGACCGCACCACCGTTGTGCCCAACCGCGAAACGAACCGCGTCAAGTTCCAAGATGTGCATGTCTATGTCGGTTCGCCGATTCCTGATGCGGTGTATGAATGGATGCGTACACTTGGCACAACGCTGTCCAAGATAGACATGAGTGCCTATAACTTTGGCTCTGCGGCGCTGTTTGAAGAATGGTACCGCGAGCTGCGTGACTATCACGGCAAAATTTTTGTTTCCGAATTGGGCTGCGGCGGCTTGGCGGATCTTGAGCAAGTAGTAGCAGGATATGGCGCACAGACAAACCTCGTAGATGCGCGCGAAATGATTACTTTCCGCGACGGGCTAAACGAGGGCTTTCACGCGCGTCACTTGGAGCGCATATTCGGCTCTGTCGAAAATTTAGTGCGCGCCGCACAAGCCATGCACGCCGCAGGCACAGTGCGACAGGTCGAGGCGCTCTTGTGCAATCCGCGCGTATCGGGCTACAGCATCACCCAATGGAACGATGTAGCGTGGGAGTTTCACGCGGGACTCGCCGACCACTGGCGCAACCCCAAGGCCGCCTATTTCGCCGTTCAGCGCGTCCACGAACCCCACCATCTCATCCTCAAAGCAAATTGTGCCGTCGCCGCCGTCGGCACAACTGTCAATGTGGCGCTCACACTCGTGAATCAAACATCGTTGCGCGATGGAACAACCATCGAACTTAGCGTGTCGAGTCCCGAAGGAATAGAAATTGGGAACGATGTG
>Ga0070741_10004855_pt1 | contig 30833 bp, 28 predicted proteins | sample Coa_R1_4_FD_66440 | JGI IMG/M metagenome (GOLD analysis project Ga0070741, IMG submission 66440) | Surface soil microbial communities from Centralia Pennsylvania, which are recovering from an underground coalmine fire - Coalmine... | ecosystem: Environmental > Terrestrial > Soil > Unclassified ... | reverse complement strand
GGCCCGGCCGTCGATCGGCTGAAGAACGCCCCGATCAAAGAGGTCATCCTGACGAACACGCTCCCCATCGAGGACGGGAAGCAGTTCCCCGAGCTCAAGATCCTCTCGATCGCCCCGATCATCGCCGACGCCCTCGACGCCGTCTTCGAAGACACGTCCGTCTCCCAGATTTTCGAGGGCGACAACCTGTAGGCGTTTTTCGAGAAACCGCCCCTGGAGGGCAGGTTTCTCGAAAATCGGGTGCGCCGTACGGGGCCGGCGCGCTGTCATGGCGCCATGGACGACGCCGCTCTCCTTCGATCGGCCGGCCGGCAACAGGGACTGCTGACGGCCCGCCAGTTGATCGCCCTCGGCTTCACCGAGAAGGCGATCCGCCACCGAGTGCGGACGGGGGTGCTGTTCCGGGTCCACCGAGGGGTGTACGCCGTCGCGGGGACGAGGGACTCGTTCGACTTCCGCGTCCTGGCCGCCGTCCTTGCCGCCGGTGAGGGCGCCCTGGCATCGCACCGGTGCGCCGCCGTTCTCTACGGGCTGCGGCGGATCCGCTGTGACGTCCCGGAGATCACGGTGTCCGGGCGTAACGCCCCGGCGGTCGATGCCTTCCGGTCCCATCGGCGGGACGTGCTGACGGCAGCGGACCGGACCCGCATCGGGGTGATTCCGGTGACGGCGCCGGCGTGGACGCTGCTCGACCTGGCCGCAGCGGGTATCGAACCCGGTCGGGTGGGCGGGGCGCTCGATGACGTTCTCGTCCGGAAGCTGGTGTCGCTGGGGGCGATTGAACGAGTTCTCGGCCGGGCTTCGCACCTGCCGGGCGCGGCACTGCTCGCCGAGCTCGTCGCCGAGCGCCGGTGGGGCAAGAAGCCCTCGGAGACGGGCCTCGAGGACGAGCTGCTCGAGATCTTCGCCGCCTACGGACTGCCGGAGCCGGTGCGGCAGTACGTGCTCCCGCTGCCGGGCGGGGGGACGGCCCGGTTCGATGCCGCCTACCCCGAGCTCCTGCTCGGCTTCGAGGCGGACGGGGATGCGTTCCACACGGGGCTCCTGGACCGGATGCGGGACGAGGCGCGGGACGAGCAGTGCGCCCTGATCGGATGGAGGGTGAGGCGCTACAGCACCGAGGACATCCGCCAGCACCCGGCGGGTGTCGCCGACGACGTGAACCGCCTGAGGGCGGAACGGTGGGCGGCGTGAAGTAACCTCACCGGGTTCGCAGGACCGGTCGGAGGAAGGTCGAGATGGAAGAGGTCACGCTGGTCGCCGACGTCGGGCGGCCCACGGGCAAGTCGGCGGCCCGGAAGATCCGGCGGGAAGGCAAGGTCCCGGCCATCGTCTACGGGCTCGGCACCGAGCCCCAGCCGGTGGCGGTGCCGAGCCGGGAGCTGCAGCACATCCTCGGCAGCGCCGCCGGCGCCAACACGCTGATCAACCTCGATCTCGGCGGGGCAACCAAGGAGCTCGTCCTGGCCCGGCAGGTCGGCCGGCACCCGGTGCGCCACACGCTGGTCCACGTCGATTTCATCCGGGTGCGGCGGGACCAGGCCATCTCGGCCGAGGTGCCCGTCCACCTGACGGGGGAGCCGCAGGGCGTGAAGGACGGCGGCCTCCTCGAGCAGGACACGTTCACGCTTTCGATCGAGGCCAAGCCGGCCGATGTGCCGGCCGCCATCGAGGCCGACGTGTCGCATCTCGCCATCGGCGACCACCTGACCGTGGCCGAGCTCAAGCTGCCCTCCGGCGTCGTGGCCGCCCAGGAACCGGGTGACCTCGTGGCCCACGTCAGCCAGCCCCGGGGCCTGGAACTGCCCGAGGAGGTCGAGGCGGCCGAGGCCGAGGCGGCGGCTGAAGCCCAGGCGGCCGAGGGCGGCGAGGCTCCGGCCGGCGCGGCGGGCGAGGACGGCGAGGCGGCGGCCGGGGAGGGATAGGCCGGCGCGCCGGGCCGGCGGGGTCGGCCCCGTCTGAGAGGAGGACCGGATGTTCCGGCGGAGCCCCCGGACGGGGGCGTCGGCCGACCTGCTCGTCGTCGGCCTCGGCAACCCCGGTGAGGAGTACGCCAAGACGCGCCACAACGTGGGGGCGGAGGTCGTCGAGACCCTGGCCCGCCGCCACGGCGGCAAGCTCCGCAAGCAGAAGGAGCGGTCGCTGACCGACGAGGTCAACGTGGCCGGCAAGCGGATGGCGCTGGCCATCCCGCTCACCTACATGAACCTCTCGGGCGAGGCGGTGGCGCCGCTGGTCCGCCGCTACGGCGTCGAGCCGGCGCAGCTCGTCGTGGTGCAGGACGAGATGGACTTCGAGCTCGGCCGGCTCCAGGTGAAGAACGGCGGCGGCCTGGCCGGGCACAACGGGCTCAAGTCGATCGCGGCCCACCTCCACACCCAGGACTTCGTGCGGGTCCGGATCGGGATCGGCAAGCCTCCGGGCAGCCGGCAGGGCGCCGACCACGTCCTGCGCCGGTTCTCCAAGGCCGAGCGGACGGAGATCGACGTCGTCCTCGAGGAGGCCGCCGACGCCGTCGAGCTGATCCTGGCCGAGGGCGTCGACGTTGCCATGAACCGCGTGAACTAGGCCGCTCCTATCCTGGAACGGCCCCCATGTCGCTCTCCGAACTGACCGCGCTCCTCCGCGACGACCCGGCCTTCACCGCCCTGGCCGGCGGTTCGGCGCGGGTGGTGGCCGTCTCGGAGGCGCCGAGGGCGTTCTTCCTCGCCGGGCTGGCCCGGCTGACGGGCCGCCGGCCGCTCGTCGTGGGCGTGCCGACCACCGCCGAGGCGGAGCGCCTCGTCTTCGACCTCGGGCAGTTCCTTGCGGACGGAGGAGACGGCATCGAGCTCTTCCCGGCCTGGGAGACGCTCCCCTTCGAACGGGTGTCGCCGGCCACCGAGACCATGGGGCGGCGGCTGCGGGTGCTGTGGCGCCTCCGGTGCGGGACGGAGGATCCGAAGGTTCTGCCGCAGGTCATCGTGGCCCCCGTCCGGGCGCTGGCCCAGCGGCTCGGGCCCCACGTGGAGGACGTCGTCCCCATCACCGTCGGGGCGGGGCAGGTCGTCGACCGCGATGCGCTGGCCGCCCGGCTCGTGGCCGCCGGCTACCGCCGGGAGTACCAGGTCGAGGCCCGGGGCGAGTTCGCCGTGCGGGGCTCGATCCTCGACGTCTACCCGTCGACCGCCGACCATCCCGTCCGCATCGACCTGTGGGGCGACGAGGTCGACCGGCTGCAGACGTTCTCCGTGGCCGACCAGCGGGCCACCGGCGACGTCGCCGGCACGGTGGAGATCTTCCCCTGCCGGGAGCTGCTCCCCACCGACGCCGTCCGGGCCCGGGCCGAGAAGCTCATCGCCGCCGAGCCGTGGGGCCGCTCCCAGTGGGAGAAGCTCTCCGAGGGCCTCCTCTTCGACGGCATGGAGTCGTGGCTGCCGTGGCTGACCGACGACGAACGGCTCCTCCCCGACCTGCTGCCCGACGACGCCCTCGTCCTCCTCGTCGAGCCGGGCCGCATGCGGGACCGGGTCGGCGAGCTCAACGACGAGGAGCAGTCGCTGGCCGGATCGCTGGCCTCCACCTGGGGCCTGCCCGAGGGTCACGAGTTCCCCCGCCTCACGCTGCCCTTCGACCGCCTGCTGCGCCACAGCGGCGCCGACGCCTGGACGGTGCTGGCCGTCCCCGACCGGCCCGACACCCCCCACGTGGCCGGCACGCCGATCGAGGGCGTCCACGGTGACCCGGCGGCCTTCGCCGGCCGGGTCCGGGGCCTTCTCGACGGCGGCTACCGCATCGTCTTCGCCGCCGACGGCGCCGGCTCGGCGGAACGGATCCGGCGGGCGCTGGCCGACGAGGGCGTGATCGCCCCCCTCGTCGAGCGGCCCGACACCAGGCCCGGCCCCCGGGTCACCGTGGCGCCGCTCCAGAAGGGCTTCGTCCTCCCCGCCCTCAAGCTGGCCGTGGTGGCCGAGGCGGACCTCACCGGCCGGCGGCGGGTCCACCGCAAGCCGCGCGGCGCCCGGCGGGGGGAGGACTTCTACGACGACCTCAAGGTCGGCGACTACGTGGTCCACAACCAGCACGGCGTTGGCCGCTACGCCGGCATGGTGGCCCGGGCCATCGGCGGCGTGGAGCGGGACTACCTCCTGCTGGAGTACAAGGCCGGCGACAAGCTCTACATCCCCTCCGACCAGGTGGCCGCCATCCGCCGCTACACCGGCGGCGAGTCGCCCAGCCTGTCGAGGCTGGGCGGCACCGACTGGGCCAAGACCCGGGCCAAGGTCAAGAAGGCGGTCCAGGAGATCGCCCAGGAGCTCGTCGTCCTCTACCGGCGGCGGATGGCCACCCCAGGACACGCCTTCCCAACCGACACCCCCTGGCAGACCGAGATGGAGGAGGCCTTCCCCTACGAGGAGACCCCGGACCAGGCCCGGGCCATCGAGGACGTGAAGGCCGACATGGAACGGCCCGTTCCCATGGACCGCCTCGTCTGCGGCGACGTCGGCTACGGCAAGACCGAGGTGGCGGTGCGAGCCGCATTCAAGTGCGTCCAAGACGGCAAGCAGGTGGCGGTCCTCGTGCCGACCACGCTGCTGGCCAGCCAGCACGGCCAGACGTTCTCCGAGCGCTTCGCCGGCTACCCGATCCGGGTCGAGACGCTGTCGCGGTTCCTGACCGCCGCCGAGGCCAGGGCCGTGGTGCGCGACATCGAGAGCGGCGCCGTCGACGTCGTCATCGGCACCCACCGGCTCCTCTCGGAGGACGTGAAGTTCAAGGACCTCGGCCTCCTCGTGGTCGACGAGGAGCAGCGCTTCGGCGTCTCCCACAAGGAGAAGATCAAGAAGCTGCGGGTCGGCGTCGACGTGCTGACGATGTCGGCCACGCCGATCCCCCGGACGCTGGAGATGTCGCTGACCGGCATCCGCGACCTTTCCCTGATCAACACCCCGCCCGAGGACCGCCAGCCGATCCTCACCTACGTCGGCGAGGCCGACGAGCGGGCCGCCACCGAGGCCATCCGCCGGGAGCTGCTCCGGGAGGGCCAGGTCTTCTACGTCCACAACCGGGTGGCCGACATCGAGCAGGTGGCCATGGAGGTGCGCGACCTCGTTCCCGAGGCCCGGGTCGTCGTGGCCCACGGCCAGATGGACGAGGGGACGCTGGAGCGGGTCATGGTCGACTTCTGGGAGCGGGAGTTCGACGTGCTGGTCTGCACGACGATCATCGAGAGCGGCATCGACATGCCGAGCGTGAACACGATGGTCGTCGACCGGGCCGACCTCCTCGGCCTGGCCCAGCTCTACCAGCTGCGGGGCCGGGTCGGGCGCTCGGGCCAGCGGGCCTACGCCTACCTCTTCCACCCGCCCGACCGGGTGCTGACCGAGGAGGCCTACGAGCGGCTCAAGACCCTCGGCGAGTTCACCGACCTCGGCTCCGGGTTCAAGATCGCCATGCGGGACCTCGAGATCCGGGGCGCCGGCAACCTCCTCGGCGGGGAGCAGAGCGGCCACATCGCCGCCGTCGGCTTCGACCTCTACTGCCAGATGGTGACCGAGGCGGTCTCCGAGCTGACCGGCGAGGAGCCGCCCGAACCGCCGCCGGAGGTCTCCATCGACGTGCCGGTCACCGCCTCCATCCCCCGGGACTACATCGCCCGCGACGACCTCCGCATGGAGGCCTACCGGCGTCTGGCCGCCGTCCTGCGCAGGGAGGACGTCGAGGACGTCGCCGCCGAGTGGGCCGACCGATACGGCCCGCCGCCGCCCCCGGCCGCCGCCCTGCTGGCGGTCGCCCGCCTCCGGGCGGAGTGCGTGCGGCTCGGCGTCCGCGACCTCGCCGTCCAGAAGGGGTCCGTGCGGCTCTCCCCGCTCATGCTGCGGGAGTCACAGAAGCTGCGCCTGCGGCGGCTGGCCCCCAAGGCCCTGGTGAAGGCCAACGACGAGATCGTGCTGCCGCTGGCTGCCTCGGGGCCGGTCGGCGCCAAGCAGGACGGCCTGAAGGTGGTGGAGGGGCTGCTGACGATGCTGGCCGAGCTGGTGCCGGCCGGCCAGGAGGCGGCCACCATGGCCGCCGCCGCTGCGGCCCAGCCCGTGGCCGGCAAGTAGCGTGCAGGCCGTGATTTTCCTCCGCCGCTTCGGCGTCGTGGCCCTCGCCGCGGCCGCGCTGGCGGCCTCCGCCGGCTGCGGGACCCTCACGCCGTCCGCCGCCACCGTCGGGTTCCCCGACCATTCCGTCAAGGTCGACCGGGCCTCCTTCGAGAAGGAGCTGAAGGCCCTCGACGACAACAAGCAGCTCCAGGCCGCCTCGGGCGGCAACGGCCTGTCCGGCGCCGGCAAGGACACCGTGGATCCCCGGCTGTCGGCCGGATGGCTCACCGCCGTGATCTACGACAAGCTCATCACCCACGAGTTCGACCGCCGCCACCTGTCGGTGACGGCCGACGACACCGACGCCGCCAAGTCACAGCTGTCGACCCAGTTCGGCAGCCCCCAGGTCGCCAATGCCTTCCCGAAGTGGTTTCGGGATCGGGTCGTCGGTCGCAACGCCCGGGCCGTGGCGGTGCGCTCCGCCGTCTCCGGCATCGACCTGTCCGACGCCGGCCTGCAGAAGTACTACGACAGCCACCAGGCCGACTTCACCCTGAACTGCGTCTCGCACATCCTGGTGAAGACGCAGGCCGAGGCCGAGGCGGCCCTGGCCCGGGTCAAGGGCGGGGAGCCGTTTGCCGCTGTGGCCAAGTCAGTGTCGATCGACACCGGCAGCGGGGCCAAGGGCGGCGACCTCGGCTGCAACCCCAAGGGCGTGTTCGTGCCGGAGTTCGACAAGGTGGCCAGCGAGCAGCCGGTGGGCCAGGTGTCGGATCCGGTGGAGACGCAGTACGGCTGGCACATCATCCTCGTCCGGGAGCGGAGGACGTCGTCGTTCGACGCCGCCAAGGAGCAGGTCCGGGCGGCGGTCAACTCGCAGGCCCAGGGCGCCTTCCGCCAGTTCCTCCAGCAGGCGGCGTCGACCGCCCGGGTCACGGTCGATCCGCGCTACGGCTCGTTCAAGGCCCCGGCCGCCAACCAGGCGCCGGAGGTCGTGCCGCCGGTGGTGCCCAAGCCGGCCACCGACCGGACGGGCAGCGCCCCGGACAGCGCGCCGGCGGTGCAGATCCCCGGCGACTCGACGCAGCCCGGCGGAGGGTGACGGGGACCGAACCCGGTCGGGTCGTCGTCGTCGGGCTCGGCCCGGGCGGCGCCGACCTGCTGCTCCCCGCCGCCCGGGCGGCGCTGCGGGCGGTGTCGCCGGCCCGCCGGTTCGTGCGGACCGCCCGCCACCCGGCGGTAGCCGACCTGGCCGCCGAGGGCCTGGAGTTCCAGAGCTTCGACGCCGTCTACGACGGGGCCGGCGCCATTGCCGACGTCTACCGGACGATCGCCGACCGCCTCCTCGCCGCCGCCGACGGCGGTGACGTGTGCTTCGCCGTCCCCGGCAGCCCGGCGGTCGGCGAGCAGTCGGTGGCGCTGCTCCGGGCCCGGCTCGGAAGGCGCCTGTCGCTCGTGCCCGGCCTGTCGTTCGCCGAGCTGGCCTGGCTCCGCCTCGGGGTCGACCCCCTGGCCGGGCCCGGGGCCCGAGTGGTCGACGGCCAGGCGCTCCCCACGGCGCTCCCGGCCGGCCCGCTGCTGGTCAGCCACTGCCACTCGAAGCTGGTCCTCTCGGACGTGAAGCTGGCCCTGCTCGAGCGCCTCCCCGGCGAGGCGCCGGTCACCGTGCTGGCCCGGCTCGGCCTCCCCGACGAGTCGGCCACTACCGTCCCGCTGGAGGACCTCGACCGGGTCGTCGAGCCCGACCACCTCACCTCGGTGTACGTCGACCTCCCGCCGGGCGGCCCGGGCGAGGCGTGGGAGCGCTTCGTCGGCCTCGTCGAGCGGCTGCGGGGCCCGGGGGGCTGCCCCTGGGACGCGGAGCAGACCCACCACAGCCTCGCCCGCCACCTGATCGAGGAGACCTACGAGGTCATCGAGGCCATCGAGGCCATCGAGGCCCTGCCGGCCTCGGCGCCGAGCCCCGAGCCCGTCGCCAGCGGGGCCTACGAGCACCTCGAGGAGGAGCTCGGCGACCTCGCCTTCCAGATCGCCTTCCACGCCACCCTGGCCCGGGAGGCGGGCGCCTTCACCGTCACCGACGTCCTCACCGGGATCCACGACAAGCTCGTCCGGCGCCATCCCCACGTCTTCGGCGACGTGGCCGTGTCCGGCGCGGAGGAGGTCGTGGCCAACTGGGAGGTCATCAAGCGGGACGAGAAGGGGCGGGCCTCGTTGATGGACGGGGTGTCCCGCGACCTCCCTTCGCTGCTCTACGCCCACAAGCTCTACCGCAAGGCCGGCTCCGTCGGGCTGTCGTTCGGGACGGCCGACGAGGCCCGCCGGAGGGTCGACGAGGCGCTGGCGGGGCTGGCCGGGGCCGCCCCCGGGGAGGCGGAGGAACGCCTCGGGGAGGCCTTGGCGGCCGTCGTCCTCCTGGCCCGCCTGGCCGGCGTGGACGGGGAGTCGGCCCTGCGGGGCTGGGCCGGCCGGTTCAAGGCCCGGTTCCAGACGATGGAGGCGCGGGCCGCCGAGCGGGGCGAGAGGCTGGAGTCGATGGACCCGGCGGCGGTCGCCGCCCTCTGGAAGCAAGTGGTCGGGACGAGCTAGTCAGGCTGGAATCGCCGCTTGGTCCGAACGGGCCCGGTCTGGACCAGAGTGTTGCCCCTTTTCCGGAGGCGTTGTCCCAATCGCTCGGCTTACGTCGCCCTTTCCCGAAGCCGAAGAACTGAGAAGCACCAGGGGCCGTCGCCCCCATCACAAGGAGCTTCATTCAGAACGATGAAGAGGATCGGGCTCGCCATCGCCGCGGCCGTGCTCGGGACGACGGGTGTCGCCTCGGCTGCCATGTCCGTGCACCAGTTCAACCTGTCCGGCTCCAGCACCGGCTTCCAGTCCGTGGCCTTCGACGCCTCGGCCGACAACCTGGCCGCCAACTGCTGGGCCACCCCCGGCGGTATCGCCGCCAGCTGTTCCACCACCGCCGGCCTGCCCGGGGTTTCGCTCCCCGGCCTGAGCAGCCTCGACCAGGTCACCGGCCTCGTCAACCCGCAGGCCCTCGTGGCCGAGGCCAAGGGCGTGGCCGCCACCGCCGTCGGTGCGGCCACCGGGGCCGCCGGCGCCGCCGGCAACGCCGTCGAGGCGGCGGGTGGCCTGCCGGTCGACTGCAGCATCTCCGCCGGGGTCCCGTCGGCGGTCAGCGGCGCCCTGCCCGGCGCCGTCACCGACGCGGTGAACACCGTGCTCGGGACGGTCGGCAGCGCCACCGGCGTCCACGTGACCACCAACGGCTCGGGCACGACCTCCGTCGGCTGCGGCGGCAACACGTCCGGGGTTTCGTCGGCGGCCGGCACGGCCACCAACGCCGCCACCGGTGCGGTCAACTCCGCCACCAACGCCGTGAGCGGTGCGGTCGGCTCGGCCACCAACGCCGTCACCGGCGCCGTCGGCGCGGTCAACGGCGTGGTCAACGGCGCCGTCGGCGCGGTCAACAACGTGGTCAACGGTGCCGTCGGCGCCGTGACCGGTGCGGTCAACGGCGCGGCCGGAACCGCCTCCACCACCGGCAGCAACGCCACGAGCGGCGTCACCGGCGCCGTCAACGGCGTGGTCAACGGTGTGACCGGCGCCGTCAACAACACGCTCGGTTCGGTCACCGGGACGGTCAACAACCTGCTCGGCGGCGGCCTGCTCAGCTGCTCGGCCAACGCCGGCGCCTCCTCCGGGCTCCTCGGCGGCTTCAACATCACCGGCACCTGCTGAGCGCTCCTCCCCTGGTCCCCCGGGAACTGCCGTGCCCTCCGGGGCACGGCAGTTCCGCGTTCCGGCAGTTCCGCGTCTCGGGCCCGGCGATGCGGTACCGTCGCCACAAGGCGCACCGGGAGTGACACGTGAGCATCATCGAGCAGGTCGTGGCGCGGGAGATCCTCGATTCCCGCGGCCAGCCCACCGTCGAGGTCGACGTCGAGCTGAGCTCCGGCGCCCGGGGCCGGGCGGCCGTGCCGAGCGGCGCCTCCACCGGCGCCCACGAGGCCCTCGAGCTGCGCGACGGCGGCGACCGCTTCGGCGGCAAGGGCGTCCTCACCGCCGTGGCCAACGTCAACGGCGAGATCGCCGACGCCGTGACCGGGATGGCGGCCGAGGAGCAGCGCGACGTCGACGCGCTGCTGATCGAGCTCGACGGCACCGACGGCAAGTCCCGGCTCGGGGCCAACGCCATCCTCGGCGTGTCGCTGGCCGTGGCCCGGGCGGCCGCCGACGACGTCGACATGGCGCTGTTCCGCTACCTCGGCGGCGTGAACGCCTCGGTGCTGCCCGTCCCGATGATGAACGTCCTCAACGGCGGCGCCCACGCCGACTCCAACGTCGACCTGCAGGAGTTCATGATCGTCCCGGTCGGGGCGGCGTCGTTCTCCGAGGGCCTGCGGTGGGGATCGGAGACCTACCAGGCGCTCAAGAAGCTGCTCAAGGAGCGGGGGCTGGCCACGGCGCTGGGCGACGAGGGCGGCTTCGCCCCCAACCTGGAGTCGAACGAGGCGGCGCTCCAGCTGCTGGTCGAGGCCATCGGCCGGGCCGGCTACAGGCCGGGCGAGGAGATCGCCCTGGCCCTCGACGTCGCCTCGACCGAGTTCTACGCCGACGGTGCCTACAACCTCACCGGCGAAGGGAAGGCCTACCGCCCCGGCGAGTTCGTCGACTACCTGACCGGGCTCGTCGACCGCTACCCGATCGTCTCCGTCGAGGACGGGATGGCCGAGGACGACTGGGACGGGTGGCGGCAGCTGACGGCGGCGCTCGGCGGCCGGGTCCAGCTCGTCGGCGACGACCTCTTCGTCACCAACCCCGGCCGGCTGCAGCGGGGGATCGACGACGGGATCGCCAACTCGATCCTCGTCAAGCTCAACCAGATCGGCACGCTGACCGAGACGCTCGACACCATGGCCCTGGCCGGGCGGGCCGGTTACACCTGCGTGGTGTCGCACCGCAGCGGCGAGACGGAGGACGCCTTCATCGCCTCGCTGGCGGTCGGCAGCGGCGCGGGCCAGATCAAGACCGGGGCCCCCGCCCGTTCCGACCGGGTGGCCAAGTACAACGAGCTGCTCCGCATCGAAGAGACGCTGGGCGAAGGGGCCGTCTACCCCCGCTTCCCGCGGGCCGCGGGAGGGAAGGGGTGAGCTTCCGGGCCCGCCTCGTCGTGGCCTTCGTCATCTTCATCGCCATCCTCTTCGGCGCCGTCTACCCGACCCGGACCTACCTCGCCCAGCAGCGCCAGCTGCGGGCGGTCCACCGGACCTTGGCCTTGTTCAAGCAGCAGAACGGGCACCTGGAGGCCGAGGCCAACCGCCTCCAGAGCGACGACGAGATCGAGCGCATCGCCCGGGCCCGCTTCAACCTGGTGAAGCCGGGGGAGGAGGCCTACGCCGTCGTGCCGGTCCCGCCGAAGCCCGGCGACCCGGCCGGCCAGGCCGCCGCCCCCGTACCGCCGGCGCCGGCCTCCACGCATTCGAGTGTTTCCGGCGCGGTCATGGACTGGATGGTCGGTGCCCTCGAGCGCGTGTTCTAAAGGAAGCGGCCGGCTTCTGCCGAAACCATCTTTGTGACCCACGCTGCCTGGGATCCGGCGCCGACGTTCCCGCCGGGTCGGCCGCGCCGGGCGCAGCTCCGCAGCGTGCCGACGGTTCGCCTCTCCAAGCACCGCATCCAGCTGTCGGACGGGCATTCGGTGCAGGCGCTGGTCGCCGGCCGGGGCGTGCCGCTGGTGGTGGTGCACGGCTTCGCCGCCGAGGGCCTGCTCTACGCCCAGTCGCTCAGCCGGCTCGTGTCGCTCGGTTTCAAGGTGGTGGCCGTCGACACGGCCGGCCATGGCGGCACCGCCGTCCTGCCCCACGGCGGCCTCGAGCTGGCCGCCTACAGCCGCCTGCTCGGCCGGGTGGTCGACGAGCTCGGGATCCGCCGGGCGGTGTACGCCGGCCACTCCATGGGGGGGCGCCTCGTGACCGAGCTCGTGGCCGCCGACCCCGATCGGGCGGTGGCGGTGATCCTCATCGACGCCATCGTCGGCGACGCCTGGGACCAGATCGTCACCGCCTGCCGCTGGTGGCCGCCGCTGCTCGGCGCCTTCTCGACGGCGGCGGTGGTCGACAGCCTGGCCACGATCTCCTTCGACGACAGCGCCCAGACGGCCAAGTTGGCCCGCCTGTGGCTGAAGACGGCGTGGGGCGACGTGACCCGGCCGTGGCAGCTCCTCATGCCGTTCCTGTCGGTGCTGCGCTCACCGGGCAGCCGGGCCATGCTCGACGGCCTGCGCCAGGCCGGCGTGCCGGTGGTCGTGCTGCACGGCGAACGCGACTACGTCGTGCCGCTGGCGGCCGCCCGCGACGCCGCCCGCCGCAGCGGCGGCGACCTCGTCATCATCCGGGGCGGTACGCACTCCTGGCTGCTGAAGGACCCGGAGTCGTTCCCCGCCATCATGGCCGAGCTGCTCCGCCACGGGCTCGGCGACGCCGGGACGGCGGCGCTGCTCGCCGCCGGGCTCGACCCGGCGTCGGCCACCACCGAGCAGATCGAAGACGCCTTCCTCGCTCCCGACGCCAAGGTCCGCGAGCTCACGCCCGAGCTGGTCTGGGCCCGGTCCGACCGCCGGTCCGAACCCCGCTACGACTGGATCGTCGAGAGTTACTCCAGCACCTCGTAGGCCGGCAGCGTCAGGAACTCGGCGAAGTCATTCCGGGGCACACCCCCGGACCCCCGGGCCGGCCCGAGCGCCACTTCGGTGAAGAGCGACTCCGCCTCGTCGAGGCGGCGGGGGGCGCCGCCCTCGTCCCGGATCCGGTCGACCTCCTCCTTCACCACGCCCCGCACGGCGGCGTCGGTGAAGCGGCCCCGCTGGATCCACTGCCAGACCTGGGAGCGGGCGATCTCGGCCGTGGCGACGTCCTCCATCAGGTTGAAGATCCCGGCCGCACCGTTGCCCGTCAGCCAGGCCTGCAGATAGCGCAGCCCGACGGCGACGTCGTTGCGCAGGCCCTCCTCGGTGACCTCGGCGCCGGGCACCCGGAAGTCGAGCAGGTCGGAGGCCGAGACGTCGACGTCCTCCCGGGAGCGGTCAACCTGGTTGGGCCGGTCGCCGAGGACGGCGTCGAAGGGCCGGCGGGCCACCGGCACGAGGTCGGGGTGGGCCACCCACGTGCCGTCGAAGCCGGCGCCCGACTCCCGCTCCTTGTCCTCGGTCACCTTGGCCAGCGCCACCGCATTCACCGCCTCGTCGCGCCGGGACGGGATGAACGCCGCCATCCCGCCGATGGCGTGGGCCCCGCGCCGGTGGCAGGTGCGGACCAGCAGCTCGGTGTAGGCCGACATGAAGGGCGCCGTCATCGTGATGGCGTTGCGGTCGGGCAGGACGAGATCGTCGCGGTCGCAGAACTTCTTGATGATCGAGAAGAGGTAGTCCCACCGGCCGGCGTTGAGGGCGGCGCCGTGGTCGCGCAGCTCGTAGAGGATCTCCTCCATCTCGAAGGCGGCCAGGATCGTCTCGATGAGGACGGTGGCCCGGATCGTGCCCCGGTCGATCCCGAGCCCGTCCTGGGCGGCGTTGAACACGTCGTTCCACAGCCGGGCCTCGAGGTGGCTCTCCAGCTTCGGCAGGTAGAAGTAGGGCCCGAGCCCCTTGTCGAGCAGCCGCCGGGCGTTGTGGAAGAAGCACAGCCCGAAGTCGAACAGGCTGCCCGACACCGGGGCGCCGTCGACGAGGACGTTGCGCTCCACCAGGTGCCAGCCCCGGGGCCGCACCACCGGGACGGCCAGCTCGTCGCCGAGGCGGTACTCCTTGCCCTCCGGACTGGTGAAGCGGATCGTCCCGTCGACCGCCTCGGTCAGGTTGGCCTGGCCGTCGACGAGGTTGCCCCACGTGGGGGCGTTGGCGTCCTCGAAGTCGACCATGAACACATGGGCTCCGGAGTTGAAGGCGTTGATGAGCATCTTGGCCTCGGTGGGGCCGGTGATCTCCACCCGCCGGTCGAGCAGCGCCGGCGGCGCCGGTGCCACCCGCCAGTCGCCGTGGCGGACGCCGGCCGTCTCCGGTAGGAAGTCGGGTCGCTCCTCGCCGGTGCGCAGCCGCTGCCACCGCTGCGCCCGGTTGGCCAGCAGCTGCTCCCGACGCGACCCGAAGCGCCGCTGGAGGTCGGCCACGAACGTCAGTGCCTCCGGGGTGAGGACGCCGGCCTGACGCCCGGTGACCGGGCGGAGGATCTCCACACCGTCGGGGGTGGCCACTGAATCCGTCACGGGAGGCTCCTTCCGGAGATCGAGGCGTCGAGCAGCTCGATCGGGTGGTAGACGGCGAGGGGGTGACCGGCCTCGGCCGAGTGGGCGGCGATCTGCAGGGCGCAGCCGGGATTGCCGGCCACCACGGCGGCGGCGCCGGTGGCGGCCAGGTTGGCCGCCTTGCGCCGGCCGAGTTCGGCGGCCGGCTCCGGCTCCAGCAGGTTGTAGAGCCCCGCCGAGCCGCAGCAGATCTCCCACTCCTTCGGCTCGACGACGGTGAGCCCGGGAATCGCCGCCAGCAGGGCTCTCGGCTCGGCCCGCACGCCCTGGGCGTGGGCCAGGTGGCAGGCGTCGTGGTAGGCGACGGTCAGCGGGACGGGACGCCGCGGCGCCCTCGGCTCCACGCCGGCCAGGACTTCGCTGACGTCCTTCACCTTGCCCCCGAAGGCCTCGGCCCGCTCGGCCCACTCCGGATCGGAGGCCAGGAGGCGGCCGTACTCCTTCATGGCCGAGCCGCACCCGGCGGCGTTGACGGCCACGGTGTCGCAGCCCTCGAAGGCGGCGATGGTGGCCCGGGCCCGTTCCCGGGCCTCGGTCTCGGCTCCGGAGTGCATCAGCAGCGCACCGCAGCAGCCGGCCGCCGGCGGGACGACGACGTCGAATCCCTCGGCGGAGAGGACCCGGACCGTCGCCTCGTTGGTGCGGGAGAAGAAGACCCGGGCGATACATCCCTGCAGGAGGCCGACCGTGCCCCGGGCGGCGCCGGATCGGGCCGGAGTGCGCTCGGGGAGCTTCTTCCAGGCGGCCGACAGCTTCACGTCGGGCGTGACCCGGGCCATGGCCGCCAGCCGGGGGAACCGTTGCTGGAGCGTGGGTTGCAGGCGCCGCTGGAAGCCGAGACGGCGCCCGGCCACCAGCGCCGGGACGAGCGCCCGCAGCCGGCCGGGGTGGGTGAAGACCTCGAAGCAGAAGCGGCGGAAGGCCCGGTCGGCCGGTGTCCGGCGGTGGCGGCGCTCGACCTCGGGCCGCATCTGCTCGATGAGGACGTCGTAGCGGACGCCGGACGGGCAGGCCGTCACGCAGGCCATGCAGCCGAGGCAACGGTCGATGTGCGTCGCCACCGCCCCGAGTTCGCCGCCGGTGTCCTCCGACTCCCGCATCAGCACGATGCGACCCCGGGGCGAGTCCATCTCCTCGCCCCACACGAGGTACGTCGGACACGTCGGGAGGCAGAAGCCGCAGTGGATGCAGGTCTTGATCAGCGTCGAATCGACGGCCAACTAGATGCCTCCCACGAACAGTCCGGGGGCGCAGACGCCGGCCGGGTCGAAGCGGGCCTTGACCTTGCGCATGAGGTCGACGGGCCCGGTCCGGTCGCCCCAGGGGTCGAGGGCGGCCCGCACGTCGGCCGGGGCGTCGAGGACGACGCACGGCGCCGGCGCCAGCGTCGCCCGCAGCGATTCGATCCCGGCCGCCGTCTCGGCGCCGTCGCCCGCCGCCGGCAGGCGGATCCAGGCCAGGCCGAGGCCCGCCCGGGCGACCAGCGTGCCCCCGAGCGACTGGGTGGCGGCCGCCGCCGCCGGCAGCGTGGCGGGCAGCGCCGAGACCTTGACGACGACGTCGCCCCGCTGGGCCGACCGCTGCGCCTCCCAGCAGGCCTCGTCGTCGCCGTCGACGTCGACCGAGAGGCCGTCGATCTTCCCGAGGAGGGCGGCGGCCTCGGAGAGGCGCGGCCCGGGATCGCCGCTGCCGAAGCGGGCCAGCACCGCTCCCGCCCCCGCGTTCCACCACAGGTCGAGGCAGTCGGCCTCCAGCGGCGCATGGGCCAGCGCCGCCGCCCCGGCCGCCAGCGGCGCAACGTCGTCGGCCCGGGCCACGACGGTGCCCGAGCGGGCCGGCTTCGGGTGGAGCCGTACGGTGACCTCGGCGATCAGACCCAGCGTGCCGAAGGCGCCGGCGAACAGCTTGCCGAGGTCGTAGCCGGCCACGTTCTTGATGACCTTGCCCCCGGCCCGGGCCACCGTCCCGTCCGAGAGCACCACGGTGACGCCGACGACCAGGTCCCGCACGCCGCCGTACTTGTGGCGCAACGGCCCGGAGTCGTTGGTGGCCACGATCCCGCCGATGGTCGCGCCGGCGTCGGCGGCTTCGAGGGTGGCGTCGTCGCCGGCGCCGCCCCAGGGCGAGGTCGGCGGGTCGAGGGCCAGCATCTGCCCCGCGGCGGCGAAGCGCTCCTGGGCCAGCGCCAGCGGCACTCCCGCCTGGAGGACGGCGGTGAAGTCCCCGGCGTTGTGCTCCAGCACCCGGTTGAGGCCTCCGGTGCACAGCTCGAGGTCGGGTTCGGGGACCGCCCGGCCCCAGCCCAGTTTCGTGCCCCCGCCCCGGAACCGCACCGGCCGCCCGTCGGCCGCCGCCGCCCGCAGCAGTTCGGCGGCGTCCTCGTAGCTGGACGGCGTTTCGTTCTTCATCGGATGCCCGGTCTCACAGGCGTTCGATGACGCCGGCCGCCTCCAGGGGATGCTGCCGGTAGGGCCCGGGGACCTCGCCGCAGAGCCGGGGCGTGGGCATGACCTTGCCGGGGTTGACCCGCCCGTCCGGATCGAAGGCGCAGCGGAGGCGCTGGAACGTGGCCAGGTCGGCCTCGGAGAACATCTTCGGCATGTAGCGCTTCTTGTCGACGCCGATGCCGTGCTCGCCGGTCAGTGAGCCGCCCTCCTCGACGCAGACCTCCACGATCAGCCCGGCCAGCTTCTCCGCCCGCTCCGCCTCGCCGGGCACCGAGCCGTCGTAGAGCACCAGCGGGTGGAGGTTTCCGTCCCCGGCGTGGAAGACGTTGGCCACCCGCAGGCCGTACTCGGCGCCGAGATCCTCGATGCGCCGCAGCACCTGCGGCAGCCGGGTCCGGGGGATCACCCCGTCCTGCACGTAGTAGTTGGGGGAGATCCGGCCCATGGCGGCGAAGGCCGCCTTGCGGGCCTTCCAGATCAGCAGCCGCTCCTCGGCCGACTGCGCGATCCGCACCCCGACGGCGCCGTTGGCCTCGCAGAAGCGGACGACCTCGTCGAAGCGGGCGGCGCACTCGGACTCCGACCCGTCGAGCTCGACGATCAGCAGCGCTCCCACGTCGAGGGGGTTCCCGGCGTGGGTGGCGGCCTCGGTGGCCTCGATGGCCAGCTGGTCCATGATCTCCATCGCCCCGGGCACGACCCCGGCCGAGACGACGTCGGAGACGACCTGGCCGGCCTGCTCCGGCGTGTCGAAGTAGGCCACCACCGTCCGGACGGCCTCCGGCGCCGGCGTGATCCGCAGCGTGATCCTGGTGGCCACGCCCAGCGTGCCCTCGGAGCCGACGAAGGCGCCGAGGAGGTCGTAGCCGGGCCGGTCGAGCTCGCCGTGCTCGCCGCCCAGCGTCGCCCTCGACCCGTCGGGCAGGACGACGTCGCACCCCACCACCCAGTTGGTGGTGAAGCCGTACTTGAAGCAGTGGACCCCGCCGGAGTTCTCGGCCACGTTGCCGCCGATCGAGCACACGATCTGGCTCGACGGGTCGGGCGGGTAGAAATGGCTCGGGCCGACCGCCACCGAGATCTGGGCGTTGGTCACGCCGGGCTCGACCACGACCCGCTGGTTGTCGAGGTCGATGTCGACGATGCTCCGCAGGCGGGAGAGCGAGAGCACCACGCCGCCCTCGACCGGCAGCGCCCCGCCCGACAGGCCGGTGCCCGATCCCCGGGCCACCCAGGGCACACCGGCCCGGTGGCAGGCGGCCACCACCGCCGCCACCTCGTCGGCGGTGTCGGGCAGGACGGCGGCGGCGGGGACGACGGCGTACTGCAGCAGCCCGTCCGACTCGTAGGTGCGCAGCGCGGCGTGGTCGACGACGACGCGGTCGGGGCCGCAGATGGAGACCAGCTCCGCCAGCGGCACCGGTCGGCTCGACACCTCGGTGGTCACGGTAGGGACGTTAGCCTCCTTCTCCATGCCCGCTCCCACGCTCCAGGCCGGCCTCCGGCACGAGTTCCGCTACCGGGTCCCGCCCGACAAGACGGTGCCCAACCTCTATCCCGAGTCGCCCGACTTCCTGGCCATGCCGCAGGTCTTCGCCACCGGGTTCCTGGTCGGGCTGATCGAGTGGACGTGCATCCAGCTCATCAACCAGCACCTCGACTGGCCGGCGGAGATGACGCTGGGCATCCACGTCGACGTCTCCCACGAGGCGGCCACGCCGCCCGGCCTCGAGGTGACCACGAGGGTCGAGCTGACCAAGGTGGACGGGCGCCTGCTGGAGTTCGCCGTCGAGGCCCACGACGGCGTCGACACCATCGCCCGGGGCACCCACCGGCGGGCCATCGTCGACGCGGCCAAGTTCTCGGCCCGGGCGGCGGCCAAGGCGGCCGGTGGCGCCGGGGCCGGCTCATAGACTGCCATTCCTCATGCCTGACGACGTCGCGCTGCTGACCGAGCGCCTCGGGCGCGCCCCCGAGGGCGACTTCGAGGTCGTCGTCCGCAACGCCGCCGGCGACCCGGTGGTGATCCGCAACGCGCCCTTCCTCCGGGACGGCACGCCGATGCCGACCCGCTACTGGCTGTGCGACCCGGCGCTGCGCCAGGCGGTGTCCCGGTTGGAGTCGGCCGGCGGGGTGCGGGCCGCCGAGGCGGCGGTCGACCCGGCGGCGTTGGCCGCCGCCCACGCCGCCTACGCCGCCGAACGCGACGCCGCCGTCGACGCCATCGACCCGGCCTGGCCCGGGCCCCGCCCGTCCGGCGGCGTCGGCGGAACCCGGCAGGGCGTCAAGTGCCTCCACGCCCACTACGCCTTCCACCTGGCGGGCGGCACCGACCCGGTGGGGCGGTGGGTCGAGGAGCAGCTGCCGTGATGCGGCTGGCGGCCATCGACATGGGGACGAACTCGACCCGGCTGCTGGTGGCCGACGCCGGCGGCGCCCCCGGTGATGTGTTCGGGCCGCTCTCCACCGTCGAACGCCACATGCACATCACCCGCATGGGGCAGGGCGTGAACGCCACGCGCCGGCTCCACCCCGACGCCGTCGAGCGGACGCTGGCCGTGCTCCGCAAGTACCGCGACGTCATGGACGCCACCGGTGTCGACGGCGTGCGGGTCACCGCCACCAGCGCGGCGCGCGACGCCGTCAACCGCGACGACCTCTTCGGCCCGGCGGCGGAGATCCTCGGTGCGCCGGTCGAACTCCTCTCCGGCGACGACGAGGGCCGGCTCACGTTCCTCGGCGCCACCACCGGGCTCGACGCCCCGGCCCCGCAGCTCGTGGTCGACATCGGCGGCGGTTCGACCGAGTTCATCGTCGGGACGGCCCCCGAGGTGCTCGGCGTGATGTCGGTCGACGTCGGCTGCGTCCGCCTGAGCGAGGCCTGGCTCCATTCCGACCCGCCGGCGCCGGAGGAGCTGTCGCAGGCGATCTCGGTCGTGCAGGCCTACCTCGACGACGTCGACCGGGAGCTGCCCGCCGCCGGCGTGGCCCGGACGCTGATCGGCACGGCCGGCACCGTGACCACCGTCGCCGCGGTCGAGATCGGCCTGGCCGAGTACGACCCCGAGGTCCTGCACCACTTCCGCCTCCGCCGCGAGGCGGCGGAGGACGTCTTCCGCACCCTGGCCACCGAGCCGGCCGCCGACCGGCGCCACAACCCCGGCCTGGAGCCGGCCCGGGTCGACGTGATCGTGGGCGGCGCCGCCGTCCTCGTGGCGGTCATGCGCCACTGGGGCTTCGAGGAGATGATCGTCTCCGAGGCCGACATCCTCGACGGCCTCGTCCGGTCCCAGCTCTGACCCGGCCTACCCCGGCCCGGGACAGTCCGGGGGGCACAAGCAGAACTCGTTGCCTTCCGGGTCGAGCATGACCGTCCAGGCGAAGGGGCCGGCCAGGTCGCCCTCGGCCCGGCGGGCGCCGAGGTCGAGCGCCGAGTCCACCGCCGACTTCACGTCGGGAACGACGAGGTCGAGGTGGAGCCGGTTCTTCCCCGCCTTGGGCTCGGGAACCTGGAGGAACAACAGGTTCGGCCCGTCCTCCGACATCCTGGCCAGCTCGGCGTAGTCCTCACCGACCTCCACCACCGCCAGGCCGAGCAGCGCGCTCCAGAACCCGCCCAGCCTGTGGGGGTCGGCGCAGTCGATGGTGATGGTGCCGACCTTCACGCCTCCGAGACCGCCCATCATCGGAATCTGGCCATCATTTGAACACCGTCTCCCGGTAGTAGCGCAGCTCGGCGATCGAGGCGCCGATGTCGGGCAGGGCCCGGTGGTCGTCGACCTTCTGCGGCCGGGCGGCGAAGGGCCCGGGGTACCAGCGCCGGCACAGCTCCTTGATCGACGAGACGTCGATCGAGCGGTAGTGGAGGTGCTCCTCGATGTCGGGCAGGTAGCGGGCCAGGAAGCGCCGGTCCATCCCGATCGAGTTGCCGCACAGCGGGACCGTCCGAGGCTCGGGGACGTGGCCCTTGATGTATTCCAGGACCTTCCGGCCGGCCTCGTCGAGCGGAACGCCGGCCGTGGGGATCTCGGCCAGGAGCCCCGAGCGCTCGTGCATCCGCCGGACGAAGTCGCTCATGGCCCCCAGTATCTCGGGCGGCTGGACCACCACCACCGACAGCCCGTCGTCGAGCGGCTCCAGCGTCGTCGCCGAGGTGGCCAGGGCGGCGATCTCGACGATCACGTCGCGCTCCACGTCGAGCCCCGTCATCTCCAGATCCATCCATACGAGGACGTCAACGCCACTCACGAAACGGCACGCTAACTTCTCCGAGCGTGACGCGCCTCGTCGGCCCCCGGGTGGTGCTCCGGCCGCTCGAACCGGCCGACGGTGACGCCTGGCGCGAGGTCCGCTGGCGCAACCGGGAATGGCTCGAGCCGTGGGAGCCGCTGCCCGAGCCGGGCTCGCCCGACCTGATGCGCGACGCCGCCGCCTTCCGGGCCCGCTGTGCCTCGGCCGCCCGCCAGCGCCACCTCGACACGGCCCACCCGCTGGCGATCTTTCTCCACGACGGCACGCTGGCGGGCGAGATCAACCTGTCGGGCATCCAGCGCGGCCCGTTCCAGAGCGCCCACGTCGGCTACTGGATCGACCAGAACCTCGCCGGCCGGGGGCTCGTGCCCGAGGCGCTGGTGCTGGTGCTGCGGCTGGCCTTCGAGGACCTGAAGCTCCACCGGGTGGAGGTGGCCATCGTCCCCCGCAACAAGGCCAGCCGGCGGGTGGTCGACAAGCTCGGGCTGCGGGAGGAGGGGACGGCCCGCGACTACCTCCAGATCCGGGGCAGCTGGGAAGACCACGTCCGCTACGGCATCACCGCCACCGAGTGGGAGGCCCGCCGCTTCGAGTTGACCGAGCGGTTCCTCACGCGGAGCCCGGTACAGCCCTGAGTTCGCCGGTGCAGTGCAGGATCCCGGCCATCAGGTCGCGGATCGACAGGACGCCGATCTGGTTCGCCGACGTCCCGTCGATCACCAGCAGGTGGCGGAAGCCGTGCGCCTGCATGGTGCGGGCCGCCTCCATGACGTCCCACTCCGAGGTGGCGACGATGGCGTTCCACGTCATGTACTCCGCCACCGTGGCCACCGTGGGATCGGCGCCGTCGGCGACGGCCCGCAGGACGTCGCGCTCGGACAGGATGCCCGGTGACTCGTCGGTGAGCACGATGGCGGAGCCGACACGCTTGGCGCTCATCAGCTTCGCCGCCTGGGCCAGGGTGTGGGCGGGACCCACCGTGACCAGATCCCGTACCACGAGGTCGCGGATCTCCATGGCGGAAGACTAGACCCGCCGCCGGGACGGCGAATCACCCCGCCGGGGGAGGCGGCCGCCGTCCGGTGCCCGGTCCGGGCCGGCTCACCACGGCCGGGGAGCGGCGGAAGAAGTCCTCGACGTCGGGGTCGTAGCGGTAGGCCGGCGGCCGGTCCCCGACCGTGGAGCGGAGCCGGAGGCTGCGGGCGAAGTCCTCCACCGTGCCCGCCGACGTGTAGCGGTACCGGTAGCCGGCGTCCTGGAGCCGGCGGTTGTCGACGCCCCGGCCGAAGCGCAGCAGGCTCAGGACCTCGAGCGGCAGGTCGACGATCCCGAGGCGGCGCAGCGCTCCGGCGGCCAGGCCCGTCCCGAGCGGGGAGATCGGCACCCGACGGCGGCCGACGATGCGGCAGACGTCGCTCCACGTCAGCGTCCCGTCGCCGGCGACGTTGTAGATGCCGGGAACGTCGTGGCGGGCGGCGAAGCACAGCGCCCCGAGCACGTCCTCCTGGTGGGTGAACTGCAGGCGGGGATCGAAGCCGAAGATCTCGGGGGCCAGCGGCAGCCGCAGGGCCCTCGACAGCGGGGTGTCGAGGTCGGGGCCGAGCACGTTGGAGAACCGGAGCCGGGTGACGACGACGTCGGGGTGGTCCTCGGCGAAGTCGGCGACGTAGCCCTCCACCTCCAGCAGGCTCCGCTCCACCCGGGTGCGGGCCGGCCGGGCGCGCCCGGCCTCCTCCCCGAAGAAGTAGGGGTCTTTGGGGCTCGCCCCGTAGACGAGCGTCGACGACTTGAGCACCACCTTGCGGACCGAGGAGCCCGGCGCCCCGGCCGCCGCCAGCAGGTTCATGGTGCCGATGACGTTGGTCTCGTGGAGGGCCCGGGACCCGATGGCGGTGGAGTCGACCAGCAGGTGGGTGTGGAGGATCGTGTCGACCTCGGTGGCCCGCACCAGGCGGGACAGGATCGAGTACGACGAGTCCGCCCGCACCACCTCGGTGCGCTCCAGCGGCACGGTCGGCGCCCGGGTGTCGAGGCCCACGACGATCTCGACCGACGGGTCCTGCTCGATGATCTGGGCCGCCCGTCCGCCCCAGAACGTGCCGACACCGGTGACGAGCACCCGCTGGCCGGCGGGCGATTCGGACCGCATCAGCCGAACCACACGCTGCGGCGGCGGGAGAGCATGTCGAAGAGGGCGTCCTGGATGCGGGTCCGGATCGCCTCCGACTCCTCCATGATCCGGCTGCGGGGATAGCGGTCCCGGCCGGGCGGCGCGTCGAAGTGCACCGGGTCGAGGACCCGGAGCTTGAACTTGGCCGGGAAGTAGCCGAACAGGCCGAGCGGCCCGAGGAGGGCCACGTTGGCGGTGAACGGCACGTAGGGCACCCGCAGGATCCGGGCCAGCGTCCCGCTGCGGGCCAGGATCGGCATCGATTCCTCGGCGCCGACGACGGCGATGGGGACGATCGGCACCCCGGCCCGCATGGCCGTCTCCACGAACCCGCCCCGGCCGAAGCGGCGCAGCTGGTAGCGGTCCTTGTAGAGCTTGCTCGGGCCCTTCACCCCCTCGGGGAAGACCAGCGCCAGCTGGCCCTCGTCGTGGAGGAGCCGGTGGGCGTTGTCGGGGTGGGCGGTGACGCCCCCGGCCCGGGACCACAGCGTCCCGGCCACCGGCAGGCTGCGGAAGAAGTAGTCGGCCAGGCCGTAGACCGGCCGGCCCAGCTCCTTCTCGATGCCGTGCATGATCACCGGGGCGTCGGAGGGGATCGCCCCGGCGTGGTTGGCCACCAGGAGGGCGCCGCCCGCCGTCGGGATCCGCTCCAGCCCCTCCCACTCGACCCGGAACCAGTAGCGGTAGATCGGCTCGTAGATGGTGCGGACGAACGAGCGCATGTGCTCGCTGCGGCCCCAGCCGTCGACGTCGGACAGCAGCCCGTCGAGGCCGGCGACCCCGGGGTTCGGCGGCCGGGGGACGGGGACGAGCTCCCGCCCGCTCCGCCCGGCGGCGCCGGCTTCGGTCAGGTCGAGGACGGTGGCCTCGGGCGGCTCTCGCTCCACAGGCCGACCATTATGGTGCGGCTTTCGACGGGCGGTCCCACGGCGTCGGCCAGCCCGGCGGGTAGGCCAGGTAGGCGGTACCGCCGGAGTGGCCGACCCACACGTGCTCCAGCTCCCGGCGCCGGTAGGTGCGCCGGAGTCCGGCGCCGTCCCTGGCCGCCGGGTCGTTGACCACCGGGTTGCCCGCGCCGTCGAACCCGACCAGCACGCCGAGATGGCCCTCGGAGCTGCGGACGGGCGCCCCGGTCAGCTCGCCCGGCTTCCAGGAGTAGCTGATGGCGACGGGCACCCCGGCGGCGATCCACGGCTCGGCGTCGGCCAGGCTGCGGAACCGGGTGACCCAGGCCTCGAGGCCCCGGGCGGCGGCGTAGGCGGTGTTGAACGGCCAGTTGCCGTGGCCGTCGTAGACCCAGTCGAAGACGCCGTCGACGGCGGCCCGGACCCGGGGCTCGCACGGTCCGCGGTCGTGGGCCCAGTAGCCGACGACCATCGACATCGACGTGGGCGAGCACCAGCCCTCGCCGCCGTCGGGGTAGGACTGCGAACAGGCCGTGACGTCGAGCACCTTCCCCCATCGGGCCCGGTCGCCGGCCGGGGTCGCCGGCTGCTCCGGCGGTGTGCTCGACAGGGCGGCCGCCGCCAGCCGGAGGCTGGGGACGGCGCCCTCCCGGGCCGACATCAACCTCACCTTGAGCTGCAGGGCGTCGGCGGCGGGCCTGCCGTCCGGGATCACCACCGTGTCGGTGGCCAGGGTGGCGTCGCCGTCGTCCTGGTCCTTGACCGAGTGGCGGGCGACGGTGGAGCCGTCGGCGGCCCACACGCCGGCGCTGTACCACCTGGTGAGCCGCCCGCCGGCCAGCCGGGCCCGGACCGACACCTCGATCCACGACCCGGGCGGCGTGTCGGCGTCCCAGGACGGGACGGCCCGGGTGACGGCGAAGCCGGCCGGCGTCAGCGGGCTGGTGACCTCGCCGAACCGGTAGGCCCCGCCGTTGTAGAAGTTGCGGCCGTGGTAGCCGCCGGCGGCGTCGGTCGCCGACTGGGCCGAGGAGGGGTCGAGGGCGAGGCGCCCGTCCGCCGTCCGGGTGGTGCCGGGCCCGAGCTCCCACTGCTCGAGGCCCCGCCCGGCGCGCCACAGGAGCTGCGACGTGAGGTAGCCGGCGTCGGCCGCCGCCGCCCCCCGGCCCGGCAGCGGCAGGGCGGCGCAGGCCAGGGCCCCGGTGGCCAGGACGGCGAGGATCGACCGCACCCGCCCAGTCTGCCCGAGGGCCCCTCCAAACTGGCGTTCCTTTTCGGCTGGGGAGCGGTAAACGAACGCCGGTTTGTGGGCGGCGGGGGCAGGGCGGCAACTGGCGTTCCTTTTCCGCTGGGGGGCGGTAAACGAACGCCGGTTTGCGGGGGGTGGGGGCAGGCCCGAACCGGGGCCGGGGCGGCAACTGGCGTTCCTTTTCCGCTGGGGGGCGGTAAACGAACGCCGGTTTGTGGGTGGGGGTCAGGCGCCGGTGACCGCCCAGGCCGAGCCGGCGAAGCGCCAGCCGACTCCGGCCAGGCGGGCCAGCATGAGCACGGTGACGGCGCCCCACAGCCACAGCAGCGACCCGCCGAGGGCGCCGGCCAGGACGGCGGCGGGCAGGAAGACCACGAAGGCGGCCACCATCGCCCCGGCCAGGAACCGGAGATCGCCGGCGCCGATCAGCACCCCGTCCAGCACGAAGACCACGGCGTTGAGCGGCTGGAGCGCGGCGACGACCCACAGCACCCGGCGGGTCAGGTCCACGACCGCCGGGTCGTCGGAGAACAGCGGCACCAGCACCGGCCGGAGCAGCACCACCGCCGCCCCGAGGACGACGCCGGCCAGCACGCCCCACTCGACCATCCGGCGCGAGGCGCAGCGGGCGGCCGCGGCGTCACCGGCGCCGAGGAGCTTGCCCACCATGGCCTGGGCGGCGATCGCCACGGCGTCGAGGCTCAGCGTGAGGAAGTTCCAGAGCTGGAAGGCGATCTGGTGGGCGCCGAGCGGCACCGTCCCCAGCCGGGAGGCGACGGCGGTGGCCACGGCCAGGGCCGCCAGCAGCGAGCCCGTCCGCAGGAAGAGGTCCCGGCCCACGACCAGCAGCGTCCGCAGCACCGCCGGGTCGGGCCGCCAGCTCACCTCGCGGCCGGCGGCGTGGTGGGCGATGTGGCGGCAGAACACCACCGCCGCCCCGGTCTGGGCGATGACCGTGGCCCACGCCGAGGCGGCCAGCCCCATGCCCAGCCCGTAGATGGCGCCGACCTCGAGCACCAGGTTGGCGGCGTTGGCCACCAGGGCGATCCGCAGCGGCGTGACGGTGTCCTGCAGGCCGCGGAGGTAGCCGACGCCGACCAGCCCGAGCAGGACCGGCACCATACCGAGGGAGGCGATCCGCAGGTAGAGCAGGGCGTTGGGCCGCACTGCCGCCGACGGGCCCATCACCCCGACCAGCACCGGCGCGCCGAGCAGCCCGAGCAGGGCCAGCCCCACCCCGATCACCAGCGCCAGCCACAGGCTCTGCACGGCGTTCCCGGCGCTCTGCTCCGACCGGCCGGCGCCCGCCGCCCGGGCCACCGCCGCCGTGGTGCCGTAGGACAGGAAGTTGAACAGCGTGAAGGCGGTGGTGAGGATCGTGCCCGCCACCGCCAGCCCGCCGAGCTGGGGCGTGCCGAGGTGGCCGACCACCGCCGTGTCGGTGAGGACGTAGAGCGGCTCGGCGGCCAGCGCCCCGAGCGCCGGGACGGCCAGCCGGAGGATCTCCCGGTCGGACGGGTGGCGGCCGGGCGGGATCGGACGGGAGAGCAAGCCGGTATCTTTCCGTAGCCGTGCGGATCCGGGAGGCAACGAGCGAGGACTTCGACGAGATCGCCCGGCTCACGGTGGACGCCTACCGGGCCCTCGACACCTGGGTCGGCGACGAGTACGCCGGTCACCTCGCCGACGTCGCCGCCCGGGCCGGAGCCCTGAACACCACCGTCCTCGTGGCTGAGGACGAGCCGGACCGGGCCGGCGGGTCAGGCGGCCGCATCCTGGGCTCGGTCACGCTGACGCTGGGCGGCGGGCCGTATTTCGAGTGGAACCACGGCGTCGACGGTGACTGCGGCTTCCGCATGCTGGCCGTCGACCCCGCCGCCCAGGGCCGGGGGGTCGGCCCCCGGCTGGTGGTCGAGTGCCTCGACCGGGCCCGGGCCGCCGGCTGCAGGCGGATGGTCATCGGCTCGACGGAGTGGATGACCACGGCCCACCGGATCTACGAGCGGCTCGGCTTCCGCCGGGCCCCGGAGCTCGACCAGCAGTGGGGCGACATCCGGGGCCTGTGCTTCACCCTCGATCTGTGACGGGCTCCGGAGCGGCCGGGGCCGGTGGGCGGTAGGGGACCGACCGGCGGCTGGATGGCCCGCGGTGATGGCCACCACCGCGGCCGGCACCGAGACCGCCACCGTGAGGGTGTGGTCGACGAGGAGCGACGCGGCGGCGACGAGGGCGGGGGCCTCGCCGAGGTTCTCCCGGCTGACGATGGAGGACCGCCGCCGCTGGGGTAGGCGAAGATCGTCTGCCGGTAGCTGTCCGGCTGTTCAGTTCGAGCTGCGGACGCTCCCGTCGGCGGCGAACTCCCGGACGCAGGCCCGGCCCGACCGCTTGGCGTCGTAGAGGGCGAGGTCGGCCCGGGCCAGGAGCGGCAGGAGCCCCTCGCCGTTCTCGGAACAGGCGACGCCGATGCTGAGCGTCACGTTGACGACGCCGTCGTCGGTGACGATCGGGGTGGCGGCGACGATCCGGCGGATCCGCTCCGCCACGGCGAACGCGCCGTCGCCGCAGTCGGTCAGGGCCACGACGAGCTCGTCGCCGCCGTACCGGCCGACGAGGTCGGTGCTGCGCAGCTGCGACTGCACGGAGGCGGCCACGACCGACAGGACCCGGTCGCCGGCCCGGTGGCCGAAGGTGTCGTTGACGTCTTTGAAGTCGTCGACGTCGACCATGAGGACCGCGTGGCGCCGGACCCGCCCCGACGTCCCGAAGAGGGGCTCGGCCTCCTCGAAGAAGGCCCGCCGGTTCGGGATGCCGGTGAGGGCGTCGACGTTGGCCAGGGTCTGGAGCCGGGACATCAGCCGGACGTTCTCGGCGATCGTGCCCACCTGGCGGACGAGGACGACGGCCGTGACGGCGGCGGCGCCCAGGATCAGCCCGTCCAGCGGGTAGACGGCGGCCCGGCGCCCGACGACAAGCAGCAGGACGTAGGCCAGGGCCACGGCCAGGTACGGCAGCCGGGCCGGCGGCCGCTCGGACGGGCCCCGCCCCGGAGCGGCGGATCCCCCGCTGCGGGACTCCGTGTGGGCGGCCAGGAAGAACAGGCACCACGCCGCCAGCCAGAAGGCGTCGGGAAGGCCTCCGTTGTAGGTGCCGGCGAGGTCGAGGTGGGCGTAGGCGACGTCGGCCACCACCAGCGCCCCGATGCCGCCCACGAGGAGCCGGAGGGCGAGGAGGCTTCCGCCCGTCCGGCGGAGCAGCGTCACGGTCACCCCGAAGAGCAGCACCAGGTCGCCGACCGGATAGGCGAAGGTGAGAACCTGCGCCAGGCCCCGGCTCGACTGGCTGCTGTGGACCACCGGTCCGATCACCAGGTACCAGATGCCCATGGCGGCGCAGAGGAGGACGGTGAGGGCGTCGAGGCCGAACGTCGTCCAGTCCCGCCGGCGGCGGGCCACGGACGGGAACGAAAGGAGCGCCCAGGCGCCACAGGGATAGAAGGCGAGGTAGCCGGCGTCGGCCAGCGACGGGAACGGGCTCCGGTGGAGGAGCACCTCGAGCACGCACCACGCCAGGTCGCCGAGCCACCAGCAACCGAAGGCGACGGTCAGGCGGCGCCAGGCCCGCCGGACCCGGGGATCGACGTCGGGGCGGACGGACGCCCGCCAGGCGGTGGCGACGGCGACCAGTCCCAGCGCCACCGGGCCGACGTCCCCGATCACAAGCTTGGTGTGGTCGCCGAGCCCGGAGTAGGACGCGCCGATCAGCAGCCCGGTGGCGAGCAGCATGAGCAGCACGGAGGGCGAGAAGCGGCGCCGCACATTTGTGTCAACGGCACCGTTCGCGCCGGGCTTGAGCCGTGCTCTAGCTTTGTCGGCGCAGACTTACGATCCGGGGGAGGGGTGGCTTCGTGATTGCTCGTCGCGGCGCGCCGGCATTGGTCCTTACGATCGCCCTGGGCCTCGGCCTCGGGGCGGCGTGCGGCAGCGAGAAGCCGAAGTCTCCGGCGGCCCGGGGTGCGGCGTCGGCGTCGAGCACGCAGCCACCGGCGAGCGGGAACCTCACGGTGCTGGCCGCCGCCTCGCTGACCGACTCGTTCAACGAGCTGGGCCGGAACTTCCAGGCGGCCCACCCCGGGACGAAGGTCACCTTCAGCTACGACGCCTCCTCGACCCTCGCCACCCAGGCCAACAGCGGCGCCCCGGCCGACCTGTTCGCCTCGGCCGACCAGACCAACATGAAGAAGGTGACGGACACCGGGAACGCCGGCCCAGCCCGGGTGTTCGCCCACAACAAGCTGGCCATCCTGGTGAAGAAGGGGAACCCGAAGAACATCAGGGCGCTCTCCGACTTCGACCGGCCCGACGTGACCTTCGTGCTCTGCGCCGTCGAGGTGCCGTGCGGCAAGTACGGCGTCGAGGCGCTGGCCAAGGCCGGTGTGAAGGCGCAGCCGAAGTCGCTGGAGTCCAACGTCAAGGCGGTGGTGACCAAGGTGACGACCGGGGAGGTCGACGCCGGCATCGGCTACGTCACCGACGCCATGGCGGCGGCGGCGACGGCGACGGGTGTCGACATCCCCGACCGGTACAACGTGGCGGCCGTGTATCCGATGGCCGTGCTCCACCAGTCGAAAAACCAGAATCTGTCCTATGCCTTCCTCGACTACGTGCTCGGCCCCGATGCCCAGGCCATTCTCGCCAAATACGGCTTCAGCGGGCCGTAGCGGCTTTCAACCCCGAACCGGTTGTTATTACCGATGTCGGCGCCGCCAAAAAGACTACGTTGGGGGACGCCCGGCACTAGTGCGGGTTGAGCCCGAGGACTGGGCCGACGGCGCCAGACCCTTGATCTTAGAAGACTTTGCGAGCCCGACAGGGATCGGTTTCCACCTCTTCGCGGCCTCGGTCCGGCTTCAATTTGGGCCCGAGCTGGTCAGGGTACGCCAGCCATCCTGAACTAGTCATCGGGCCCATTGAGTGGCCATCGAGGCCAAGTTTGTTATGGGAGTCTCAAGGGCGGTCGGGGCGGGCCCGTTACCTGTTTTCGACAGCATCGCCGATCGCCGGCGCCGGAGATTTCCGAAGCAAAAGGAGCATCATGCGCAAGAACCAGAAGCGGGCCCTTCTCATCGCCGTCCCCGTCGTCGGCGCCCTGACCGGCGCGGCGCTCGTCGTGCCCGCCATGGCGTCCTCCACTCCGACGCCGCGTCACTCCAGCGGCCTTCTCGGCGGCGTCCTCGGCGGGGTGACCGGCGGGAGCTCCGGCGGTCTGCTCGGCGGGGTGACCGGCGGGGGCTCGGGCGGCCTGCTCGGTTCGGTGACCGGCACCCTCGGGGGCGTGACGGGCGGGGGCTCCGGCGGTCTGCTCGGCGGGGTGACCGGCGGGGGCTCGGGCGGCCTGCTCGGTTCGGTGACCGGCACCCTCGGGGGCGTGACGGGCGGGGGCTCC